>Ga0157375_10001129_pt1 | contig 23124 bp, 11 predicted proteins | sample M35metaG_FD_115311 | JGI IMG/M metagenome (GOLD analysis project Ga0157375, IMG submission 115311) | Miscanthus rhizosphere microbial communities from Kellogg Biological Station, Michigan, USA - M3-5 metaG | ecosystem: Host-associated > Plants > Roots > Rhizosphere > Soil | place: USA: Michigan... | reverse complement strand
GTAACGCAGGCCAACTTCCTCATGCTGCACGTGACCTTTTTCTTCGAGCACACGCAGCTGCGCCCGAACAGTGGAGTAGGTTGGCGAGCCGGGCAGGTCTTCGAGAACTTCGCCGGCCGTTGCCCGCCCCCGCCTGTAAAGAATGTCCATGATTTGCCGCTCGCGGCGGGTCAGTGTGTGTGGAACCGACTTTGGCATGTGCTACCTCTATCGCAGATGTGCGACTTTTATAGCACGTTGGTTTTTGCAACTACAAGAAAAAAACTGAGGGGTTAGACTGTTGCCGAGCTACTCCGGCACACCAAGCTGGTTCAGCATGAAGGCGTAGCTTTCGGCCGTTTCGTGAAGCCGCTGAAAGCGTCCGGATCGGCCCCCGTGGCCGGCTTTCATCTGCGTACGGAACACAAGGGGGTTGTTATCCGTGCGCCGCGCGCGCAAGCGGGCGACATATTTGGCGGGCTCCCAATACTGAACCTGTGAGTCCCAGAGGCCAGTGCCGATGAACATCGACGGATACGCCCTCGCAGCAAGCTGGTCGTACGGTGAATAGGACAGCATGTAGTCGTAGTACTTCGGATCCTTGGGGTTTCCCCACTCGTCGAACTCATTGGTTGTGAGCGGAATGCTTTCGTCGAGCATGGTGGTGACGACATCCACAAACGGTACCAGCGAAACAATCACACGGTACTTTTCGGGGGCCATGTTCGTGATCGCGCCCATCAGCAGACCGCCGGCGCTCCCGCCGATTGCGGCTACTCGATCGCGAGCAGCGTAGCCCTGGGCCACGAGGAAATCGGTGACGTCGATGAAATCTGTAAACGTGTTCATCTTGTGAAAAAGTTTGCCGTTGTCATACCACTTCCTGCCCATTTCCTGGCCACCTCGAATATGCGCAACGGCAACAACAACACCGCGATCCATCAGGCTGATGTCGTTGCTGGTGAATGTCGGGTCGCTGCTGATGCCGTACGAGCCGTAGCCACGCTGCAGTAGAGCGGCAGTACCTTCCTTTTTGAAACCTTTACGGTAGACCACCGAGACGGGAACCTTCACACCGTCGCGCGACGGCGCCCACAGCCGCTCGGCAACGTAATTGTTTTTGTCAAAGCCGCCGAGGACGGGCTGCTCCTTCAGCAACTTTCGCTCACCCGTTTGAATGTTGAGCTCAAACGTTGTTACAGGTGTCGTTAAGGATGTGTAGATGTAACGCAGCCACAGCGTTGCCGGTTCGGCGTTGATGGAAAGTTGCATGAAATACGCCGGCTCATCCGCATCGACGTAACGAGATTCACCTTGCGCTGGTACGATTCGGACCCGAGTAAGGCCCTCGGAGCGCTCGCCGACTGCCATGAAATCGTCGAAAAGCTGGACACCGCCGATGAACACATTCTCGTCGTGCGGAATGAGGTCGGTCCACGTCGAGCGCTGAGCCCAGACACCATCGGCGGCCATCATGAGCTTGAAGTTCGTGGCATTCCAATTTGTACGGATCACCCAGCGATCCGCGAGATGGTCGGCACCGTACTCGAAATCGCGCTCGCGTGGAGCAAGTACCTGAAGAGGGCCGGGACGGTCACGGTCCGTGCAGCGATACTCCGTGGATACGGTGCTGCTGAGAGCAATGCACATGTACTTTTCGGAGCGAGTAACACTGAGGTTGATGTAGAAAGTGTCGTCGGATTCTTCATAGATCAAACGATCAGTTGACGGGCCGCTTCCGAGCGTGTGCGCCTTGACGCGCTTGGTGAGCAGAGTCTTCGGGTCGTTTTCGACATAAAACACCGTACGGTTGTCGCCGGACCATTCAAGGCTCGCAGATAAACCATGGATCGAGTCAGGATACGTTTCCCCCGTGGTCAGATTCTTGATCCGTAACGTGAACTGCCGGCGCCCCATGTCATCCTCGGTGTAAGCCAGTTTCTGCTGATCCGGACTGATCCGCCAGGCTCCTATTTCATAGAAGCTCTTGTCCGCGGCGAGCTGATTGACATCGAGCATCACTTGCTCGGGCGCGTCCATGCTGCCTTGCCGCCGAGCATGGATGGGATGTTCCTTTCCTTCCTCGAAGCGCGTGTAATACCAATAGTCCTTGTAACGATACGGAACGCTGGAATCGTCCTGCTTGATGCGTCCCACGAGTTCTTTATAGAGCTTCTCTTCAAATGCCTTGAGCGGCGCCATCACCGCGTCCGTGTAGGCATTCTCCGCTTTCAAGTAGTCGAGCATCTCCGGCGCCTGCCGGGTATCGTCGCGCAGCCAGTAATACTCATCCTGACGTGCGGCGCCGTTCGGAGCTTTAACCTCATACGATTTCCTGGCCGCTATGGGCGGAGCGGGGAGCTTTGTATTGTTCATGCTGTGGAATGCCTTCTGCTGATCCAGACTTGTCTATGGTGCGGATAATAATAGAACCAAAAGAACGACAGATTGCTTTAGAGAATTTCCTGGGGCCTGCTTAAGATCCTGTGCAACGGCATCCCCGCCCCGCAGCAGGGGTGCACTTACTTTAGTAGGCCGACAAGTGGATTGATTGAGGCCACGGTCTCCAGGCTATCGATATAGCTCAGTGCGCGATCGACGGAAGCGTCTTTCATGACGCCACGAACGCAGCCGCGAAACTTTGCCAGCATTTCGGCGGACGTCATGGGGACCTGAGGACTGCCTTTCGGGAACTGTTGCACGAGAGTGTGAGTTTGCCCTCCCTTCAATTTGATGGTCACTCGTGCCGGCCGGCTCCCATCGGCCCCAGACTGCAGCGTCGGATCGACCTTCATTTCCACTCGTTCCAGCAGTTGCAGAACCTTTGGATCACGCACAGCCTCATCAGTGAACGTCTCGAGCGTGACGTTGCCATCGTTGAGGGCTCGAGCGATGAGATACGGCATCGAGAACTTCCCTTCGAGTCCCACGCGCGGCACGCGATACGTGAGCGGCGCAGCGGTGTCCGCGGGAACGGCGACATCGACGTGGTCGACGTCATCCGGAGTGATCCGGTGTTCGTTGCGCATCAAAATCGTGGCGTAAATCGATGTATGTGTCAGGCCGCCGCACGGATACGGTTTAAACCTCACGCCGTACCGCTCCAATGAGTAAGTGCGGCCCAGTTCGGCAAACGGGCGCACGTCGACTTTACCTGCCGGGTAATAGCAATCGAAGAAGCCGTTTCGCGCTTCGAGCGTCTGTATATTCGCGGTGAATCCCGACTTCGCGAGTCTTCCGGCGAGCACGCCGTTTCGCGCGGCTTGTCCCACGTGAAGTGGCTTTGTCATAGTTCCAAAATTTGCAGTGATCCCGCTTGCCATGGAGGCCGCGATCGCGAGAGCCATTTGCGTTTGCGACTCGCTCAGGTCGAATAGTTTCGCGCAAGCGGCCGTCGCTCCGAACACGCCGATCGTTCCATTGGCGTGCCAGCCTGCGCCACCCGCGTTTTGAACAGCGAAGATCATGGCGCCGACAAGTTCAAATCCTGCGACATACGCTTCCAGGAGTTGTTTGCCGCTCGCCTTGAGGGTTTCGCCGAGCGAAAACACTGCCGGAATGATCGGTGAGGTCGGCTGCCCGCCAAGAACAAAGCTGTGGTCGAAATCATGCGCATGAGCAGCCGCCCCATTAACCAGAGCCGCCTGAATCACCGAAGAGCGAAACCTCTGTCCATAACACGTCGCTTCTGGTTTTGCGTTCTCCGCACGCGCTAACTGTCCCAGGATCCGAGCACTCTCTTCGCTTCCACCCGCCACCGCGACGCCCAGGCAATCTGTGATGGCCGCCTTCCCGTTGGCCAGCGCTTTCGCTGGAATTGCGTCGAATCTCAAGTTCACAACGAATCTGGAGATGTCAGGCAGTAACGGCGAGACCGCCTGAGGTGTAGCGGCCGCGATGGCTGCACCGGGTGAGGCGGCAAATATCGTCAAGCCACCGGCGGTGTATTTGCTTGCTGCATCAAAGAACTCCCTGCGGCTGATTGATGAGGACTGTTGCGGTTTCATGACAGACATTCTTCTCAGTACCGGGCACAGCCGCAAGGGGTTCGTCGGAGCGGGGGCGGTTCCTGAGCCCACCGGCCGTCACACGTTGTAATCCACCACGACGTGCGCCGGGAAAACCCTGGTTCCGTCGATCGTTACATTCGGCAATCCACTGAGATGAAGCTCGCGCAGTCTCGGCAGCCCCGCAAGATAAACCAGGCCGGCATCGGTAACTTCCTTCGTTTCGTAAAGCTCGATCGACTCCAGCGTCGCCATCCGGCCGAGAATCTCCAGGCTGCGATCCGTGATCTGCGTCAACCCGGCGTAGTAGCTTTTCAATCGCAGGTTGGCCACATGCTCTGTCGCGACATCTGTCGTCTCCCGACAATACATGCACGATAGGCGCTCCAGCCTTTTGCAGGCACCCACATGACGAAAGCCGTCATCCAGGACATCGATCGGCGTCAGATCACGAAGCGCAGGAAAGTTCGGCAAGCTCGAAAGCGCGTTGTCGTCGACCTTCTTGCAACTGACGCCGAGAGTCCGCAACCGGGGCATTTTCGACAACGCTACAAAGCCTTCGCCAGTGAGATTGGGACATTCGCGTCCCCAGAATTGCTCCAGCGATGTGGACCGGCTCAGCGCGGCGAAGCCCCTATCGGTAGCCACCGTTCCCTGGGCGCGCAACTTTCGCAGCCGAGGTATCGCGGCAATGTGATGCATCGCGGTGTCGTCGCTGAGTTTTCCGTCGCAGCCGAGTGAACCCAGATTCGCCAAATACTTCAGGACCTCAAAACCCTCGGATGTAATCCCGGTCACGTGCCAGAAGAGATCCAATGCAAAAACGCCGTCAAGACCCGAAAGGCTGGCCAGCCCCTTGTCGGTGAAAGGCCCGTCGATCAGCAAGTGCGTCGGTTCATCATCTCCTTCTTCCGACCTTGCCTGGTCTCCATGCCATGTCTTGAACATCGGAAACTCGCGCAACATGACCAATCCCGCATCTGTCACGAGTCTGCCGGAATCAAAGCGCCGCAATCGCGGCTTTCCCCGCAGCGCGTCGACAGTGCCGTCACCTGTCGGCGTTCCCATGAGGTTGACCACTTCGAGCTTTTCGCAAAACTTCAGATTTGCGGCGCCGATGTCGGAGATACCACGCTGCCATGTCATGTTGAATGTTCGAAGATTGGGCAGGTGGCGAAGGACCTCGAGGCCGCGGTCATTGAGGTGTCCGCCGGGATACTCGCTGAGCTCAAGGTGCTCCAGCTGCGGCATGCGTGCAAGAATCTGCATGCCTTCGTTACTGAGTTGGCGGGATCCCCCCAGGCTGAGACTGGTGACGTGATCCAGGTCGGCAATACGGTTGAGCACGTCGTCCGTCATGAGACCGCCACCCTGCAGTGAGGTGAGGCGTTGCTCTCTCATGACGTGGAGGATTGCGTCCCAATCCTTCCCCGTGGGCAATCGTCGCAACCGCAGAGTGTTCGAATTCGTATCGACGGAGTACGCCGGAACTGGCGAAGGCATGCCCCTCGCAGCGGCGTGCTTGAGTGCGTTCCAGTTTCCAAAGCCCTGTGCGCCCGCGATCAGCTGTTGGGCTTCGGCTATGTCGAAAGCGGTCGCAGACCCGGCTGCTTGCCGGACCTTGTAGGATACACGCCATACAATCGAGCGGAGATCATCGAGCGAAAAAGAACGTCCCCAGCCCTGATTGATCCGCTGCAGTGCCACTTCATCACCCGTATAGGCGGCTACGAGATCCCTTGCCAGCAGCTCGTATCTCTGAACTTCGGGGGCCGCGGTTTCATCGCCGCTGGGACGGGTTCCCTTTGACGCAGCAGCAAGAAGGTTCGCCGCTTCGATAAGTCCACGTCGACGCGCAACGTCCTCAGCGCTCAGACCGTCGTCTTTGCGACGAAGACTTACATCCGCACCGTGAGTAAGAAAAAGCTCGACGATTTCCGCAGCTTTTCTTTCATCCTCGGGGAGCCAAAACAGCGGCATGCTTCCCTTGTTCACTTTCGCGAGCTCGGGCTGAGCATTCAGAAGCTCGCGCAATCTTGCGACATTCCCCACGAACACCAGGTTGCCGATATCAGAGGAGTACCGGCCGAGCAATCCGATCATGCGTGGGAATTCATGGTAGACGGCAAAATCGAATGGCGTGTTGTTCCAATGGACCTCGACGGGATCGATTTGAGCGCCGCGTCGGATCAGTAAACGCGCCACGTCCACGGCGTCTTGGCGCGCGGCGAGGTGCAACGGTCGTTGCTTGTACTCGAATTCGGCGTCGACCGGCAATCCGAGATCGAGCAGCAGTTCGACTGCGTCCGTATTGTCTTTCTTCACAGCCGCCAGAAGGGCCCTAGACGACCGCAGGTATTCGGGATGCTGTTCGACCAGGCTCTTCGCTTCTTCGCGATTCAGATGCTGGCAGGCTGCAACGAAGGCGTCCTCCCCTTCCAGGACGATCGTCGCGCGTTCAGCCCCGTGCCGCAGCAACAATTCAACCATTTCCGATTGATCAGCCCGGACAGCTTGTTCGTAAAGGCTCTGCTGAGGAAGCGACTCCTCACGAGGAGGAGCAGCGTTGGGACTGGCGCCGTGTTCGAGACACCACGTGGCGAGTTCGAGATCATTGTTCTGGATCGCGATCCACAGATGCCACCGCGCACCACTGCCGTAGTTGCCCATGTCGAGCATGTGCCAATCGGGTTCGTCCCAATCGGTTTTGCGTCCTGCTTTTACGGAAAACTCGTACATCATTTCCAGGTACCAGAGAACTTTTCCGTGAAAGTGAATGTTGTAAATCACCTGGATGTCGTATGGTTCCGCTCCGTGCTCCAGCAACAGCCGAACGAGGGCATCGCGATACGGATGTGCGGGACGATCTTCTTCACCTTCGCCAATCACGCCGACAAGCGGGGTGTATCGGCTGTTACCGGCCATGAAGAACGCGTTCGGGTCGGCGCCCTGGCGGAGCAACAAGCGAGCGATTGCGAGCGCATTGTCATTGGTTTTATCCAAAGGCAACCGTGCGAAGCAGAGATAGAGCAGCGGCTCCCAATCCTTCGGGCCGAGATCCTTGAAGATGTCCTCCGCATGGCCCGCGGAAGCGCGACTCGAATCGCTTGCAGGTCTCTTCTTACGCGCGGCCTGCGGACGCTCTCGTAGTCGGCGTTCGACCTCCTCCAGATCGCCACAAACAACTGCGGTGTAGAGATTTGCGTGCGCGATCTGCGGGTGCTGCACGAGAATCCGAGCGGCCGCATGACGGGCGAGGCGGTGCGATGGACGGCCGCGAACATGGTGGTCTGGACACGCAAATTCCAGAAACTGGTCCACAAGTTTGACGCCGTCCCCGGACTCCGCTGTCTCGCCACGACTTTCGATGGCCTGCATCAGCGCTTTCCAGCCTGGTGATCCGTATTCGATCGCCAGAGCGCGCTGAACATCGCGCAGTCCTGGATCGGCAGTCGCTTTTGGTAGTGCGCGCTCGAACCGCTTGCGTGCTTCGGGATTGTTTGCGCGAAGTTCCTTGAGCCAGCGCTTCGCTTCTTTCTTCAGGTTATCGAGGGATGTCTGAGGCGTGATTCGTCTGGTCATTTAAACCTTCCTTCCGTTTTCGCCTGAAGTCCGCTGGGTACAGGCCGGAGTGAAGGTCCGGATTGTCTCGAATCGAGTGGTGGGTGGGAGTACTCTCCCTTGCCGCGGACAGGCGGCGCCCCAAAGCGCGCTAACGAAAGTATCCCGACCGCGAATGGATCTGTCAAACGGTGAAAGGGAGTTCGGGGTCATGGACCTCGAACTCCCGTCGGCGTTAGAACTCGAAACGAACCTGACCGGCAAGCGAGCGGTTTCCGGTCTTGGAATCGATTTCACCGAAAGTCCCGCTGTTGATATTCACGTTGGGATCACCCGGATTGGGATGATTGAAGATGTTGTTGGCATCCACTCGGACGGAAACGCTTGTCGACTCCGAGGTTTTGAACGTCTTCTGGATGTTGGCATCGACCTCCCAGCGTCCGGGGCCGTAGATCGGGAACAAACCCAACGTTCCCAACTGTCCGGGAGCCGCATTCTGAAGGATGATGTTGTTATTGGCGTCCGCGATCGCAGTGTTGGAGCAGAACTGCACGAGATTCGCCGCGACCTTCTGGCAGGCAGGATCCTGAATTCTCTGATACGTCTGGTCGAAGTACTGACCGAACGGTTCGCCCCAGTTGACCTTTCCCGTTCGTGGGAAAGCACCCACAACGTCAGGGGTCCCGGTCCTGTTGATCGTGTTTCTCGCCGACACGGCGAGTGGTGCTCCGCTCGCGACGTTAAAGATCGTTCCGAGCTGCCACCTTTCGAGCAACCGTGCAACCCAGCCATCGCTATTACCTGCGATGAACTTGCCGGGACCGAACGGCAGTTCGAACATTGCGTATCCGCGAAAATCATGGACGCGTTGAGACGCCGCAACGGTGTAGTCGGCAGCCCGATTCAGGAAGTCGCGATAGGTTGCGGTGATGCCGCCACCATCCGGGGTACTGCCTTGAACGCCGGTCGCGCGGCTCCACGTCCAGGTAGCCTGCCAGGTGATTCCTCTGGTGAGCCGCATGGTGAGCTGGGTCTGCAGCGAATGGTACGTGGACTGGTCGGAGTTGTTCCGCATCTCCATCGCAGCAAACTGCGGATTGGCCGTGATGAAGTTGTCCGGAAACAGCCCGCTCGATGCCAGCGTTGCGCCCGCGATGGTCTGGCCCACGGGGACGTTCACGCCGATGTTGGTGGTGTTGAGGGAATTCGCAACGGCCCTGAAATCTCCGTTGGCGAGATTCTGACGGAAGGTCGTATGACGGCGCAGCGCTTCGGAGCCCGTCACGTTGGTTCCAACGACTCCGATACCCGAACCGAAGTTCAAACCTTTGAACATCTGGTCAAACATGGGCGCATCGCCGCCGGCGCGGGTGATCGTCAGGGCTTCCATCAGTCCGTTGAACCGGAAATCCGGCTCGTTGTAGTTCAACGTAGAATGGAGCTTTACGCCTCGCGTGCCGACGTATCGCATGTCCAGAATGAGGTTGGCCGGAAGGGATCTTGTCACTCCGAACGTGAAGGTTTGAACATAAGGCGTCGTGTAGTTCGGGTCGTAGAACGCCTGCGCGACAGACCGGTTGTTGGACGGAACGACGACAACTTCATCAATCGATGACGGAACAACCAGCGGGAGAGAGATATTGGTCAGATCGCGATACGCCGATCCTCCGTTGTCGATCGCGTTCAGCTCGAGCCCGGGAAGGCGGCCGGAGTCCGCGTCAATCCACGAGAGGCTGTTGCCCGGCAACAGGTACGTGATTTGATAGCCGCCACGGACCGTCGTCTTGTCTTTCCCGCCAAAACCAGGCGACCATGAAAACCCGATGCCAGGTCCAAAGTTGTTGTGATCGCTGGGCCAGATTCCGAGGTCAGGATACTTGGAGTCCTTCCCGATCAGAACAATTTGGGTCGGTCCGGATTTTGCCAGGCCGCCGTTGTGGAACGCTTCGTTGAAGTTGCGGCCGGAGATTCCAAAATAGCCACCATTTCCGTCAATCGGTCCCCGTGTCCAGTACTGGCCGGTAGCACTACGAAAGTCCGGAACGCGAAACAGATCGTACCGAACACCCAGATTGAGCGTGAATGTCGGCGTGACCTTCCAATCGTCCTTAACGAAGAAATTGATCTCGTTCTGGTGGTTCTCGCGAATTTTTCCACGAGTGTCTTTAGGTTGTCCGGGATGGTTATATGACTCCTTGTAATCTATGTAGTGCGTGTCGGTGGGTTCCCAGGTTTCGAACCTCATCGATACGCTGCTGACAGATCCCGCAAGAAACAACAACTGATTTTGAGCAAGCGTAATGTTGTTGTTCAACAGCCCCGAGACCTGATCGATCCCGCGGACACCCACGTTGCCCGCGCCGCCGGTGACCGTCGGAATCAAACCAAATTGAAGGCTTGTTACCGGAGTTGGCTGGTATCCGGCCGTATACGCGTATCTAAATTCGGTCCCGAACTTCAGGGAGTGATTCCCTTTTGTCCAGGTAAGGTTGTCGCTATAAGTCGTCAGCGGACTGGTGTTGCCAAAGTCGCCGCTTGCGCCAATGACGTGATTGGCAAACATGACGGGACGAACATAAACAGGATACCCGTTGACCTGAGGCAGGAACTTGTAAGCGTCGTCTTTCACCCCGGGAGTTTCGATTGCAGGTGACCAATAGAGAGACGTGGATCGATATCCAAACCGGGCCTCATTGAGTAGATTTGGAGACAGCACAGATGTGAAGCTCAGCGTTCGCACTTTAGGCTTCTCACGAATCTCTCCGCTGTAACCGGACGGCCAGGGAGAGAGGTTGTTATTGTCCGAATAATGCTTCTCGTCCACCCATGTGCCCGACAGACGGTGTTTGGAATTAAAATGGTGGTCTATCTTGATGTTGATCTGGCTGCGATTGAATGCCTCGATGTTCTGAGCCGTGCCGCCGGCCGCCCCGGCAACTGTGCGTCGAACCCAGCGATGAACAGCCGTATTGAGACCGTCCACCGACACACCGCCGATCGTCGCAGCTCCGTCATAGGCATTGGGAAGAGGCATCTTGTCCATGAGCGCCTGCATCAGACCCGTAGGATCAGGACGCGTCCGGGCCGGATCGCCAGGATTCAGGGCGTCGCCAAAGACGCTGAACGTCCGCATCGGTCCTGTGGCGCCCGGAATCTGAGTCCAGTCGAGAGGATTTCCCAGTTTGTCCACAACGGGAGCAACACGCGTGTTGCCGGTGCCGCTCACCGTAGCGTCTGCGTTTCCGTTGTTCACTCCCGGAAAATACCTGAAGAGTCCGGATCGCGCCGTGGGCGTAAGCACAACCGCATTGACCGTTTCTTTCTGTCGCTGGTCATTGCGATCGTAGAGAACGAAAAAGAACGTCTTGTTCTTGAAGATCGGACCACCGACACTGACTGTCGTCTGATGACGGTTGTACCAGATCGGCGTTGAGCCCAGGCGGTTCGCCGACCAGCTGTTCGCATTCAGCGCAGAGTTGCGAACATTCCATGTCGCCGCCCCGTGGAATTGGTTTCCGCCTGAACGCGCGCGCATCTGAATCTGAGCGGCTCCTCGTCCTTCAACATCTACCGGCGCTACGACAACGCGCATTTCCTCCACCATGTCGGGAGCAACAAAGAATGATGGTTTCAGCCCCTGTGTGTGACGCCCGGTGTTCATCGTAACGCCGTCCATTGAAATCGCGACGTTCGCAGCACCGTTCGTCGTAACGCCGGCAAACGTCGTACTCGCCTGGCCGTCCCCCACGACTCCAGGCATTGTCGCGGTCACCAAATCCATGACGTTTCTGCCGACAAGAGGCAAATCCATAATCTGCTTTGACTCCAGAACCGTGCTGACCGAGGCCGCGGCCGCGGTCAGCAGTTCGTCGGCGGCCGCGCTGACCTCCACGTTGGTCGCGACATTGCCGACCTGGAGCGTGAAATTCTGGCGAATCTGTTGCGCCGTGCCTAAAGTCAGGCGAAACGATTGCGACTGGAAGCCGGGAAGCGATGCCTTAACTTCGTAGTTTCCGGGCTGAAGGCTCGGAAACCGATACGTTCCGCCTTCATTGGTTATGGTATCTGTCGCAACACCGGTGGCGGTGTTCGTCGCAACGACGCTCACGCCGGGTATCAAAGCATTCGTTGTATCTGCCACCGTACCACTCAGGGTCGCGTTAATTCCAACTTGTGCGGATGCGTAAACGGAAGTCAGGAGACAGCAAAGAAGAACACGCACACACGTAGACCGACACGGTTTCGTCATACAAATCTACCCCCATTTGTCGCTAGTAACTTTGTGCCCACACTCATAATTCGAGTGGGACCGCAAAGTCAAAGGGAACTGACAGGGCGAACTGACAGGGAGGCAGACGACAGGACCTCAGTCCTGAATCAAATTTGGCTAACGAAGACTATAGTTTGTTACGGTCGAACAGGGCATCGAACAGGACGGTTGCTTGAAACACGATAACCTCGCCATTGCGCTCGCTCTCCTGCTGCTTGCGCCAGCCTGCACGCGGACGACTGACTCTCCAGAACCGGCCGGCGTTGTCCTCCTGGAGCCAACCGGAGTCCGCACCGTGGGACGCATCAGCCAGCAATGGGAAGACTTCATGGTGCATATCTGGTATCCGATGACATCGGGCGCGAAAGGCGAGCCCGCGCCTTACGTGCAAAATGTCGAACTCCTTCGATCGAAGATACAAGACTCGTATTTCGGCATCCTGCGAGCCACGAAAGCCAACTCGCTCCTCGAAAAGACGCCATCTCTCGATAAATCTGAGAAGCACCCCGTCGTGATCTTCTCTCATGGCCATCAGATGAGCGGACTCCTCTACACCTCGATCACCGAAGATCTTGCCAGTCATGGGTACGTCGTCGTTTCGATCGATCACCCGCAGGAGGCTCTCTTCACGATTTACCCCGACGGCAAAGTGGTGACTTACTCCTCGCCGAAACCCGGCTCACCGAATTTCGATGATGTGGAAGCAGGATTCCGCCGGATGATCGACAATCGCGTTACGACAATTTCTCTTGCGATAGCACAGACCGCGTCGCTCTTTCCGGGTCAGTTGGATCTTTCGCGCCTCGCGGTGGTCGGCCATTCAAACGGAGGGATCGCTGCTTCGCGCATCTGCGAAATCGATACGAGAGTCGCCGCCTGCGCAAACCTGGATGGCCGAGAGCACGGCGCGCCGTTCTATTTAGCTGACGATGGTCGAGGGCCTGCGAAGCCGTTCCTTTACTTTGCAAAACCGTTCCGCCCGGATGACGGCGACTCACGCTCTCCGATAACGACACTCGATCAGTTCAACAGAGACCTGGCTGCGGTGACCGCACGCGACAAGCAGCGCATGGAAGGCCTCAAGACCGACAGCTATACGATGATCCTTGCCGGAGCCAGTCACGATACGTTCAGTGATGTGCCGCTCCTTCTGCCTTCCACGGACGAAGAAAGAGCCGCCAATCGAAAGCGGGTACAGATTTTGCGTGAGTACCTGCGCGCTTTTCTAGACCGCTATCTCGGAACCGAACCGGCAACCCTGTTGGATCGGCCGGCACCCGCGTACGAGGAAATCAAAGTGGCTCATCACAGCCCAAACCGTTTGAGGAAGTAGCCCATATGCGTGTTCGGAAGGATATGCCGGGCACAGTGACTCGACACTCCTGCTTCCTGTACCATAGCCGCGATTCCACTTCCGTTTTTGATACTGAATTTCCGAGAGGAGATGCATATGAAGCGTTCTGTAGTGACGTTATCGTTGCTCGCCTGCTGTCTCATCACGGGCCCCGTTGCAATGCGGATGTCCGGGCAAGGCGCTGCGAACGCGCCCGATGCGCAGGCGAGACAAAAACAACAATCCGAACTGGAGGCCGCGACTCCGAAGTTGCAAATCACCGAGGAGGTGCTGCCGCTGATGGTTCCGGGCCACACGATCGGTGAGACCGAAGGCGTCTCCAAAAACTCGAAAGGGCATTTGTTTGTTTACTCGCGCACAGGCAACAGTGCCGTGTCGCGCGGCGGTACGGCGGCGGAGTTATTCGAGTTCGATCAAAATCTCAAGTTCGTCAAGATCTGGGGACCAGGAAACTATGCCGCCTCGTTCGCGCACGGTGTCCGAGTCGACAAGTATGACAACGTCTGGATGGTGGATGAAGGATCGAACATGATCGTGAAGTTCGATCCAACAGGAATGGTCAAGATGGTCCTCGGCCGTAAGCCGGAAGCAATCGACTATCTCGAAAAATATCTGGAGCGCGGCGAGAAAGATACGGAGCGGTTTCCATCAGGAAGCGTTGGCACGTTCAACCGGCAAACCGACCTTGCCTGGGATGCGCAGGACAACATCTTCGTAGCGGACGGCTACAACAACTCCCGCGTTGTTAAGCTCGGCAAAGACGGCACGTGGATTAAGTCGGTGGGCACGCGCGGAGCAGGGCAGAATCAGTTCAACACGGTCCACGGGATTGCCGTTGATGTGCAGCAGAGTCTCGTGTACGTCGCCGACCGAGGAAACTTCCGTATCCAGGTGTACGACACCGATCTGAACTTCAAGAAGACCATCACCGGCATCGGTGCGCCGTGGTCGGTTCAGGTCACATCCAAGTATATCTATAGCGGCGACGGAAATGGGAAACTCTATCAGCTTGATCGCAACTCCGGGAAACTACTCGGCTGGGCGCAAACCAGTCTGGGCCGGGGCCAGACGGGCTGTCTGATCCATTCACTGCACGCCGAGTCGGACAACGTCCTTTACAAGGGGTCCTGCACTCTTTGGGATGTAGAGAAAATTTCGATCAAGTAGTCTACAGGGCTGCGACCAGTCATCGGAGTTCGACTACATGCAGGCCATGGAGGGCAGCCGCATCAGCCATTCGAACATCGAATGTCACAATGTGCATAGCTCCTCCGGAAACCGCTAGCGCAATGTGCAGGGCATCGAGCGTACGCAACGGAATCGTCTCAGTAGTCAGGAGCAACTGTTCGGCATGGCGATGGAGAGTTGGGTTGAGGTCTAGCCTACGAAACGATTTGGCGTCAGCGAAAAGCGCCTCCTTGATCGTACTTGCCTGTCGGGAGTCGAGGAATCCCTCGCGCTTTCTCCGCGACACTGCAGAAACGACCTCGGTGATCGAGAGCTCTGAAATCATGAGGTCTGTTCTTCGACTGAGAAACCTGTCCAACAGGTCGCTTTCAGGTTCCGGGACATAAAGCTTCGCCAGCGCAGTGGAGTCGATATAGATACCGGAATCAGGTACGTTCTTCGCGGCCATCGAGGATCGCACTGGAGAGGGACGCCTTCAGCTTCGGCATTTTTTGACGGAACGCTGACCGCCCCCGAAATGGCTTCGATTCAGGTGGCCTGGGTGGTACCAGCAGGGCTACTGGACGTCCTCGATCGGTTATGACGATCTCGCGGCCTTTTTTGACTTCGTCGAGGAGCGCCGTCAGGTTCTGGCGCGCCTCTCGTATGCCTGCCTCTCTCATAGCAAGCATTGTGCTACATGTAGCACAATGGAAGCAATCGTTTTGGGCTGTGCGCCTTTACCGCGCCAGCAGCTCCACAAGCGTGATCATTCCTGATGCGTGTGGCCAAACCGGCCTCCCTAAAAGGAAGGCCGGGAAATCAGGTTGACGGGGCGCTGGTAATCAGAACGTGAAACGAAGCTGCCCCTGGAAAGCCCGTGTGCCGCTCTTGGAATCGCCACATCCGCACTCAATAACGCCGAACTGGCTGATGAATTGATTATTGGTTGTGAAAAGCGGAATGAACGGCTCGGGATGGTTAAACACGTTCCTGGCATCGATGCGAATAGTGAGCTGCTTGGATTCGGAGATTCTGAATGCCTTCTGGATATTGGCGTCGAAGGCCCAGTTTCCGAACCTCGTCAGGGAGTTGGGAGTCAGGATACCGTTTTCTCCGGGTTTGGGTTGCACCAGGACATACACAGCCGGATCACTCTGGTTAGCCGAGTTCAGATAAAATGACCCCGGTGTTCCGGCGGGGACCCTTAGCGCTAATGCGCGCAAGTCACAGCCTCCGGCGCTTGTGGAAAATGCATAGCCTTTACTGTCGGTTTGGACGACCTGGCTGGAATCGGCGCACTGCGGATCGATTACAGTGGTGTAGGAACCGACTTTACCCGGAATGTCCGAGCCAAAGTAAGTTCCTAAGTCACTTTGCGCGTTCCCGAAAATGGCGAATGCATTCCCTGTGGCCGTCCCATTGAAGTCCACATGCCCTTTCGGGATCTTCCAGAACTCCGTGGGATTGAGACGGGCGTTCCCATAGGGCTGAAAGTTTTGCGAGGATCCATAGCGCTGGGCCGAAGGGGACCCCGGGAATCCACCGGGTATGCCAGCGCCCGTGAGACTTTGCGGGGCACCGCTGGACAAGGTGTAGATGAAGCCAACTTGCCATCGTTCAATTGCTCGCGCCACCCATCCCGAGCTGTTGGGAAAGAACAGCTTGTTGGGCCCAAAGGGCAACTCGGCGGTACCGTTCATCCGGAAGTCGTGCGCCCGCTCGTTTCCCTTTTGGCGATCAAAATCCCGGTTCAGCGGATCGTTGTACCCGCTGCTGGGAAGTCCCATGGACTTTGCCCAGGTATAGCTGCCCTGGAAGCTAACCCCATGTACGGGCCGCATGGTGAGCTGAACCTCCATGGAATGGTAGTTATTTCGGGCGAAGTTCCCATTGAAGTTCGCGGCGAGGGCCTGAGGATTTGCAACAAAATAGTTTTCCGGGAAGCAGCGGGTGGGAATATTCCCCCCGGCGCTGGTACCGACAAGCCGTGATGTGGGATCCACCGTGGGGTAGCCGGCCGCCGCCGAGGGATTGTACAAACCGTTCGCGATACGGTCGCAACCGTTCCGGAGAATTCTTTGGGACGGAGTCGTGCCGCCAACAGGAACAATGAGCGGCTGTAAACCGCCCGTCGGCGCTGAGTCACCCGCCAGCTGGCTCGTGAGTGCAGCGAAAGCACCGTCCGCGAGGGACTCGGAGGCGGGGTTCACTGTGCCGCCAAAGAAGCCGGGCACGCCACCGAAAGCTGTCGCGTGGCGGAGGTGTTCCGCACCGGAGTTGAAGATCCCGACGCCCCCGGGACATCGGGGGTCATTCGGAAGAGGAGGTGTTTGAAAGCCGGGAATGTCCACCAGCACAGTGCACGTGCCGACGGGACCGTACAAATTATCGGTCGGGTAGATCCCGGTTTGCCCGTTGTAGGACCAGTTGCTGTTGCCCGTACCCGCAAGGTCCAGGCCGGCAAACAACTGGTCGAGCAACGCCGGGTTTTCACCCCGGCGCGCCGCCGAGAACGCGTCAAACAATTCCTTGTTTTGATACACCGTCGCCTGGTTGAGGTCCATCGTGCCCGGCTGCTTTCGGCTCAGAGCTCCCACGTACCGAACTTCCAGGTCGAATGTCCTGTTGAGGGCCCGGTTCACCGTCAGCGTGAGGTTCTGCGTGTACGGCGTGGCAAAGCCGGGATCGAAAGCCGTGAACGAATCGCTTCTGCTGTAGACAGGAATGTTCTTCCCCGGAGCGACGGTGGGCGGGACAGGAACGAGCGCCGGTAAGTCACCCAGAAGCACGGCCCGATTCTGCCCGCCCGGCCCAGCTATGGCTTGAATTGCGGGATCGGTTTGAAAAGCGAATTGGTCGCGAAAGCCGCCCAGCGCCGAAGCGAGGGTGCCTTCACCGATACTGACCCGTTGATAAATCAGCTGGTAGCCGCCACGCACGGTCGTCCTCCCCTGCCCAAACCAGGGGAGTTGCCAGGCAAAACCGATGGCAGGGCCGAAATTATTCCGGTCGCGAGGGATGATGGTCTTGTCGGGATTCGGCGAGTTCGGCCCGATGAATTCGACGTTGGTTTGCTGATTCGGATCGCAATTCGGCGCCGGGAGCAGGCTCGCATTTGTCCCCATCGCGGTCTTCGAGCAAGTCAGAGAGATTGCCGCCGAACCCAGACCGTTCGTGCCTGGACCGGTGCCGTTGGTCCCGTAGCCGGTGAAATAAAGATTTCCCGGACTCAGCCAATTGTTGAACAGCTGGCCGCCCGCACCGCGGCCGACGCCAAACAAGCCGTTTCCCTGATCGGTGATCGTCGATGTCAAACCCGACGTGATGTACGGAGGGGCGTAATACTCGTAGCGCACCCCCAGGTTCAGCGTCAGGCTCGGCGTAATTTTCCAATCGTCTTTCACGAAGAAGGAGTAGTCGTTGAAAACCATCTTCCTGAACCGGTTCTCCTGGGTTGTAATGTCCTGCCAACCCGCGAGGCCGGCGTTGACCTGGGAAAAGTTTTCCGCCCAATACGGTGTGTCCACGGCGCCGAGAGAGTTCGTGAGGAGGTACGCAATATCGGTCGACGCGTTTCTTGCAGTTTGGGGAAAGGTGTTTGTCGTGTTCGTGGCGTCTGGGGTTCCCGTAGTTCCCAGGGACGGAGAGTTGGCCACATTCGCAAAAGGACTCTCTGTGTTCGTTCCGCCGATGTTGCCGTTTACTGCCCTTGGAATGGGCTGAAGGCTTGTCCCATCAGACCGCGGATAACGGAAATCGCCACCAAACTTGAAGGCATGCTTTCCGTGCGTCCAGCTCAAGGTATCCGAGAAATCGTAGAGGGGGTTGGTGAAGCGCGTGTCGGCGGGCGTCGTATTCATGAGCCCGCCGTCGAAACTCAAACCACCGGAAGCCGGCCCGACCAGCACGTCATAGAGTTTTCCATTCCCGGATCTTGAGGCCCCTCCCTGCAGCAGGAAGCTGCGGGCGTCGTCTCGGAGAGAGGAGTCCGTAGAGTTCCATGGGTTCGTGGCCGATGCTTTGTTGAGATTGAGGCCAAACCGGGCTTCGTTGAGTATGGTTGGTTTCAATGTGGACGTTAAGTTCACTGTGACGGTTTGCGGCCGCCGGCCGGTTTCTCCCGAAAACCCTCCGGGCCACCCCGCTATAGGGCTGGTGCTATCGTCGAGTTGATACGTCCAGTGCCCGGAGAGCCGGTGCGCACCAAAGTTCTGATCGATCTTGACATTGATCTGCTTCCGATCCTGAAAGGCTGCGGAGCCGACGAGCGCATTCTGGCCCGCATTCGCGCCCCCAGCTCCATTCGCAAGGTCATTCCCGCCGGAGCGGGTCAAAAGCCATCGGAAAGAGGCGACGTTGAGACCGTCAATGGTGGACCCAAAAGCTTGCGACGCATATTCATTGGCTCTCGGCATCTTCTGCATGAGCTTGTTGAAATAGCCCAGCGTGGCAGCAGCAGCGGTGGGACGCTTTGGGTCCCATAGCGGCGAGGCTCCCGGCGGAGTCATCGCCACGCCTGTGTAGGCCCGCCCGTTCACATCGGTGCCGGACGGACAGTCGGCGGGGCCGAAGGGACTCCCGTCCGCCTTCACGGTTCCAAAAATGCTAAAGCAGACCAGACGGCCGGTGTAGGCGGCGCCACTCTGCCAGTTGGACGGAGCGAGAGGGCTGCCGGAAAAGTCGACGGAAGGCCTCGTGGGGTTGGGATCTGAGGTGGACGTGGTGATGCCGACGTCCGCTCTTCCCGGAACCCATCCCTCCCAGTGTCGGAAAATCCCGTTGCGTGCCGCATCGGTCAAAACCGTATTGGTCTGGAGACTGCGGGTGTTGGAAATCTGCTGATTCCACAGTACGAAGAAGAACGTCTTGTTCCGAACGATTGGGCCGCCGTAGCTAATCGTGTACTCGTTCGTGTTTCTCCAATCGGGCTGCGTGGGGTTCCAGCAGGGCGGCTTTTGTCCCGCTATTTTGCAGCCTGTCGTTACGTTGCCCTGGTCATTGTTGCGGTTCCACGTATTGGGATCCAGCGACGTGTTTCGGATGTTCCAGACCGCGGCTCCCGAGTACTTGTTCGTTCCCGATCGGGTGGTGATCTGGATCTGAGAGTTGCCCCTTCCCAACTCGGCGTCCACGGGCGCCAGAATCAGCCGGATTTCCCCCACCAGATCCGGGTTGAGGGTGGTCGTCGACAGCAAGGCATTGCCGCCAGTGTAACTCCCGGCCGCTATGAAGGCCGTGCTCTGCCCGCCACCGGTTCCTCCACTGAGGTTCTGACTTTGAAAAGTGCCCGACGAGGCGCTGAACCGCTCATCCCGTGTGGGCACACCGTCGAGAGTCACGTTCAGCGAGTCCAGACTCTGGCCACCAATCGTGTTCGCGTAGTCGCCCATCCATGCGCCCGTTCCGTTGAAGCGAACGCCGGGCAGGATGTTCAGCAGGTCAACCACGTTGTTTCCCACCAACGGCAGATTCTGAACCCTTTCCTCGGGAAGCACGGTTCCAACCGACGACGTTTCGGTGAGCGCTTGCAGCCCCTGTACGGTGACTTCAACCGTTGTCGCGGCAGTACCGACCTGCAGCTGGAAATTCCGCTGGGAAGTTGATCCAATCCCCAGGTTCAAGTCTGTATATGTGAGTGTCTGAAACCCTGGCAGAGAGGCGCTGACCTTGTAACCCGATCCAGGTTGCAGCCCCCTGAAATTGTAAACGCCCGCTTCGTTGCTGATTGCGGTCGTGACGACGCCGGTGTCCGTCTTGGTTAAGGTAATCGTGACTCCGGGAATCAGTGCGCCGGTCTGATCCGTGATAACGCCCGAGAGTTGAGCGTTGCTTGTTTGAGATATTCCGGGGATCGCGACAAATAAAGACCACACCAGCGCGATCGATAAATTTCTACGCATAGGGCCTCCTGAGAGGGGTCGGTGGGACTCGAGGCGGACTCTATTGGTACGAAATACGCACGTCAAGAGAGAGGGGTCACATACACATTAGATCAAGGTCCCACTAAGGAATGGGACTGGCTGGGATCTTCATATCAAGGCATACCTGCCGGTAGTCCTGAAGAGCGATTCTTCCTTATGACGAAACATAGTCAAAAAGGAGCCGCTGACTACATCGCCGCCTGGGCTCTGGCGTCCCTATTACTCTGCTTCTCATCGTCTTTTACTGGGGGTGCATCTAGGTCGCTGCCGCAGGCTAAGCCTCACAAACAGAATCGTCTCAGATTCCGCTATGCGTTCGCCCTGTCATTGGGATGCTTCAGCAGCACTGAGTTCACGTGGCACACCTATCATCGTTAGATTTGTCATCGAAGCCTCGCGTACTGAAACTAATGTCGTCCACGGTTGGAAGCGTCTTCGAAAATTCGGGTCTTGGCTAAGTTCTGGTACAACTTCTTCCCACGCAATAAGCGAGTATTCGCCCGGCGCAAGACCAGCTATGTGGAAGCTACCATCTTGGTTTGCAGTCACGGATCGAACGATGTTCGCATCGTTCCAGATCTGCACTACCGCTCCCAATGCCGTCTCTCCTCTGCCGTTGAGTACGACCCCACTCAACTCGGCCGCCTCGGAAGAGACGAGAATTTCGATCGACCCATCTCCCGCGGTCAGATCAACCAGGCCGGCATTCGCATTTGACCGCTGAAATGGATGGTTTTTACGTAGGACTTGTCCGGTAATCCGGCCACCTTCACGCGATACACATCGGGTACGATGCCGCTAAGTTGAAAGGCGCCGTCATTTCGTACCGCAATCGCAGAGGTGTTATGCGTGCCATCGACAGGAATGAGAAGGACCTGAACCGGCGAAGTCCAGGTGAGTCGTCCCTCGACTGTAAATTTGCCGGTGATTTGGGCGGGCTCGCCAAGCTGGATCAAGAAGTCCTCGACGTTCCCGTTACCGACGGTCAGCATTCGACGTCCAAATAGCCGTTTCCTGACAGGCGTGCTCGCGCGTGAATCCAAGCTTGCCTCGATGATGTAAGTTCCAGGAAGGACGCGCTCGAATTCAAACTCGCCGCTGTTTGCCAAAATCACGTTAAGGTTGTCTGCCGGATAGTCGTTTGCCGACCTGAGCGAAAGAGTTGCTTGAGACGCTGCCTGCGCGGGCCCCAACTCAATAGCTTTCCCGCGTATGCGATAGACCGACGCTTTACGCAGCCGAACTTCTATTCCGCGCAGCTCCGCACCGGCAGAGATGAAAATTGGCACGGCGGAGGAACCATCGATAGCATTGGGCCAAAACGTCGTCACATAGTCCTCTTCAATTAGTCTTCGGTCTGTTCGAACATGCCGATCTGCAGCGGCTGCACGGTTTGGAGTAGCTCTTACGTAATAGGTTCCCGCCTCAAGATTCCCTATCGCGAATCCGCCGTCATCTTGACCGCCTAACCACGCCACAGGCAGCATCACTCTACGGCCATCCCGAAAGCTTTGACGCAGCACTTGAATCTCGGCGCGGGGGACAGGTTCGCCTTCTTCAGTAACGACCTTACCGTAGATCATGGCCTGTGGCCTTAGCCAGAGCATCTGATCGCTCAGGTGCTGTCCCGGCATCAGTCGAATTACCGTTGTCGCACTGTTTAACCCATCGACTGCTGGGGGCAAGAAGCCAGAACGTTGATCCACCTATGATCTTTAAGGACTGCTTACCGACGTTCTCCACAAGGAAGGTTCACCATTTCCGGCTTCGTCCCTTGCCTTGAAATTCCAGCAGATGACAAGCATCCCCAGGCACACGTAATGCCTGATTGGTTATTCCTAGTGGGCATGAATCTCATCATGATGCTGCTCATGGCGATCTTCACTCCCCTCGGGATTCCCAAGGGTGATGGGCTCGTTGCCGTTCAAGCCAACTTCCTTCACGACCGTGAGAGTTACCGAGACCCCCTGTACGCGCTCCCGAGCTTTCTTGCGAGCCATCCTGATGGCCCGCGTCGACGCTATGGAAAGGTTGCTGGCTTTCACCCAGACAACGGATGACCGCTTCGTTTTCGGGGATGGATCAAGCCCTCGACCGGACAAGCAGGCCATCGAGTCATAGTCTCAGCGACTGACCAGCAAACACGTGCCCAACCTGCGCAGAAAGTTTTGTGATCATCGGCAATCGCGGAGTGCGCTACTGTCCCGCGTGTGGAGCTGGCGCCGGGCTTCGCGGTGCCGTGCAGTAATTGTGGCGAACCTGCCGAGAACCAGGACGACGACAGCGACAGACCGCCATTGTGTCGCGAGTGCCTCATAGAGTTGTCTGGTTGAAACACAAGAAAGGCTTCGTTGATTGTCCGGGTTCAGGTTGTCGGATTGGATACGGCAGACCATAGCAAAAGCATCCTAATGAGCCTGCAGCGATGGCATTGGGGAAAGATCCTAATTCTTTGGATTGCAACTCCCGTAGTCATGCTTATTAGCCTTGGGTTGCTCTTCGGTGAAACTGACTTGAGCGATGGCGTCATGTTTCTGCTGTCGCTTTTTCTGCCTCCGGTTTTAATGTCGATTGTCACGTGGGTTTGGTTAAGTGGTAAGGAAAAGCGGAGATACAGGAATGAACTAAAGCGGAATTGAAAAAAGGTCCGCAGCTTGCCGCGTGGCAAGCAACCTCGGTTTTTTACTCCGGCGTTTACTCCGGCGAATTTTCGACCCGCCTGATTCTCGGTAAGTTGTTATGGGACCGACCGGTCTCGAACCGATGACCTCCTGCGTGTGAAGCAGGCGCTCTTCCAGCTGAGCTACGATCCCGCACACTTTCAACAGTTTACATCAACAGCCTTCGGTCACCTTCAGCAAT
>Ga0157375_10001126_pt1 | contig 23143 bp, 16 predicted proteins | sample M35metaG_FD_115311 | JGI IMG/M metagenome (GOLD analysis project Ga0157375, IMG submission 115311) | Miscanthus rhizosphere microbial communities from Kellogg Biological Station, Michigan, USA - M3-5 metaG | ecosystem: Host-associated > Plants > Roots > Rhizosphere > Soil | place: USA: Michigan... | reverse complement strand
GTCTTCTTCCGCTTGTTCTTCCACGCCAGCCCGGCAAACGTCTGCTGTTTCGCCATGCACGCAGTATCTACTCAAACCGCGTTTTCCACAGCATTCGGCCGACTTGTGCAGAGGTTCCCTAGACCGTTAGCCGGACATCGCTTTCGGCGCTGGCATCGTTCCCCCACCCAACCCCGACGCTAGTTGCGGCTTTTCCGATTATCTGGGCGGGCGCCCGGTGGTAAGTATTCGTGCTGGGGCTAGAACGCCGCTCGGGCCGGTGTTGCACGTGGCTAATCGGGGCCATACGCCACTATTTCGTCTCCTTCGTGTCTGATCTGATGCGGCGCGCTGCCGCTTGGGAGGAGTTATGTTTCGATGGGTCTCTCTCGGCCGCGTCGTTCTTGCTGCCGCAGTGATAAGTATTTTCAGGTTACCGGCAGTTGGACAGGCCGGTAACCGTGGCAAGATTTACGTTGCGAAAACGTCCAAAGCGTCCTCCGCAAAGGCGAAGCTTGCTCGCGTTCGTGATTCGCTCCATCGTAATTTGGATGGGAAGGGCGATGGGTTCATCGTCGGCTGGCGATTCGATGCGGCAACCTTCACTCTGACGATCGACAAGTCTAGATACCAGCCAAACATGGTCTACGCCGCCACCATGACGGCTCGATCCATCTTCGATCTCGAGGGCGTACGGCTGCCAAAGCGATTGGTGATTCGGGATCGCTCTGGCGAAATACTCGGCGAAGGACCATTTTCGAATGTGCCGAAAATCGTTGAGTGACGTTGTCATGGGCAGCTCTGCAGCACGAAACGACTAACGGCGAATATGGACGGTGAGACGCGCGGTGGGCTAGCATAGGATCAAGTTGTTCCATTGCGGGTGACTAATGACGCGCAAAGTGAGAAGCGATATCAAGGTCGGTAATTTGGAGAAAAAGCTTGGTCTTGGGCCGGGCGCTATTCGTAATCCCGACGGTAGCGATGCACGATCAGACAAGCGTTTAGGCACATTGCGCAAAGAGCAGAAGAAAAAGTGATCGTACCTCCTCTGCGAGTCAGGACTTCCTGTCGAGAAACTTACCGCCGGCCGCCTAACTCGAGGTAGAACCCGGCGCGGCCCGGCTTCGGCCCGCCGGCCGAGCCGGCTCGTTTTGCGCTATTTGGAAAAGGGTCGCCGCATTCGCGATCAGGATGCGTGAGCTCCTTTTCACGTAGATGCCTGCATAGAGCCGCGAGATCGTTATTAAACCGCGCGGACAATTCCTGCCTCGCGGCACGTGTTTCTTTGACGATTGGATCTTCCCACATGATTTTCCCCGTTCTGGGAGTTCTTGAGGTGTGGCATCAATCGATCAGCGCCAACTAGCTTTCCTGCAGCGCGACGATTTCGGTGTACGACATTGCTCGTGGGGCGCACCTCGATTGCGCCCACTACGCGTTCCAGCCCGGCCAAGCCTGCGATTGATTCCTTGTGAGGTGTTCACTCATATGAATGCGTGGACGAGATTTAGTCGCGGAGTTTCAGCTAACCGATAATTTGTGCGCCAGCCTGCAGGAGCGCGGCGTCTCCACGGCTGAAAGCTGGCCTTGAGTGCGCTGTCTGCGAGCACGTTCGCGTGCGGCGAGAAAATTGGGTATCCAAATCCCGAGAATCAGCAGGTTGATCAATACGCCGGCGATGGCGTGGCCGAAAATTCCGCCGGCGCCATAGCGAGCAATCAGAATGAGGCAAACTACTGCTACGAACAGAGCCGCCGCCGCAAGAAAAAAGATGAAGGCGTCCGCGACCACGGGCCCGATGGCCAGTCCGATAAAGCGATTCGTGAAGAGGTAGATTAGTGGCAGGATCCACGTGAGTTTTGCAACCGTTTTGGTTGTTTCCATGCCCCCTCCGGAATTGCTCGCTCTATCATGGCATATCAACACTTCGTTCGATATGCACGCCACATCGCGTAGTCGGAAGTGGAAGACGCCGGTATGAGGCGAAGCGAGATCGCCGAAAGTGAGCACCGCGGATATGCGAAACGATCGCCGCTAAATCGAAAGTACTCTTGGCAACATCTCCGTTATTTCTCGTGAACGGCTTATCCGCGACATGAGTTCGACGCGATAATCTCCCTGTGGCTCGTGACGCACGCATCTACGTTCTCATGGCGCGATCCGCGCCCACCGCGGTCGTGTTCCGTCGTGGTCCTTCCAAACAGGTCCTGCTCCTCAGATGGAACTTAGCCACGGATACCTTTGAAGCTGGTCAGTGGTTGAAGGGCCGAATCTATGAGAGACGATGCGATCTCTCCGCGGATGGCCAATTTCTCCTCTACTTTGCGGCCAGCTATCGTCAGCCCTACTTCTCATGGTCGGCGATCAGTCGGCCACCCTATCTAACAGCGCTCGCTCTCTGGCCGAAGGGGGATGGATGGGGCGGCGGCGGTCATTTCAAAGCCGGAAATGAGATCGCGTTGAACCATCGGTTGCGTGAAATGGCACTCGCCGACGGTTTTCGTGTACCAAAATGGCTCAATGTTCACCCTTTCGGTCCAGGCTCAGGCTGGGGCGAGGATGAGCCTATCTGGTCCATTCGTCTCGAGCGTGACGGTTGGATCCTGGCGAGCGGCGGCCGAGCCGGACACAGTCTGCAATCGGAGACGTGGCTCGAGTTCGAACCACCGATCATTTGGGAGAAACCGCATCCCGTTGTTCGAGAGCGCTATACGCTCCGAATGATGATCCGGGGCATCAAGCAGCGCAACGGGCCCTGGTATCTGACAGAGCACGACGTTCATTCCAGCGAAGACGGTCGGTACGCCATCGGTCGAAGCGATTGGGCGGACTGGTCTCCCAACGGCGACCTGCTTCTGGCGAAAAGAGGTTCGTTGTTCCGCGTCAGGTTTTCATCAGGCACACTCGCTCCACTGGCGCAGGCCGAACAGGTGATCGATCTCACCAACGCGAAATTCGAGAATCGCGTTGCGCCTCCCGCAGCATTGAGGTGGCCAAAGAAGTAGAAATGCCAACGCCTGACTCGCCGTACAAGCCGACGCGGCGGCTTCGGCCCGCGACCGTGACTACTCCGCCAGCTGCGCTTCGATCATCGTCTGCGCGATGAAGTTGTAGATCGCGGTCCAGGCCAGCTTCACGTCAAGCGTGCACTGCGGGCCCATGATCGTCTCGATCGTGTGGAGCAGGCACGCCTCGACCGCGGCGTAGTGCTCGACGTGCGCGCCGTACGTGCGGTGGCGGCGGCCGAGGTCCTGGAGCACCGGCTTCAGCTCATCGAGGCGATCGAGGCCTTTCACCGCCGCGGCGATCATGTTCATCAGCATCGTCCCCTGCACGTTCATGTCGACCTCGTCGAACATCTTCCGCGTCTGCGGCGCGATGTTGAAGAGGTGCTCGTAGAAGAGGCGCGACGCTTCGTCCTTGCGCGCGGCGACGATCTCGAACGACGTCTGCACGAGGTAGTGCGTGTCGGGCTTGTTGAAATCGAGGACCTCGTAAACCGTCAGCTCGCGATCGCCGACCCGCTCGTGCGACACCTGGCCGTAGCTGACCTGATCGACGACGTTGATCAGCTCTTCCGTCGCCATGATGCCGCTGCCGTGCTGAAACTCGTTGAGCGCCGCGAGCGCTCCGGCGGTGTTCGCCGCTTCGCCCACCGCGGTGAGCCGCATCTGGTTCGGATGTCCGATCGAGCCGGCGATCATGCGGCCGTAGTGCAGGCCGATGTCGAGCGTGAGCGAGACGCCGAAATGCTCGCTGAGATACGTGTTCAGCGGCTCCATCCGCTGACGCATGCGGAGCGCGGAGCGGATGGCGTTCGTGCACTTCGTCCGCGCGTCCTCGCCGTTCAGTCCGAAGAACGCGACGATCGTCGCGCCCGTCGGCGGCTCGAACGATCCGCCGTTCGCCAGCACCACTTCGCCGATCTGCAGGTAGAAGCGGTTGAGGATGTGGATGACGTCGTACGGCAGGCCGCGGCGCAGCAGCGCCGGGATCTCGCGCGCCCGCGCCGACAAAACGGCGAGCGGCATCTCTGCGCCGAGGGCCGGCTTTTCCGCGCCGCGCATGATCTGCATGTCGAGGCTGTCGACGATCAGGCGCCGCACCTTCACCGGTCCCTTCACCTTCGTCTGGCAGGCGAGGCGGACGTCGTCGCCGAAGCCGAAGCGCTGCGCGAGCTTCAGCTCCGCGGAGTCGCGCGGCGAGAGGTTGATCGATCCGCTGAGCACCGCGACGCGGCAGGTCGAGCAGCGTGCGTTGCCGCCGCATTCGTGCGTGTGCGGGATGCCGGCGGCGAGCGCGCTCTCCAGCAACGTGCGGCCGGAACCCGCGTCGATGGTGATGTCCCCGCCCGGCTCGCCGACGAACGTCGCGGCGGGCGGCTCCTGCGATTCGCGCACGATCGCGGTGTGGCTCGAACCGGTGCTGACGCTGGTCATCGACTCGCGTCGATTGGTGTGCAGCGTGTCAGTCGTCAGCTCGCGCATGACCTCGGAGAGGGCGATGTTCTGCGGCACCGACCCGCGCGAACGGAGAGCGCGCATGACGTTGCGCATCTCTTCCGCCGATCGGAAGCGCCGCGACGGATCTTTCTGCAGCGCGCGCATCACCGCCTCGGAGACCGCGGCCGGAACCGACGGCATGACCAGGTGCAGCGGATCGGGATCGCGCTGCATCACGGAGTAGAGGACGGCGTGCACCGAGTCGCCTTCGAACGCGCGGCGGCCGGAGAGGAGCTCGTAGAAGACCGCGCCGAGGGAGAAGATGTCGGCGCGCGCGTCGATGCCGCGGCCCCGCACCTGCTCCGGCGACATGTAGTTCGGCGTGCCGAGGATCGTGCCGGTGCCGGTGACGCTCGACTCGCCGATGCGCGCCAGGCCGAAGTCGACGATCTTCACCTGCCCGCTCGGCAGCACGAAGATGTTCGCCGGCTTGAGATCGCGATGGATGATGTTCGTGGCGTGCGCGAACGCGACCGCGTCGCAGATCTGCTCCATCACGTCGAGCTTCGAGCGGAGGTCGGGGAAGGCGCTGTCGCGGATGAGACGCTTCAGATCGCTGCCGTCGAGCAGCTCCATCGCCATGAAGAAACGGCCCGAGTCCTCGCCGAAATCGTGCACCACGACGATGTTCGGATGCGTGAGCCGCGCGGCCGATTGCGCCTCGCGCCGGAAGCGAAGCCGCTTCTCCTCATCGCCGGCGGCCTCGATGACTTTCAGCGCGACGTAGCGGTCGAGCACGGAGTCGTGAGCGCGAAAGACTTCGCCCATCGCACCGCGGCCGATCTGATCGACGAGACGATATTTTCCGACCTGGTAGAGCGCGCTCATGAAGAGGCAACAAGTGTAGCGTTAATGGAGCGCGGACGTCCTCGTCCGCACGTGTCGGGCGTCTCGCCCGGCACGCATGGGTCGGCGGGCGGGACGCCCGCGCTCCGTGTCTACCGCAGTGACCGCGCGGCCTCGAGCATCTGCTCCGGCGTGGCGCGGATGCGCAGGTCCTCGGTCAGATTGCGCCAGCGCACGGTGCCGGTGCGGTCGACGAGAAACTCGGCGGGGCGGGCGATGTCGCGGCCCTGCTCGCCGCCGCTCTTGTGCAGGAGGTCGTATTTGCGGATCACGTCCGCGTTGCGGTCGGAGAGAAACGGGAAGGTGTAGCCGGCGCGCTGACACAAGGTGCGCGACTCTTCCGGCGTGTCGACGCTGATCGCCAGCGGCGTCACGCCCGCGGCCTTGAACTCACTGAGGTGCTGCTCGATACCCCGTAACTCGGAGTTGCAGAACGGTCACCAGTAGCCGCGATAAAAAATCAGCAGCACTCCGTTCGATCCTGGCGCCGCGACGAGCTGCGACAGCGTGACGTTGCGATGACTCGCATCCGGCAGCGTGAAGTCGGGCGCCTTCGCGCCGATCGCCGGCGAGCCTTGCGACGACGGCAGCATCCGCGTCCCGATCAGCGTGCCGAAGGTGAAGAACGCCATGAACGCGATGCCGATCACCATCACGATCGACGCGATGACCTTCCGCGGCGTGCGCCGGAATCCGCTGATCATCAGCGCGAGCGCGACGATGAAAAGGAGGAACGCCGTCCACGGGACGTCGCGCGTGACCGGCCAGCGGCTGAAGAGATAGATGTAGCTGAACGCCGCGACGAAAACGAGCAGCAGGCCACTGAGCAGACGCGACATGTTGGGTCGATAATAGCGGCAATCCACCATGCCCGACGAGACCACCGTCAGTACCTGGCGGTACGAGCTGCGCGCCGAAGACGTGTTGCAGCAGATCGGCCCGTACCGCGTGATCCGCGCGATCGGCGAGGGCGGCATGGGCTCGGTCTTCCTCGCGCAGCAGGACGAGCCGGTGCGGCGGCAGGTGGCGATCAAAGTCATCCGCTCGCCGTTCTCGCGCAACGAGGAGCGCATCCGCTTCCAGGCAGAGCAGCAGGCGATGGCGCGCCTCTCCCATCCGAATGTCGCGCAGATGTTCGAAGCGGGGACGACGGCCGAGGGCTATCCGTACTTCGTGATGGAGTGGATCGACGGCGTGTCGCTGATGGAGTTCTGCGATCGCCGCGCGCTGTCGATCGACAAACGCCTCGAGCTCTTCGCCGGCATCTGCGACGGCGTGCAGCACGCGCATCAGAAGAGCATCGTCCATCGCGACCTGAAGCCGTCGAACATCCTCGTCGTGGAGATCGACGGCAAGCCGCTGCCGAAGATCATCGACTTCGGCGTGGCCAAGGCGCTCGACAGTCCGCTCGTCGACGCCACGACGCTCACCGGCGACGGCGTGGTCGGCACGCCGGCGTATCTCAGCCCCGAGGCGGTGACCGCGGTGACGCGCGGCGACGTCGACACGCGCGCCGACGTCTACGCTCTCGGGCTCGTTCTCTACAAACTGCTCGCCGGCGAGCAGCCGTACGAAACGCCCGACGAAGCGATGCTCGATCGCATGCTGCGCATCGCGAAGGTCGACATCCCGACGCCGCGCCAGTTCTTCCACGAGATGAAGGACGACGATCGCGACCGCGTGGCGCGCGAGCGCGCGATGACGCCCGTCGCGCTCGAGCGTCTGCTGCGCGGCGACCTCGAGTCGATCGTGCTGAAGGCGGTGGCGAAGGATCGCGAGCAGCGCTACGCCACCGCGTCGGAGTTGCAGGCGGACGTCCGCCGCTTTCTCTCGAACGAGCCGGTCGAGGCGAGCGCTCCCGGGACATTCGACCGGCTGCGCAAGTTCACGCGGCGGCATCGCGGCTTCGTCATGGCGACGCTGCTCGTGTTCATCGCGCTCGCCGCGGGATTCATCGCCCGCACGATCGAAGCGCGCCGCGCCGATGAAGCGCGCAAGCAGGCGGAGCTCGTGACGGAGTTCATGACCGACCTCTTCTCCGACACGAACCCGTTCAACGGATCGGGGCAGGTGGTGTCGGTGCACGACCTGCTGCGCGAAGGGACGCAGCGGATCAAGGGGCGGCTGGAGGATGCGCCGGTGGCGCGCGCCGAAGTGCTGGAGGCGATCGGCATCGCGCTGCTGCATCAGGGCGATCGCGACGGCGCGTATCCGGTGTTCCAGGAGGCGCTCGCACTGCGCCGCAAGCACCTCGGTCCCGAACATCCGCTCGTCGCCAGCACACTCGTGCAACTCGGCGTGTTGCTGCAGCGAAGGAATCCCGAGCAGTCGGAGCGCGACCTGCGTGAAGCGGTGCGCATTCGTGAGAAGGCCTACGGCCCGAAGGCGCCGCAGTTCGCGTCCGCGCTGGCGGACCTCGGCACGACGCTGCGCATGCGCGGCGATTACGGCGCGGCGGAGCAGGTGCTGATGCGCAGCCTGCGCGTGCGCGAGGAGATCCTGCCGCCGAACGATCCGAACATCGCCGCGAGCTGCTCGGGACTGGGGCAGGTTTACGACGCGGCGAAGCGTTACCCCGAGGCGGAGACGATGCTGCTGCGCGCGATGAGGATCCGCAGCACGGCGTACGGGCCCGATCACTACGTCACGTCGCGCAGCTACGAGGCGATGGCGGACCACTACATGCAGGTGGGGCGATGGGCGGAATCAGAACGCTACTCACGGCTGGCGCTGGCGGTCGTGGAGCGCGTGCGCGGACCGGAGCACAAGTACACCGCGTGGGTGCGCCTGGGTCTTGCCGAGTGCCTCGCGAAGCAGCATCGCAACGATGAGGCGAAGGCGCTGATCGAGCAATCGCTCCCCGTGATCAAGGATGCGAGCGACTCGCGCGAGATCTATCAGCAGGGCCTGGCGCTGCTGCGGGAGCTCGACGTAGGGCGGGTTCTCCAACCCGCCGCTCCGCGGGGGCGGGTCAGAGGACCCGCCCTACGTTAGCCCGCAGCGCGTCCTTCGCCACCGGAGGCGTCTTGCTGTAATCGAGCGCGTAGTTCTGCGGCGGCAGCGTCCACGTGTAGCCGCGCAGCAGCACGATGGCGAAGACCTCCATGAAGTACGTCGCGTAGTCGAGACCGGGGCAGCGGTGTCCCATCGCCGGTCCCGCTCCCTGCGGCGCGAAGGCGTGCTCGTGACGTTTCTCCTCGGCGCGCTCGGGTGAAAAGCGGTCGGGATCGAAGCGCTCCGGTTCGTCGTACACGCCGTGCGCGACGTGGCTCGGCGTCACCGCCCACATCACCATCCAGCCCGCCGGCACCGCGATGCCGTCGACCTCGAAGCCTTCCTTCGTCTTGCCGAATACCGCCGGGATGATCGGGCAGAGCCGCTTCACCTCGTTCACGACCTGCAGCAGGTACGGCATCGTCATCAGCGTCTCGAGCGTGATCGCGCCCGACGGCGATTTCGATTTGATCTCCTCGGTCAGCCGCGCGCGGACGTCGGGATGCGCGGTGAGCTGTTCGACGATGCCGCCGAACTCGGCGAAGACGATGAAGCCGGCGATGACGATGTGATGGAGCTCGAGCACGATGTCGTGATCGGACATCGTCGTTCCTGCCGCCGCGAGAATGCGCGAAAGACCATCGTCCGTCGCCTTCGCGCGGCGCTCGCGCACCTTCGCGCTGAGCACCTCGAAGATCCGGTCGCGCGCCTGCAGCGCCTTGCGGTACGTCGTGCCGGGGAGGTTGATCGGCAGCGTGGCGAAGCCGCGCGTCAGCGTGTCGTAGTCGTTGCGCAGGCGATCTATCTCATCGCCCGGCTGCATGCCGAAGACGTTCGTACAGATCACCTCGATCGACAGCCGCTTCATCTCGTCGAGCCAGCGGATCTCGCCCGCCTTCGACCACGTCGCGAAATTGCGCTCTACGCTCGCCTGCATCGCCGGCATGTACGCGGTCAGCGCCGCGCGCGTGAAGGCCTGCATCACGATGCCTTTGCGTGTACGGTGGAAGTCGCCGTCGAGCAGCGGGAGGCTTCGTCCGCCGAAGATCTCCTGCACGTGCGGCGGCATCGAGCCCGCGCGCTCGACGACGTTGCTGTCGATGAAGCGCCCCGCGGCCTCGGGACCGGCGATGACCACCGCGTCGCGCCCCAGGACGCGGGAGCGGAAGATGCGGCCGTGGCGCTTGAGGCGCTCGTCGATGAAGGCGAACGGGTTTTTTGCAAAGGCGAGGGTCTCGCCGAGGAGCGGGAGACCCTCGCGTCCGGGAGGCAGCGGCTTTGAGCTCATGCTGAAACTACGGCGCTCGCTCAGTTGTGGATGTCGATGGTTTTCCGTCCCGCCAGTCCCATCGAGTCGAGATTCAGCAGACGCACGTCGAGGAACATTTCGCCCGCGCTGTGACCGGCGAGCGGGATGTCGATCGTCAGCTCGTTCCTGCCGCGCTCCAGCGTCTGCGCCGCTTCGCCCCACGCCACTCCCTGCCGCGCACCGTTCGCGTCGGGCGTCGACGCGACGATCACGTCGAAGCGATAGCGTCCCGCTTCCATGACGCTCGCGTCGGCGGTCACATGCAGCACGTCGCCTTCGACGCGGGAATTGATGCGCCCTAGGCGCGCGGAGAGGCGCTCGTTCATGAACTGGTTCGAGCCGGTGCGGGCGAACTCGACGCCGTGCGCCGTCACGCCGCCGGCGTCGTAGCGGACATTCCAGAAGCCGTTCGCGCGCGATGGGAGCTCGGCGATCACCGCTTCGTACTCGCCGTTGCCTTTGTCGATGAGGGCGATGGCGTCGCCTTCCTTGCCGTCCGGCGTGGCGAGGCGGGCGATGACCTGCGCGCCGCTCACGGCGTCATCGCCGTCGCGCAGTGTCGCGTGCAGCGTGATCGCGTCGCCCGGCATGCGCGACAGCGGACCGACCGTCGTGGTCATCGTCAGCCGGCTCTCCGGCTCCGCGGCGACGACGCTCGCCCCCGCGCCGACGTCGCTCACGTGATAGCGGCCGGCGATGGTGTTGGTGATGTGCAGCACCTCGTTCCCCTGGGCATCGACGGCGAAGTGCTGGATCGATTCGGAGGAGGTGTCGCCGGCCGGCGTCCGGAGGCGCGCCGATTTCGGCATGCGGTCATTGATGACGATGATCATGCCGCCCTGTCCGGTGGCGGGAAGGTCAACACCTTGACCATCGTTCGCGCGGACGAACATCCGCGACGTGGCGGCGGGCGCGTTGCGCTCCGGCTCGACATACGTCTCGCCGGCGGCGAACTTGCCGGTCACGGTCTGGCCGAAGAGAGGAGCGGCGAAGAGAAGAGTGACGAGAATGGGCTTCATGACGTTCTCCGATCTCAGAAGTCGGTGGCCAGCGAGGCGCCGATCTTGCGGTAGTCGTTGCGCCGGTTGTGGTGATGATTGGCCTCGGTGGTGAACCAGACGACGCCGACCGCCTGCGCGCTGTACTGCGAGACCATCCCGTCGTCCTCGCCCGGCATCCCGGCGATTCCGGAGAGCGTCGCCAGGCCGTAGTCCTCCGAGTGCGCGAAGTCGTTCCAGAGTCCGTAGCCGGCGATGTTGTAGACCGTCTTCGGCAGCGCCGGACGTCCGCTCGTCCCCTTCAGGTAGTACTGGTTGTAGTAGCTCATCGAGGAGGTCGTGCAGTTCGTGGTCGAGTTGTTCTTCTGGCCGACGAGATCCATCATCCAGCCGGTGAGCCACGAGCCCGACAGCGTGCCGGCCAGGTCCGCCGCCTCGGAGCCTTTGTTCGGCGGCGCGATCGAGTTCACCCAGCGGATGCGGTTGATGATCGGCTGGTAGCGCGAGTCGTACGTCGGGTTCGACATGATCCAGCGGATCACGATGCCGCCGAACGAATGCGTCTCGATGACGATGTCGTCGATCGCGTTCGCGTTCATCCAGTTGTAGATCTGCCCGGCGACCGTATTGCCGGCGACCCACATGTACTGCGTGCCGTCGTAACTGCAGATTAGGTAGGGGATGGTGTAGCCCTTGGTGGTGGTCTTGATCATGTCGTCGGTCCAGTAGGCGCGGGCCACGCTGGAACTGGCGAGGTCGGTGCCGCCTTTGCCATGAATGAAGACCACGCCGGTCTTCGCTTCGGCGACGACTGCAGTGAGAAGGAGAACGAGGGCCAGTGCGGTTCGTTTCATCACTTCCATTCCTCCTGATGTGTGCCGGTCAGGAGTTCAATCGCAGTGCCACACGTATTTTCAATGAGTTACGAGGTGAATGGGTCGAAATAGGCACCAGTGGAGGCGCTGAATGAGGGTTCAATGTTGACCGTGGGTCCGTTTTCGCGCCACCCGCCCGAGGCAGATAGCAGATAGCGGATAGCAAAGGGAGGGGTGCTGTCTGCTATCCGCTATCTGTCAGGGGCGGGCGGCGGGTACCCGCTATCTGTTACGGGCGGGCGGCGGGCACCCGGTACACCGCCGCATTGATATGCATCCCCGCCCCCACCGACGCAAACAGCACGATGTCCCCCTTATCAATCGCATGCCCGTCCAGGCTCCCCTTCAAAATCAGATCGAGCAATGTCGGCACTGTGGCGACGCTCGAATTGCCGAGGGTGGCGATGGTCATCGGCATGATGTCGGGCGGAGGTTCGATCCCTTCCAGGTCGTACAACGCGGCGAGGATGGCCTCGTCCATTTTTCCATTCGCCTGATGGATGAGGATTTTGTCGACGTCGCGTAATGCGACGCCGGCGCGGTCGAGGGCGAATTTCATGGCGCCGGCGACATTGTTCAGCGCGTACTTATAGAGCTTGCGCCCTTCCATCTTCAGGAAGATCGCCTCGAGGAAAACATCCTCGTTGTACGACTTGCCCATGCGCAGCATCGTCGCGTGCTCCAGCGTGTCGGAGCGGACGGCGTGCGCGAGGATGCCGTCGTCGGTGTCGCGTGCCTCGAGGATCGTCGCGCCTGCGCCGTCGGCGTAAATGAGGCTGTCGCGATCGTGCGGGTCGGAGATGCGCGACAGCGTGTCGGCGCCGATGATCAGCGCTTTCTTCGCGTCGCCCGCGCGGATCATCGAGTCGGCGATGATCATGCCCTGCAGCCATCCCGGACATCCGAACACCACGTCGAAGGCCGGGGCGAACGGATTGCGGATCTTCAGCTTCGACTTCACGCGCGCGGCGAGCGCCGGCACGAGGTCGGAGCGCGGATCGCCCGGCCGCACGTCGCCGAAGTTGTGGGCGAAGATGATGAGGTCGAGCGACTCGGGGTCGGTGTTCGACGACTCGAGCGCCGCCTGCGCGGCGGCGAGCCCGATGTCCGAGGTCACCGTCTCCGGTCTGACGTATCGCCGCTCGCGGATGCCGGTGATGGCTTCGAATTGCTGCAGGATCTCGGCGTTCGATTTGTCGATCCTGCTGCCGTCCGGCGCGAGGAACTCGTGCTGCATGAAGCGGTCGTTTCCGACCACGACTTCGGGGATGTGGCTCCCGGTGCCCGTGATCACAGTTCGCATAACGTCAATATCGTAGACTGAGTGCCATCAGAAAATCGCCCTTCGTCGATCTCCTCACGGTCCTCGGTGTCGCCGCGTTGTACGTCGCCTTCGCGAAACTCGGCCTCGCGCTGGCGATCAGCACGCATCAGGTGACCGCCGTCTGGCCGCCGACCGGGTTTGCCATCGCTGCGCTCCTCCGCCTCGGGCGCCGCAGCGCGGCCGGCGTTTTCCTCGGCGCGCTGATCGCGAATGCGACCGCCGATGAACCGCTCGCCGTCGCCACCGGCATCGCCATCGGCAACACCCTCGAGGCGATCCTCGCCGTCACGTTCCTTCGCCGCTTCGATTTCGACGCCGGCCTCGGGCGCGTCCGCGACGTCCTCATCCTCCTCGGTGCGATCGCCTTCGCGCCGATCATCGCGGCGAGCGTCGGCACCGCATCGCTCGGCGCCGGCGGCGTGCACCCGGTCAGCGCGCTGCCGGGACTCTGGTGGCTCTGGTGGATGGGCGACGCGCTCGGCGGTTTGATCGTCGCGCCGGCGCTGCTCGTGTGGACTGAAAAGCGGCATCGCAGGATCGCGGCCGCGGAAGGGGTCATCGGCATCGTGCTCTGCGCCGCCGTCTCCGCCGCGGCGTTCGTCGTGCTCCGCCGCGTGCAGGCGACCGAGTACGTCGTCTTCCCGTTCGTGATCTGGGCCGCGCTGCGATTCGGTCCGCTCGGCACCGCGACCGTCGCCATCGTCTCCAACGCGATCGCGATCTGGGGCACGCACCTCGAGCGCGGTCCCTTCGCCGGTGCCGGTCCGGAGCAGGGCCTCGTCCTGCTGCAGATCTTCATGGCCGTCGTCGTCACCACCGGCCTGCTCCTCGGCGCGGTCGCCGCGCAGCACCGCCAGGCGCAGGAGCGGAAGGACGAGTTTCTGGCGATGCTCGGACACGAGCTGCGCAATCCGCTCGCGCCGATCGTGCACGCCGTCGAGCTCCTCGGACGCCGCGATCCGTCGGTCGCGGAGCAGGCGCGCGAGATCATCCGACGACAGGCCACGCATCTCACGCGCCTCGTCGACGATCTGCTCGACGTCTCGCGCATCACGCGCGGCGAGATCCATCTCGAGCGCCGCCCGGTGCGCGTCGAGGAAGTGGTCGAGGGGGCGGCGGACACCTGGCGGCACCTCGCGGCGCAGAAACGGCAGCGGCTCTCGATCGAGGTCGCCGACCGCGCGTTGTGGGTCGACGTCGACGCGATGCGCTTCACGCAGGTCGTGGCGAACCTGCTGCACAACGCGATCAAGTTCACGCCGGTCGAAGGACGCATCGTCATCTCGGCGGAGAACGATCACGGCGTGGCCGTCGTGCGCGTGCGCGACAGCGGCGACGGCATGGAGTCGGAGCTCATCGATCAGGCGTTCGATCTCTTCGTGCAGGGACCGCCGTCGCTCGATCGGCCGCGCGGCGGACTCGGGCTCGGACTCACGCTCGTGCGGCGGCTCGTCGATCTGCACGGCGGAACGGTGCACGCGACGAGCGATGGACCGGGGCAGGGGAGCGAGTTCACGATCCGCGTCCCGGCCATCTCTGTGCCTGAGCACATCGAAGTGATGCCGCGCGAGCCGGAGAAAACATCGCGCGCCACGCGCCGCGTGCTCGTCGTCGAAGATCACGCCGACACGCGGCAGATGCTGATGCTGCTCATCGAGCGCGACGGCCACGTGGTACGCGGTGCCGCCGACGGACCGCATGCGATCGCCGAGGCGAAGGCGTTCGATCCCGACATCGTGCTGCTCGACATCGGTCTGCCCGGACTCGATGGATATGCCGTGGCGCGCGAGCTGCGCGCGATCTCCGACGCGCGCCTCATCGCGCTGACCGGCTACGGCACGCTCGCGCAGGAGGCGCCGTTCGACGAGCACCTCCTCAAGCCGGTCGAGCCGTCGAAGCTGCGCGAGCTGATGGGTTAACGCCCTCATCCATGGCTCTCCCTTTGCAAACCTCCCCTCGCACGTAGTCGCAAATCCGCACAAACCGAGGGAGCTTCGGATGACCACTGGAATCGGCATTGATAAAGCGAGCGAGCTTTCGCCGAAAGATTTCGACCGTCTACTTCTCCGCACCTTGACCTCCATGAAGAAGGGCGACTTCAAGGTGCGCATGCCGGTGGAGTTCACCGGCGTTCAGGGAAAAATTGCCGACACGCTCAACGACATCCTCGAGCTCAACGAGCGCTCGACAAATGAAGTCGAGAGGATCGCAAATGTCGTCGGCAAGGAAGGCAAGCTCAATCAGCGCGCGCAGGTGGCGAACGCGGGCGGGCAGTGGGGCGTCATCGCCGACTCGGTCAACAACCTGATCGGCGACCTGGTGCAGCCGACGAACGAGATCGCGCGGGTCATCGGCGCGGTCGCGCGCGGCGATCTCTCCCGCTCCATGGCCACGGAATTCGACGGCCGTCCGCTGAAGGGCGAGTTCCTCCGCACGGCGAAGACGGTCAACACGATGGTCGACCAGCTCGGCTCGTTCGCCTCGGAAGTCACGCGCGTGGCGCGCGAAGTCGGCACCGAAGGAAAGCTCGGCGGACAGGCGGATGTGAAGGGCGTCGCCGGCACGTGGAAAGACCTCACCGACTCCGTCAACTCGATGGCCGGCAACATCACCGCGCAGGTGCGCAACATCGCCGAGGTGACGACCGCCGTCGCCACCGGCGACCTCTCCCGCAAGATCACCGTCGAAGTGCGCGGCGAAATCCTCGAGCTCAAGAACACGATCAACACGATGGTCGATCAGCTCCGTTCATTCGCCTCGGAAGTCACGCGCGTGGCGCGCGAAGTCGGCAGCGAAGGAAAACTCGGCGGGCAGGCGGATGTGCAGGGCGTGAGCGGCACGTGGCGCGATCTCACCGACTCCGTTAATTACATGGCGGCGAACCTGACCAACCAGGTGCGCAACATCGCGGGCGTCACCACGGCAGTTGCAAACGGCGACCTCTCCAAACAGATCACCGTCGATGCACGCGGCGAGATCCTCGAGCTCAAGGAAACGATCAACACGATGGTCGATCAGCTCCGCTCGTTCGCCTCGGAGGTCACGCGCGTGGCGCGCGAGGTCGGCAGCGAAGGGAAGCTCGGCGGACAAGCGGATGTGCAAGGTGTGAGCGGCACGTGGCGCGATCTCACCGACTCCGTCAATTACATGGCCGGCAACCTGACCTCGCAGGTGCGCAACATCGCGGAGGTCACGACCGCGGTCGCGAACGGCGACCTGTCGAAGAAGATCACCGCGGAGGCGCAGGGCGAGATCCTCGAATTGAAAAACACCATCAACACGATGGTCGATCAGCTGCGAGCGTTCGCCTCGGAGGTCACGCGTGTGGCGCGCGAGGTCGGCACCGAGGGACGACTCGGCGGGCAGGCGGAGGTGCCGGGCGTCGCCGGCACGTGGAAGGATTTGACCGATTCGGTCAACGCCATGGCGGGCAATCTCACGGCGCAGGTGCGCAACATCGCCGACGTCACCACCGCGGTGGCGATGGGCGACCTGTCGAAGAAGATCACCGTCGACGTCCGCGGCGAGATCCTCGAGCTGAAGAACACGATCAACACGATGGTGGATCAGCTCAACTCGTTCGCCGGCGAGGTCACGCGCGTGGCGCGCGAGGTCGGCACCGAAGGGAAGCTCGGCGGACAGGCGGAAGTGAAAGGCATCGCCGGCACGTGGAAGGATTTGACCGACTCGGTCAACTCGATGGCCGGCAACCTGACGGCGCAGGTGCGCAACATCGCCGACGTCACGACCGCGGTCGCCATGGGCGATCTGTCGAAGAAGATCACGGTCGATGTGAAGGGGGAGATCCTCGAGCTGAAGAACACGATCAACACGATGGTCGATCAGCTCAACTCGTTCGCCGCCGAGGTCACACGCGTGGCGCGCGAGGTCGGCACGGAAGGACAGCTCGGCGGGCAGGCCGAGGTGCGCGGCGTCGCCGGTACGTGGAAAGACCTGACCGATTCGGTCAACGCGATGGCGGGCAACCTCACCTCGCAGGTGCGCAACATCGCGGAGGTCACGACCGCGGTCGCGATGGGCGACCTGTCGAAGAAGATCACCGTCGATGTGAAGGGCGAGATCCTCGAGCTGAAGAACACCATCAACACGATGGTCGATCAGCTCCGCTCGTTCGCCTCGGAGGTCACGCGCGTGGCCCGCGAGGTCGGCAGCGAAGGGAAGCTGGGAGGCCAGGCCGACGTGCAGGGCGTCGCCGGTACGTGGAAGGATCTGACCGATTCGGTCAACTCGATGGCCGGCAACCTGACCGATCAAGTGCGAAATATTGCGCAGGTCACCACCGCCGTCGCGAACGGCGATCTGTCGAAGAAAATCACGGTCGACGTCAAGGGCGAGATCCTCGAGTTGAAGAACACGATCAACTCGATGGTCGATCAGCTTAATTCATTCGCATCAGAGGTTACGCGCGTCGCTCGAGAGGTCGGCAGCGAAGGTAAGCTGGGCGGTCAGGCGGAGGTGCGAGGGGTCGCCGGGACATGGAAAGACCTCACCGACAACGTCAACATGATGGCGTCAAACCTCACGGCGCAGGTGCGAAATATTGCACAAGTGACCACGGCGGTTGCGAACGGCGACCTGTCGAAAAAGATCACGGTCGACGTCAAGGGCGAGATCCTCGAACTGAAGATCACCATCAACACGATGGTCGATCAGCTCAACTCGTTCGCCGCCGAGGTCACCCGCGTGGCGCGCGAGGTCGGCACGGAAGGGAAGCTCGGCGGGCAGGCCGAGGTGAAGGGCGTCGCCGGGACGTGGAAGGATCTGACCGATTCGGTCAACTCGATGGCCGCGAACCTCACCGGCCAGGTGCGCAACATCGCCGACGTCACGACCGCGGTCGCAAACGGCGATCTGTCGAAGAAGATCACGGTCGACGTCCGCGGCGAGATCCTGGAGTTGAAGAACACCATTAATACGATGGTGGACCAACTGAACTCGTTCGCGAGTGAGGTCACGCGCGTGGCCCGCGAGGTCGGCACCGAGGGGCGCCTCGGCGGACAGGCACAGGTGAAGGGCGTCGCCGGAACGTGGAAAGACCTCACCGACAACGTCAACCTCATGGCCGGCAACCTCACCGCGCAGGTGCGCAACATCGCGCAGGTGACGACGGCGGTCGCGAACGGCGATCTGTCGAAGAAGATCACCGTCGATGTGAAGGGGGAGATCCTCGAGCTGAAGAACACGATCAACACGATGGTCGATCAGTTGAATTCGTTTGCTGAAGAGGTCACGCGCGTGGCGCGCGAGGTCGGCACGGAAGGGAAGCTCGGCGGCCAGGCGCAGGTGCGCGGCGTGGCCGGCACGTGGAAGGACCTCACCGACAACGTCAACATGATGGCGTCGAACCTGACCAACCAGGTGCGCGGCATCGCCAAGGTCGTCACCGCCATCGCCCGCGGCAACATGAAGCAGAAGCTGACCGTCGAAGCGCGAGGCGAGATCGCGGAGCTCGGCGACACCATCAACGAGATGATCGACACGCTCGCCACCTTCGCCGATCAGGTCACCACGGTGGCGCGCGAGGTCGGCGTCGAAGGAAAGCTCGGCGGCCAGGCGAACGTGCCGGGCGCTTCGGGCACGTGGCGCGATCTGACCGACAACGTCAACCAGCTCGCCGCGAATCTCACCACGCAGGTGCGCGCGATCGCCGACGTCGCCACGGCAGTCACGAAGGGCGACCTCACGCGCAACATCACCGTGCAGGCCGAGGGCGAGCTCGCCGCGCTGAAGGGGAACATCAACGAGATGATCCGCAACCTGCGCGAGACGACGTCGCGCAACGCGGAGCAGGACTGGCTGAAGACGAACCTCGCCAAGTTCACGCGGATGATGCAGGGGCAGAAGAACCTCAACACCGTCTCGCAGATGATCCTCAGCGAGCTGGCGCCGGTGGTCGGCGCGAAGCACGGCGTCTTCTACATCAACGACATGAGCAACGAGACGCCGGTGCTGCGCCTCGCCTCGACGTACGCGTTCCGCGAGCGCAAGCATCTCAACCGCGAGTTCCTGCCGGGCGAAGGACTGGTCGGCCAGGCGGCGGTGGAGAAGCAGCGCATCCTCCTCACCAACGCGCCCGACGATTACGTCCAGATCAACTCCGGCCTCGGCGAAGCGAAGCCGCTGCAGATCATCATCCTGCCGATCGTCTTCGAGGGTCAGGTGCTGGCGGTGATGGAGCTGGCGTCGTTCACGCCGTTCACGGAGACCTACCAGTCGCTGCTCGATCAGCTCACCGAATCGATCGGCGTGGTGCTGAACACGATCCAGGCGAACATGCGGACGGAGGAGCTGCTGGCGCAATCGCAGTCGCTCGCCGAGGAGCTGCAGGCGCAGCAGGAAGAGCTGACGGAGACGAACAAGCGGCTGGAGCAGCAGGCGAAATCGCTGCAGGCCTCCGAGGAACTGCTCAAGCAGCAGCAGGAAGAGCTGCAGCAGTCGAACGAAGAGCTGGAAGAAAAAGCGCGGCTCCTGCAGGCGCAGAACGCGGAAGTGGAGCGGAAGAACAGCGAGGTCGAAGAAGCGAAGCAGCAGCTGGAGGAGAAGGCGAAGCAGCTCTCGCTGACGTCGAAGTACAAGAGCGAGTTCCTGGCGAACATGTCGCACGAGCTGCGCACCCCGCTCAACTCGCTGCTCATCCTGGCCAAGCTGCTCTCCGACAACCCCGATGGCAATCTCAACGACAAACAGATCGATTTCGCCAGGACGATTCACGCCTCGGGCGTCGATCTGCTGACGCTCATCAACGACATCCTCGACCTGTCGAAGATCGAGTCGGGAATGATGTCGCTCAACCTCAGCGACTTCTCGTTCGAGGAGCTGCGCGATCTGATGGAGCGCAACTTCCGCCAGGTGGCGCAGGACAAGGACCTGTCGTTCGACGTCGATCTCTCGCAGAACCTGCCGACGTCGCTGCACACCGATCCGATGCGCTTGCAGCAGATCCTGAAGAACCTTCTCGGCAACGCGTTCAAGTTCACGGAGACGGGCGGCGTGACGCTGAAGATGGAGCAGGTGGCCTCGGGCTGGACGCACGGCCACGAGACGCTCGACCGCGCGCCGTCGGTGATCGCATTCAGCGTGACGGATACGGGGGTCGGCATCGCCGAGGACAAGCAGAAGATCATCTTCGAGGCGTTCCAGCAGGCCGACGCATCGACGACGCGCAAATACGGCGGCACCGGCCTCGGTCTCTCCATCAGCCGCGAGATCGCGCGACTCCTCGGCGGCGAGATCCGCGTGGAGAGCGAGCCCGGCATCGGCTCGACGTTCACGTTGTACGTGCCGGCGAGCTACGTGTCGCCGAACGTAGGGCGGGCTCTCCAGCCCGCCCCTGCCGTTGCGAAATCGACGGGCGAGGCGCCCGCCGCTCCACCGCAATCACAGCAGGTCGTCGTCGAAGAGCAGGTGCCCGACGATCGCGACACGATCGCCAAGGGCGACCGCTCCGTGCTGATCATCGAAGACGACGTCAACTTCGCCAAGATCATGCTGGAGATGGCGCGCGACAAAGGCTTCAAGGGCCTCGTCGCCACACGCGGTGAGAGCGGCCTGGTGCTGGCCAAGCGCTTCGTCCCCGACGCCATCACGCTCGACATCGCACTCCCCGACATGGAAGGGTGGACGGTGCTCGATCGCCTGAAGCACGAGAAGGTGACGCGGCACATCCCGGTGCACATCATCTCGGCGGACGAGGAGTCGAGCCGCGGCATGCGCCTCGGCGCGTTCGCGCATCTCGAGAAGCCGGTGACGAAAGACGCGCTCGACGAGGCGTTCTCGAAGATCAGAGGCTTCGTGGAGCGTCCGAACAAGTCGCTGCTGGTGGTGGAGGACAACGAGTCGCAGCGCGGCGCGATCGTCGAGCTGATCGGCGATCCCGACGTCGAGATCACCGCGGTCGGCTCGGGCCAGGAAGCGCTCGACGCGCTGCGCACCCGCCACTTCGACTGCATGGTCCTCGACCTCGGGCTGCCCGACATGAGCGGCTTCGAGTTCATCGAGCGGATGAAGAACGACCTCGACATCAACGACATCCCGATCGTCGTCTACACCGGCCGCGAGCTGACGCGCAAAGAAGAGTCGGAGCTGAAGCGGATCGCCGAGGCGATCATCGTCAAGGACGTGCGCTCGCCGGAGCGGCTGCTCGACGAGACCGCGCTCTTCCTGCATCGCGTCGAGGCGAACCTGCCGGCGAACAAGCGGCAGATCCTCGAGCAGCTGCACGAATCCGATCCGGTGCTCGCCGGCAAGACCGCGCTGGTCGTCGACGACGACATGCGCAACATCTACGCGCTGACGTCGCTGCTCGAGCGCCACAAGATGAAGGTGCGCTACGCCGAGTCGGGCGCCGAGGGGATCGAGGTGCTCAACCGCACGCCGGGCATCGACGTCGTGCTGATGGACGTGATGATGCCGGAGATGGACGGCTACGAAGCGATGCGGAGGATTCGCGAGCGGGACGAGTACAAGAACCTGCCGATCATCGCGTTGACCGCGAAGGCGATGAAAGGTGATCGCGAGAAGTGCATGGAGGCGGGGGCCAGCGACTACATCACGAAGCCGATTGATGCGCAGCAGCTGGTGTCGTTATTGAGGGTTTGGTTGTACCGGTAGACCGCCCTCGTCACCCTCTCCCCGCGTGCGGGGAGAGGGGCCGGGGGTGAGGGGCCGGCCGACAAGCTCGCCGATGAATTCGCGGGCTTCGCCGGTCAGCAGCTTCGCCTGCTTCCGTACTTCACCTACGAGCCAGCGCAGCAGCCGCACCACGAATCGCGCGCTATGAAGCACGCTGATGACCAGAACGGCTGCCGCGACCGCACCGGTCGCGAGATTCGCGAAGATCTCCAGTTCCAGCGGCAGCGTCATTCGTTCACCTGAGCCGCGGGCAGCCGCCGCAGCCGGCGTCGGGTCAGTACCGCCGCTTCCTGCGCGATCGCCGTCTTCAGCTCGTCCATCACCGCGATCAGCGGCTCATGGCCGAGCCGGTCGGCGTGCGCGATCACCATGGTCATCGCGTGCAGCAACTGGCGGTACTTACGGAGCCGGTCTGATCGAGCCGTCACGATGTACATATTTTCAATTCGATTTCCGTGGGCGACGGTCAATGCACAGGGCGTCCGCAGTTTCTGCACAGAGAAGGTGCCCAAGGATTTGGGCGCCACGGAGTAGATCACGAATTAGTCAACTAGTAGACAACCAGCACATTCGCTTGTGCATACGCTTTGCGGCATAAAGCGACCGACTCGACGAAACAGGCAATATATGACCGTTTTCCGAGACGTTTTCCACAGGTCGTTGAAAACGTAAAAAGTGCTTGACTAGTCGGCATTTCCGGCCGTTTTTCGCACTTTTCCGTCATCCAACCGCACCACTTCATCCGCAATCGCCGCCAGCTCCGTCTCGTCATGCGTGACGTACAGCATCGGCACGTTGAAATCGTCGCGCACGCGTTGGAGGAACTGCATCACGCGATCGCGAAGCGGCCAGTCGAGGCCGGATAGCGGCTCGTCGAGTAACAGCAGGCGCGGCGCGGACACCAGCGCTCGCGCGAGCGCCACACGCTTCTGCTCGCCGCCTGACAGCGCGGTCACGCCGCGATCGAGCAAATGTCCGATCTCCAGCACTTCGACCACGTGCGACTCGTTGTGACGTCCGCCGTAACGGATGTTGCTCGCGACGGAGAGATGCGGAAAGAGCGCGGTCTCCTGCGGGACGTAGCCGATGCGTCGCGCACGCGCCGGGAGGTCGGAGAGCACGACGTCATCGAATGTGATCCGTCCGCTCTTCAGCGTGCGCAGCCCGGCGATCGCGTCGAGCAGCGACGTTTTGCCCGCGCCGGACGGGCCGAAGATCGCGGTCACGCGGGCGCTCATCGTCGCCGTCACCTCGAGATCGAAGTGCGCGAGCGGGACGGCGAGGTTTTCGATGACGAGCGTCATGTGCGCCGCCTCGTCGATTTCTCGCTGAGCCAGATGGCGATGAACGCGACGATGACGCCGGCGGCGACGAGCGGCCACGCGGCGCTGTCGCGTCCGAGCTGCACGCGGTCGTAGATCGCGACGGCGAGCGTGGTCGTGCGTCCCGGGATGTTGCCGGCGACGAGGATCGTCGCGCCGAATTCGCCGAGGGCGCGGGCGAAGCCGAGGACGACTCCGCCGGCGATGCCGCGCAGGGCGAGCGGCAGCGTGATGGTGAAAAAGACGCGCGGCTCGTGCGCGCCGAGCGTCCGCGCGATCTGTTCGTAGCGCGGGTTGACGTTCTCGAACGCCACGCGCGCCGCGCGCACGATGAACGGC
>Ga0157375_10001120_pt1 | contig 23192 bp, 19 predicted proteins | sample M35metaG_FD_115311 | JGI IMG/M metagenome (GOLD analysis project Ga0157375, IMG submission 115311) | Miscanthus rhizosphere microbial communities from Kellogg Biological Station, Michigan, USA - M3-5 metaG | ecosystem: Host-associated > Plants > Roots > Rhizosphere > Soil | place: USA: Michigan... | reverse complement strand
ACGAGGCCGCGGAGGAGCGACCCGACGTCGCCGCCCTGGGCTTGCGAGGCGACGAGAATATTCACTGGCGGCCGGTTCCGTTCGCCGAGGCCTCGCGCGCTGCGACGGGGGGGACGGGCTCGAAGAACATCGTCGCTCTCGGAATGCTCGGCGAGCTGCTGGGTCTGCCCGCCGAGACCCTGCGAGGCGCCATGGAGCGTCGGTTCAGCAAGAAACCGGGCCTTGCCGAGTCGAACGGCCGCGCGTTCGAAGCGGGCCGCGAGCTCGCCGCGGCGGCCGGCGCTTTCGCCGAGCGGCGGCTGAGCTACGCGCCCTCCGCCCCGCGCCTCCTGATGTCCGGCAACGAGGCGGTCGCGATCGGCGCGCTGCATGCGGGGTGCCGCTTCTTCGCCGGTTATCCCATCACGCCGTCGTCGGAGATCCTGCACTTCCTGGCCGAGTGGATGCCTCGCGCGGGCGGCTCCGTCCTCCAGACCGAGGACGAGCTGGCGGCGATCGGCGCCGTGATCGGCGGGTCCTTCGCCGGCGTGAAGTCGATGACGGCGACCTCCGGCCCCGGCCTGTCGCTGATGACCGAGATGCTCGGCCTCGCCTCGATGGCCGAGGTTCCGGTCGTGATCGTGAACGTGCAGCGCGGCGGTCCCTCGACCGGGAACCCGACCAAGAGCGAGCAGTCCGATCTCCTCCAGTGCCTGTACGGGACCCACGGCGACGCGCCCCGCGTCGTGCTCGCCTGCTCCGACGTCGAGGACGCCTTCCATGCGACGGTCGACGCCTTCAACATCTCCGAGGAGTTCCAGGTGCCGGTTCTCCTGCTCTCCGACCAGGCGGTCGGCCAGCGCAAGGAGACCGTCTCGCCCGGGTCGTTCGAGCACGAGGTCCGGGAGCGGCTCGCGCCGACGGCGGAGGAGCTGGAGGACTACGAGCGCTACCGCGACACCGCGAGCGGCGTGTCGCCGATGAGCGTGCCCGGGATGAAGAAGGGGATGTACCAGACCAACGGGCTCGAGCACGACACCGAAGGCCGTCCCGACTCGCTCTACCTGACGCACGAGACGATGAACGCCAAGCGCTATCGGAAGATGTGGCCGATCCGCGACCGGTATCACTCCTTCCGCCGGTTCGGCCCGGATACGGCGGACGTCGGCATCCTCTGCTGGGGCTCGTCGATGGGACCCGTCCAGGAAGCCGTGGCCGCGGCGAACGCCCGCGGCGAGCGGGTCGCGGCATTCGTGCCGCGGATGCTGTACCCCTTCCCGAAGCGTGACTTCGAGGCGTTCGTCTCCGGCGTCGGCCAGCTCCTGATCATCGAGCTCTCCTACACGGCGCAGTACTACAAGTACCTGCGGACGTTCCTGGACCTGCCACCCGGACGGACGCACGTGCTCAAGCGGTCGGGCGGCAAGGACCTGACCGCGGGTGAGGTCGCCGATGGGATCGAGAGGACGCGAGCGCTGCCGGCGCGCGAGGCGGTGGCGGTATGAGCGCGACCGTCGAGCTGCCGACCTTCGAACCCGCCGACTACAAGTCGGATCTCAAACCCGTCTGGTGCGCCGGCTGCGGCGACTTCGGCGCTCTCGCGTCGCTGCACCGCGCCATGGCGAAGCTCCAGCTCGAGCCCTGGAACACCGTCGTGGTCTCCGGGATCGGTTGCTCCTCGCGCCTCCCGGGTTACGTGGAGACGTTCGGGTTCAACGGAGTCCACGGCCGGGCCTTGACCCTCGCCAGCGGCGTGAAGATCGCGCGGCCGGAGCTGAACGTGATCGCGGTCGGCGGCGACGGAGACGGCATCGCGATCGGCGGCAATCACTTCCTGCACGCCGCGAGGCGCAATCTCGACATCGCCTACTTCATGATGGACAACGAGATCTACGGTTTGACGAAGGGCCAGGCGGCGCCCACCACACCGGCCGGCGACAAGACGAAGTCGACGTACTGGGGCAATCCGGAGCCCTCCGTCGATCCGTGCGAGCTCGCGATCTCCTTCGGCGCGACCTGGGTCGGCCGAGGTTTCTCCGGCGACCCGAAGACCCTCGTCGACCTGATGACGCGCGCGATGGAGCATCGCGGCTTCGCGTTCCTGAACGTCGTCTCTCCGTGCGTCACGTGGCGGGGCGACGATCAGTTCCGCACGATCAAGGCGAAGCTGGTGGCGCTCCCGCCCGACCACGACGCGAGCGACCGCACGGCCGCCCTGCGTTACACGCGCGAGACGGACGTCGTCACGACGGGAGTCCTCTACGAGGTCCGTCAGCCCACGCTGCTCGAGCGGATGGACGAGGTCCGGCGGAAGGCCCGCGAGGCCGGCGAGGTCTCGAGCGCGGCTGAGGTCCTCGCCGCATTCGCTGCTCCCCTGTAAGCGAGGAGGTGCGCCGGTGTTCCGGATTCTCGTCAAGAAGACCCTGGGGGAGAACGTCAGCCTGTTCGAGATCGACGCGCCTCGCGTGGCCCGGCGGCATCGCGCCGGCCAGTTCGTCATGGTGCGGCCGCACGCGAGCTCGGAGCGGATCCCGCTGACGATCGCGGACGTGAACCGGGAGGCCGGAACGATCACCCTCGTCGTCCAGGCGGTCGGCAAGACGACGATCGAGATGACGGAGGCGTTCGCCGAGGGAGACTCATTCGCCAACGTCGCCGGGCCGCTCGGGAACCCGACGCACATCGAGATCCCGGGACGCCCCGAAGACTTCCGCGGAACCGTCGCCTGCGTGGCGGGCGGGATCGGCGCGGCGCCGATGCTGCCCATCGCGCGCGCGTTTCGCGAGGCCGGGCACGAGGTCGTCACGATCCTGGGCGCGCGCCGCCGTGACCTCCTGGTCTTCGAGGATCGGCTCGGCGCCGCGTCGGACGAGCTCCTCGTCTGCACCGACGACGGCTCCCACGGGCGCAAAGGGTTCGTCACCGACGTTCTGAAGGACGCGATCGAGACGCGCCGATCGGCCGGAGGCGACGTCCACCTCGCGATCGCGATCGGGCCGCCCCTGATGATGAAATTCTGCTCCAAGGCGACCGAGCCCTACGCGGTCCCGACGCTCGTCAGCCTGAACACCATCATGGTCGACGGCACCGGGATGTGCGGGGGCTGCCGCGTGATGGTCGGCGGCGCCGCGAAGTACGTGTGCGTCGACGGCCCCGAGTTCGACGGGCACCGGGTCGACTTCGACGGGATGATGCGCCGCCAGGCGATGTACCGGCCGGAGGAGGCCGCCAGCCTTCAGCGATATCGCGAGGGCCGCCATCCGTGCCGGCTCGATGCTCCCACCACCACCGCGGAAGCGGAAGCGGAAGCGGAGGTCGAGGCCTGATGTCCGAACAAGGCCGGGCCAATCCGACGCCCGAGGAGCTCGAGGCGCGCATCGAGAGCCGCAACGCGCTGAAACCCAAGCAGCGCGGCCAGCTCGCGAAGATCTTCTGGAGCGAGCAGGACGCCGCCGAGCGCGTCCGGAACACCCGCGAGGTCCCCCATGCCTACACGCCCGCCCAGGCGCGGGCGGAAGCGATCCGCTGCCTCTCGTGCAAGAACGAGCCCTGCGTCACCGGCTGTCCCGTCGGCGTCGACGTGCCGGGATTCCTGAGGCTCGTCGCCGACGGCGACTTCCGCGCCGCGATCCGTCTGATCAAGGAAACCAATCTGCTGCCGGCGATCTGCGGCCGCGTCTGCCCGCAGGAGAGCCAGTGCCAGGAGAACTGCATGGTCGCCAAGGTCCACAAGGACCTCGGCTTCGCCGTCTCCGTCGGGAAGATCGAGGCCTTCCTGGCGGACTGGGAGCGCGAGGAGGGCGGCGTCGAGCTGCCGCCGGTGGGACCGCCGACCGGCCGGCGCGTGGCCATCATCGGCGCCGGTCCGTCCGGGCTCGCGTGCGCGGGAGATCTCCGCCGGTTCGGCCACGAGGCCGTCGTCTTCGAGGCCTTCCACAAGGCCGGCGGCGTCCTCGTCTACGGGATTCCCGAGTTCCGCCTTCCGAAGTCGATCGTGCAGGCGGAGGTCGACAACCTCTCGCGCATGGGTGTCCGCTTCGAGTTCGACACGATCGTCGGGCAGACCTTCACCGTCGACGAGCTGTTCGACGAGGGCTTCGACGCCGTCTACGTGGCGACCGGGGCGGGCCTCCCCTACTTCCTGAACGTTCCGGGCGAGGACCTGAACGGCGTCTACTCGGCCAACGAGTACCTGACCCGCGCGAACCTGATGGGCGCCTATCGATTTCCGGAGGAGGACACGCCCGTGCTTCGCCGCGACCACGTCGCGGTCCTCGGCGGAGGAAACGTCGCCATGGATGCCGCGCGGACGGCGCTTCGCCTCGGCGCGAAGAACGTCTACCTCGTCTATCGGCGCTCTCGCGCGGAAATGCCCGCCCGCCTCGAGGAGGTGCACCACGCCGAGCAGGAGGGCGTCGAGCTCCGGATGCTCTGCGCGCCGGTCGAGATCATCGGCGGAAGCGACGGCTGGGTCCGGGCTTTGAGGGTCCAGCGGTGCGAGCTCGGGGAACCCGACGAGAAGGGGCGTCGGCGTCCGGTCCCGATCGAGGGCGCCTACGAGGAGCTGCCCGTCGAGATCGTCATCGAGGCGATCGGCAACGGACCGAACCCGCTGATTCCGAAGACCACGTCCGGCCTGACGACGACTCGCCACGGCACCCTCGTCGTGGACGAGGCGACGATGATGACTACCCGCAAGGGCGTCTTCGCCGGCGGCGACATCGTGGCCGGCGCCTCGACGGTGATTCTGGCCATGGGGCACGGCCGAAAGGCGGCGGCCGCGATCCACGCTTACCTCACCCCCGGGACGGAGCCCGCCGCGGCAACCTTCCCCGCCTGAGCCCCCGCCCGCCTTTCCTGTCTCACACCGGTTCGAGGCGAGCCCCGATTTGATGCGCCTGCATCAGTCCACCCGGGCATGCGGCGTCTAACCTCGAAGGCGTTGCGGGGGTGAAATCATGGTTCTCATGTATGTGGTCCTCGGCGTCCTGGCCCTCTCGTTCATTCCGGTGATCCTGCTCACGGTGCGCACTCTGATGCGGCATCGCGGCACCCGGGTCGTCACGTGCCCGGATACGCGGCATCCCGCCGCGATTCGTCTGGACGCGGGGCACGCGGCGTTTACGACTGCGACGGGCCCGACCGAGCTGCGCGTCCAGTCCTGCGCCCTGTGGCCCGAGCGGGCCGACTGCGGGCAGGAGTGCGTCTCGCAGATCGAAACCGCCTGAAGCAGGGCCCGCGCGCGGGCGGCCGGCGCTCGAACGGAATGATGAACCTGCATCACCTCCGTGGTTCGCCGTCCGCCTACGCTCGTGTTTTCGGGGGTGACCCGTGAGCATTCTTCAAATCGTTCTCGTCCTCCTGGCCCTCTCTCTCCTTCCCGTCGCCGCCGTCGCCGTTCGCGCCTACCTGAGATACCGGGGCACGCGCGTTGTGACCTGTCCGGAGACGCACAAACCCGTCGCGGTTCGCGTGGACAAGGGCCACGCCGCGGTCACGCACGCGCTCGGCGAGGAGGAGCTGCGCCTCGAGACCTGCACGCGCTGGCCGGAGCGGCAGCACTGTGGGCAGGAGTGCCTGTCGCAGATCGAGGAGTCCCCGGAGGGATGCCTCGTCCGAAACATCCTCCTGCGCTGGTACGACGGCGCCTTCTGCGCGCTGTGCCGCGAGCCGATCGGAACGATCCACTGGGGCGACAACAAGCCGGCGATGCTCGCGCCGGACGGCATGACGGTGGAGTGGACGACGATCCAGCCGGAGGCGCTGCCGGCGGTCCTGGCGTCGCACCAGCCCGTCTGCTGGAACTGCCACGTCGCGAAGACGTTCCGCGATCTGTTTCCCGATCTCGCCATCGAGCGTCCGCGGCTGCCCGAGCGGCACGCGTCATAGAAGGCGCGCCCCGAAATCCCGGGGCCTGTGTCGCGGCCAGCGTGGCACCCTTCGCAGAGTCCGCGTCGCGGTCCCGGGGACGCCGGCACCCGATCCCACTATTCGGATTCCTCCGACGGCAGCGACTTCAGGTACTCGACGAGGTCGGACTTTTCCTGGGCGGTCAGCCCGAGCGCGAAGAAGCCGTCGTAGTGGTCCACCACGTCCGGCAGCGTCGCGAACCGGCCGTCGTGGTAGAAGCCGCCCTTCGGGTGCGTCCAGAGCCCCCCGAGCGGCGCGGTTCGGTAGCGGTGGTCGGGGGCGCGGTTGGCCTGGAAGTCGTCGATCCCGATCTCGGCGGGCGTGTGGAGATTCCAGCCCGGCTCGGTCCACGACGGCTCGACGTGGCAGATGTTGCATCTCGCCTTTCCCGAGAAGAGCTCGTCGCCTCGAGCCGCGGCCGCGGCGTCGAAGCTCCCCGCGGGCGGAGCCGGAGCCGGGATCGCGAGCTGGTAGGCCTGGAGCCCCGGGAGCCTGGGCGTGATGCGATCGTCCTTCGGGTCGAGCGTCGGATTCACGTTCCCGAACCCGTTCGCGGCCGCGATCGGGAACTGCGTCGCGTCGTTCAGACGCGGGTCCCAGAAGCGGCCGACTCCGTGCATCTCGAGGTTCGCGACGAAGGCGTTCCAGTGCGGCACGGACCCCCAGCCCGTCCAGGTGTGGAGATTCACGCCCGCGAGACCGAAGGCGGGCGGGATCAGGGTCGCCGCCGTCTTCCCGTCGGGTCGAAACGCCTTTCCGTCGAGGAAGAGCTCGGCATCGAACTTACCCGGACCCCAGCTCGTCAGGACCTGCCGCGTCCTCGCGTCCGGCACGCCGAGGAGGGCGTTGACCGCCGAGAGGTCCGGCGAGAGATTGATGATCGCGCCGACGTTGAGATCGCGATTGGCCCAGCCGTCGCGCCGGCGCCCGATGCCGGCGGCGAACGAGTCGTCGACGGTCGAGTGGCAGACGGCGCACTGGAGCCCGACGGACCGGAGCTGACCGTTCGTCTGGAAGAACCCGGTCACTCCGACGACGGCGTTCAGCTTCAGGAGCGCCAGGGTCGTGGCGGGATCGTCGAGATTCACGCGGCCGTGCTGGAGGTCGCTCTGGAGAGAGTGAGGAAGAGCGTCGACGTCGACCTTCAGGCCGACGGCGAGGGCCGTGTTCGGGCTGACCCCCGGACCCACGCCCCCGAGCGCGGCCCCCTCGATCGCCTGATGGAGCTTGAGCGTGTCGCCCCAGAAGACCTCGTCTCCGAAGGTGTCGTAACGAAACGTCTGCCGGCCCTCGTCCACGAGGTTCAGCGCGTGTTGGGCGGTGCCCCCCGCCCGGGAGGGCGTTCGCCTTCCCTCGGCGCCGGCGGGCCCGGAGAACACGACGAGGGCGATCACACCGAGGAGCACGAACACACCGAGAGCGAGCGGGCGCAGTGACGAACGCATGGCAACCTCCGGGGCGAGACCGTCACCGGAGGAACCAGGACGGGACTCGGCCTCCACTCTGCAGAGAGTGGCCGGCGGCTCATCCGTTTCGAGGCTCGCGTATTTTTAAGGGAAGCCTTAGGGAGAGACGCGGTTCGCGTTCTCGCGGAACTCCGCCCCAAAGAAAAACGCCGGCGTGTTGCCACGCCGGCGTCGGTGACCCGCGGTTACCGCGAGCTACTGACCGTAGAGCCGCAGCCCGAAGGTCTTGACGAGGAACACCGCCATCTGTCCGCGGTTGTTGGGATTGTTCGGACAGAAGTTGCCGCCGCCGCAGCCTCCCGTGATGCCCTCTGTCGCAAGTTGCTCGATGAAGTTGACCCCGAAGGCGGGAACCGGCAGGCACGCAACGTCCGCGAACACGCCGGTGCACGCAGGCGGCACGTACGCGCTCCCGTGCTCGTCCTTCAGCAGGAAGATGGCCATCTGCGCGCGCGTCACGGGGTTGTTCGGGCAGAAGTTGCCGCCGCCGCAGCCTCCGGTGATGCCCTCGGCCGCCAGCTGCTCGATGTAGTTGACCGCGAAGTCCGGAGTCGGCGAGCACGCGACGTCCGCGAAGACGCCGGTGCACGCAGGCGGCACATACGTGGGTCCGTGCTCCGCCTTGAGGAGGAAGACCGCCATCTGGGCGCGCGTCACGGAGTTGCCGGGGCAGAAGCTGCCGCCGCCGCAGCCACCCGTGATGCCGTTGTGGAAGATGTTCTCGATGAACGCGTAGAACGGATTGGACGTCGGCACGTCGGGGAAGCTCTCGCCGAGGTGGAGCGTCCAGGTCTTGCTCACGTCGGCGGTGAGGCTCTCCTTGAAGGTCGCATCCCAGTGCGCCGTCGGCCGCGAGCCGGTGATCGTCATCAGGTAGCAGTCGTCGGTCGCGCCGGCACACTCTCCGGTCGTGCCGGCCGCAATGGTTCCGTAGTCCGCGGTCCCATCGGCCAGCACATAGTTCGGCCCGGCCGGACCGTCGAAGGCGGACGCGATTCCGATGAAGGACTGGGGCGTGGCGGCCGAGGTGTTGCGCCAGCCCGGAGAAACCTGAACCGTCTCACCCGGCTCGAAGACGCCGTTGTGGTTCGAGCTGTCGCCGGTCGCGGCGTGAGCGTCCACCTCCATGGGCTGCGGCGAGAGCGCCGCGACGTCGCAGACGGCGGGCGTGAGGATGATGGAGAAGGCGCGGATGTTGCCGGTGTCCTGGCTGAAGAAGTCCTGGACCTCGAGCTGCCACGTTCCGTCCGCGGCCTCGCCCGCGAATGCGGAGAGCGGGCTGGACGGCGTGAAGCTGCCGGTGAACGGCGCCTGCGCGGTCACGACCGCCTGGATGCTGCCGTCGGTGCCGGCGTCGTCGAGGAGCGTCTGGCAGAAGTTGTTTCCGCCCCCGTCGGTGTTGTGGATGATCTGGATCGCGGTTCCCGTCGGCGAGTGGAGCGTGACTCTCAGGTCGTTGACGAACGTGTGGTCGATTCCGACGGCGGTCGAGCCCGCCGTGGCGTCGCAGGTGGTGCCGTCGATCTTCAGGGCGACCTTGTAGACGTTCACTCCGCCGGCAGCAACGGTGAGATCTGCGAACGCCGGAGCGCCGGGGTTGCTTCCGCTGAGATCGCCGGCATCCGGGATCGGCACGGCCGCGCCCGAATAGGTGAAGATCGCCGGCGTTCCCGGCGAGCCGGCGAGGATCGTGAAGTGGAACGTCTGCGGAACGCCGCCGCCGTAGCTGACGTCGAGATTGAAGTCGATCAGGCCCGCGCAGGGGAAATCCGGGGCCACCGCGAAGCGGAAGGCGGTGTTGTTCGAAGCGTTCCCCGTGGGCGCCATGTCCGCATAGGACGAGCTCGCGCTCGTGATCGTGACACCGGAGGTCGAGGTGCTCAGGACCGCGCTGACCGCGGTCGCCGCGAGCCCGCCGTCGTTGGTGAGGGGGATCGACAGGTCCCAGATCTCGTTCGGCTCGACGTACGAGTCCCCGTCTCCGTAGGACTCGGTCGGAACGGCGGAGCCCGCGCTCAGGAACGCGGCCGGCTCGGCGCCCGCAGCCGCGAGAGCGCCGTGCGCCATCACGATGCCCGCGCCGGTGTCGGCATCGACTCCCGCGGTCTCGATGTCGATGGCGGTACTGACCATCGCGGTGCGCACCTGCGCCGGCGTGATGCCCGGAACCGCCGACTTGAGGAGCGCCGCGATGGCGGCGGCGTGCGGGGCCGCGGCGGACGTCCCGTAGAAGGGCAGGAAGCCGGGCGCCGCGCAGGAGACGCCGTCGGCGGCCGTGATGTCGGGCTTCTGGCGAACGATGCCGCCGGTGCTCGTGCGGTTACCGGCGGTGATCTCGCTGCCGTCGGCATTGAGCAGGATTCGCCTCGGACCGTCGGACGTGAAGCTCTCCGACTCGTTGGCCGAGGTGAAGGGTCCCGGGTACGGCCCGTCGGGCGTGACGCCGTCGAAGGACGCCGCGGCCGGCGTGGCGGCGGTGCTGAAGGCGTCGGCCGTCGCGCTGTGTCCGCGAGTGGCGCCGCGCGTCACGCGCGCGTTGTCGAGCTCGCCGCGGAAGACGATGAGGTTGAGCTCGGGAACGCTCGAGGTCGAGCCCGCCGCGAACTTGTCGATCAGGAGGCGCTCGCCCGCAAAGGTGCCGCCGCCGATGAACTCGATCGGAAAGTCGTCGCCGCCGGTGCCGTCCTGGACGTCCGTGCTGGCGTCGAAGATCGTCGTGAGCCCGCCGTCCATGTCGTAGATGTCGAAGTCGGTGGAGGCGTTGCCCGTGTTCAGGTCGTAGTGCTCGGCCCAGATCAGCAGCGGCGGATTGCCGCCGCCGAACTCGACCAGGATCGAGTTGCCGCCGTCGCCGAAGTCGTGGAGGTTGGCTCCTGCGAGAGGCGCAGGGTCCGGCGCGGAGCTGGCGAGGAAGTCTCCCTCCCAGGTGCCCGACGTCCCGTCGTCGACGTTGCCCTCGTTGCCGGCCGATGAGAAGTAGAGAACGCCGTTGGACGTCACCGTGTTGACGGCCTGCGCGACCGGGCCGTCCTCGAAGGGCGACTCGTCCAGGTAGATGACGTCGTCGACGATCACGTTGCAGCCCGCGGCCGCGAGGTCGAGGATGTTCTGCGCGAACTGCGCCTCGGTGGGGCCGGCGGAGGCGAACGCCAGCGCCGCGCCCGGCGCGAGATCGTGCACGATCTCGAGCATCGCCGCGCCCTCGTTGCCGGAGCCCGCCTGCCCGGCCAGGACGTCGACGGTCGGCGGCAGGTCGCCGCTCGCCTGCAACGACGCCAGCGAGTCGACGCCGTCGGAGAGCACGCCGACCTTCACGCCGGTGCCGATCGTGCCGAAGAAGCCCCGGGCTTCTGCCGCTCCGTGGGTCAGATCGCCCTCGGAGACGTTCGCCGCGCTCGTGCGCATCGGGATCGCCTGCCGCACGCGGCGGACGTGAGTCAGCGCCGCGATCGTCTCGAGATCTTCCAGATGGACACGCGCGCGGATCGTCAGATAGGTGCTGCTCTTGCCCTGCACCACCCCGCCGGACGCCTCGACGGCGTTCAGGACGCTCTTCATCCCGGCCACGTTGTCGAGAAGAACGTCGACACCGACTCGGCCGTCCGCCTCGGGCTTCACGAAGCGGAAGCTCGTCAGCGAGGCCAGGCGCGCGTCGTTGCGCCGATGCAGGAGGCCGAGGTAGAGGCGCGAGTCGATCTTCCGCTGAAGCGGCGAGCCCGTTTTCTTGATCGACTTCAGCGCCTCCATCTGGATCGCCGCGCTCGGCGCGAGCCGAGGCGGCGCGGGCGACGTTGTCGCCAGCAACTCGCCCGCGACCGCAAAGAACCCGAGCGCCGGGGCCAAGATGCGAAAAACCGGACGGAGAAATCCTGGGCAGCCCTTGGGCTCCATGCAAACCCTCCTAGGTGGTCGTGGTGCCGTCGCCAACGCGGCGCGACCCGGACCTGTTCACGGAATAGATGCCAAGCAGATTGGACGACTCGTGGCGCGGAGTCAACGAGGAAACCCCGAGTCGTCGCGGATTGCGCAGGCCGCTGCAGAAATCGCGCGATCGCGCGCGGCGCGGTGCGCGCGACGTGCGCTGAATCACAAGCTCGTGCGCCGTCGCACGATCGACACATCGATGCCGCATGAGCGGCGTTCACGCAGGCGGAGCGCGCCGTAGCGGATACGGACTCAGCCGGGCGCGACACATTAGCTGTCGCTAATACGACACGGAACGTCGTACGCGCCGCCCGAAGAGCGGGACTCGAGTGGGCTTCGTCCGTCGATTCGTCCCGGCCCGCGAACTTCGACGGGACGGAGTAACCGCCGCACAAAAGAAAACCGCCGCCCCGGGGGCGGCGGTCGAATGTTCGGTGAGGCGGATTCGTCTACTGGCAGATCAGGTCGGTCAAGAAGATGTTGTCGCCACCCGTGGAGCCGGCGCCGTAGGTCACCTTGAAGCTGAAGAGATCGCCGGCGCTCATCGAGAGGGTGTCCGTGTCGGTGCAGAACGTCGCCACCGACGTGACGGCGCAGCCGAGGGTCGTGTCCGCCATCGTGCCCAGCGTGGCGCCCTTGCGCAGCGTGAACGTCGCCGTGACGCCGGCCTCCATGCCGGTGCCGACCTTCACCGCCAGGTTCGTCATCGTGCAGGCGACCGGGATGACGCCGACCACGTCGTAGTCCTCCGTGTTGTTCTCCTCGATGTGAACGGGGCTGAAGTACGTCGTCGAGGCGCCGCCGTTCAGGTCGTAGCTGTGCCTGGAGAAGATCAGCATCTTGCCCGCTCCCGACGGTCCCGTGGGGCCCTGCGGACCCTGGGGACCCTGAGGACCCTGCGCACCGGCGGGACCCTGAGCGCCCGGCGCTCCCGTGGCGCCCGTGGCACCCTGCGAACCCGTCGCGCCCGTGTTTCCGGTGTCGCCCTTGTCGCCCTTCGGACCCTGCGCTCCGGTCGCGCCCGTCGCGCCCGGAACACCCTGCGGACCGGTCGCGCCCGTCGCGCCTTGAGCGCCCTGCGATCCCGTCGCGCCCGTGGCGCCCGTCGCGCCCGTGGCACCCTGCGGTCCCGTCGCGCCCGTCGGACCGGGGTCTCCCTGCGGACCCTGCGAGCCCGTCGCGCCCGTGTCACCCTGATCGCCCTTGTCGCCCTTCTGTGCGACGAGCGCCCACTGCGAGGGGCTCGCGTCCGGCGAGTTGCCCAGGTTGTCGTCCGCGAGGGAGACGTAGCTCGACCCGCCGAACGACACCGTGTTGAGCGCGGCGTAGGTCGTACCGCCGTCCCACGCGCCGAGGAAGCTCACCGAAGCGCCCTGCGCACCGGTTCCTCCCGTGGCGCCCGTGTCGCCCTGCGGTCCCTGCGGACCGAGCGGCCCGATCGGGCCCTGCGGTCCGACCGCACCCTGGGGGCCGATCGCGCCCGTCGCGCCCGTTACGCCCTGCGGTCCCTCCGGACCGGTGTCGCCCGCGTCGCCCTTGTCACCCCTCTGCGCGATCTCGGCCCACGCCGACGGGCTCGCGTCCGGAGTATTTCCCGTGTTGTCGTCGACGAGCGAGACCCAGCTCGAGCCGCCGAAGAAGACCACGTTGAGCGGCGCGTACGTCGCGCCGCCGTTCCACACGCCGAGGAAGCTCATCGAGGCTCCCTGCAAGCCCTGGGGACCCGTCGCTCCGGTCACGCCCTGCGGACCCTGAGGGCCGATCGGTCCGATCGCTCCCTGGGGGCCGATCGGCCCGGTGGCTCCCGTCGCTCCGATTACGCCCTGCGGACCCTGGGGTCCCGTCGGACCGGTCGCGCCCGTCGGCCCCGGATCGCCCTGCGGTCCCTGCGGTCCCTGAGGCCCTGTGGCTCCGGAGGCGCTGACGGTCAGAGTGTTGCCCGACGGAGTGATCGTGATGTTGTCGCCCGGTGTCACCGTGATGTCGCCCGCCAGCCCGTTGAGGGACGTGACGAGCGCGCCGCCGTAGTAGCCGTTGACGTCGATGATGAGGTCGGCCTGGTGCCCGGCGACGAACGTCTCGAGCTCGCCCGTCGAACCCAGCGCGATGACCGTGCTGTTGGCGACGATCTGTCCCGCGATGTAGTTGACCGTCGAGGTGCCGCCCCACGCCTCGCCCTGCGGATACGCGGCGAGGTAGCCGAGGCCCTGAGTGCGGGCCATCGTGAAGTTGAACGACACCGCGACGGCATCCGAGGGCACGCCGCAGTGGCCGGCCACCGGGAAGTCGCGCGTGACGCTCGGAGACATCGAGGGAGGACCGTAGGGATCGGGGTAGCCGTTCTCGGCGCGCGTGTCGGCGAGACGGCACGGCGAGATCGCCACGAACGGGACCGGCGCCGCATTGACGTCGGCGACCGCCTCGGACTTCGTCGCGAGGCCGGCGGTGTGGCCCGCCGCCTTCGGCTGCCAGTAAGGCGGCGCCGACCAATTCTGGATCGTCTGATTCCCGGCATCCTGGCCGAGCATCGCGATTGGCAGCGCGAGTACCAGCGCCAGAAACCGAGTCGTTCGATTGAGACTCTTGGGGAGCTGCATGGACTCTCCTCTGTGTTCGGGCGCACAGTCCTCCGCTGACGGAGCGAGGCATGGGCGCGTTTCGATCGATTGCCGCGGCCAGAACTGCAACGTGCAGGCCACACTGCGGATATCGCTTTTCCACGTGATTTCGGCGTATCGCGAAACGAGGTGACGCAAACTGTGCGACGCCGACGCGAGCAGCGCCACTTTTTTGTGCGACGCGAACGGCGCGTGTGCGTCGCGTCACACGCTCCCAAACGAACCACGAGACCCTCACAGACGAGGGACGCTGACGGAGAGTTGATATCGATCGCGGCTGCGTCGCTCGCCGCGACGCGACGTGTGGAACCCTCAGCGGAAAGAGGAGGCTTCCACGCGGTAGCCCTCGGTCGCGCGGCGATAGGATCGCGGACGTGCCCCCATCATCTCGTCGGAAACAGCGCGCTCGCGCGGACAGTGCGGCGCCGGCAGAACCGGCGAGCGTCGGCGAGGTGATCACTCGTCTCCGGCGGCTCGGGTCGCCGGAGGGCCGGGCCGGGATGGCTCGGTACGCCCTTCCCTCGGAGAAGGCGTTCGGCGCATCGGTCGGCTCGCTCCAGAAGCTCGCGAAGACGCTCGGCCGGAGCCACGCGCTCGCCGCCGAGCTCTGGGAGTCGGGATGGTTCGAGGCCCGCATGCTCGCCGCCTTCGTCGACGAGCCGGAGCGGGTCACGCCCGCGCAGATGGATCGCTGGTGTCGCGACTTCGACAACTGGGGGATCTGCGACACGGTCTGCTTCCACCTGTTCGACCGGACGCCGCACGCGTTCCGCAAGGTGGCCGCATGGGCGCGCTCTCCACGCGAGTTCGAGCGACGGGCGGCGTTCGCGCTGCTGGCGAGTCTCGCGGCCCACGACCGTGTCTCCGGGGACGAGGCGTTCGCGCGCTGCCTGCCGCTCGTCGAAGCCGCCGCGGGCGACGACCGGAACTTCGTGAAGAAGGGCGTGAGCTGGGCGCTGCGGATGGTCGGCCGGCGCAGCCGCGGGCTCCATGCCGCCTCCGTCGCTCTCGCGCGCCGGCTCGCCGCTTCGACCGAAGCGTCGGCGAGATGGATCGGGAGGGACGCGGTCCGCGACCTCACCAAGCCGGCGGTGGCGAAGAGGCTGGCGGCGAAAACGAAGCCGGGAGCCGCCGAAAAGAGGCCTTCCGGCTCTGCCCGCCAGCGCCCATCACCGTAAAGGAACGGCGTCCCGCTACGGGCCTCCCCCCTTTCCCGGGCGCGGACGTGACCTCGTCCAGACCCGGCGTCCGGGCGTCCGATCACGCGAGCGGGTCCATGCGTTCAACGGTCGCCATGGGCCGTCGAACCGGGATAGTCTAGAACCACCGGTCACGGCGTTCTGCCGACGGTTCCCTTTCGTGAGGAGGCTCCCATGCGTAGACACCCGTTCCTCGTTTTCCTGGCGATCGCGATCCTCGGCCTGGCCTCGGTGGCGACATCCGAGGACAAGCCCAAGCCGCTCGAGACCTTCACCGGTCGCGCCATGAGCGTGACGACAGGCCAGTCCAGCATCGTCGAGATCGTCGTCAACCAGTGGTCCCCGCCCGTCGAGAAGGAGATCCTGGAGAACGTCCTCGCGAAGGCGGGCTCGCCGGCGATGGTCGACGAGATGGAGAAGATGCCTCAGGTCGGGTACGTCCGGACGCCCGAGACGATGGGGGACGCGCTCTTCTACGGGACCGACACGACGCTGCCCGACGGCTCCCGCCAGGTCGTCTTCGCGACGAATCGTCCGATCTCGGCCATGGCGACGGTCGGCGGCGGCGCGAAGAACAACTACGACCTGAGCGTGATCGAGATCCGGTTCAAGAAGGGCTCCTCGAAGGGCGAGGGGAAGATCGTCATCGGCGGCAAGGCCTCGATCGACCCGAAGACCCATAAGCTCTCGATCACCAATTACGACAGCGAGCCGCCCCGGTTCTCCGACGTCAAGTCGAAGAAGAGCTGATCCTGCCTCGTTCCCTCCCGCGCGCCGCGATCCTCCTCGTCGTCCTGGGGGTCGCGGCGTGCGCCTCGACCCTGTCGCTCGGCTGTGCCTCGAACCTGTCGCTCAAGGTCGGCTGGGACGAGCACGCCGACTTCTCGAAATTCCACACGTGGCTGTGGAAGCCGGACGGGTCGATCCAGGATCCCGTGTGGGCGCGGAGATGTCAGGACGTTCTGTCCGACGAGCTCGCGAAGCACGCGCTCCAGCAGGTGACCGAGCCCGCGCAGCCCGACCTGTGGGCGGTCGTGCACGCCCGTCTCTCCGCGCAGACTCAGGTCGTGTCGTTCGCGCCGGACTGGGGCTACGGGTGGGGAGCCTATGGCTCGGCGTGGGCGTATGACGATACCGTCGAATACGAGGTGCCCCTCGGGACGATGGTCATCGACCTCGTCGACGCGCGGAAGAAGGAGATCGTCTGGCGCGGCCGGGCGAAAGACGTCATCAGCCCGGACAAGACCAATGAACAGCGCGAGGAGAAGCTGATCTCCGTGCTCCAGCAGCTGTTCACGGGATTCCCGCCCGCGACGAAGACGGCGAGCGCCGCGATCCTCCAGTAGCGACGCGGTCGGCGCGGCGAGCCCGGATCCCTGCCGCATACAATCCGGCGCGATGCCCCACGAGACCGAGCTCGTCGTCACCGTGGCGGCGGGCCTCGGCCTCGCGTTCGTCTTCGGGTTCGCGGCCGCGCGACTGCGGCTGCCTCCTCTGGTCGGCTACCTGCTCGCGGGCGTCGCGCTGTCTCCCTTCACGCCGGGGCCGGTCGGCGACACCGCGCTGGCCGGTCAGCTCGCGGAGATCGGCGTCATCCTCCTGATGTTCGGCGTCGGCCTGCACTTCTCGTTCGAGGACCTGCTCGCGGTCCGGCGGGTCGCGGTGCCCGGCGCGGCGGCCCAGATCGCGGTCGCGACGGGCCTCGGCCTCGCGGCGGCGCGGCTCTGGGGCTGGTCCTGGGGCGCCGGGCTCGTCTTCGGATTGACGCTCTCGGTGGCGAGCACCGTCGTGCTCCTGCGGGCGCTCGAGCAGAGGGGCATCCTGGCATCCCGCGACGGCCGCATCGCGACGGGCTGGCTCATCGTCGAGGACATCGCCACGGTTCTGGTCCTCGTGCTGCTGCCGGTACTCGCCGGCTCGCTCGGCGGAACGTCTCCCTCCGCGGGACGGCCGCTGCCGGTCGCGATCGTGCTCACGCTCGGGAAGGTGGCGGTCTTCGTCGCGGTCATGCACGTGTTCGGGCGCCGCGCCGTGCCCTGGCTGCTCCAGCGCGTCGCGCGGGTGGGGTCGCGCGAGCTCTTCACTCTGGGCGTGCTGGCGATCGCCCTCGGGATCGCGGTCGGAGCGGCCTTTCTCTTCGGCGTGTCCTTCGCCCTCGGGGCCTTCTTCGCCGGAGTCGTGATCAGCGAGTCGGAGCTCAGCCAGCGCGCCGCGTCCGACGCCCTCCCGCTGCAGGACGCGTTCTCGGTTCTGTTCTTCGTGTCGGTGGGGATGCTGTTCGACCCGTCGGTCCTGCTGCGGGAGCCGCTCCGGCTGCTCCTCGTCCTCGGGATCGTCGTCGTCGGAAAATCCGCCGCCGCGTTCGCGATCGTGCGCGCGTTCGGACTACCCGCGTCGACGGCGCTCACGATCTCCGCGAGCCTCGCCCAGATCGGCGAGTTCTCGTTCATCCTCGCGGCGCTCGGAGTCTCGCTCGGACTCCTTCCCGCCGAGGCGCAAAGCCTGGTCGTGGCGGGAGCGCTGATCTCGATCACGGTGCACCCGTTCGTGTTCAACGCGGCGGCGGCGTGGGCGAAGCGGGGGGCGCAGGCCGGAGAAGTCGTGAAGTCGTAACCGCCCTGGCCGCCAAACAACAACGAACGCGGCCGATATCCCGTCGAGAGGGGGCGGGGTCGAGCCTCGCCCCTACGACCGTCAGCGAGGATCGGGTCTCTTGGGAGAGGGTGCGGGCGCGACGCCCCCTCTCATTTCCACGGTCCGCGCAGCGGACCGCTAGAGGTCCTAGTGCGGGTTGGCTGCGCTCGAGGACGACATCGTGTCCGGCGTGTCGTACATCGCCACGAGGTCGCCGGGGATGTGCGACAGGTCGGTGCCGCGGAGATAGTCCCGCAGCGTCGTTCCGGTGCACCGGGAATCCACGTTGGGCGAGCCGCGGCGCTCGCGGATGTCTCCGAGGTGCACGGTGCGGAAGTCGATCGAGAATCGCGTCCGGTCCGACGTGTTCTCGACCGTCGAGTGAAGCTGCTGGCCCGAGAAGAGGATGAGCCCGCCGGGCGGCGGCACCAGCCGGATGTCCGGCGAGAGCTCGAGCGGCTCCTCGGCGTGCGGCTGCGGACGCGGGTCCGAGTGGATGTGCTGCGCCGCCGTCTGGCGGCTCTCGGCGTTCCAGCGGTCGTAGTTGTAGATGTGAGAGCTGTTCTTCACGCCTCGCCCGAAGTAGCGCGGGTGGAACGCCATCCCGTTCGTCGGCTCGATGTCGTAGATCGGGAACCACCAGTTGAGCTGGCACTGGGGCGCCGAGTACCACGTGTCCCGGTGCGGATGGAACGCGTACGCGATCCCCGCGGTGAGGTACTTCGCCGCGGTCGACGTCCGCATGCGAGGCACGTCGAAGTAGACCTCGGCGAGGTCGCAGCCGAACTCCGTGAGGATCGCGCGGAGCAGGTCCTTGCAGGCCGGATGGTGGATGAACGCCGGCTTCAGCTTCGCCAGGATGGCGACGTACTGCTCGACGGGCATGTGGAACTGCGCCGTGGTCGGCTCGAGGGGATGGAACGCCTCCTCGATCATCCGCCGGGCGTGGTCCCGCAGCGCGACGACCGAGGGGCGCGGAGAGAACATGAACAGCTCTCCGCGGTAGAGACGCGCACGGCGCTCGTCGTCGGAGCAGCGCGAGTCGAGGTAGACGGCGTCCACGTCAGGCCTCCACGCCGGCCGGAACCGCAGGCTTCCCGGTGCGCCGCAGCGACGCGTCGAGGCGCCCCGAGGCCAAGAGCTGGCGGATGTGGTCGATGCGCCGGTACTTCGGCCCCTCGAACTCCTCGAGCTTCAGGTCGGTCTTGCGGTAGGCCTCGTAGAGCTGCCGCGCGCCGTCACGCACGGTCCACTGCGGCCGGAAGCCGGGGACGCGTTCGGCGATCTTGGCGAAGCTGACCCGGTAGGAGCGCGTGTCCGGTCCGGCGTCGGCGGCGAAGTCGATCCGGCAGTCGGGCACGGTCTCCCGGACGATCTCGGCGATCTGCCGGATCTGGAAGTTCTCCTCCGTCCGTCCCACGTTGAAGACCTCGTTGTGCACGGCCTCGCGCGGCGCCTCGAGGACGGCGAGGAAAGCGCGCGAGATGTCCTCGATGTGGACGAGCGGCCGCCACGGCGTGCCGTCGCTCTTGAGGTGGATCTTTCCCGTCGTGACGGCCCACGCGACGAGGTTGTTCAGGACGATGTCGAAGCGGTGACGCGGCGAGAGCCCGTAGGCCGTCGTCGGGCGGAGGAAGGTCGGGCTGAAGCGGTCGTCCGCGAGCGCGGAGATGTCCCGCTCTGCCCGGACCTTCGACTCGCCGTACGCCGTCACGGGATTGAGCGGCGACCGCTCGTCGACCATCGAATCGCCCGCGGCGCCGTAGTTGCTGCACGAGGACGAGAACACGAACCGGCGCACGCCGGCTTCGCGCGCCGCCCGGGCGAGCCGTGCCGAGCCGAGGTGGTTGATCTCGTAGGTCAGCTCCGCGTTGAGGTCGCCGAGTGGATCGTTGGACAGCGCCGCGAGGTGGACGACCGCGTCGATACCCTCCAGATCCGCGCGCGTGACGTCGCGCAGGTCCTTGCGAATGGAGGGGACGTCCGGCACCGTCCCGACGTACGTGCAGGCCTCGAAGAGGTCGCTGTCGAGGCCGACCACGTCGTGTCCGCCCGCCCGAAGAATGGGCGCCATGACGGTACCGATGTAGCCCCGGTGGCCGGTCAGGAGGATACGCATGCTTTTCGCGGGACCATTGTTGTACCCGAACGAGGCCGCTCGATCAAGCGCGGGGGTCACGGAGGGCCGGGAGGCCGCGCTGGCGCTGCACTACAGTGCCGCCATGGCCGCCCGGCGCGCGACGGCCCTCGCGGCCGCGCTATTCGTATTCGGGCTCGGTGAGGAGCTGTGGTTTCGCTACCTGCCGGAGTACCTCCGCACGCTCGGAGCCTCGGCCTTCCTCGTCGGACTGTTCGGGACGTGGAAGGACCTGCTCGACGCCGTCTACGCCTATCCGGGGGGAGCCATCACGGATCGCGTCGGGACGAGGCGGTCGCTGCTCCTGTTCGGCTCGCTGACGATCGCGGGCATCGCGTTGCTTCTCGCGAAGACGTCCATCGCCATCGTCTTCGCCGCGATGGCGCTGGTCATGGCGTGGTCGTCGCTCGGTTTGCCCGCGACGTTCGCGCTGATCGGCGAGGAGCTCGAGGGTCATCGGAGGATCGTCGGTTTCACGGTGCAGTCCGTCGTCAAGCGGCTGCCGATCGTCGTGGCGCCGCCGCTGGGAGGCCTGCTCCTCGAGCGGCTCGGAGTTCGCGGCGGCATGCGCGTGGGCTTCGCCATCTCAATGGTGCTGTCGGTCGCGACGCTCGTCGTCCTCGCTCGGGCGCTCGCCGGTGGACCCGGGGACACCGCCGCTCGAGGCTCCCCGCCGGCTCTCCGCGCCAGGCCCCGGCTGCGGCCCGAGCTGAGACAGCTCCTCGTCGCGGACTGCCTCGTCCGGCTCTGCGAGGGGCTGCCGGAGGTCTTCCTCGTTGTCTGGGCGATCGAGATCGTGCGGATCACGCCGGCGCGCTTCGGACTGCTGACCTCGATCCTGATGCTCACGGCCATCGCGTCGTACCTCCCCGCTGCCGCGCTCGCGAAACGCGCCGAGAAAAAGCCGTTCGTCATCCTGACCTACGTCTTCTTCACGCTCTTCCCGCTCGCCGTCGTCGCCTCCCGATCCTTCGGCGCGCTCGCCGCGGCCTTCGCTGTCGGCGGGCTGCGGGAGATCGGCGAGCCGGCGCGCAAGGCGCTCATCGTGGATCTCGCCGACCCCGCTGCGCGGGCCCGGACCGTCGGCCTCTACTACACGCTTCGGGGTCTCGCGGTCGCGGGCGCGGCCGCCGTCGGCGGCGCGCTATGGACGATCCGGCCGACGCTGACCTTCTTCGTGGCGGCCGCGCTCGGAGCCGCCGGAACGGCATGGGCGGCGGCGTTTCTCCCCGCAAGGCCGCCGGGACTGGAGGAGACGAGATGAAGTGGGTCACGCGGAAGAGGATTCACGTGAATCGCACCGCCACCGGCTGGCTGATCCGTCGCTTCCTCGACCCGCTCGCCGAAATCCTCTACGTGGAGCCCGGCGAGGTCGCGGAGGTCCAGCGCCGGGAAGGCGCCACCGGCTTCGATGCGCCCGGAGCGCGGCTGCCCCATCGGGACGAGCTCGGCCGGTGTTCGTTCGAGCAACTCGTGGCGGAGAGGCTTCCCGGCGACGCCGCCCTCGCGCGTCTCGCGGTGATTGTCCATGGCGCGGACTTCCCGGAGGAGATGGACGTCGCGCGCGAAGCGGCGGGGCTCTGGGCGATCAGCCAGGGCTTCACCGAGGTCGAGTCGGACGACGCGGTGATCCTGGAAAAGGCGGCGTTTCTGTACGACTCGCTCTATGCACACCTGAAGCGCGCCGTGAGCGGCGAGAACGAAAGCACGACATATTAGCGATCGCTAATATGTTCAGGGCTTACTCTCGTCTCCCTCGGCCGCCATCATCGTGAGCGTCGGATTCCTCACCGGATCGTTCACGGCGTCGAGCGCCGCGAACACGATTCCGTTGTGGAAGAACGTGCGGTCGTCGTGCGGGAGCTCGAGCTCGACGAGACCCGGCCCACGCGCGAGGAAACGGCCCGCCAGCCGGTTCTCCGCGAGAAGGACGTTGGCGGCTCGGGCGACGCGCTCGAGGGCGTCGAGGGGAGCGGGCGAGTCTCCCTCCGCGATCGCGTAGAAGCTGCGGTCCGGCCCGCCGGAGTCGATCCCCTTGCAGCGCAGCATCGAGTCGGGGATTTCAGTTGTGGCGGGATACGGTCGTCGGCGCGGGCGGGGAGGAGGTCGGAGCGGAGACCGACATTCGCGTGGCGGTGACGGAGGAGGACATCGCGCGCGTCGTCGTATCGCGGCTCACCGTGCGAGGCGTGCCGTTCGAGCGGTCGACCGGGTCAACCTGTCCGCGCGCGACCGTCGGCGGCTGCGGCGTGCGGTAATACGCGCGGCCGTACGCGTTGTACCCGACGCAGTACTCGTCGTAGCAGTCGTCGTAGTACTCCTCGAAGCCGCCGCCGGAGCCGTATCCCTGGGAAGCGCAGCCCGCGAGACCCAGGAGCGGCGACCCGAACACGACGGCGGCGAGGGTCAGCCGGCGCGCCTTGTTCATTCCCTAATCTTACCGCCCGCCCTCGGGCGCCGACGGGACCATCCCGCGCAGGGCCGCGACGTACCACCTCTCCCCCTTGCGCGCGGCGATGACGGTGCTCAGGCCGCTTCGGGTGGGGAGCAGCTTGCCGCTGGCGTCCCGCATACCCGTGATCTCGAACGCGCCGTCCGCGATCGCGACGTCCTTGCGCAGGAAACGAACGTTGGTGAGCGTGTGCGACAGCTTCGTGCCCTTGTAGACGCCGGACCACTGCGCAGCGAAGGCCTTCTGCAGCTCGTCGCGCCCTCGCGCGGTGCGCCCGGTCGAGCTGATGTAGTCGCCGTCCGTCAGGAACAGGTCGGCCATCTCCTTGGCGTCCGCCTTGTTCCAGGAGCTCTGGATCTGCGCACCGATCGCACGAATGTCCTTGTCGTCGTTCGACTGCGCGAGAGCTACGGCGGAGAACAGGAGAACGGCGGCGGGAGAACCGAGTCGCGGCAGGAACTTCATGGCTCACCTCCCGGGGAGAAAGCCGAAGCAAACGCCTTCACATCCGTTTTACGCTCCCAAGAACTCGCGGTCAAGGTTTGGATGCGTCAACCGAACAGCGGCTTACTGGGAGAGAGTCCGGTTGCGACTTCCCCTCTCATGTCCACGGTCCGCGCAGCGGACCGCTAGAGGTCCGAGACGCGACGTGCTGGTCTGCCCGGGCGGATTCGAACCGCCGACCTACGGCTTAGAAGGCCGTTGCTCTATCCGGGCTGAGCTACGGGCAGCCGCCCCTATTATCCCCGCGGCGCAGTTTCAGTCCGCCGCGCGCGAGGCGCGGTAGCGGTCCGCGGCCACCGCGAGCACGATGATCACGCCGATGATGATCTCCTGCACGTAGGTCGGCCAGCCCATCTGCTGGCAGCCGTT
>Ga0157375_10001117_pt1 | contig 23252 bp, 21 predicted proteins | sample M35metaG_FD_115311 | JGI IMG/M metagenome (GOLD analysis project Ga0157375, IMG submission 115311) | Miscanthus rhizosphere microbial communities from Kellogg Biological Station, Michigan, USA - M3-5 metaG | ecosystem: Host-associated > Plants > Roots > Rhizosphere > Soil | place: USA: Michigan... | reverse complement strand
CACATTATCTGCGCGTACAACACCAAGAGTTACTGGCCGATGTCGTACCATCCCGGAAAGAACTCTCTCTACATCCCGTATGTGGACAACTGTCTCGATATGCGATCCGCAAATCCCGCAGGTGGTCCGATACCTCCAGCGCCTTATGAAGTCAGTGCGTCAACATGCCAGGGTCCGCCGGTTCCCGCGGAAGCCACTCCCGCTGCGGCAGCTGCCGCAGGTCGCGGAGCAGGCGGCGGCGCCGGAGCTGCTGGCGGAGGAGCGCGAGGCGGAGGGGCTGCAGGTGGAGCAGCTGCCGGTGGGGGCCAGGGCCGGGGTGGTGGTGCTGCAGGAGGTGCGGCCGGCGGTGCTGCGGCTGGCGGTGGACGTGGCGGCGGTGGTGGCGGAAATCCGGAAAGCCGCACCGCGATCCGTCGTGAGGGTTCCGATCCTCAGAAGTTTGCCGGCGTCGCCAAAGTCAACATGACGACAGGTGAAATCACGCGCTTGTTCGAAACCTGCTCTCCTGGAAATGGCGCGACGCTGACAACTGCCGGGGACCTCGTTTTCTGGGGAGATCTTGCTCGCAACTTTCGGGCGATCGATGCGGACAACGGAAAGGTTCTGTGGCAAACCGTGTTGCCTGGAAGCATTCAGAACAGCACCATTACTTATTCCGTCAATGGGAAGCAATACGTTGCGGTGTTGACAGGACGAGGCGGCATAACCAGCGGCTTGATCACTCAGGCCAACATTCAGCCGCCGCCGCCGAATACAAATGGCGTTTATGTTTTTGCGTTGCCCTAAACGGGTAGAGGTGAAATCGAAATGAGAAATCTAATTCGGTTTGTTCTTATGACGGCAGTAATCGCGGCTCTGCTCGCAACTGCTGCCGTCGGTCAAAATCAGGATTTTTCAGCTGTCCAAATCAAGGCGACAAAGATCTCGAACAACTTCAGTACGCTTGAGGGACAGGGTGGAACGATCGGAGTTCTTTCGGGGCCCGACGGCATTCTCATGGTCGATTCGCAGTTCGCTCCTTTGACGGACAAGATCGTTGCCGCGATCAAGCAGATTTCGCCGAGTCCCATTCGGTACCTGATCAATACGCACGTTCACGGCGATCACACGGGTGGTAACGAGAACCTTGCAAAGCTCGGCGCGACGATCTTTTCCCGCGACCAGTTGCGGCAGCGTCTTGCTAATCCGGCTCCTGGCGCGAACGGCGCGCCGGGAACACCGGCGCCGGCAGCAGCGCTTCCAATCGTCACCTACGATCAGAAGATCACATTCCATCTAAACGGCGAAGATGTCGAAGCCATCCCGGTTCGTGCCGCCCACACCGATGGCGATACGCTGGTTCGCTTCGTGAAGAACGATGTTCTGATGACGGGTGATTATTTCAGATCGCTGGGCTATCCAAACATTGATCGCGCGAATGGCGGGACGCTTCAAGGGATGCTCGACGGACTGGCCCAGACCATCGCGCTCTGCGGACCGAACACAAAGGTTATTCCGGGGCACGGCACGACGGTTGATCGTGCCGGGCTTGTCGCGCATCGCGACATGATCGTTGCAATTCGTGACAAGGTCGCTCCCCTGGTAAAGCAGGGAAGAACTCTCGAGCAGGTGATCGCTGCAAAGCCCACCGCCGATTTCGATGCAAAAGTTCCGAGTGTCGGCACGACGGGTGATCGATTCATCGGCCAGCTCTACGCGGAGCTGCAAGGCGCAAAGTAATCGTTGATCTTTTGGTTCCTGGTGCGAATCCTACAGGGCTTCGTACCAGGAACTGCGTCCTCTTCCCAGTAGCCTCAATCGTCCCGCCTCAACCAGCTGGCGCAAGTGAAGCTTCAAGGTATTTCGATTCGTCTTCGTCAATTTCAACGCAGAGGCCAACGTAAGGCTTCCATGTGATTTCGCTAAGGAGAGGAGTTTTTCGTCGATAGGAGAAAGCGCGGACATGATCTTCTCGCGCTGAACTTTATCGGCCAGTTTGTTTTTCTGTTCGACGAGACACAGCAGGAAGAAGCGCAACCAATCTGAAAGCCGCGATTCGTCCTTATCAAGGGTGCTCTGCGCGCTTCTCAACGCGCGGTAGTACTGCTCGCGATTGTCTTCAATGACTCGTTCGAGAGAACTGTATGGCATGTAGCCGTAACCCGTCCTGAGAAGAATCAGATTTGTGAGGACCCGCGCCAGTCTCCCATTTCCGTCCTGGAAGGGATGGATCGCCAGGAAACGGACAATGAACGCGGCGTTGACGAGCAGAGGGTGATGCTCCTTTCCTTCCAGTTCGCGCTTCGTCCACGCGACAAGCTCATGCATCAACCGAGGTGTCTCGAACGGCGTTGCCGTCTCGAAGATGACGCCGACACTCCTGCCATGCTCGTCGAATGCTTCAACGTTGTTCGTCACCTTCTTGTACTCGCCGCGATGACGTTCGTCGCGCGTCGAGAATTTCAGAAGCACCCCGTGGAGTTGCTTGATGTGGTTTTCGGAGAGGGGAATGTCAGGCCACGAATCGAAGACCATCTTGGTTGCTTCCGCATATCCGGCGACTTCCTGCTCGTCTCGACTCTTGAAGGAACCGAGATCCAAATTAGAAAGAAGCGCGTCGACCTGGGCATCGGTGAGTTTTGCACCTTCGATTCTTGTCGATGCGCCCACGGATTCCACAGTCGCCACGCGCCGCAGCGTAGCAAGTCGATCGGGAGCAAGATTGCCGAGCGCTTTCCACGCGCCCTTGAATTCATCGATCTCTCCGATGAGACGGAGCAGATCGGATGTGAATGCCGTGTACTTGAAAGGACTGAGCGCGGCGCCTCGCATACCCGTAAATATACCCTTAAATACCCGAAAGCATATTGGGTATCTGCGGGTATATTTGCGGGTATGCAAAAGTTCGGATCACGGAATATTTTTTAGCACTCGTGCAGGACAGGCGAGGTCCCTTTAGGGTGAATCGATTGTTTGACGCTTTAGAGCTGCAGTTAGTGGGTCGCCGCGTAGATCATGAAATTCAGCCCGAGCCGGTAAGCCTGGCCGGAATACTTTGCGGGGTAGCAGGGAAGATCCATGTACTCCCAGGCATCGCCCAAATCCGAGTTGTACGTTGCAACGATCATGAGCCGTCCGGTGTCATTGCGCATGCCATAGACGCGTGGCTCCTTGTCGTCTGGTCGCTCGTAAGTGGGGCCGCCCGCGCAGCCCGCGTACTGTCCGGGAATTTGCATGATCTCGTCGATGTCGAAAAACGTATGGAAGATCTTGTCTGAGGGTTTGAGTACTTCGAACGTATATTCCGGAAAGACCTTCTTCATCTGATCCTGAAAGTTATGGAGCTCATACAATCCCCAGAAGTCATCTGCGTGAATGAAGCCTCCGCGTAACAAGTATTCGCGAAGCTGGTCGGCTTCGTTTTTCGTGAGGTCCATTCCGCCTGGCTCGACAATGTAGGCATAAGGGAACTTGAAGAGAGCTTCGTCGAGCACTTCGATCATGTTGGGATTGGGGTAAACATTGAGCCCTGTCAGTCGATGAACGCCACCCATGAACTTGCAGTCTGCTCCCGGTGAATCCATCGACCAACCAGTTCCTTGCGGAGGAAAGAAATTGCCGCCGCCGAATTCCGGGCATCGATAGTTCGGGCCCACCGAGCGTCCGAATCCGCGTGAGCCATCCTCTGTATAAGCGAGTCTCGTGAAGTAGAACTCCGGCGCACCGTCGAATGAGGATTCCCTTACCACGGCGGTAAGCAGTCCTGAGCATGCCAGGAGCAGCACCAGCACGAGTACAGCAATTCGGTTCATGCGTGGCGCGATTCTATCAGGAAGTGGAATGCGGGGCTAAACTATCCCTCAGACAGCGTGGACGAAAGCGTATCCGCGTTCCTGCGCACGCGCGACCGCGACAATCCCTGCAGGAACCATGTGAGAGTTAGGAAGCAGGTTGGCAACGATTTCGTTGTAGATGTCATCCGTGTTTCCGTTAACAGTCCTTGCAATAGATCCGGCGACTGCTCGCGTTGCCATTTGGCAAACCGCAAGCTGCGTCCCTCGACCGATCAGGCCGGTCAACTGCCTTGCATGCGCATTCTTCATCGTGGGCTCTTTGCCGTTCTCCGCAAAGTTCGCGATAGGGACACCGTACTTGGACCACACCTCATCCCTAAAGGCATAAACGGTGGAGAAATGCCGCGCGACAATCACAACCGCGAGATCGTTGTTCTGCAGCCCATATCCGGAACTGTTCGCTAAGTAATAGTTGGTGGCGAAGGTCAACGCGGAAGCCATACCGTTGGATTCTGTGGTATCGAAAACGAGGCGGTGTTTGCCCGGAACCTGTTCCAGCCAGTCATCCTGTGAATGACGCTGGGCCTGCCATCGCGATGCCTGTGGTGTTTGAGCAACCGCGGCCGGGACTCCAGCGGCTGCGGCCGCACCAAGCACGGTCATTCCTGTACTTACTTGCGTTAAGAAGAAACGCCGCGCAAGAGATGATGAATTGTTCTTACTCATTGAGACCTCACTTTCGTGTCGTCGCGAGGATGTTACACAAGACGACGGCAGATTGCCCACTTTCGGTTCAGCGATCCATCAACCCTGTGAAATTTTCTCGGATTCAGCCCACAGCCAGCGCGCAGCTGCATCGTCCAGGGCATCCTTTGTGGGGGAGGTGGGTGCGCACTTGTAGAAGTATTCGCCCGTTACGCCTTTCACCTTTTCGGCGGATGCAAGGAATACCGGAGTCTCCGCGCCCTTCTCGGGCGTGATGGCAAATCGTTTGACCACTTGAAACAACACTCCTCCCGCCCCTGAAGTGTTATCGCCAAATCGTGATGCTACAAAACCGGGGTGAAGACAATTGGCTGTGACTCCCGTTCCCTGAAGCTGGCGGGAGAGTTCACGCGTGAACAGAATGTTGTAGAGCTTCGACAGGCAGTAAGCCTTGAACATCCGATAGCCATTCATCATCTGAAGATCGTTGTAATTGACATGCGCGCCCCGATGAGCATTCGATGATGTGTTTACAATGCGCGCATTCGGAGTCGCCAGTAGTCGCTCCCGCAGGAGCTGCGTGACGACGAAGTACGACATGTGGTTCAACGCGAACGTGCGCTCGAGGCCGTCTTCCGTGATGTGACGCCGGCTGAACATGGCTCCGGCGTTATTCATGAGGACATCGATACGAGGCTCCGCCCCCGCAATTTCCGCAGCAACGCGTTTCATTTCCGGGACGCGCGACAGGTCCGCGTAGTGCACGCCATGCTTAACGCCCGAATTCTGTTTGCTCAAACGAGCCAGGGTGGCTTCGCCCCTGGCTTTATCGCGCGCGACGAAAACAATGCGAGCGCCCATCGCTGCCAGCTTTTCAGCGGCGACCTGACCAATGCCGGAGGTCGCGCCGGTAATAACGACTACTTTGCCTTTCATATAGAGAGGGAATGAGGGGACGGGAGATCTCCCGTTCCCTCATTCCTATTTCTTAAAATCTCCGGCCTTGAAGTAGGAAATGGTTGACGGATCGATCCACTTCCGAAAGACAGCTGTGAGCTGTTCCGGCGTAGCGTCTGCAATCTTCTTCTCGACGTCGATCTCCCGCTGCATTGTTCGCCCGAGTTCGGCCTGGCGCGCGAGAAGTCCGGCCAGAGAATTGTCCTGCGATCGGTTGACCTGCGCATCCTGAAGGTAAGCAGATTTTGCAACCGCAACTTCTTCGGCTGTGAATCCGTCCTTCAGCAATCTCTCGAGTTCCTCTTTGTATGCGGCTTCGACCTTGGGGGTGTTTTCCGGATTGGCGATTCCGGCAACCGCGAATTGGGCGAACTTCTCCTGCGCTCCGGCGGAGAATCCCGTATTGATGCCATAGCTAAGCCCGTCTTTTTCCCGTATGCGTTTCCACACGCGGCTCTTTGTGTCTCCGCCAAAAATGATGTTGCCGAGAAACACTAACGGATAGTCGGGGTCCTGTTGGTCCATCGCGATTGTCGTCGCGGCGGTGAAGAAGGCATTCGTCTTGTCCGGGGTTTCGAACGTTTCATTGGCGACTGGAAGCTTTTGCCAATCACGTCTGATCACGGCGTAGGGTTTCGGACTTTTCCAGGCACCGAAGAGTTCTTCGGTTACGGCGCGAACCTCCGCAGGATCAAAATCTCCGACCACGGCAAGTTCGACATTCGAAGCCCCATAAAAATCGGAATAGAACGACTTCGCCTCATTCAGAGTGACCTTCTTCAAGGCAGCGATCGTTTCGTTAATCGAGAGCACGGCCCTGGGGTCGTCTGCGGGATAAGGATTCACGTGACGGCTGCGTGCCAATCCGGCGATGGTCTGGGGTTCACTGCGGCCCGCTTCCTGATCCGCGATGGATTGCTGGCGGATCTGTTCAAACTCCGCCTCAGGGAATGAAGGACTCTTCAGAATCTCGCCAACGAGACGAAGAGAACCGATGAGGCCCGCGCGCACTGTATTGATCGATGCGCTTGCAGCGCTGATCCCGCCATTAACCCCGACTCGCGATTTCAGCTTGTCGAATTCGTCCTGCAGTTCGGCGCGAGAATGTTGCGTTGTCCCACGCATCAGCATTGATCCGGCCATTTGTGCGGCCATGGCGCGTCCGCGGAGGCCGTCGACTGTGCCGAAGTGCAGGTTGAGAGTTGCGACGACCGTTCCACCTCGTGTTTTCTTAGGCAGCAGTACCAGCTTGATGCCGCTCGGAAGAGTGACGCGCGTTACCCGAGATTCGATGTTTGCCGGGGACGGATCGAAAGCCTCTCCCGCCTCAATCTCCGCCTTCCCCTTGAAGTCCTTCAACAGTTCGGCAACAGGCGGACTTTGCGGAACGTCCACGCGATCCGTTGCGGTTTCAGGAATGAATCTTCCAATTGTGCGATTCGTGGACTTCAGGTAGGTTTTTGCAACTCGCAGCACCTCTGCAGGTTCAATCTTCTCGAGTTCGTCGCGGCCCAGGAAGAGCAGTCTCCAGTCGCCTGCGGAGATAGACTCGCTAAGCGTAAGACCCACGCGAGCAGAGTTTGTCAGAGCGAGCTCGAGGCTCTTGAGGATCCGGGTCTTGGCGCGGTCGACCTCTTCCGCGGTGGGCGGATTGGCGATGACATCGTCGATCACTTTCTTCATGGTGGCTTCGACGTCTTCAATTGAGCCGTCCTTGAGCAGATCCGCACTCACGATGAACATACCGGGATCGTGGAGTTCGAGTTCTCCAGCGTCTGCCGACGTTGCCTTCTTCGTTTCGACCAGAGCTTTGTAAAGACGCCCGGTTGGTTCATCTCCCAGCACAAAAGTAAGGACATCGAATGCCGCAGAATCCGGATGGGTGACGGCAGGGATGTGGTAGGCCATCATCACAGACTTCGTGTCACCAACGCGACGCAGTTCCACAACGCGTTCGCCGTCCTGCGCAGGTTCAGCGGTGTATGTTGGAATCAGTTGTCTTGTGGGTTTCGCGACTTTCCCAAAAAACTCCTGAATCCACGCCAGCGTCTTCTCAGGATCGAACTTCCCTGCAACGACAAGCGTCGCATTGTCGGGCTGGTAGTAGTTTCTGTAAAAGGCCTGGAGTCGAGGTATCGGCACATTCTCGATGTCACTACGAGCGCCGATCGCGGAACGACCGTAAGAGTGCCAGAGGTATGCCGTCGACATCACACGCTGAAAAAGCACAGTCGACGGACTGTTTTCGCCTCTCTCAAACTCGTTGCGAACGACCGTCATTTCTTTATCGAGGTCTTCGCGAGAGACTCTCGAGTTCACCATGCGGTCGGCCTCCAGATCGAGAGCCCAACGGAGGTTGTCGTCGGTCGCCTGCAGCGTTTCGAAGTAGTTCGTGCGGTCGTACGACGTGGTGCCGTTAAAATCCGCCCCTCGCGACTGCAGTTCCCCCATGATCTCATTATGCCGCTGAGTTCCCTTGAACAGCATGTGCTCGAGCAGGTGGGCCATTCCGGATTCTCCGGCGCCTTCGTGACGCGAACCCACCATGTAAGTCATGTTCACCGTGACTGTGGGTTTTGATGCATCGGGAAAAAGAAGTACTTGAAGACCATTCGCAAGGCGGTACTCCGTTATTCCCTCCACGGACGTCACCCGGGCTGGCGCTGCCGACGCCTGAGCCGGTTGAGCCGCCTGTGCTCGCTGCGTCTGCTGGACGCGCGATGCCGACAGGGTTGGAGCAACAAGGAGACCAACAGTGACGACAAGGCGTGCTAGTTTTCTCATGCGAGTAGGCTACCACCCGCATTAGAGGTACCGAAGGATTTCTTAAAAATCAGAGGTCGTTGAATTCAATGACTTCTATAGCAGTCGGTATCTTAACGTGGCGCCTGACACTAGCACTTTAGGACCATGGTACAACCTAAGTGCTATTCCTAGTCCCATAGCCCGCCCTTACGATGCCCCTCGCGAGTCGAAATCTCGATTTCCAAAGGATTGGAGATATGGACCCATTTCAAGATGTGCCAACGGACCAACTTGCAGCCAAGGACAGCCGCCTTCGCCTTCTGTTGGTCGAGCACAATGAAAGTGACGCGAGGATACTTCTCAATCTGATCAGGCGCGGCGCCGGTGAGACCGTGGAAGTCGTATGGGTTTCTTCCTTTCTCGACGCCCTCGGACATCTCCGCAAGGATGTGTTCGATGCGTTGCTGCTCGACCTTTTTCTGCCGGACTCCGAAGGAATCGAATCCATTCGCCGCGTAAGTGACCGAGCGGATATTCCCATTATTGCGCTTACTCGGGAGTCTGCAGGCGTTGCGGGCATCGACGTTCTCCTGGCGGGCGCCGAAGACAGCTTTATCAAGGAGTCCGTCAACTCGCACAATATGATTCGCGCGGTCCGTTATGCGATTGCGCGCCATCGCCGTATCGGTGAGCTTCAGGTACTTTCGCAGACCGATGAGCTCACCGGCTTGTACAACCGCCGCGCCTTTATGACGCTGGGAACTCACCAGATCAAAATCGCCCGGCGCGAGCATCGGGGCGTGACTCTCGCCTTCGCGGACCTTGATGGTCTTAAGGCCATCAACGATCAGTGCGGGCATATGTGGGGAGACTTCGCACTGAAGGATATCTCAGCAGTACTGAAAAACACGTTTCGTGAATCCGACATCATTGCGCGAATCGGCGGAGACGAGTTCGCGATCCTATGGGTTTCACAGTGTCCCCCAACGCCGGAAGCACTCCATGAACGCCTCAAAGCCGGTTTGGAGAGTTATGCGGAGTCGGAAACCCGACCTTACCGGTTGTCCCTGAGCATCGGCTTTTCTCACTATCCCGGCGATTCGGAGACTTCTCTGGAAGACATGCTGTTTGAGACAGATCAGCGGATGTATGTTGATAAAAGGACAGGGACAGCCGGACAGTAGACCGTACAACTAACAGACCTCACAGAGCGTGCCGATAAGGTTATTGACAGGCTTATGACCTGCGTTTACTTTATGGGACCTGAGTCCCGAGGACACGGATGACTCTCAACCGGTAGCATTGAGGCTCCGGACTCATAGGAAGGTTTTTCGCTACATGGAGGTAGCTCTGTGACATCGAATTCCTCGTTACCGATCCTGTTAGCCAGTGACTTCCCCATCCTGAGGGACAGCCTGAAGTCGCACTTTGAACAAGTTGCGGGTATTGAAGTTGTGGGCTGTGCCAGTAGTGAAGCTGAAGTCGTGTCGCTCTTGCAGTCGCTCGATCCAAAACTAGTTGTTTTGGACCTCAATGTCGAATGGGAAAAGCTCTGCGCTCTTCTTGACCAGATTCACACAACTCGCCCGGTACGGTCGCTCGTCATGTCCGATGTACTGGACAGCAGCCGCGTCATCGAAGTTCTCCGGCATGGCGCTCATGGAGTTGTTCCGCGGCGTACAACACAGGAGTTGTTGACCAAGAGTATCTATACCGTCCTTGAAGGCGGCTTCTGGGTAAGTCGCGCGATGGTCGCTGACTTTGTCCACATTATTCGCGAGGGCGGAGCGCTTCAGAGACGTTCAAAGGGGGCGGATGGAGAGGGTGCGGACGCCACGGGTGCGGCAACAGTCATTCAGACTGCTGGTCCATCTGAAGTGGAGATCGCGCGCCTGGGCCTGACTCGCCGCGAAGTTCAGATCATCGGAGCACTGGTTGACGGCCAGACCAACAAAGACATCGCGACGACCTTCGGCATCAGCGAATATACGGTGAAGCATCACCTGACCAACATCTACGACAAGCTCGGCGTCTATAACCGCGTCGAGCTGGTCCTGTTTGCAATAAACCGCGGCTTGTGCCCCCTGACTCCGACAGCCGCGCTATCCAGCTAAACACCCCTGGCCTTCGCATCAAGTTTGGGATCGCCAAACTTGATGCGCGCCCTGAAGTGGTTCCCGCACAGCAACAGACCAAAAGAAATACCCGCAAAAAGAAGCCCTGTAAACGGTTCGGGTACCAACGTTACCGTTAGCGTGCCTGTGTTGGGGCTCGGGCTGTTCGTGTAGGTTCCCGGGGTGCGGAATGCTGCCGTCGGAGAGGCGAAGGCATAAGATACGTTGTTGTTAGAGGTGAAATCCAGCAGGGCCGAAAACTGGCTTGGTCTCTGGTTTGAAAAAACAATGGCTTGTGAAATGGCACTACCGCAGTTTGTGCTCGAATCAAGCTGACTGCATGAAAACGTTACAAAGATAAGCAAACTGGGAGGTATGTTCAGAGGCGGATCGATGAAGTCTGCCGCTGTCAATTTGAAGGCTACCGGTTGTGGAGGTAGCGTCACGAAAGGATTCGATTCCGGGCAACATCGGAATAAGATCGGGTAGTGGCCGGGTGGCGGGATACTAGCCCAGATTCTTTGATGGGTAAACGGTTGCGGATGGACGTGTTGCGGCTGGACGTGGCTGGTTGCGCGAATTCCTGCGGTCGCTCCGAACGTCGGGCACCGAGCGACCGTTGCAGTAGTGCCTAGGACAGAACCCCAGGCGATTGTGCGCCGCCGATGTGGCGGCCTCTTACGTTTATCGCTATCTGTGAGGCTACTTCTTGCCCCAGCTGAAGACGGGGCCGCCCGTAAACTCTGCCCACGTATTTCCGCGACCGAAGAAGTTCGGCATTGTTCTGCCCATGATGTTGAATCTCAGGCCGACAGGTCCGATCACGTCAAGAGCCTTCAGCCCACCGCCATAGGTAACTGCAGCGAACGTATCGTTGTGATCGATAGTAATGGTCCTGTCGGGAAATGTAGTGGTCACAGAACCCGGCGGATCGTTGCGCGCAGTCACGCCACCAACTCCGAAGTGGAAAAACGGAATGATTTTCGAGTTGTTCAAAAAGACGTTGCGCGACAGGCTGACTCCCCACACCCATCCGCGAGTCTTCGGGTCCGTTCCTCTGAATTCAAAGTGAGGAAGGTATTCGAATTCACCCTCGACCTGGGTTGTGTTGTTGGCAAAAACCGCAGCCTTTACGCCGACAACGCTCACGCTCTTCAATGAATAAAGGTCCGCCCATTTATCCGGAGCGGTTCTTCCAACCAGAGGATGCACTTCATACTTCTGGGCGAAGCTGCGTGTTGAAAACATCGTCAACACAAGCAGCAAGAGTCCCATGGATTTTAAAAAAAGCTTCATTGTTTAACTCCCGTCAAATGGCTATTTTGACCAGCTTCGAGCACTCGGTCCGACTCATCGCGGCTCAGGTTCGCCGTATTCTCCCCAGCCGCCTGCGGCTGTTCCTCAACACGAATCTCCTCCGCTGGAGGAGCCGAAGCGGAGTCACTTACAACGGCGGATTCGACCGGCAGCGCAGGAAGCAGAGCTTCCACTTCAGTCAGATTGCGCCTGGCAACTTCGTAATCAGGTTCTAGTGTTAAGGCTTTCTCAAAATACTTCTGAGCGTCACGAAGCTGCTTCGACTGCATATAGAGAACGCCCATGTTGTTGAATGCAACTGCAGGTCGTGCTGCCTGGAGGAGGTGCGTCAACGCGCCGTTTTGATCTCCGGTCTTCGACAACACAATCGCCAGGTTGTTGTGGGCTTCTGCCAGCGTATCGTCGAGCTGCGTGGCCTCCTCGAGGCTGGCTTTGGCACTCTCCCACTCCGATTTCAGCATTTGAGCGAAGCCGACGTTCGCAAGAACAGGGGCGGTGCGAGCGCCTTCGAGCGAGCGGCTGTACCAGACGAGAGCTTCAGTCGGATGTTGCCGGTGGAGCTCGATTCGTCCGGCAATCTCGTAGGCGTGTGCCGAGCCGGCGCCGTTCGCGATGGCGTGTTCTGCGAATTGCCAGGCAAGGTCGTACTGTCCCCAGGCATCCCAGATGTCAGCAAGATTCAGGTTTGTCTCGGGATCGTTGAGGTTTCCGGGCAGACCATTCGTTAGAGCTTCGTAAGCTCCCCAATAAAGCTTCCGCGACATGTACTCTGCGACAAGACGCGAGCGTGCTTCCGAATCTTCAGGATTCTGTTGCAGGTATTTAATCAGGTCTTCCAGTTCCGGTGCGTCGGCAAGGAGAGCTGAACGTTGCTCCAATTGCTGGCTTGCCTCCGCGGAGAGTTTGTAAACTCCGCGAATATAGTCCGACAGGGACGAAGGCTTGACGGTCTTGGGCGGCGGTGACGCTTGTGGCGTGATTTGCGCTGTGCGGGTGGTGCGGGTGACGCAACCTCCGATCAACAACAACATCAAGCCACCGGTCAGGAATTGTTTCTTCAGACGATTCATGATCTCCTCATGAACTGGCGTTGCTAATTAGAGCCACTGAGCGTCGGGAGAAGATCGCGAACGATGGCAATGAAGGCGGGTCCGAGAATAACAATGAAGACGCCCGGGAAGATGAAGACAACCATGGGGATGACCATCTTGATTGCCAGTTTGGCGGCCTGTTCTTCCGCTCGTTGTCTGCGCTTTATTCTAAGAGACTCCGAAAAAGTGCGGAGTGCCTGGCCAACGCTGGTTCCGAACTTGTCGGTCTGAATCAGGATGGCTATGAGCGCCTTCAGATCCTCGACTCCCGTGCGCTCCGCCAGGTTTCGCAGCGCCTCGCTGCGGCTGCGACCCATATTGACTTCCAGGTTACGGAGGCGCAGCTCATCGGCCAGTGCAGGATGGGCAACACTGATCTCATCGCCCACACGTAATAAGGCCTGGTCGAGCCCCAACCCTGCTTCCACAGCGATGACAGCAAGATCCATTGCATCAGGAAGCGCAAATTGAATGTCTTCCTGGCGTCGCCGAATCGCTCTCCTGAGCCACAAATCGGGCAGCGCGGCTCCTAAAAACACAGAACCCACGAAGCAGACAACGGTATTGCGATAGAGGTATCCGCTTGCGGCGAAGCCGAGCAAAAGCAGCAGGAGAACCGCAATGTGACAACCGTTAAGCAGCAGCACGGCATCTTTTCGCCGGTACCCGGCCTGGACCAGGCGGCGTTCCTGCCGCGACATCTCCGTAGTGGATCTCGGAAGTTTCTCTCCCATCGAGACGAGGGCGCGCTCCACCTGCTTGGTTACGCCTGCTATAGCACCCTCTTCCTCTGCGGGCGCCTCTCGATTCAGGCGCTGACCGAGGTTAAGGCGCTTCTTGGCGATTCCGAGCAGCGCGAGGAGTCCGCCCACAAAGATCAGCAGTCCAACTGCAATGGAGATTTGTAGCGCTAACATGGAGTTTTCAAACCTTTATCTTGATGATTCGACTGATGACGATATAACCGATAATCTGCAGTACGACTGCCGCGGCCAACCCGACATGCCCGCGGTGGTCGGTAAGCATCGGCGCCAGATAGTCCGGTTGAAATATCATAAGACCCAAAAAAGCGACGATCGGGATAGCCGTGAGGAAATACATCGACAGACGGCCCTCAGCGGTGAAGATTCGAATCTGCCGACGCAATTTGAATCGCTCCCTTACGATCTGAGACATCGTGTCGAGGACTTCGCCCAGGTTTCCGCCTGATTCCCGCTGAATCTGAAGTGAAGAGACGAAGATCCGAATATCGGGAAGAGGCATACGCACCGCCAGGTTTCCAAGTGCATCTTTCAGTGGCAAGCCCAGGCTCTGTTGTTGAAAGGCGACCCTGAATTCCTGACCGACCGGGTCCGGAAGTTCTTTGCCGATCAACTCGAATCCCGTTGTGAACGCGTGTCCGGCACGCACTGCGCGTCCGAGCAAGTCCATCGCTTCGGGGAACTGCTCCTCAAACTTGTCAAATCTTCTCTGGCGCATCACGCTCGCAACTAAGAAAGGCAGCGCCGCGCCGAGTGCACCTACAGCCACACATAGGTAAATGGGAAGGCTGATGAAAAGAGTGACAGTAAGGCCAAGCACCATGAGCCCAATGCAAATCAACACGAACGTTCCGATCTGCATCTCTATTGCGGCTTGATCGAGAAACAATTTAAGGTTTCTGATCCCGGGCGCATTGGCGAGGAGATTGTTCAGGAACGGCATGTCGCTGAGCATTTCCTTGCGCAGCACATCCGGCAGGTCTTCGCCGCGAGCAGCGACTTCCTGCAGAGCAGAAAGCCGCGTCATCATCTTCCTGCGCGCCAGCGGAGTTTCAACGAAGAAGAAAAAGAAACTTGTGGCCAGCGCAAAGGTAATGATGAACGCGAGGATGGCAATAACAGGCAAAAACATGCGTCAGCGAACTCCCTTCCCGGCGTCTCTGAAGAACATGTCGAGGTCGAACCGAATTCCGTACGATTCGAGTTTCTCGGTGAACTTGGGGCGGATGCCAACCGGCCGGAACGATCCACGCACACGGTTCTTTTCGTCGTAACCGGCGCGATCGAAAACAAAGAGATCCTGCGTTGTAATGACCGGCCCTTCCATACCGGTGACCTCGCTGATGTTCGTCACTCTTCGCGAGCCGTCTGGGAGGCGGGAGACCTGGACAATGAGGTTGATTGCCGAAGCAATCTGCTGGCGAACTGCGCGTTCCGGAAGATTCAGTTCCGCCATCGCGATCATCGTTTCCAGACGAGACAGCGCATCACGAGGTGAATTCGCGTGGATCGTCGTCAGCGATCCTTCGTGACCGGTATTCATCGCCTGAAGCATGTCGACAGCTTCTTCGCCGCGGACTTCGCCGACGATGATGCGATCGGGTCTCATACGAAGGGCATTGGTGACGAGATGTCTCTGCCGGATCGCGCCCTTTCCTTCGATGTTTGGTGGCCGGGTTTCAAGACGCACGACGTGATGCTGCTTCAACCGCAACTCTGCCGCATCTTCAATGGTCACGACTCGCTCGTTATCCGGAATAAATGAGGAAAGGATATTCAACAGCGTCGTCTTGCCGGCGCCTGTTCCGCCGGAAACCATGACGTTGAGCTTGCCTTTCACGCAGTCTGCCAGGAGATCGATCATCTGCTTGGTGAGCGTGCCGTTGTCCACGTATCCCTGAACCGACATCTTATGGCCGCCGAATCGGCGAATGGACAGCGACGGGCCGTCCAGTGCGAGGGGCGGAATGACAGCGTTGACGCGCGAGCCGTCGGGCAGCCTGGCATCGACCATTGGCGATGATTCATCAACGCGGCGTCCGACGCGGGAAACGATGCGGTCGATGATACGCATGAGGTGGTTCGAGTCGTTAAAGAAGAGGTCCGTCTTTTCGAGAATGCCGCCCCGTTCAACATAAATGCGGTCAGGTCCGTTCACGAGAATGTCGGATACTGCGGCATCTGCGAGCAGTGGCTCGATCGGTCCCAGTCCGAACAGTTCGTCGACTATTTCGTTAACCATGCGCTCGCGTTCAGAGAGAGCGAGAGGAGTGCGATCCCGGTGCAGGAGTTCTCGAATCGCGTCGCCTACACGGGTTCTCGCGATCTTTTCCTGGAGTTTGTTAAGACTCTCGAGATCGATTTCCTGCAGGATCTGGGAATGAATCTTTGCCTTCATTTCCCGGTAGTCGGTAAATGTCAAGGGTACCTCAGGCATTGGTGCCTCCCATGGACGGTTTCAAAAGCATTCCGAATAATCCGCGGCGGGCTTCAACTCCGGGCAAACCGGCAACGTCTGCTGCAAGTGAGGTAAGCGACTTGCCGAGGTTCTTGGTGTTGGCGGCGTCGAGCAGCGTTCCCGAATTTATCGCCTTGATACAGGCGACATATTCATTTGGAAGCTTGCAGTAGAGCGGCATCCGCAACAGTCGCTCGATATCGGCGTCGGGAATCTCGTCGGAACGAGTCGAACGATTCAGGATAATGCGAACCTTTTCCGCTGCATGGAGGCCTGTGAGATAGCTGAGAAGACGCTCCGTTCTCCAGATCGAAGGCAGTTCCGGGGTGAGTACTACAAGGATCGTCGCGGTATGCCGCGTAATGATCTTTACCTGTTCTTCGTCAAGATTTGTTGGCAGATCGACGATCGTGTGATCAAAGGTGGTCTGCGCCACTTCGAGAAGATGAGAGAGTTTGTCGGTCGAAAGCGACGCGTCCGCGGCATGCTCTCGGAATCCCGGAAGAAGTTGAAAGCCGTTGCTCGATTGCATATAGCTTTCGAGCAGCACGGAATCCAGTCGGGGCCCGGCGGCCAATGCGTCCGAAACAGTGAAATTCGGTTTAACGTTCAGGTATGCGCCGGCATCTCCCAGAGGACGATCCAGGTCGATCAGGGCTGTGCGCTGGCTCGAACGCGCAGCGATAATTCCCGCGAGGTTTACCGCCACCGTCGTGGCTCCGGAACCATGTTTCGCCGACATAATGCAGTAGATTTTTCCGCGCTTGGCGCGTGTCTGAGTGTGGCGGTGGGTTCTAACCTTCTCGGCGATATATCGGTTGAATGCTTGAAGCATCGAGTCCTGAGTAAGAGGACTGGGCAGGAATTCGCGCACACCGGCTCGCATCAGTTCGATAATCAGCTGGGGATCGCTGGCCATCGAGGTCACCAGAAGTCGCGCGTTGGGAAGCGCCGTGTGGATAACCTGGAGGGTTTGCAGAGCCGCCGCCGACTCTCCAATGTCGATGACGATAATTTCCGGATCCGTATCGACCAGCTGTCTTGTAGACCAATCGGTCGTGGAACTGCAGAAGTCGCCTATTTCGACTGCAACGGTGGCGACACCCGTCTGCATGACGTGATCCCGCAACTCGTTGCCGCGCTCCTTCTGTATTGCAATCGTCGCAACTGTAATCTTCTTCAAAGAACTTACCCCCGCTACATTAAGGCACGCGGACTAACCGCAGTGGAATGGAAAGTACCGTTCCGCCGACATCGTCGTCATCACCTGTGCCACCGCCTTCCACCCCGCAGGCTGAAACGCTGAGGAGGTGCGCCGTGACGTCGCCGCCCTGTATTCCATCGAGAAAAATAATCGCAAAACCAACGACCTTCAGCTCGACCATGGTGCCGCTTGGAAAGTCGGCGTCAGGACAAAACCCAGTCAATGCACAGGGATCCCAGATTGGTGCGATGATCACGTTTGGTGCGATGTCAAAATACTTTCCGTCGGATTCCCTCAGATACTTTCCCGGCGAGTCCCAGCTAAAAAGGGGAGGGTCGCCGATCAGGTCCTCCACACCATGTTTCGTTGGTCCTACCTTATTTCCGGTCAGCACAGAGTAAGTGTGATGGCACCGAATGAGGCCGTTCGTGCAGGTCGAGATGTTGTTTTCGTAGTCGTCGCCGGTCAGGTCGTTCGGAATGTCGATCGCATAGAATTGCCCCGGGGCGATCGCGTTTTGCGGGCTTTGCGGTTTGAGCGTGAACTTGGCCGCGTCGCCTGTTGCCTTAACTTTCTGCTTGGCAAAGTCCGTTATCGTTCCTGTTGCGGCATCGACCAGAAGTTCTGTTTTTGCACTGCACGCAGCGCAAGCGCCGGCAGTCGCAAAGAGCGTGTTCGGGATGAACCAGGGCCGCACGCACCCGGATCCTGTGGAATTTTTAGCCGCCTCGGCGGTCGCCGTAACGTTGATCGTCGCGTTATTACCCCAGATCGCCTTTGCAAAGTAAGTGGGTTGCGAGGACGTTACATCAACGGTCACCCTTCGGTTCGCGACGTCCGGTGTTATCGTGACGTCTGCCGCAGCTATCGCTCTGCCCATAATCGTGTTGTTCAGGGCAACTTCAAGCGCGTCGTTGGTCGCGAGGGTTGCAGGACTGGCATTCTCCGGATCCTTAATGTAGGTAAAGGCTCCAGCGAGAGCAGCGGCATCCGCGACTTCCTGTGCGGATGTCCTCGCGCTGTAGAGAGCTCCTGTATCGACGCCGAGGGCAACAAACCCAACCAGTATGATCAGGGTGATCGCAACAACGACGAGTACATATCCTTTTTGTTTATCTGGAGTTGATTCTTTCATAACGCTCACCTCAGCATTCATTTGCGGGTTGGCGACTCTCCTGTTTTTCCATCGAACTTGTCCGTGTCGATGAACGGCTTCGGAAACTCAGGCAGCGCGGGTGTCTGTCCCGCGGGCAGCGCTTCCACAACTTTCGGTGTCACCATAACGAGCAACTCGGTATTGGTCTTGTTCGTCGCGCGGCTGCGGAACAACTGTCCCAGAACCGGGATGTCCGCGAGCACCGGAATCTTTGATGCGACTTCCGTCGTTCGGTTGTCCATCAATCCGGCGATTGCAAAGCTCTGTCCGTCACGCAAATCTACTTCTGTGCTTGCTTTACGGCTCGTCAGAGCGGGAACAAGGAAGCCGGAAACCGTGAGGCCATTTGCAAAATCGAGTGCACTGACTTCGGGTGCAACCTTCAATCGGATCGTGCCATTAGGCATGACGTGGGGCGTAAAGTTCAGACGAATTCCGAACTCTTTGAACTGAACCGTAACCGAATTGTTTGCGCCACCCTGAACGACGGGATAAGGAAATTCGCCGCCGGCGAGGAAACTCGATTCGGTCCCGTTCACCGCCATCACATTGGGCTCGGCGAGGATCTGAAGAACGTTCCGCTGCTGCAGCGCCCGGATCGTCGTTCCGAGGTTCAGATCGGGCCTGAAGAGAAATATGTTCAGCACATCCGAAAAACCAAACGCTGCCGGAGTATTACCATTCGTCCTTCCGATACCTCCCGAAACGACGTTGCTGCCCCCCGCGCCGCCGCCACTGCCACTTGGAGTAGCGCCCAGATTTCCGGCTGCAGAATCAAACTGGTGCGTTCCGATGATGCCCAGAGTGTTGCCCGCGCCTGTGCTGAAAATGGCAACTCCGAACTGAGAAAGGGCGGTGCGGTCGATTTCGGCAAACTTTACTTGCAGAAGAACCACCTGGCGGCCTTCCGTGGTTGTGATCAGGTTGACCACAGCCGGGCTCAGCGTTCCAGCGAGAGCAGCTGCCTGATCTGAGACAGCCTTTGAAGAGGCGTTACCTGTCAGAACAAGAGTTCCGCCCGACTGGTTAGCTTGAATCGTTTCTCCGGGAAGAATCTGACGGAGGGATTCACGCAAGGTATTCACATCCAGTTCGACTGTGATAAGGAAACTGCGGGGACGATCCTGGCTATCCCAGAGGATCAAGGTTCCCGATCCTGCCTTGAGTCCGTTTATAAGAACCTGTGTTGGAGAAATCACCACGGCCGACGCGACCGTCGGATCGGTCACGGATACACGTTGGAGCTCTTCCTGCGACTGGATCAGAAGAGACTTTCCAAGTTGAACACGCAGTTCGGTGGGGCCCTGCTGGGGAAGGCTCACCTGTGCCGCCTGCCGATAAGGAGGTGCTGCCGGTGTTTCCAAACGCACAACAAGCAAAGTTGCAAGCATTGCCAATGCAAATTTCAGCTTCATAAATTCAGTGCCTCTGAAGTCAAAGTTTGGGCGTGGAGTCCCCTGACTTCGTTACGGTGCCGGCGTCTCCTCCTTCTTGCCCTCGAACGTGAGTTTTTCGATTTTGTTTCCAGAGATCACCTGGATCTCCCTCTTTGCAGGCGCGACGACAACAGGTGTAGGAGGGGGCGGCGGCGGTGGCGCCACCGGTGGTGCGACGACAGGCGTCTCAACTTTCTTTGCTACGCGTGGAGCGGGTTTGGCTGTTGCAGCCGGTATCGGGGGTGGCGCAACGGATCCGCCCGCGAAAAGATGCTCTCGCCGGATGGCGCTGGGCTTCGTTTCTTCCAGATCGAGCGGATTCCGTAGTGCAAGCTGAATTCTTCCGTCCGTCGAAGCCAGAGCAAGTTTTTCGCTTTGTTCAGGATTAACCAGCAGCGTCACGACTTGAACATTCATTGGTCTGCCATTGTCGTCGTTGGCCACGTTTTGGCCCGCTGCCAGAACTTGGATATTTTCGAGAAAGACCTTGGCCATCTCGATATTCCCGGAGGTGGGGGAACCGCTAAGGATTACATCGACGCGGCTTCCGGGAACGACAAAACCCGCCACGCCAATTACGTCATTCACTTTGACGCCGACCGCTCTCATGCCATCCGGTATCGTCGACATCAAGCCTGCGCCGGATCCTTCTGCAGCCAGCTTCGTTGCCAGAATCGGTTCATTGGGGATCATCGGCACAAGGACGCCACGACCGACAACTTCAGAAATGCTGTGAAAGCTTCCCTCGATGGGACTGGACTTCGGCCACGATGCGATACGTACATCAGCGTCCGAAAGCTTTGCTCCGACCGAAACGGGAAGAGCGGCCACCACGATCTGCGTGGTGTCTTCGACCGGCTTTAACCGGTTGTTCAGCGCCTGATAGGTGAAGGCTGCAACTCCAATCGCGACCAGGAACGCGATAGCAGCCAATAGAAACATTCGGGAACGATTCATTTCAACCTCCAGCGCAATCCGCTGCGGCTAGACATTTCAATAGAAGTTTCGAAAGATGGCCTTCCCCTGAACGGTGGTAGAGATTGCTAACCATCTGGCAATTCCCGGAAACAACACCGGCCGGTTGTAGACGATCGTGATTTCTGAAGCGGGCACGTTCGTACCGCCCAGCGGCATGGTGTAATCCTGATTCACGGTAATGTCGCCGGCCGTCACTGTGATCTTTTCGTTGACGAGATAGGCGATGATGCGGTTCTTGATTCTCGTCTCCACCGTTGCCGGATCCGTGCTCTCCGACATGCGATTGGAAGGCAGTGAAGAAAACCGCGCTCCTTCGCGTGCGGCGTTCTGCAGGACCTGATGATCCCGCGCGAGTCCGCCGATCTCGATGATTCCGAGCAGGAGAATCCCAAACAAAGGAAGGATGATCGCTAGTTCAACTGCGGCAACTCCCCTCTCTCGCGCCTGTGTATTCCCCTGCACCTGAGAAGAATCATTCACTCGTTTCACGTCGCATCATTGCCTCGCCCGTCAGGGTCACGCTAAGCGCGTTAAAGAAACCAGGAGCCGTTATGACGGAATACGGCTTGCTTACAGTTACTTTCGTGTACTCGGTTGTCACAGGGCCTGTGACGACCGACATCGCGGCATTCTTGTTCGTGCACACTTCCGGCGCCGTCAGAGGACACGTCGTGACTACCGTGGCCCCTGTGACCGATGCTGCATTGAGGAAAACATTAACCCTCGCTACAACTTCGCTCTCAGCCGGCAATGTGTTGGTCTGTGACAGCGGCGCGACTGCAAATCTTGCACCTTCACGCGCGGCATTCGTGAGGACCTGGCGCATGCTCAGAAAGCGGCCCAACTCAATGACCCCCAGGATCAGCATGAAGAACGCGATCAAAATGACCGCGCCTTCAACCACCGTTACACCGCGCTCTCTCGCTCTCTTGTGAGTCTGCTGGCGAACGTACATACTCGGCCCGGAAAATGGCGGGGGGGCAGAATAAACCGACCCCCCAGACATCGTTATCCGAGACTCGAAGCCAGTGTTGAGAACACGTTCGTCACGGAATTGGCAATACCCTTACCGAACGCCAACACCGCAATCGCGACCAGAACGAGCATCACGGCGTATTCAACCGTCGTAACACCTTTTTGCTGCTTTTTCTTGGCATCGGTCTTGACCTGAATGGACTCCATACTTTCGTCTCCTTGGTTATGTTTTGTAATCGTTACAGTCATTCCAGAAAGAGTTTTGTCAGTGCCAGTACAGCAATCGCGACCGACGGTAGCTTCCCTCTGTTCCATCCTGTCCTGCAAAGGGTTGCCGGTTTCACTCGTCCTGACAGCCACAGTTACCATCTCTGGATCTATCGGCATCTTGCCTCTGTGGGTTTAACCCACCAGCCCCGACGAGACGCATATTAGTATCGGGCACCTAGTACTGCGTATTGCCCGATGGTGTAGCTCACGGTGAGACGAAGGTGCCGATTCATTTCTCTTTCTTCATTTACTGAAAGAATTCCCATGGGCGACATGTCGGAAAATTGACGTGTCAACACTCAGAAGACATAAGGAAGGATTCGCCAGGGAACTTGTTTTCGGTATTCATGGTAATCATCGCTGCACTGCAGCACAGCTTCCTCTCGAGACATCCGAAGCCAGAGGGCAAGATAGATTCCGAGAAGAATCGATAGATTTCGCAACGAGAAATTGACGAGCATGAACCCGGTTTGCCCAATCAGGTAACCGAGATACATCGGATGCCGCACGAAACGATAGGGACCTGCGCCTACAAGTCCCCGCTGTGCAGGGAGAAGTCCGAAAGATCGGCCCAGGGCTGTCTTGGCATAAAACTGGCATGCTGTTCCGACAACGTAGAAAGCAACACCTGCATACTCGGGAATGAGCGCTATCGTTTTATCCGGATCAAAGAGAACGTAATAGAACACCGAATACAGCGTGGCCACCAGGGCCACGGACGACGCATCGCGCATGCTCGACCGCCGGGCACAAACGATCAGCACCATCGCGTAACCTTCGGTGACCAGCAGCGCCATTAGCGTCCAACGAGTTGGATCGGCCCATAACGCTCTGGCAATGTTGTGGACCGCGACTCCATAAATGAAAATTGCGAAAAGACGCAAAAACCATTCGATTAAGGCGCCCTTGTTGTTAGCTGGCGGCGCCGTTGCGTCTAAGTCTCGCCTGCTGACTTGCCCGGTAGTTTTGTCTTGCTTTGAGCGTTCTGCTCTTTGTGGTTCAGAAATAATGTTCAACTTAAATCACCCAAGAGGTTCGTTTTTTCCGTAGCGCTCGCCCATTCTCCACGTGTGCCATTTTCTGACAAAGGTTTCTATATATTTGGGGCGCTGCTGAATCGAGGGGATGCAGTGGGCTGTCCCGCAGATATGCTGCTGCCGCGCAGTCCGCGCCGGCGGAGTGAATGACGATCGATGAGGGAAAACGTCCAGCAGCTTACGAACGAGTCCGCTAAAAGCGCGAGCCTCCTGGCTCCTTCAGGTCTGAAAGTGACAATGGAGCATTTGTGGCTCCTGTTTCCGGTACTCCTCCT
>Ga0157375_10001115_pt1 | contig 23279 bp, 19 predicted proteins | sample M35metaG_FD_115311 | JGI IMG/M metagenome (GOLD analysis project Ga0157375, IMG submission 115311) | Miscanthus rhizosphere microbial communities from Kellogg Biological Station, Michigan, USA - M3-5 metaG | ecosystem: Host-associated > Plants > Roots > Rhizosphere > Soil | place: USA: Michigan... | reverse complement strand
TAACAATGATGTTATCTCCATACTCTTCAGGTCTCAGCTTTTTAAGAAGAAACATAATTAGATTTGCATTTGGAGGAATATGCTTTTTTATTTTCTTAATGGCTATAGGAACTATAATCTTCTGACCGTCTTTATCAATCTTCTCCCTTGCTTCAGTATGGATTTCTTCCACATCATAACCTGTAACTAATTTAACTAACATAGTATCCACCGCCTCCATAAGTTTACCATCTCTGTATTTTTTGCATTTCTCACGCGCACGTGCGTAAAGAGTGGCAAGCTCGGCAAAATATGTCCATTTGGCAGGTACATTCTCTCCGAAATCTTCATAAGTTTTAAACCAGTTACGAAAGGTTCTGGAAGGCACTCCTGCATTCTCACAACAGCTTTCCAGCGTGTATTCTCCTGTGGCATAATTCTCACAGACCTGCTTTGTAATTTTTATAATTTCTGCTTGGGTATATGATCGGCTTCGTAGTTTATTCTTCTTCATCTCTTTAATTCTTATTTATTTTAATTATTTTAAAATTAAATATTCATAAATCTTGCTTATGATTATTATTTGTTTCTTTTTTTACCCTATTTTCCATGTATACTACAAGTATGGAAATTCTAATTAGAAATCAAATAATTCAACTTGTCACTTAATAAATCTAGTATTAGTTCTTTCGGGTCTTCTGATAAATTTTCATTAAGTCTTTTGATACAATTCAAATACTTTCTTCGTTTATCTTTCCTTGTATTTTCATTTATCTTTTCAATTTCCCAGAATTCAGAATTCATACCGGCAAAAACTAATTCTCTTTCACGAGGTGACAGAACACTAAAATTATAGTCTTTATGCATATCGATAAGATTGAATGTATCAAGTAACTTATTACCTAATTTCTGTAAAGTCTTAATATCTCTTAGATCTGATAACCTTGTTAAAATACCTGCCAATGGTCGCATCCTCTTATAGCCGATTTCAAATCTGTGCAAGTTTTTAGGAATAAAAATGGAATTACTACCAATCACATTAGTTCTTTGACTAAGCTCAGTTTCCATAAATTTATTATAGTATTTTATATCAAAATCTGTCAGAAATATTTTCTTACCATATACTTTTTTTCCACTTCTCATTCTATCAAAATCATTCATTTTATATGATTCGAGCAAATCAAAAGAAGATATGTTATTTTCAATATTAATACCTATTTCAACTTTTTTGAATTTCAAAAATCGACTTGGAATATTCAATATTTTTTCAATCTGATCTATTGCTTGCAAAATTTCAGAAAATGTAAAATCTTCAAAATTATTACCATGCCAAAATTTATGTAGTGAATTCTCTATGGTCATTACTTCATTTCTTCGTTTATCAATTTTTGCAACTAAATTATTTTGAATATTTGCCCAATGGTATAAATATTTACCTTCTTTATTATGATGTGGGTAAAACGAAGTATTAAATATTTCTACAATATTTTCAAAGGATGGTATTACATACTGATTCCCAGTAAATTCTATTTTAAAATTATCAACCATATATATGATTAACAATATTTAAAAATTACGGAGTTTATTTACGGAATAATTTACAGCTTCATTCTGTAGCTCTTCATTAGTAGCTTGTCGGTTTCTTAATAACCACTGTTCGATCTCTGATTTATTGAAAAATACATTTTTTCCATTTGGCTTTGAATGTGGAATTTCATTCTTAGAAGTAAGTTTATAAAGGTATAGCTTTGAAAGCCCTGTAAATTCGGCTACTTCATCTATATTTAGAACAATTTTGTTCTGTAATGATTGAGTATTTAGTAATTGTTCAATCTTTTCAAGTCTTTGTTCAATTGTCATCTTTTCCATATTTTTCTAGTTTGAAATATGGAGACAAATGTCCTATAAAAGTCAAATATCGTTGGTTAGTAACAATTAATAATCCTACTACTAACTTTTAATATGATTTTTTATTTGAGAGATTATATTTTCCACAAAAGATTTACCCTTGTATTCTGTTTCAGTTGATTTTGATTTAGATACAGAAAGTTGTTTAGCCGAAAATAGATTATTGTTTTTATTAAGAAAATACCTTGTTAAAGTACTGTAAAGATTGAGATTTTCAAATTTTATTTGTGTAAAAAGATTTACAAATTCCGTTTCTGATCCTTTCCACCTAATTTTATTAGTGATTTCATAGTTTCCAAAAATTTTTTCAAATTCAGAATAGTTCGCTTCAATTTTTTCTGGACTTAAATTGTCATAAATGAGTTTAATTACTTCGTGATTATTAGAACCATAATTTAGTTTTAGAAACTTGTCACTATTTGAATAATTAGTGTAATTACGTAAATTTTCTGTATAATCTTTTGCAAAATCTATTATCTCTTTATCAGTAATCTTAGGTAACTTTTTTCCAGTTTGATAAATTTTCTTTTTATCAAAAACCCATAATATAAAATCTTCTGTTCTTGGTATTGCTCCAATATCACTTTTTATAAAACTATCTAGTCTTAATAATTGTTCCATAAAATCTCTTCTGATTTCACTTAAATCTTCATCAACTATTTTAGTTGCTTCCTTTAATTGCTCTTTTGAAAATTCTGTATCAAGTAAGCCCATTCCAAGTCCATCATTAGAATATGTTCCTAATTTTGATTTTTTATTCTTATTCATATTTCTAAATTTCAAATTTCGGAATAGTATTTACTGCGTCGATTTTCTTTTTATCAATAACTTTAGCATATACCTGAGTTGTACGAATTTCGCTATGTCCCAACAATTTTGAAACTGTAAATAGATCAGTTCCTAAAGTTAATTGTAGAGTAGCATAAGTGTGTCTTCCGCAATGAAATGTAATATGTTTTGAAATTCCAGCCTTAAGACACCATTGCAGGAGTGCTGTATTCATGTAAGCCGAATAACGCAAGCCTACAAAAACCTTACCTTCATTATGTATTTCCCCCATCAATTCCCTTGCTTGCTCATTGATATAATGATATTGTAAAGCTTTTGTTTTTTGTTGATGAAAATTAACTTTCCAATTATCTCCTTCTTTTTGTATCTGTTTCCACTCTAGGTTATTTATATCCGACCAACGCAAACCTGTAAGACAAGAGAATAGAAATGCTCTCTTTAACACATTATATCTGCATTCAGTTTTAAACAAAGTTTGAACTTCTTCTAATGTCAAAAATTCACGTTCATTCTCAATAGGTTTGGGTATAGAAACTTTGTGAGAAGGATTTGTTAAAATAATCCCATCATCGACGGCTTGATTAAGAGCTGCTCTCATCTTAAGAAAATATGAGCTCACAGAATTACCTGATAGAGGCTGATCTGATTTCTTTCTAGCAGTCTTCTGTAAGTAATTTTTGAAGCCTTCACAGTAAGCAATATCTACATCATCAAATGAAATATTTTCTCCAGCATATTTTTTCAAATGTTTTAAAACACTATCCCAATTTCCATAATTTCCCATGCTCTCCATACGTTCTTCTGTGAGCTTGGTAAAATAATCAATAAAATTAGCTTTTGTTTTAGTTTCTGATTTGAATCCGTATTTATTATTCAAATATTCTTTCTCTTTTTCAGCACGGATAATTTCGACTTTTTTCTCAACCTCTTTATTATGTGTTCTTTGTTGAGGTGTTTTAGGATTCACGTAAAGATAGTATTCTAATTTAGTGGTAACTCTTTTGGGTTTTGAGTTCCCGTTTTCGTTCACTGAATATCCTAGGTAAACCTCGAGTGCTAAATTGTATTTGTCTCCCGCTGAATTTGAGCGCTTTCTGATATGGACTTTCATTTTGCTGTACTTTGCTACAAATATATAAATAAACGCAAATATGTAGCAAAAAATTTTATTTTGTAGCAAAAAAAATCAAAACAAAGAAAAGTATTATATATATTAAATAATTGATTATTAGTACTTTATTATATATTTATTGTATGTTTTTTGACAACTTTACTTTCCGATACAGAACTTCGAAAAAATATTTCCCAATACCTCATCATTGGTCACTTCCCCGGATATTTCGCCAAGATGTTCCAATGCATTTCTCAGCTCATATGCCAGCAATTCTGTTGAAATTTGGAAAGTAATGGCTTCTTTCACTTTATTGACAGCATCCAGAGACTTTCCTAGCGCTTCAAAATGACGCTGATTCGTAATTACTACATTATTTTCTGATGATTTTAATTGTTCTACGTAAGAAGACAATTCATTTTTAAGATCCTGAATATTTTGGTTTTCAACAGCTGAAATCTTAATAAAATCAAATTCCTGAGAAATTTCGTTTCTGAAAATATTTTCTATTTTTTCATAGGTTGTAGGAGAAACTTCATCAATTTTTGTTGCACAGATAATTAGCTTTAAATCATCTCTTTGCAACGTTTTGATCATTTCTATATCTTCTGAAAAATTTTCTGTTGCAGCATCAGCCAAATACACGAGAATATTGGCATTTTCAACCTTTTCTTTGGCTTTTTTTACTCCGATGGCTTCGATTTCATCAACAGTTTCACGTAATCCAGCTGTATCGATCAGACGGAAAGCATGACCTTTAATATGAAGAATTTCTTCAATCGTATCTCTCGTTGTTCCGGCAATATTGCTGACAATCGCTCTTTCTTCTTTCAGTAAAGCATTTAAAAGAGTCGATTTTCCGGCATTGGGTTTTCCGATGATGGCAACGGCGGTTCCGTTTTTTATGGCGTTTCCGTATTGGAAACTTTCAATCAGGGAATTTAATTTTAATTCAATTTTATCAAGTAACTGATTTAAAGCACTTCTATCAGCAAATTCTACATCCTCTTCTGCAAAATCGAGTTCTAATTCAATTAATGAAACAAAATTCAGTAAGTCTGTTCTTAAAAACGATATTTCATTGGTAATTCCGCCTTTCAACTGGTTGATGGCAACTTTTCGTGAAGCTTCATTTTCAGAAGCAATAACGTCTGCAATTGCTTCAGCCTGAGAAAGATCAATTCTTCCATTTACAAAAGCACGAAGCGTAAATTCACCCGCTTTTGCCATTCTTGCCCCGTTTTTAATCAATGTTTCAAGAATACGTTTTCCAATGTGTGGCGAGCCGTGAAAAGCAATTTCCACAGAGTTTTCAGTCGTAAAACTTTTTGGTGCCAGAAAAATAGACAACATCACCTCATCGATCGCCTCATCTCCATCCATAAAATATCCGTAATGGATTGTATGAGACTTTTGTTTATCTAAATTTTTACCTGGAAAAGATTTCTGAACAACCGGTAAAGCATCATTTCCGGAAACTCTGATTATGCCTAAAGCACCTACTCCATTGGCGGTAGCCAGTGCACAAATGGTATCGTTATTCATGCTGCAAATTTACGGTTTTTAATCGCAAAGAACCATATACATTATCTATTGTGATGATTTTCTGTTTAGTCATTCACTCTCATTCCAACTTCTTTATTTTTAGAAGCAATTTCCGGCTATCCACTCATACTCCTCACGCCAACGCACTCCAACACAAATCCTCTCAACCCTCCCATCCAAGTTGCGGGGTAACCGTTTCTATCCGGGCTAGGAGAAGGATACTGTTGAAAACCACCCCGTCAAAAATTCTAAAGAATTTTCGCCACCCCTCCAGAGGAGGGGAATTCTCGTATCGTTGTCATTGCGAACAGACTGAAGGTCTGCGAATGTAGTTCAGAAGCGACGAAGCAATCTCTCTATTAAATGCGCTACTTCATTGTTAAGATCCTTTCAGGATGACAAACATCAAGTGAATGACAGCGATAGATTGAAAAAACGACAAATACCCTAGCCCAGATTGTAGCATCTGTTTGAGCTCATTTTCTAGTTTCGGCGGCGGCAAAGCCGCCGCCGAAACTAGAAAATAGCGAGTGCGGAAAGCTGGAAATTGCTCTTTAAAAATGATATAAAATATCAATTCGACGAAGTCAAAAGTTTCTAAAAACAAAAAATCACCCCTGAGCGAGGTGATTACTGCTTTTGAATTTACTAAGTATATGAAGATATGAATGATGTTTCTTTTTGTTGATACAAAGATAGACGCTCTCAGACTTCAAAAACTCAGGATAAACCCTACAATTTTATCCGTAAAAATACGGTTGTGAAAATGAAAAAGCCCTGCAACATCGTTACAGAGCCTTTTGTTTATCTAACAATTCTTTTTGTTTAAAGTTTAAGTTCGATGCTTTACTTTCAATATTAAAGTGGACTTACCAATTCTAAAAACCAGTTTTTAACATCACCTTCCAAATAAGGAGCGATTTTTTCTTCGCAGGTTTTGTGATAACTGTTTAGCCATGCTATTTCTTTTTCAGAAAGGATTTCTTTGACGATGGTATCTTTGAAAAACGGACAGAAAGTCAATGTTTCAAATTCATAAAATGTTCCGTGAATGGTTGTTTCCGATTCTTTTACAGCGATCAGATTCTCATGACGGATTCCGTAATCTCCTTCTAAATAATAGCCCGGCTCGTTAGAAACAACCATACCTACCAAAAGATCCTGCGGATTCATGTCTTTTCTGATATTTTGAGGACCTTCATGTACATTCATGAAACTTCCCACACCGTGACCCGTTCCGTGGTTGAAGTCTTTGCCTTCCATCCACAACGGAAGTCTTGCAACTGCATCCAGATGAACACCTTTTGTACCTTTCGGAAATTTCACCATTGATAAACGGATCATTCCCTGTAAAACTAAAGTTGAATTTCTTTTAAACTCATCAGAAACCGCTCCTAGAGCCAAGGTTCTTGTAATATCCGTTGTTCCCTCAAGATATTGACCTCCTGAATCTACCAAAATACTTGCGTCATTGGTAACTTCCTTGCTTCCTTCACTTTTCGCGGAATAATGCATGATTGCACCGTTATCTTTATATCCGACAATACTACCGAAACTTTCTCCTACAAAATTTTCACCTTCTGCACGGAAGCCTCTTAGTTTTTCGCCGATAGAATATTCATTCATCGCTTCTTTTCCTGCATTATGAGTCAGCCAGTAAAGGAATTTTACCATGGCAACACCGTCTCTCACCATTACTTTTCTGAAACCTTCCAGTTCAGTTTCATTTTTCTGGGCTTTCATTAAATTTCCGGGAACCGGAGCCTTGATGAATTGATTATCAATTTTTAAAGCTTCAAAAATAGATTGATTGCTGTTTGGAGAGATTAAAACTTTTTCGTTTTTGATGGTCCTCAAATGATTGTAAAATTCTTCATAAGGCATCATTTTCACGAAAGACTCATCCATCTGCTTTCTTGCCTCAACTTCCAGTTTTTCTAAACCGGTGAACAGGATCGCATCATTTTTAGTGATAATAATATATCCTAAAAATACAGGATTACTTTGTACATCGCTTCCTCTTAAATTCAATGTCCAAGCCACATCATCCAGACTTGAAATGATATGAACGGTCACGCCCTGCTCTTCCATTTTCTGGCGGATGGCAGACACTTTATCGGTTACCGATTTCCCTGCTCTTTCGACAGGATGTACAAATATTGGATTTTGTGATGGTGTTCCTCTCTCTTTCCAGATTTCCTTTAAAAGAGGAAGATCAACCAATGTTATTTTTTTTGAATTCAGTTTATGATACAGTAATTCCCAGTTGGCGTGAGAAGTTGCTACCCCGTTTACAGCGACTTTTCCGTTGGCTGGAATTTCGGAAATGATCCAATCGATATAATTGGGAGTTCCTTCCATTCCGTCTTTGAAAAGATCGATTCCTGAGCCTTCTAATTCGATGGCAGCCTGTGTGAAATATCTTCCGTCCGTCCAAAGTCCGGCTTTATCTTTAGTAATTACCACAAAACCTGCAGAACCTAAAAATCCCGACAGCCAAGCTCTTTCCTGCCATTCTTCAGGCAGATACTCACTCATATGCGGATCCGCAGAATATACTATAAATGCATCAACATTATTTTTCTGCATTTCTTCACGAAGCGCAGCTACTTTTTCCTTTGAAGTCATTTTTTAATGATTTTTTAAAGAGGTGAAGTTACAAATTTTTTGGAGGTTTGAGAGTGAATTTATGAGTTTTTAACCTCAAAAGCTGTAAAGATTTTTTTTAATTCGTAAGAGTATTTGATTCAAAAACTGTAGTCATTACGAACATACTGAAGGTCTGCGAACGTAGTTAAGAAGTAGCGAAGCAATCTTTACTATACTTAAACTTTTATTTTTAAGTTTATTAAGAGTTTAAGAAAGTTAAGTTTGAACCTTGTTTTAAGTGAGATTGCTTCGTCGCTGCGTTCCTCGCAATGAAAAAGAATAACAGATTTTATGACAATCATAAATGAATGTATATTTTCACAAAAACCAATTCACAAAACGGTAAATATTATTATCAATTAACTAAAAGAAATCATTTTATGTACCACAAAAACCAATTATTATTAAAAATATAAAGTTTTGGAAAGATTCTTGCAGTATAGCTTCCATGGAAAGCCAAAATTATAAAAATCACAGGAAATTTTATGCTCCGCATCATTTCATTTTCCTTCCCTTATTGATTGTTTTAGAAGCAATCGGAATTTATAAAATCTGGAATGATCCGCAAAACCAACTTTTATGGATTTTGTTTTCAATCATAATTTTTTTGATTTTTTACCTGGCATTCATGGTTCGCCAACATTATGCGGTGGGACTTCAAAACCGAATGGTACGACTGGAGTTTAAGCAGAGGTATTTTGAGATTTTTAATCTAAGATCTGATGAAGTTGAAGAAAAACTGAAATTCGGTCAGATTGCAGCTCTGAGATTTGCTTATGACGATGAATTTAAAATTCTGCTTGAAAAAGCTCTTAAAGACAATATTTCAGGAGATGAAATTAAAAAATCCATCACCCGTTGGAGAGCCGATCATCATAGAATTTAAAATAATAACACTAAAAAATAAAGCTATGAAAAAATTAACCTTATACAGTCTTACAATATTCAGTTTATTATTGTTGACGAGTTGTGAAGCAGTAGAAACAATTTTTAAAGCAGGGATGTGGTGGGGAATTATTTTAGTCTGTGCAGTTGTTGTAATTCTTTTACTAATCTTTTCGAAGGGTAAGAACTCTTAACCATTTTTTATGGAGAAGAATACAGACTTAGAAATTATTTCTCACCTAAAACCTTCCAAAATTGTAAAAATTATGAAGGATCCGGTAGCATCTGCAAAGGCGGTACATCTTATATATACCTCCGATGCAGAATCTGCTGGGATCATCCGCAAAAAAAGCGGCAAAAAATATTCCTATTTCAAAGACGGAGAAAAAATCAAAGATAAGGACGAAATTAAAAGAATCAACGGACTGGTCATTCCTCCCGCCTGGGAAAATGTATGGATCTGTGCTTTGGATAATGGCCATTTGCAGGCAACAGGTTTTGATGCTAAAAAACGCAAACAATACCGCTATCATCCTTTGTGGAGCGCCTTAAGAAATCATACTAAATTTTACAGAATGCTTCAGTTCGGGTATGCATTGCCGAATATCCGTCTGAATATCGAGCAGGATTTAGCCTTAAGAAATTTCGAAAAAAGAAAAATTTTAGCCTTAATTGTCAGCCTGATGCAACGCACCAATATTCGTATCGGGAATAATGCTTATGAAAAATTGTACGGTTCGTTTGGCTTAACGACTTTAAAAGACAAACACGTTAAGATCAACGGACAAAAAATGACTTTCTCTTTTAAAGGTAAAAAAGGAATCATGCATAATATCGACCTTAGAAGTAAAAGGCTTTCAAGATTGGTTCAGAAATGTAAAGATATTCCGGGAAAAGAACTTTTTCAGTTTTATGATGATGAAGGAAACCGCCACTCGATCGATTCGGGAATGGTGAATGATTATATTAAGGAAATAAGCGGTGAAGATTTTACGGCAAAAGATTTCAGAACCTGGTCCGGAACTGTGAATGCTTTAATTGCATTTAAAGAAATCGGTTATGCCGAAAACAATACAGAATACAAACGAAAAGTAAAAGAAGCCTTGGAAATCGTTGCTTCTCATCTGGGAAATACGAGCACGGTTTGCAGAAAATATTATGTTCATCCTTTGGTCATCAACCTTTACGAAAATAATACGATTAAAAAATATTTTGACGAGTTAGAACAAATCGAAGAAAATGACGGTAAAGCGGGTTTAACTCATGAAGAAAAACTTGTGTTAAAAATTCTGGAAAACGAGAAAATGTAGACTTTACTGCCCTGGAACAATTGGTGGAAAATTTTCACCTTCTGTCAGCTCTATCACCTGTGATTTTTCATCAAAAGAAACATCAACAGCTCCGGATAAAAATTCAGATAAATTTTCAGCACATTTTTGTGCAGGTGATGTAATTTTAAAAGGATGGTATCCCATTGGCATAGTTGTACTGCCATCATTTTTCAAGATCTCATAAGTACCTCTTATTAAACTTTTACAGTTTTTCTGATTAATATTAATCTGGAATTTTTTATCATCGACGAAATTTAATACATCAGGTTTCGTATTGTCTTTATTTAAATACAGCTTACCTTCTTTATAATTTTTCATATCAAAATACCACTTTGAGCCTTTTAAAGTTCCATTCAACAATTGATCATCAGGAGTCTTATATTCTTCTATTTGCTGCTTTACGGGAATTTTCTCAACATTTTTTTTCTTGTGCTGTGCAAAGACAATTTGCGAAAAGCATAAAAGAATAAAGATTATTTTTTTCATTTTATAAAGGTTTAATAACAAATCAAATATATCATTATTATAACAATAAAATTGAAATAGTTGGTATCGATTTTTTGTACAAATTAATTGTTGTAAATTTGTATCATTAAGCAAATTTTAAAATAATACAACGTAATATGTCAAAAGCAATTTCGCAAGTACCATTTGCAGTAAATGAGCCGGTAAATTCTTATGTTCCGGGTTCTCCAGAAGTTAAAAGCCTTATCTCTCAATACAAAAAAATGTGGGCTGAGAAAATAGAAATCCCTATGGTTATCAATGGTAAAGAAGTAAAAACTGGTGATACGGTTCAGCTTCAGTCGCCTCAGGATCATGCACATGATTTCGGTTTTTATCATAAAGGAACAATGCAGCACGTAGATGACGCCATCAACGCTGCATTAGCTGCTAAAAAAGAATGGAATGAGCTAGGTTGGGAACAGCGTGCAGCGATTTTCTTAAAAGCTGCTGATCTATTGGCGGGACCTTACAGAGATGTGATCAACGCAGCAACAATGATCGGACAATCTAAAAATGTACATCAGGCTGAAATTGATTCTGCTTGTGAATTGATCGATTTCTTAAGATTCAACGTAGAATTTATGACGGAAATGTATTCTGAGCAACCCGTTTCCGACTCAGGAATCTGGAACAGAGTTGAATACAGACCATTAGAAGGATTTTGTTTTGCGGTAACTCCGTTCAACTTTACAGCGATCTCAGGAAACTTGCCGACTTGTATGGCAATGCTTGGAAATGTAGTAGTTTGGAAGCCTTCTGACAAGCAGGTTTATTCTGCAAAAGTGATCATGGATGTTCTTACGGAAGCTGGTCTTCCTGCAGGGGTTATCAACATGATTTTCACGGACGGAAAAGAAACTGCTGAGAAAATTTTGGCACACAGAGATTTTGCAGGACTTCACTTTACAGGTTCTACAAAAGTTTTCCAGGGAATGTGGAAAATGATCGGTGATAATATTCACAACTACAGAACTTATCCAAGAATTGTCGGTGAAACTGGTGGAAAAGATTTCGTTATCGCTCACCCGTCTGCAAACGTAGAAGCTGTGGCAACTGCTTTGGTGAGAGGTTCTTTTGAATATCAGGGACAAAAATGTTCTGCGGCTTCAAGAGCTTATATTCCTCAGTCTCTTTGGGCTGATGTGAAAAAAGTAATGGAAACTCAGATCAATTCAATAAAAATAGGTTCTCCGGAAGACCCTTCCAATTTTGTGAATGCTGTAATTGATAAAAATTCTTTCGAAAAATGTAAAGGTTATATCGACAGAGCCAACGCATCAAGCGAAGCAAACGTAATAATCGGTGGAAAAACTGATGATTCTAAAGGATGGTTTGTAAATCCTACAGTAATCGAAACTACAAATCCTCAATACGAGAGTATGGTTGAAGAGATTTTCGGACCAATTTTATCTGTTTTCGTTTACGAAGATAAAGACTGGGCAGAAACGTTGAAAGTTGTTGATTCTTCTTCTCCTTATTCACTGACTGGTTCTGTGTTTGCACAAGATCGTTATGCTGTAAATGAAGCTTTCAAAGCGTTGGAAAACGCATCAGGAAACTTCTACATCAACGACAAACCGACGGGTGCGGTTGTTGGTCAGCAGCCTTTCGGTGGTGGTAGAGCTTCAGGAACAAATGATAAAGCAGGTTCTAAAATGAACTTACTAAGATGGACATCTGTAAGAAGTATCAAAGAAACTTTTGTTTCTCCTAAAGATTATAAATATCCATACTTGGGATAATTAGTAATTAATAATGAGCAATTAGTAATTGTTTGTTAATCATATATAGCCTCGGAATTTGGTTTCGGGGCTTTTTTTATTTATAAATGTAATTAATGAATAAGTGATTAAAATTTTAATTAAATCCTAAGCCCTAATTCTTATTCTTTAATCTTTTTTAACAAAATTTAAACTATTTTATTGATTTTTTAATAATTTATAAATCTACTTCGGAATAATTATTGAATAATTACTATTACACTCAACAAACACCAAAATAAAATATTATGAAAAAGTTTTTTTTAACAGCAATAGTTTTAGGAATATTTACCGTGAGCTGCGGAACTAAAGAATCCTCAATGTCAACAAGCAATACTGATTCTACGGCAGCAGGAACCGCACAAAGCACTCCTCCTGCAACAACAGACACAGTAGTGACAATGACAGCGAATCCTGACAGTATCAAGATTACAAAGGATACAGTTTCAGCACCTCCAGTAACTAAATAAAAAGTCTAACTTTAAAATGGAAAATCCGCGGATGAAAGTTCTGCGGATTTTTTTTATTTAGTTAATATCATTTTAATTTCTGATCATTTAAGCGAATAATCTATGATGAAAATACTGAATTTTAATCTAAAAAAGCTTTTAAACCAGTAAAAAATTTAGGGACAGAATTTCTTCAAATGTCAAAAAAACAACAGAGGCTAATCTTCCTATGAATCCTAGAAATATAAAGAACACATTGTCAATATCTTCATTACATTTAAGGCTTAAAATTTTATGATTTTTTTAAACTATTTTTTTGTTTTTTTTAAAAAATTTTCAATAATTTTGTACCTGAAAACAAAAAATACAAATGAAAAAATTATCAACGCTCTCATTATTATTAATGAGCTTTCTAGCCCTGTGTCAAGGGATCAAATTCGAAGAAGGAAATTTTGCCGGCATTCTCGCAAAAGCTAAAAAAGAAAACAAGCTTGTTTTTTTAGATGGTTACACAAGTTGGTGTGGTCCGTGTAAATATATGGCAAAAAATATTTTTACGGTGCAGTCTGTAGGAGATTATTATAATGCCAATTTTATTAATGCAAAGATTGACATGGAAAAAGGAGAAGGTAAAACAATTGCGAAGAAATATAACATTGTATCTTACCCTAATCTTTTATTCCTGAACGGAGACGGGCAAGTTGTTCACAGAATAAACATGAGTCTTTCGGAAGAGGATTTTTTACAATTAGGAAAAGATGCTAAAGATCCAAGCAAGCAACTTGTTTTAATTAAGAAAAAACTCGAAAAAGGGGAAAATAATCTGGATTTCTTAAAAACGGCAACCACTGCTTTCATTAAAGCTCAGGAAATGAATTTAGCTGAAAAGTCTCTAGATCAATATTTTAAACAGAAACAAAAGCAGACCAATGATCTTACCGAAGATGAAACCAATATGCTTATAAGTGTACTTAGATATAATCCTTCAGGTACAGCTTATACATTTTTAAAGAATAGAAAAGAAGATATAATAAAAGTTATACCTTTAGATCTTTATGAAAATTATGTCTATTCTTTCAAGTTAAATTCTATTTCAAACAAAGCATATAATAAAAAAACAAATACACTTAATGAAGCTTTATTTCTTGCAGAAGCGGAAAAGGCCTTTGGGAAAGAAAAAGCTCACAAAATTTTATTAAGAAAAAAAGCTAATCTTGCCCTCAATAAAAAAGATTATTCTACTTTCGAAAAAATAAACTTGGATATTTATAAAGACCCTTCTCAGGCTAATTCTTCTGAGCTAAACGAAGTTGCATGGATCTTTTTTGAAAATATAGACAACAAACAATCACTGGAAAAAGCTATTCTTTGGGCTCAGGAGTCTGTAAAGAAAGACCAAGGATATGAAAACACAGATACTTTAGCAAACCTTTACAACAAAACCGGTGATAAAAAGAATGCTAAAATTTGGGCTGAAAAATCTATTGAACTGGCAAAAAGTACCGGAAAGGATTTTTCTTCAACACAAAAATTACTGGATACTTTAAAGTAATATATAAAATTCAATATAATTAAGATAAAAATCTGCTTTTCCAGCAGATTTTTTTTGTTTTGTCTTAAATTAATCAATACACTCTATTTATCCTACATCTCCGCTTTATAATTCTTCACGTAAAATTTATGAATGTCTAAATCTCTTTTATCTTTTGCCTAATATTCATTATATTTGATTAATACTAAACTTTTAAAGAAATTTATTATGAAAAAATTATGGATAGGAGCTGTTTTAGGCTTATTATTTTTAGGAAGCTGTGCTCAGAATAAAGAAAACCGAGAAGAATTCAAAGATGATCACGACAAAAATGCTTTGAGAAACGAGATGGGCAATTCTGCCGTTGCCAATTCGGAACATGCTACAGCAACAGTTTCAGATAGCACAAAAGTAAAAGACACCGTAAAAACAAAATAAAACAAAACCGCAGAATATCTGCGGTTTCATTTTTAGCCCTGACTAAAAATGGGCAATTACGAACCCTAAAATATAGAAACTTTGTGTTTTGTATATTACTCTATTCAGCTTTACTTATTGTCCTAAATAGATAAAAGTATTCACTACCAAATATGGAGACCTGTTGTCTAAAGCCGTCCCTGCACCACCTGTGCTTACAGTAGCTGTACCAGTTACGGTATGTGTATGCGCTCCTGCATTAGCGGCATCTGCATCTAAAACATGGGTATGCGCTCCTGCATTTCCTGCATCTGCATCCAATGTGTGGGTATGTGCTCCCGCACTTGCTGCTGTACCACTTACAGTATGCGTATGAGCTCCGGCATTGGCTGTAGTTCCCGTCATACCAACACCTCCCCAGGAAGACTGCGCGTTATTTCCCTGATAATTACCTGTTCCGTTGTTACCAACTGTAGTTCCTCCCAATAGAAATCCGTTTCCTGCTGACGGACTATGATTGTGATTTCCTGCACTCGCTGCACTTCCACTTATATTATGTGCATGAGCTCCGGCACTTAAAGCTGTACCTGTTATTGCATGTGTATGAACGCCGGCACTTAGAGCAGTTCCGGTTATCGTATGGGTGTGAACACCGGCACTCGCTGCTGTCCCCGTAATATTTCCTGTTAAATTTACATTGGGCAAATTGGTCTGTAAAAGCGTTAAAGAATTAGCTCCTCCTGTAGCTCCAATTGTTTCAGCAGCACTTTTTGTTTTAAGAACTCTGTCTGTTGCATTTGGAATGGTTGTAGTAAATCCAAGATCATTGGCAGCAATCTGCGCATTGGCCGGTAAACTGGCAACAGTTCTTCCGTTAAGCAGGTACCAGCCGTTGTGATCGGCTGCTTTTACAGAATTTTTAATATCGCCAGGTTCGATTGATCCTCCAGATAATACTCCTGAACTTCCCATTTTCTGCCAGATATTTCCGTCGAAATAATAGAACCCTGTAGCGGTAATATTAATGGTTTTTGCCGTTGAACCGTTTACAGCACTCACTGCATATACAATCGCACCAGTTTGGGGTGCGCCGTATTGCGCATCTGCTGATTTAATCTGATCTCCGGAAAGTCTCGGTGTAATGAACCCTTCTGCTGTAGATCCGTCCATTTTTTTAGCCACGACGTCTAATGACGCCGCAGGGCTGGCTGTGTTAATTCCAATCTGTGCAAAAGCAACATTTGAAATTAGACAAGCAAGAATGATTCTAATGTTTTTCATTCATGTAAGTTGTTTGGTTAGTAGTTTTTTTAAAGCTTAGTGTTTAAGAAAGCTGACCTTACATTTTAAGGTACGGCCAGATGATTATCATCCTTTTTAATAATCGCTGCAAAGGTAGGTGTGTGATGGCGCAGCATAAAAAGAATGGATAGCCGTTTTCCTGAAAACGAAAAGATGAATTACTACATACACATGAATATCAAATAGTTACAATTACCTGTTTTCCTGAAAATAAACATTTTTACGATATTTATCCTCTTCCAAATGTTTAATATAGACCGATGGAGACATCTCTGTGACCGACTTAAAAACCGCGGCAAATTTACTGTGAGAGGAAAAACCGCACTCCTCAGCGAGAATACTGATTTTATATTGTCTGTATTTTTCGTCGGATGCTAGTTTTTCAATAATATAATTAATTCTTAATCTATTAATATAGGTTTTAAAATCGGAGGTTTTATGCTGATTGATTATATATGAAAGGTATTTTGTGTTGGTACTTAGCTCTCCGGCAAGGAAAGGCAAAGACATATTTTTATTATTATATAAAATTCCTTTTTCAAAATCTTCAAGAAGTTCAAGGAGCTTTGCTTCCGTTTCTGAAGTCATTAAAGATTCACTTCTTTTTTTACTCTGATCATTTTCTATCGTTTCAACAGATATATTAGGAAAATCGGAATACGTTTCCTGAGCCTTTTCCACTTCATAAATAGAACTTTGGTGTTGCCTGATAATGCTTTTGAATCTTAAAAACTGTTTTTTTTGCTTTACGCTAAAACAGAAATATAAAATCACCAAAGCGGTAATCAATGTAAGTATAGTAATATTTTTTACCACACTCACTTCCTGTTGTATCGGGGGAGAGGTATTAAACTTTATTTGACTTTCGTTCGGGGTAATTTGTATCAGGGCATATTCAATGCTTTTAGGGGAATTCTGAAGCATTTTAGGCTCTATACTTTTAAAGCGAATTACATTTCCTTTCGCGGAAATTTTTACGGATATAATCAATAAAAACAGCAGACTTAGTAAATTTTTCAACATAGGTTTTTGAAATTATTATTTTATATATAATAATCAGGAGGGAGGGGAATTTTCGGACGTAAAATTAATGATAATTTTATTTTTTTCTTGAAATAACGCAATAATATTTAAATTTTTAACCAATTATAATTATTTATGATTAAATTATTCACCAATAATTGAATTTTAAAGAATCATTATAATATTTTATGTAACATTTTAAAACTACCACATACTTATAATCGTATAATTATTACATTTGTAATCAGTAAAAAGTATTTATGAAAAAATTAGCAATACTATCTTCCCTTTTTATCGGAGCCATTGCCTTCGCACAGGGAATTAAATTTGAAGACACGAATTTTGCTACTGTTCTGGCGAAAGCTAAAAAAGAGAACAAGCTTGTATTCATCGACGCATACGCTTCATGGTGCGGACCTTGTAAATTAATGGTAAAAAATATTTTTCCTTTAAAGACTGTAGGAGATTATTATAATTCACATTTCGTGAGTGCAAAAATCGATATGGAAAAAGGTGAAGGCATTGATCTGGCTAAAAAATATAATGTAAAAGCCTTCCCTACTTATTTATTCGTAGACGGAAATGGTGAAGTTGTACACAGAACTCTAGGATATGTGGAGGAAAATGACTTCATCCAGTTTGCAAAAGATGCAGGAGATCCAAGCAAAAGATTAAATACATTAAAGCAAAATTTCGAAAACGGCGAAAAAGATCCTGAATTTTTAAAAAATCTTGCAGGACTTACAATTTACAGTGATCCTGAATTTGCAGGCAGAGTTTTGGAACGTTATTTTAAAGCAAAGCCAAGCTTAGATCAGGAAGATGTTCAAATGCTACTGTCAGGAACTCAAAGCACGGAAAGTCCTTTGTACAAGATCTTCCAGGACAAAAAAGCGGACATTATCAAAGTTTTCCCGCAAGACAAATATGAAAAGTTTGACAAAAATATTAAGCTGAATTCTATCGTTAAAAAATCATACAACGCCGATACAAAAACATGGAACGACAGCTATTTCTTAACGGAAACTCAAAAGTTTTTAAGCAAGGACGAGGCTGAGAAAATGTTGAAAAGAGTAAAATCAAACAGAGCATTAAAAAATAAGGATATCGCAACTTACGAGAAAATAAACCTGGAGCTTTATAAAGATACCTCTGCAGCAAGTTCTGAAGAATTAAATTCACTAGCCTGGAATTTCTTTGAAAATGTAAATACAAAATCTTCTCTGGAAAAAGCCATAACATGGGCACAGGAATCTGTGAAAAAAGATCAGAATTATGCTAATACAGATACACTAGCCAATCTTTATAACAAAATCGGAGATAAGAAAAATGCTAAAATTTGGGCTGAAAAATCAATCGAACTGGCAAAAAGCACAGGGCAGGATTCTTCTGATACAGAAAAATTACTAAAAAGCCTTTAATTTATTATAGAATATAACGAAAAGACGAGCCAAATGGCTCGTCTTTATTTTTGAAAATTTTATATATTACTATGTTTTTTAGTTATTTAAACTTTTTTTAAAGTATTTTAATCACCCAGTCTATAAATTAATAAATGAGTAGATTTTTCTTTTAAAGTCATTCCATTACCATAGCAGTTACCTGATTGCCCCCTGCCTAATTGGATCGGAAAAATATAGTTATTATTAGTAGTAAAAGTATAAGTTAAGCTCCCACCATGATTAGATGCTGGTCCCTGCGAATGCGCAGCTGTGTTATGTATCCTTATTATACTATAATCAGCACCGGGAAAATCCACAAAATAAGAACTGAGAGTACATCCGGGAGCATTATGATCCGCTTCATAAACAAATGTCATTTGATAAGTCCCGGGAGCAAAAGAAACTGTATTTGTAGAGGTATCATAAGTCAATCCTGGTATTGCATTCTTCATAATAACCATAGGAACATTTTGCTTCTTTCCATCACCTAAATTACCTAAAAAATTATACATCGTTGTATTTAACGTAAAGACAGCCGGAGCAGGAATAGATAACCCACTTATACTTGGAATACTTTTAACAACCCCATTACCATCAATTGATAATAATTTATCTGTTGATGCATTACCTGGATTTACACCTTCTAATCTCAGAGGATCCGAAGCAGCCACATGAAGTTTATTGGTCGGATTACTTGTGTTAATACCAATATTTCCTGAAGATAGGTCTAAAGTAAAATCAGCTTGCCCAACATTACGGGTTATATCAAAAGATCCCTTGTTATTATTATAATTCGGATTAATACCAAACCAGATTTCCTTTGCTCCTGTTGTCGCATTAGAAGCTTTCATGGCTGCAAGTACTGATCTACCCGCTGTAGGATTTTCTAGGATAAGAGCAGTATTTGTTGCTACTCCGCTTCCGATGGTGGTAGCTGTACCGTTATTTATAATATGTGTATTTGAGACAGGAGCAACAGTACCAATCCCAATTCTATTATTCAACGCATCGACAGAAAATGTGTTTCCATCTACAGAAAAAGCATTAGTAAGATTAGTGTTTGTAAAAGCTAATGAAAAGCCTCCCTGATCCACAGTTCTGGCACTGTTAAGCGTACCATTAGAATTGTAAATATTAACAGAAGATTGAGGACCAACCGTAGGATTTAGTTTAACCCATGCAGAAGTAGGTGTATTAAAGTAATAGTAGCCAGCAGCGTCAATATTGATCGCCTGCCCTGTTTGTGTTCCATTAGAAACACTGTTTACAAATATCAATGTAGAATTTTGAACGCCCGCCATATTTTGCGCTCTTAATCTGTCTACCCTCGGAACTAAGAGCCCGTCCGGTGCAGTTCCGTTTTTAGCAGTTATGTCTAATGTTGCCTGAGGTGTAGCTGTATTAATTCCAATTTGTGCTTTTGTAGATATTGTAGCAATTGCTAACAATAAAATTGTCAGAGTAATTTTTTTCATCTCTTTGTTTGTTTAAAAATTCGTGTTTAAAAATTTCAAGGCAAAGAGATAAAAAATTAAACCAAATACAAAAAAAGTGATATACCATCCATATACCATTTTAATATAAACAATTGAAAATCAAAAAATTAAATTCAATCTGCAAAAAAAAAACAATTTATAAATAAAAAATAAAATGTAAATAAAACTGAAACCAAGTAGTAAAAAAATAAAGACCTTTATTAATATTATTTTTTATTTATAAATTAATATAAGGCTGAAAATTAAATTACAATTCTATGAACATTAAAGATAAACAAAGTAAAAATCTAGAGGCAGAACTCTTCCGAGATAGAATAATTATCAACAAAAATTTTAACAAATAGCATTCTAATATTCTAAAAAAACCGGATGTTTCCATCCGGTTTTTTTAGAATATTAAATTGAAAATTAATTCATTGGCACTGCAAAGAAATAATTTTCGCCATTATTACCTACTGCTGCACTTGGTGGCGTTCCTGCAGGCGAGTTATTACTGAACCATGTATAAAGCGTAGTACTACTATTAATCTGTACTGGAATAACTCCTGATATAAAGGAGAATCCACCAAGATTCGATATACTTGGAGACAGCCACCCCGAAACAAGACTGCTTCCTAGAAAACTGAAATTAGAAGTAGAAATAGAAGAACTGCTGCTGCTTAAAGTAATTCTCATCCATAAATTATTACTGGTAGTTGCAGCAACTGAACTGTTTATCAACTGCCCAACATACACCAACCATCTTCCTGGTGACAGCGTTAAAGAAGAACCTATTAACAAATTATTGCTTACTGTTTTATTAGTTGTATTTAACGTTCCGAGTACAGCAGGTGTAACACTTGAACTATTTACCCAAGTTGCTCTTCCTGTTGCGTCGCTTACTAAAACTTTATTAGCACCTTCACTGCCATCCTGCATCTGGAAAGCAGTATACTGACCAGGTCCGACAATATGTAATTTTGCAGTCGGAATACTTGTATTAATCCCAATATTACCTGAAGATAAGTCTAAACTAAAATCTTGCCCCCCTGCAGTACGCGTTATATTAAAAACTCCATTGTTATTATTATAAGTAGGATTAATACCAAACCAAACCTCCTTTGCCCCTGTTGTGGCATTAGAAGCTTTCATGGCTGCAAGTATTGATCTCCCTGCTGTAGGATTTTCTAAGATAAGGGCAGTATTTGTTGATACTCCGGTTCCGATGCCGGTAGCTGCTCCGTTATTTATAATATGTGTATTTGAGGCAGGTGCAGCAGTTCCGATCCCGATTCTGTTATTCAAAGCATCGACAGAAAATGTGTTTCCGTCTACAGAAAAAGCATTGGTAAGATTAGTGTTTGTAAAAGCTAATGAAAAGCCTCCCTGATCTACAGTTCTGGTACTATTAAGCGTACCATTTGAATTGTAAATATTAACAGAAGCCTGCGGAGCAATCGTAGGATTCAGTTTAACCCATGCAGAAGTAGGTGTATTAAAGTAGTAATAGCCTGTCGCATCAATATTGATCGCTTGACCGCTTTGTGTTCCATTGGAAACACTGTTTACAAATATCAATGTAGAGTTTTGAACGCCCGACATATTCTGCGCTCTCAATCTGTCTACCCTCGGAACTAAGAGACCGTCCGGTGCGGTTCCGTTTTTAGCAGTGATATCTAATGTTGCCTGAGGTGTAGGCGTGTTAATTCCAACCTGTGCTTTTGTAAATGTTACAGCAATGGTGAATAACGAAATAATTAAAGTTTGTGTTTTCATTTTTTTGTTTTTGTTTAAATAGTGTTTAAAAAACTCTGATTCAAAGTAATAGAAAATTAAACCAAACAAAAAAAAAGCAGCATACCATTTATATACTATTTTCTATTAATCAATTGAAAAACAGATCAATAAATTATACCATAGTATTTATCCTATAATAATGAAGAATAAAAAAATAGTGTAAAACAAACTTTATATTTTTACATATAAATAAAATTATTTTTTCGGAACACTATTTTTATAATTAATTTTTGGAAACAAAATAATATTTAACATATTTTTTAATCATCTGAAATTTTACCAATAAATAATACTTAATAAATTAAATCACATATAAAAAAGACGGAAAAATATTCCGTCTTTAATTTTATTTATATGAGTTTATTTAATATTCAAACAACACACTTCCCCATGTAAATCCGCTTCCGAAAGCTGAGAGAAGAACAAGATCTCCTCTTTTTATTTTTCCAAGCTCAATCGCCTCATTTAGAGCAATCGGAATAGAAGCAGCGGTTGTATTTCCGTATTTTTGGATATTATTATGGATTTTTTCATCCGGTAAGCCAAATTTCTGCTGTACAAACTGAGCAATTCTCAGATTCGCCTGATGCGGAATAAACATATCAAGATCTTCAATTGTTTTTCCGGCCTTATTTAAAGCTTCCATCATCGTTTCAGGAAATCTTGTTACAGCATGCTTGAAAACGAAATTCCCGTTCATGATAGGATAGACTTCTTTATTTGTCACATTTTCAGGCTCTTTTCTCATTCTGTCACTCCATCCGTATTTAGAACCGGGAAACTGAGTACACAATTCATCAGCATATTTTCCTTCAGAATGCATATTTACAGCTAAAATATCACCTGCATTTTCATCTTCAGTTGCAGAAAGCACGATTGCTCCCGCTCCATCTCCGAAAATTACGGAAACCCCTCTTCCTTCATCAGTAAAATCCAGTCCGAAAGAATGAATTTCTGCTCCTACAACCAAAATATTTTTATAGGTCCCTGATTTAATGAAAGCATTCGCCACGCTCATCGCATATACAAATCCGGAACATTGATTTCTTACATCCAAAGCCCCGATTGTATCGCAACCCAGCATATCCTGAAGCTGAACCCCACATCCCGGAAAGTAATAATCCGGAGAAAGAGTTGCAAAAACAATATAATCGATATCTTTAGCGGTCATGCCTGCCTTTTCAAGCGCTTTTTCAGATGCTTTGAAACCTAAATAAGCCGTAGTTTCCTGAGCATCATTTCTGTTTTTTCTGTGCCTTCTTTCTTTGATACCGGTTCTTTCCGTGATCCATTCGTCATTGGTGGTCATTAATTTCGCTAGATCATCATTGGTAACAACGTTATCCGGAACATGGAATCCGATTCCTTTTATTGTACTT
>Ga0157375_10001114_pt1 | contig 23310 bp, 18 predicted proteins | sample M35metaG_FD_115311 | JGI IMG/M metagenome (GOLD analysis project Ga0157375, IMG submission 115311) | Miscanthus rhizosphere microbial communities from Kellogg Biological Station, Michigan, USA - M3-5 metaG | ecosystem: Host-associated > Plants > Roots > Rhizosphere > Soil | place: USA: Michigan... | reverse complement strand
TCTCCGCCATTCCGAACAGTCTCCAGTGCATTGAACAGCTCCGGATTATTGAATATGTTCGATGTGTTCAGGTTAATGCTCCCATTCTGTTTCTTACCCTGGGTACCTGCATACCGCACATCGATCGTCATATTCCGGCGAAGCTGGTGAGTCACTGAAAGCGTGAAGTTTTCGACATACGGCGTGGTGTAGTTGGGATCATATGCCGTAAAAGAACCCGCGCGGCTGAATGGAGCGCCCAATGTCCCTCCGGGCACAGCGGGGTTAGTTGGGATGAGAGGTACCAGCGAAGACACATTGCGGAGATCCAGATACGGGTTGCCCAGGGCCGTGAAATCAATGGTCGCGACACTGGTTGCGCCCGGCGCTCCGCCAAGGACGGTGTCCAATTGGATTCCGCTACGACCTGTTCCTCCAAACGTTAACTGATAACCGCCACGCATTGTTGTCTGTCCGGGACGTCCGAATGGAAGCTGCCAGGCAAAGCCGACGGCCGGGCCGAAATTGTTCATATCGTTCCGGTATACGGCCTTATCAGGATTAGGGCTATTCGGTCCGACAAATTCGACCCCAGTGATAAGGCTCGGATCGCAGTTGGAGTTGGGTATGCCCGCGACGGAGCTTGGCGCACCAACCTTGCATTCCAGCAGACCTGTAGGTCCGTACCCGCTGAGATAAACATTGCCTGCCGTCAACCACTGGTTGAAGAGATTGTTGTTTCCGACACCCGTTCGGCCCACACCGAAAAGGCCGACCCCCTGGCCAGGCGTTGTCGTGGTGAAACCCGATCCAATATAGGGAACCGCGTAGTATTCCCAGCGAAGGCCCAGATTGAAGGTTAGCGAGGGGCGGACCTTCCAGTCATCCTTAACGAAGAAAGAGAATTCGTTCTGGACCTGGTCCCGATATTTTCGCCCCAGCGTATTGATATTCTCCCATGTGCCGTTGGCCACATCCGACGAGTCGTCAATCCAGTAAAGTTGAGTGCCCGATCCTATCGACGCGTTGAGAAAGTACAACAACCCTCGCGCCGTCGTTTCAGCATTGCCAGCGCCCGTGGCGACGAGGCCGGGAATAGTTCCGGTTGTGCTCGAGATCGACGACGCCGCGTTCGGACCAGGGCCGCCATAAAGCACGGCTTCGACCGGGATCGTCGCCCCCGCCGGGCCAATATTGTTGTAGCCGATAGATTTCGTGAGACGAACTTCGCCACCGAATTTGAAGGCGTGGGTGCCTCGGGTCCAGCTCAGCGTGTCCCCGAAGCTATAAAGTGGAGTGCGATTGCCGTTGTGTGTGCCAAATTGAAGTGGACTATTTGCGTTCGTCGCACCGAAGATGCCGGTCGTTCCGGTGAAGTAACCCGTGAAACCCGGGTTGTTAGCGAAGATACTCCAATAGTTGTCGGAGCCTTGAACCACCCACTTGTTTGCCTCACTGCGCATCTTCTCATCGGAGCTCTCCCAGGGTTCGTAGCTATTCCCAATCTGATAACGCACGCCAAACCGCGCTTCGTTGATCATCGAGGGAGACAATGTGGACGTGAAACTCGACGTCAGGATCCATGGAGCGCGACGAGTATTCCCGTGTGGCATGTCGGGCCAATTGGAAAAGTTCTGCCCTTCATAATCCCGTTCGATGGTGTAACTGACATTCGCTTTGTGGTTTTGATTGAAATTGTGATCAACCTTCACATTGAATTGCTTTCGCTCTATGTTGGAATCTCCAACATAGAGAGCGGGTGAACCGAGGCCCTGATTCACTTCGCGTCTCGTCCACCGGATCTGCGCGGTGTTCAGCCCGTCTCCGCCTTCGAAATTGTTGGCGCGCGGCATCGCTGCCAGGAAATTCTTCATGTAGCCGGTAAGGTCTGCTGATTGTCGCCCGGCATCCCAGTACGTCAGGCTGTTGCTCGGAAAAATCGCGGTTCCTCCCGGACAGTCCGCCTGCGTGAACGGAGTCATCTGGAAAGTATCGGGATTGAGCTTTTGAGTTCCGAAGACGCTGAAACAGTTCAAAGAGCTTCCCGCATTGCCCGCAAAATACGGGTTGCCTTGATAGTCGACCGCTGGACGGGCGCTGGTGCCCGGGGTCGCGCCCGCAGGTTGCGGGGTCCATCCCTGAAAAAAACGGAAAATGCCCTGGCGAGCGGTGTCGGTAAGAACGAGTCCGTTCACAGTGGATCGCGTCCGGACAATGTTCTGATCATAAAGAGCAAAGAAGAATGTCTTGTTGCGGATGATTGGTCCACCAAAACTGCCCGTGATTTGGTGCTGGTTTTGCCAGTCGGGAACTCTTGCTTTCCAGCCCCCGGTGAGCGGATCGACCTGTCTATTGTTGGTCCAGGTATTCGCATCGAGCGCGCTGTTGCGAACGCTCCAGACAGCCGAACCCGCAAAGCGGTTACTGCCCGAGCGGGTCGTGATCTGAACTTGGCCGTTGCCGCGACCCAATTCCGCATCAACCGGCGTCATGATGAGCCGGATCTCTCCGACCATGTCGGGGTTGATAACCGTTGTTGCAAAGACACCATTTTGGTAGCGGCCGTCGCTAACACTGAGGCCATCACGAACGGTATTGATCGCACTGGCGGAGATGCCCGCGAGATTATCGTTATTCAAGGCGGCGCCGCCACCGCCTTGGCGGAAACCAGGCAGCGTGTTGATAAGGTCCAGAACGTCGCCACCCACAACCGGCAAGTCGGTTACCTGACTTTCATTAAGTACATTACCGACGCTCGCTGAGGAAACCGCTAGTATGTCCCGCGCGTCAATTGTGACGTCGACTTGTACGCCAACTTGAGCGACCTCGAGCGTCAAGTCATAACGCAGGGTTTCGTTGATTCGCAGGTCGATGTTGGCGACCCGCGCATTCCGAAAACCCGGCAGAGATGCTCCAAGTTCATAGGGCCCGACCGCAAGATTGGAAAAGTTGTAGGCGCCGGACTCATTCGTAATCAATTGGGTTTTGACACCCGTCGCTGTGTTTGTGGCTGTCACCGTGACGCCCGGAACTCTCGCCTGCGTTGCATCCTGGACCACGCCGGTAATAGATCCAATTGCCTGCCCCCATGAAGTCCCAGCAAGGACGGAAAGTCCAAGCAGCAGCATTATCGATACTCTAAGTCTCATTTGTTCCTCCCCCGCGAAACCTTCAAATTTGAACCCTCAATACCTCCCCCATCAGTCAGCGAAACTCGCGATTTTCGGCGAACGGCAGCCAGCAGGTACCTGAAACCGCTTGAGGAAAAACTTGGGAATTGGTCGGGCAGGATCGTATTTAAAAATCGATTATCAGTAAATATATTTTAGATAGCAGGTAATCGATTTGAGTACCTCTGAGTGTGATCCGATTCGCGCGGGTGTGATGCCTGCCTCCTGGGGGGTATGGCGCAGGTCGCCGCGGCGGAGAATTTTGACGCGGATGCGAAGTGGCGCACGAGCATGGCGGCGAAGGCGATCGCATCAATGAAGAGCGTTGCCGCTGACGGCTGGCGCGTTCTTGCCGTTGACATGCGCGAACGCGACGCGGTCAGCGACGAAGAACTCGAACGTCTCGTCGAATGGCTCGGCCGGGTGCGGGGCACGAACCAGGATCAGTAGAGACATCGCAGGATCTTGAAGAGCTCTCCGATGATCTGGCCATCCGGCCAAGTTCAATTATCAACGGAGAGCAGTCAACGGAGAGCCGGCGATCTGGGGAATCGTTCTCCCGATAGTCGGCTGCCAGAGCAGAAAAATCATGTCACGGACTGCACGCGTTGTTGTGCTGTGTGCCCGTAGGATTCAGCTACATCAAGAATGGCCCCGGCCACAGAATGTCCCCGACATCACGGTCGATGTCGACATTCAAGATTTTCTCAGTGGCCGCGATCCTGTCCTGGAACGAGCTGTTGAAACCCTGAAGAAAAACTAAGGACGTATGAAATCTCCAGCCATCCTTACTTGCCCGAAAGTGCTTCCTTAACGACAGACCTGTCGATGAACTTGGCGAGTTCTTCACGGCTTCGCGGAGCTCGATTGCTGACTTTTGCGACCCAGGCCTCTTCCGTCACGAGGACATCCAGCATGTCCGGAATGATCTCCACCGGGAATTGTGTTTCGGGCCAACCCCAGCTGATCTCTTCGAGGCTGAAGCCGATCACGCTCGAAATATGTGGCAAATAGGGCTTGGGATCTGTCTTCAACGCCTTGCTGGCTTCGGCGACAGCACGCACAAAGGCGACGATTGACCGGCGCTTCTCCGGATCGGCCAGGTCTTTTCCTCGAGCATGAAGGTTGAACGCTTCACGGTACACCTTGCGATCCTGCAGGACGATTGCATCGTTGCCGAGCTTGCGAGCGGCTACTTCGGGCTCCGGCTCAAAGGCGGCAATGACGTCCGCAGTTCCGGCGGCCAGGGCGTCCGCCATCCGGAACTTGCTCGGCGGAGTTGCGGGCGCCACCTGACCTGCTGGCGCCGCTTGCGCCGCCGGCTGATTCACCAGAATGACGTCTTCCTCTTTTAATCCCGCGCTGCGCAGCATCGCCGTTAAGTAGTACATGGCCGAAGTATTTGCCGGCGCCAGGGCGCGCTTCCCTTTTAGATCGGCCAGCTTGTTGATACCTGCCGAACGCCTCGCCACCAGGCGATAGAAACTCTCGCTGACCGTCATGATGATGCGCAGATCCGGGTTGTTCACCGACTCCCGCAGCAACTGGGTTTCAGCGTTGGTCGCGAGATCCGCGGCGCCGGAGGTGATGCTAACAACGCCGCCAGAAGGCACCGTCAATTTCTGTGGATAGAAACTTTCGGCTGCCACCACGACCGGTGACAACTCGATCCAGCGGGCGCCCGCAACCTTGATAGGAACCAGCGGCGCCTCTTTCGGCGCTGATGTCTGGGCGGTTGACACGCTGTGCTGAAGCAGCAGGACTACAAGGGTCAGCACGGTGAGCCCAGTCACGGTTCTGGAGAAAGATCGATTCATGTTGGCTCCTGATTCAGAGTTCTGTGTTGCAGACTCTACCGGTTCTGGCTGGCGTTTTGTCTGGAAATCTGAAAATCGGCGTTACCCGCGGCTCACCCGTTCTTCAGCTTCATACGCGGATGGCTCCAGATACGGGAAACCGCGAATACCCTTTGACCCGGAGATCGCCGAGCATCCCACGGCTATGGTCCAGTGATAACATCGCCGCATGCCCGATCGAATCAGCGGGTTTCGCGGTGAGTTTCTCTGGGAATGGGAGATTGCGGAGCGTCAGCTAATGCAACTCGCGCGAGCATTTCCCACGAACGCTTACGAATGGCGTCCGAATGCGTCTGCTCGTTGCATCAGCGAGATATTGGTTCACATCGCGTGCGGCACGTTCATGCTCCTCGAACAACTCGGAATCCACGCGCCCGGCGATCTGTTTCCAGATCTGCCGACGCCGACACTGGAGCACTTCTGGGCATTCCTCCGGAGAAATGATGAAATGGAGCAGACTTTTCGAGACAAGGATCAAATCCTCTCGCTCCTCGCCCGTGTCTTCGATTCCGCACGAGACGCCGTAACCCGCATGGACGACACAGAGATGGAACGTGCCCTTTTCTTTTTTAAGGAAAACACGACTGTCCGACGTGTTTTCCTCCGTCTACTCGCTCACACACACGAACATATGGGACAGCTTATAGGATTCATGCGGATGCGCGGCATGTCGGCACCATGGCCCGATTGGAGGCCGGATCGGCGCGAGGGATAGGCGGCATATGTCACCTCGCGACGCATTCGGGGTTCATGAAGAATATCGGATTTCCGGCCGGCCCCAGAAAGGATGGCCAGAATCGACTTTATGAGTAAAGCACCTCAGGAATTCAAGCTGGAGGGCAGTACGATTCACCGAGGAACTGGAATGAAGCACGCGATTCTCGTTTTCATGCTCCTTTCTCCCTGGACTCTTTGGGCACAAAGCGGCGCTGGCATTGTCGAGCGCACGTATCGAGTTAATCCGAGTCCAGACAGCTTCTACCGTGAGCTTCTCGAAATCACCGTTGTTGTTGCCGACGAGAGTGGGCGCTCACTGACGGCTCGGCGGAGTCTCACAGCGGAAGAGTACGCGGCGTGGGAGTCGGGAGGCGATTCCCGCGCCCTTCTGCTGATGAAGGTCTACGACTCGGCCCTGGCGGATCTGGAAAGGGCAATCTCCGGTGGAAAGCCGGTCGGCAAAGAGTCCGTCGACCGGCGAAAGGTTCGGTCCTTTGTGGCTTACGACGACCTCTTGAAATATCGCGTAGCCAAAACCGAGATGGACCGAGTCGCGCGGCAGCTATCCCAACTCAGAGCATCCATCGCATCCATGGAAAGAGATGCTGCGGCTCTTGAAGTCAAACAGGAGGAATATCAACGTCAGCTGATCCCGGCTGGTCTAGCCGAGTCCGAGCCTGTCTCGCTCCGGACAAAGGAACCTGAGGAAAAGCGTAAGGCCATCGGGGAACTCGGAGTCCAGGGGCCCCGGGCTCAATCTGCCATACCTGAACTCGTGCAAATCATTCTGGATTCCGGACAGAACGCCGGAATCCGCATGAGCGCGCTCGCTGCCGTCGGACACATCGGGGTTGACGCTGCCACGGCTGAGCGCATCCTGGAGGTTGTGCGAAGGGAATCCACCGCGTTTGCCGGGTCGCCATCGGGAAGCATCGTGAACGGAAGCTTTGAGTCAGGCGCCGGTCCCGGAGTGGCACTTCCGCCCGGCTCTACCGACTTTAAAGGGTGGATCACCGAGGCAGGCATTATCGCAACGTCGAGCGAAGGAGTGCGACCCGGAGGCAGGATTGCCGCCGAACTCGGCCCGCGGGATCCCCCGGGCTGCATCTCTCAAGCCGTGCTCACAACCGTCGGCCGCAACTATCAGTTGCGCTTTTTCACGGATACCGGTCGCGAATCCCAGTTCAACAGACAATTGCGTGTCCGCGTGGCCGATGTCGCCCGCATGGTCACGGCGCCAGTCGGAACGGTGCCGGAGCTGGTACGGGTCCCGTTTAAAGCTGCTTTCCCAATCACGACGGTTACTTTCTGCGGGGAAGGGACTGAGCAGTTCGGTCCGATGATCGACGATGTCAGCATCGCCCCCCTGGATTAAAAGATTTCACTAGCATTGGCCCATCGTTTATAGCGTCTTCACAGTGTGAACGGCAGGCACACATCGCCGGGACAGCATCGCGGGAAATCAACAGTTTCCGCGATGGAAGGCTGCTTGCCATACCTCACACGCAATGAAGAGAGTGATCCTGCTGTACATCGCCGGCGCCATGGCACTGCTGGCGCAAACAGACTCTTTGCCCACAGGTACCATTACAGGCCGAGTTTTCGATTCGACAGGAAAGCCGATGCCAAATGCTGCCGTTGGACTGCTCCGTGTGGTGTACACGACGCAGCGACGTTCGATCAACCTGGTGAATGCGCAGGCCAGCAACCGCCGCGGCGAGTTCCGGTTCGACCGCGTACCGACCGGCGAATACTACCTTGGCGCGGCACCTTCCGCGACAATGACGCACGTCACGACGCTTTATCCAAGTGCCGCGAATCTGAATTCTGCGGCGAAAATTGTGATCAAGGGCGGCGACGAACTGCGCGGCGTCGACATCCATGTCAGACGCCTGAAATCACCCGTGTCCCTGCCGCCCTTCTGATGGCGCGCGAGTAAGCTCCCGGTGGAGCCAAACCTTCGCGAACTTCCAGTCGCGCAGTACAGTGTCGGTGGAAATCTGGAGGGCTATGGCAATCTCCTCTTCGGTCAGTCCTCCAAAGAAGCGCAGTTCGACGACCTGGCTGACGCGAGAGCTCACAGCTGCAAGGGCGTTCAGAGCGTCATCGAGCGCGACGAGGTCGCGGGTGCGATCCGCGATGACGTTCAGGTTTTCATCCAGAGTCACTTGCATCACCCCGCCGCCTCGCTTCTGTTTCTTTTTGCTGCGCGCGCAGTCCACGAGAATCTGGCGCATCAGGCGCGCCGACATCGCGTAGAAATGGGCGCGATTTTGCCACTGCATGCGGCGAATGTCGATCAGCTTGAGGAAAGCTTCGTTGACCAGGGCCGAGGCTTGAAGGGTGTGGCCAACCCGCTCACCTGCCATATACCGGCCGGCTATGCGGCGCAGTTCCGCTTGAACAAAGGGCGTCAGTCTTTCCAATGCCCGATCATCACCGCCGGTCCAGTCCTGCAGCAAGGCGGTCACGTTATCTCGTTGCATTCAACGCGATTATAAGAAAACGCAAAAAACTTTGCGAATGCTGCGGGTTTTCGCACGCCCGCGTCGCTTCCTGAATTGAGAGCTAAGAAATCCCCGCCGCGGACGGTTTTGCCGATGCCGCGAGAAAGGTCAAGCGATGACGAAAACTTCTGCACATACTCATGAGATCGGCGCAGCAACCAGGGTGGTCCTCGTGACGGCGATATTTATCGCCTGCTGGCAAACGGTTCCGGTAAAGGCTCAGGTGAACGCACCGGCGCAATCCACAGACACGGCAAAAGGCACGGTCAAAGGAACCGTAGTCGTCCAGAGTTCGGGGAGACCGCTCTCCGGCGTAACGGTCCGGCTTACGGGCGGCCCGACAGATCGGGCCGCTCTACAAAAACTGCTCGACTTCTTTGCAACGCGGGGCGTGGTTGTCGATCCTCCCAAGGGTGAACCCAACGGCGCTTACTTTCAGAGCATTATTGATACCGCGGCCAAGCGTGGTGTTTCGCTGATGAATCCTGAGGTCCAGCGAGCCATCGCGGCGTTTGAGAACACTCTCGCCTCACGATTTGTCTCGGTAACCGACAACGCAGGCAACTTCCTCATCACGGCCGTGCTTCCAGGAAACTACGACATCGCGACAGACAGTAAAGACCACTTCGGGCCGGGTTCGGACGCAGACCATCCCGCTGTCTCCGTGTCCGTCGCAGCCGGTGGCACAAGTGAGGTTCGAGTGCCGATGATTCCGGGCGCGGTCATCTCCGGGCGCGTCACAAATTCCGCCGGGGACAAGCTGTCTAATATGGTCGTTCAGGCTTTCGTGGTTTCTTATCAGGACGGCTACCCGCTCCTCATGCCCGGCGCCCAGGCCAGAACCGATGATCAGGGCCAATACAAACTGTTCTGGCTACCACCGGGAGAATACTTTGTTGCCACCATGCTGCCACGCGGGCGCCGGACACCTTCGGCCGATGGAAAAGATCCCCTTACGACCTATTACCCTCGAACAACGGACACTCTGAGGGCGCAGCCCGTCGTCATACGCGGCGGCGAAGAACTCGGCGGCTTCGACATCGAAATGCAGGCGGCCTCCTCGTTCAAAATATCGGGAACGATAATCAGTTCCGTCACGCCGCCGAGCGGGCCGGGTCCTGTCGGCGCGAATGTCGGCTCTACGACTGCAACGATCAACATCCTCGTGCGTGACCCGAGCATCCCGGACGGCGTTGGCTCGCGCACGCTTGGCACGGTCCAGGTCTCTCAGTCCAGCGATCAGTTATGGAGCGCGCCTTTCGAAGTCTCGGGGATCCAACCGGGAATCTACGACCTCAGTACCTGGGTTCGAGAATCGAATCCTGACGGCGGCTCCAGCATCACGATCGGCCGGACGCCGGTTGAAATTCGGGATAAGGATCTCACGGGTGTTGAGCTTCGGATTTATCCCAGCGTACGGGTGCTCGGAAAGGTCACGGTGGATGGCCACGCCCCGGGCCCGGTAGCCGCGAGAGTGTCCCTACGGCCTGACGGCAGCGAAGTGAAAGTTCCCGTTTATCAGGGCATTGGCATGCGCGCCGTTGTTGCGGATCCAAAGGATGGCGCCTTCATGGTCCCGGCTGTGACCGCCGGACAGTTTCGCGTCGTCACGCAAGGATTGCCGCCGGATCTCTACGTGGCCGACGTTCTGCAGGCAGGCGTAAGCATCTACGACTCAGGCCTGACTGTTGCGGGCAAGACTCCGGATCTCATCGAAGTGGTCGTCAGATCCGGTTCGGCGACCGTCGAGGGAACAGCCAAGGATGCCGCGGGAAACACCATGGCGAACGCGACTGTTGTGCTCGTGCCGCCGACATCAAGACGTGGAAACCGCTCGTTATATAAGACAGTCACCACGGATCAAGCCGGTCATTTCACCATCCAGGGTATTGCGCCCGGAAACTATCAGCTGTTTGCGTGGCAGCGTGTTCCGGATGGGGCGTATTACAACGAGAGATTCCTTTCGCAGTATCAGAACCGCGGCCGCGCGGTGTTCGTAAACCAGCAATCTATGGTCACGGCCGACCTCACGGCAATTCCGGCCGAGGCTCGATAGCTGTGAGACCCTTCCTGTTTGTTCTCTCACTCGTTGTTGCGCAAGCGCCCACACAGGAGGCGGCGCGAGGTGTGATCCGCGGAGTAGTCCAGGTCGCGGGCACCGCGGCAGCGGTGGCTGGGGCCAGCGTCACTGTCGAATTGGAGCCTGGCGGCGCGTCGGGGCGCGCCGTCCATTTGAAAACAGACCAGGACGGCCGTTTCGAAGTGACTGCGGTGCCGCCGGGGCGATATCGCGTGTCGGTCCGTCGGGAGGGTTACTTCTCGTTATCCATTGAAGGCAATGCAGAGGAAGTCGTGATCATCTCCATTGGAGCAGACACGAAAGCGTCCGACCTTTCTATCCTGCTGGTTCCGGCAGGAGTGATCTCCGGGCGAGTGATTGACGGCTTCGGAGAATTGCTGCCGATGGCGAACGTTCGCGCCTTCACCGTCACCAGCGACGGTGGACGGGTCACACTCAAACCTGCCGCGACAAATTTCACAGACCATCGGGGCGAGTTTCGTCTGTTCTGGCTTCCGCCGGGGGAATACATCGTTCAGGGCGAGCCGCCTGGATCCGCGACCGGTCGGACCGGGCTGTCCCTCAAAGCGTTCTACCCGAATGTGACCGAACTCGCATCTGCTGCTCGCATCGAGTTGAAAGCAGGTGACTCAAGAACCGGTATCGACATTGCGCTTCCTGCCGCGATCATCCAACCCACGTCGAAGACGTTCAAGATCTCCGGTCAGGTGCTGAGTACCCTTACGGCAGATGGGCGGCGTGGCGTGCCTGCGGCATCGGCGCTCATGTTGTTGCCTCACGACGCGATCGATCAAAGCTCGCCGAGGAACGCCGGCACCTCCGATTCAAGAACGGGTCGCTTTGAGATCTCATCGTTAGTTCCCGGTGTTTACGATCTTTACGCGCGCGTTCAGGATTCCAGAGGATCGCCCAGCCGCCGAGGTGTCGCGCTGGCGTGGGGAAGAGCCGTCGTCGAGATACGCGATGCCGACGAGGACAACATCCGGCTCATCGTTCATCCCAGCGTCACAGTCAGCGGTATTGTGCGGCTGCCAGCAGACGCGTCGGTGTTGATGTCGGGGATTCGAGTCGAACTCGAATCCGTTGGAAGTACGGCGAGACTCGACAACGTTCGCGGAATGACGGATGCATCCCGCGGAGTGAGGCCCGACGGATCTTTCACGATTGGTGCGGTGGCTGAAGGCGACTACAGAGTTCGGCTTCGCGGCATACCTGCCGACGGTTACACCGTCGAGGTGAGACAGGGAGCGGAAGATGTCACGGATGCGGAGATCCTTGTGACTGCGACGACCCCACTACCGCTGGAGCTGATCGTGCGGCGACGACAGTAGCGAGGGAAGAAAATCGGGGCCAGGCCACTTGGTTCCTATTTTCTTGCCGATACCTCATCTGTTCCCGGAAACCTCGGCGGGCAAGAAAATAGGAACCAAGTGGCCTGGCACCGATTTTCTTCCCGAGCCTATAATGCAAGCCAATGTCTACAGCATCGATGGGACTCCGTTGAGTCCGGAGCGGTTCGACCAGGTACAGGATCTCTTTGTTCGCGCACTGGAACAAGTCGAGGCTGGCCGTGCCGCATTCCTCCAGCAGGCTTGCTCCGGCGACCAGCAACTGCGACGCGAAGTGGAATCTCTGCTCGCCGAGGAGCCGCGCGCGACCAACTTCATGGAAGGAACACTCGACGCGGTCGCCCGAGAACTGATTTCAACACATCAGCGCTTGACGGCTGGAGTATGCATCGGGCACTACGAGATCACATCGTTCCTCGATGCGGGGGGAATGGGCGAGGTTTATCGCGCGCGTGACACGCGCCTGAAACGCGACGTCGCAATCAAGGTGCTGTCGAGCGAGTGGTCGCAGGATGCGGACCGCGTCGAGCGCTTCAAGCGCGAAGCCGAAACGCTGGCGGCGCTGAATCACCCGCGGATTGCTCAGATCTACGGGCTCGAGGAATCAGGGGACACCCTGTGTCTTATTCTTGAGTTCGTCGAAGGCGACACGCTGGCCAATCGGCTTACGTTAGGGCCTTTGTCTCTGGCCGAGTCTCTCGATATCGCGCGCCAGATTGCCGAGGCTCTCGAAGCCGCCCACGAGCGCGGCATTGTCCATCGCGACCTGAAGCCCGCAAATGTGAAACTCACTCCAGACAACAAGGTCAAGGTGCTCGACTTCGGTTTGGCCAAGGTGCTTTCAACGCAGCCCGTGACTTCCCAATCGCCTACTGTCGGCACACGGTCGTTGCCGGGGTTGATCCTGGGAACCGCAGGCTACATGGCCCCCGAACAGGCCAAAGGCCGGCCTGTCGACGCGCGCAGCGACATCTGGGCATTCGGGTGCGTGCTTTATGAAATGCTGGTCGGAAAGTCGGCTTTTCCCGGTGAATCCGTAGTGGAGGTTCTGAGCGCAATTCTACACGTCGATCCCGATTGGAACGCATTGCCTGCAACCACGCCTCCGTCGATTCGAGCCCTTCTGCAGCGTTGCCTTCAAAAGGATCCAAGCCTTCGTTTGCGGGATATCGCGGACGTGCGCTTCCAGATCGAAGACTTGCAGTCGCCGCCGGTGGCCCCAGTAACATCGCAGGTGCCATCGCTCGCCCCCGCGCGTCGGGCCCGCGAACGCGCTGCCTGGATCGCCGCTGTTGCCATCCTCGCGATGGTGGTCGTCGGGCTTTCTCTGCAGCGCGGCACGACGGCGCCGTCACGATCTCCGGAAATGCGGCTCCAGATCGTGACGCCTGCCGAAACGAGTCCATCCGGGTTTTCGCTCTCCCCCGACGGTCGCAACCTCGTTTACGTGTCGCAATCTAAACTGTGGTTGCGACCCCTCGACTCGGAGAAGGCGGAGTTACTGCCCGGGACGGAAGGTATTACGTCGATGACGTTCTGGTCGCCGAACAGCCTTGCGATCGGCTTCGGCACGAGCGATCACTTGAAGCGTTTCGACATCGAGAGCAAACTCGCCAGGACTCTTTCGAACGTTCCCGCGGGGACGGGCTTCAGAAGTGCGTCCTGGAATGCCGCGGGCAAGCTTTTGATTGGATCCGCGGGCGACCACTTGCCTCTTTATTTGTTTAGCTCCAGCAATGACGGCGCAACAGAGGCCACGGAGCTTGCACCGGATCAGACAACCCAGGGATATCCCTACTTTCTTCCGGACGGAAATCACTTTCTTCTTTTCGGCCGCACGATCAACGGACAAGGAATCTACATCGGCTCGCTCGACTCGAAACAAACGAAGCGTCTCTTCGATGCCGACAGCGGTGCCGTTTTCGCCCCGCCCGACTACGTTCTCTTCGCCCGGCGAGGCGCGCTTCTGGCGCAGCGGCTGGATCTCTCATCGCTCGCTCCCAGTGGAGAGCCGGTGTCCGTGGCGAGCGAGGTCTTTGTCGATACGTCCGTTGGCAGCACCAGTGTGCGTGGCATCGTCGCTGCGTCGGCGTCGTCTGCAGGAGTAATCGCGTTCCGGGCTCGCGGAGAGCGCACGCAACTTGCATGGGTTAATCGCGCCGGCCAAGTCTTAAAGGTGATCACCGGCTCGGATCAAGTTACAGATACGCGACAGGCAGACGACCTCAGTCTTTCTCCCGACGGCCGCACGGCCGCGTTCGCAAAAACGCTCAACGGAACCAAAGACGTATGGTTGATCGATCTGGAAACCGAGATCGGCCGCCGTTTCACCTTCGCCGACGGATGGCATGGACGGCCGGTCTGGTCGCCCGACAGCAAACAACTAATTTTCAGCAGCCTTCGAAAGGGAGTACTGGATCTTTATCAGCGCGCCACAAGTGGAACCGAGCCGGAAAGAGTGCTGCTCGAAACTCGCGAGGGCAAGACTGCGCACGACTGGTCGCCCGATGGCCAATATATTTTGTATCAATCTTCCAATCCGAAGACGTCAGATGACCTCTGGGTCTTGCCGGTTTCAGGCAACGCCTCGCCGACACCCGTCGTTCAAACCGATGCTTTGGAGTGTTGCGGCAGATTCTCACCAGACGGGCGATTTGTAGCGTATCAGTCGTGGGAAACCGGCCGCAGCGAGATCTACGTTCAGTTGTTCATGGGAACAGGAAGCAAACAGCGCATCTCTACAGAGGGAGGAGCCGGCCCACGCTGGCGCCACGACGGAAAAGAGATGTTCTACCGCGCTGCCGACGGAAACCTCATGTCGGTTTCCATCGATCTTGGAGTCGCCGCCGTCAAGGCGGGCGCACCGACGCCTCTGTTTCGCCTGGCTACGCCCGTCTACGCGCCGAGCCTCGACGGAAAGAATTTTCTGACCAACATCGTCACCGAGCCCGCGTCTCCGATTACCATTCTCCTGAACTGGGACCCGACGACGAAACGGCGCGCTGAAAACTGAGATTAAGCCAGTCGAAAAGGTAATTCAGGCACCCAGCTCTTCACTGCCCGCCGATGGCGCGTGCAGAACGCTCCCAATAAGCGGGAGGGTCGTTATCGCGCCGACTGCCAACAGCGCCCAGCCCGCACCACGGCGTTCTTGCTCGCCAAATTTCTCGCTGAGTAATAGGCCGATTCCGACGCCGAGAGCAACGCGCGTCACGGCGATCAATCCAATCTGTGGCACTGTCAAAATACGGTCTTTCATAGAATCCTCTCAGTATTCCGATGAACTCACAAAAAAAGTAACAAGGGCGTCACCAATGAACCTAATTCGTGAGGTTGCCGGAGTCGTGAGCGAGAGTAGGTACGACGATGTGACCGCCCAACGCTCGAAGCTCGAATGCATCAACGCCCATCATGCCCAGCATCATCGCGAGTTGCCCGCCATGATGAATATCGTGCGCCATGATTCGCCATATCGTCCATTGTCTCGAATTCAAATAATTCTGGCCTCTCCACCGATGGGCGTAAGTCGTATCGAGATCGGCTACCGTCCACTCGTCAAGGACGCGCTGAATCGGATGCCACGACAGTTCCAGCCATTCCGTCAATCCCCGCGGGTCATCAGCAGCAACAGCCCCTTCAACGATATGGCGAACTCCGTCCGGGTCGGTCTCCCACTTCGGGACGCGTTGTGCGACAGCATCAACTCCAGGAGCTCCCATTCGGACAAACCAATTGATTCGACCGAGGCTGATGTGCCGGACGATCTCGCCGAGGGAACGACGGTCTGTTGCAGCGCGCCAGATGAGCTGCTCGTGTGTAAGAGGGGTTACGGCGTGCACGAGGCTGGTTTGGTATCCTTCCCAACCCCGATAGATGTTGGCAAGTGAGGTCATATTGAAACGCTTCCTATTCTGGTCATTATACGAGCGGCGCTAGAGAATCATGTTGCGCGGCACGGCCACCGGGAATAGTCCCTTCCAACAAGGAACATTGCGATTTAGAATTGTGTCTGTGTTTGACGAAGCCAGGACGAACGCATACCGAGTCTTCGGAATCTTAAGCATCGTTATTCTTCTGGGTGTTCTAGGAGATTTCCCCGTCAACCCTTCTCTTGATGGGGACCAGAGGCCCGCTGGAATCGGTGTCCTTAATACACAGCACGCAATTGTGCTCGAGCGCGGGCTTTTGCGTCTGCGCAACTTCTCCCAACCGCTCAAGACACGACAAACGTTGGTCCCCGTCGTTTCTTGCGACCGCGTCAAAGATCCCAATGGCCTCCGCTTTTGCGGCTCTGTCCTTCCCGTGCGTGGGGTCGCTTACTCAATTCACCTGACCGTCAGCACAGGCACTCGTTCCCCTCCCATCCCGCAGTCACCCTATTTCATCTAGGTTTTTAAATTCCCTCACGGGATTCAAAGAGAGTTTTTCACTAGGAGTAACTATGGATGCAGGAAAGGTGTTTGCCTTGTTGCTTTCGGCTTTGGCCATCGGCGCGGTGGTGTATCTTCAATGGCTATCCTCTCGATCAAAAGCGGATACGCCGCCTCAGGCCACAGACTCGGTTCCTAACGAAAGGATTCAAGAGCCCACGAATTCAAGGAGAGTTGGTGCGCGTCGGCGATAAATGAGGCCAAATGACGGTAAACACGGAGTCTTCGAGAGCCGGCTCTGCATCCTCTATTAATAGATCGGAAAAAGAGCCCATCTTGCAGATCGAAAAAGGCATTGCCGGGACGCGGGCCATGCTCGCGTCCCGGCGTAATTCTTACCATTTCCAGCCTTCTATTCCTCGCTTGAACGATTGCCTTTCGGTTTGCACCTTGGCCAATGCGCCAAGCATCCTGTTCGCTTTTCCGCTGATCCTTCAGTGGGCCCAGTTCCCAGCGCCTAAAAAACGATTGACGAATCAATCAATCGACTGATTGAATCATTCGTATGCCTGATGCCGACACCAAACAGCGGATTCTGGATGTTGCCGAGCGTCATTTTGCAGAGCACGGTTACGCAGGAGCGTCACTCAGAGGAATTATCAAAGCCGCTTCGGTCAACCTCGCGGCCGTCCATTATCACTTTCGATCGAAGGAGGCCCTTCTGGAGGCTGCGCTGCTTCGGCGCGCGGAGCCGCTCAACCGTGAACGTCTGCGGCTTCTTGCCGAAAGCGAGGCGCGGGCCGGTGCTTCCGGTCCTGCGGTGGAAGAAATTCTGGATGCCTTCGTCGGGCCGCCAATGCGACTCATCCTGACAAGCGGCGAAGGTCGCATCTTTGGCAAATTTGTGGGACGACTGCATGCCGAGACAGGAGAGATGTTTGCCCGCATCGCGGAAAAGCATTTCTTACCGGTGACCCGCCGTTTCGGCGGCGTTCTAAAAAAGGTATCTCCGAAGATGCCGGAAGAAGAGCTCTACTGGCGGCTCCATTGTGTTTCCGGCGCGATGGCGCACACGCTAAGCCACTGGGATCAGCTGGAAACGATGTCTGCAGGAATGCTGCAAACGAAAGATGTGGAATGTGTGATCAAGCGCATGGTGAATTTTCTGGCGCCAGGTTTCCGGAGTCCTGCCGTCTACACACGCCCGCAATCCGGGAGAAAACGAAAATAGTTATGAAATCGTTTCCATTGAACCATCCGAATTCAGCGGTCTCTGCTCCCTGTTTTCTGCGACACCTGTAGCGATTCGACGGAGGGTCTCGAAAATGTTTCACTGGCACAGGCCCGGTTCGTGTGTCGTCTTACTGACTTTCTTTCTTGGCATTGCGACAGGTGGATGTCGCAGCGCTCAACCCGCAGCGACGCAGCAGCCCGTCCCGCCAACCGTTCAGGTGGCGGCAGTTGAACGCCAGGACGTCGGCCTGACCGGCGAATGGATTGCCTCGATTGATGGCTACGTGAACGGGCAGATTCAGCCGCACGTTTCGGGCTATCTGGTTAAACAGAACTATAAGGAAGGATCCCCGGTACGAGAGGGGGATGTCTTATTTGAAATCGATGCCCGTCCCTTTCAGGCCGCGCTTGATCAAAGTCGCGCCCAACTGGCACAGGCGCAAGCACAACTTGGCCAGGCGCAGGCTCAATCGGAGCAGACACAGGCGCAAGTCGTGCAAGCGCAGGCCCAGCTCGCCAAGGCGGAACAGGATGTCGCGCGGGATAAGCCTCTGGCCGAGGCAAAGGCAATCGCCCAGAGCCGGCTCGACGACGATCTTCAGGCACGAGCCGGAGCTGCAGCCGCTGTCAATGCCGCAAAGGCCACAGCATCTGCCTCTCAGGCATCGATTACCGCAGCGACTGCGGCGGTCGTGGCTGCACGTGCCGCAGTGGAGCAGTCGGAATTAAATCTCGGCTTTACGAAGATCACTTCTCTTGTCAGTGGCATTGCAGGCATTGCCAAGGCGCAAATCGGCGATCTTGTTTCCACCACCACGATTCTCACGACAGTGTCTCAGCTGGATCCCATCAAAGTGTATTTTCCGATATCGGAACAGGATTACCTCCGCGCATCAAAAGCATCCGGCCCGCCTCTGGAAGGAATTCCGCTGAAGCTAATTCTCTCCGACGGCAGCACCTTTCCTCAGACCGGTCATGTCTTGTGGACCGATCGCCAGATCGACACGAGCACTGGCACCATTCGTCTCGTTGCCTCGTTTCCGAATCCCGGCAATGTGCTACGGCCCGGCCAGTATGGAAGAGTTCAAGCTATTACCCGTCAACTGCATGACGCTCTGCTGGTGCCACAGGCTGCGGTCACTGAGCTTCAGGGCAACTTTCAAGTTTCCGTCGTGACAAACGACGACAAGGTGGAAGTCCGGACCATAAAGATCGGTCCCGCCATCGATGGAAAATGGATTGTGAACGAAGGCGTAGCCTTCGGCGAGCGCGTGGTTGTCGGAGGACTGCAATATGCGCAGCCGGGTGCGGTCGTGCATCCCGAACCCGCGGCGGCGAAGGGGAACTAGCCATGGCAGCATTCTTTGTACGACGCCCGATTGTCGCCATTGTCATCGCCATCATCACCGTGCTCGCCGGATTGGTCGCAATGCGCGGGCTGCCTCAGGCGCAATTCCCGGAGATTGTTCCACCGCAGATCATTGTGTCCACCGTCTATCCGGGCGCGGATGCGCAGACCGTGGAGCAGTCCGTCGCCACGCCGATCGAACAACAGATGAACGGAGTCGACAACATGTTGTACATGCAGTCGACCAATGGCAACGACAACTCGATGGCCCTCACCGTAACGTTCGACGTCGATACCGATGTCAACACCGACGAAGTGAACGTTCAGAATCGCCTGGCCCAGGCGACACCAAATCTCCCCCCGGAGGTAACGCGATTCGGCACGACAACCCGCAAGTCTACGGGTTTGCCGTTGCTCGTGCTCGCTCTGTACTCCCCGAAGCAGACGCACGACTCGTTGTTTCTTGCCAACTACGCGAACATCAATATCAACGATCAGTTGCTGCGCGTTCCGGGAGCAGGCCAGATTCTGCTCTTCGGCGCATCGGATTATTCGATGCGCATCTGGATCAAGCCCCAGGTACTGGCAAAGCTTGGACTGACAGTCGCGGATCTTGCCTCGGCGCTCAACCAGCAGAATGCCGTCAATCCCGCAGGCCAAATCGGCGGCAATCCGTCCGTGCCTGGCACGCAAATGACCTACTCGATCCGTACCCAGGGTCGACTGGTGAACGCCGAAGAATTCGGAGAGGTCGTTGTTCGCGCAAACCCTGACGGTTCCGTCGTGAGACTGAAGGACATTGCGCGAATCGAGCTTGGAGCGCTGAACTACAACGAAGTCTCGCGGTACAACGGACAACCCAGCTGCATCATCGCCGTTTTCCTCACGCCGGGAGCAAATGCCGTCGCAGTGTCGGAAGGCGTGCACAAGGTGATGGAAGAGTTAAAGCAGCGGTTTCCGGCTGACCTCGAATACACCGCAGCACTCGATACGACGGTTCCCGTCACGGAAGGAATTCACGAGATCCTTGTCACCCTGTTCGTCGCAATGGCCCTGGTGATTCTGGTTGTCTATCTCTTCCTCCAGAACTGGCGCGCCACTTTGATTCCTATGATTGCAGTGCCGGTATCGCTGATCGGAACGTTCGCGATTTTTCCGGCGCTCGGATTTTCCATCAATACGCTTTCCCTGTTCGGTCTTGTTCTCGCGATCGGACTCGTTGTCGATGACGCGATCGTTGTCGTCGAAGCCGTTGAGCACCACATTGAGCAGGGTATGAGTCCGCCCGAGGCGACTTTGCGCGCCATGCGCGAAGTGTCCGGGCCTGTGGTGGCGATTGCATTGATTCTCGCCTCTGTATTTATTCCGATGGCGTTCATGAGCGGCATTCAGGGCAGACTCAACCGGCAGTTTGCCGTCACGATTGCAATTTCCGTCATGATCTCCGCCTTTAACGCCCTCACCCTGGCGCCGGCCTTGACGGCCATGTTGCTGCGGCCGCGAAAGCCGATGCGAGGTCCGCTCGGAGCGTTCTTCCGCACATTCAACCGCGGTTTCGAAAAAATCAAAGACGGTTACGTCAGCGTGAGTCACGGACTGGTCCGGAAGGCCATTGTGGGAGTGCTGATTCTCGCGATCTTCGCCGGCGCCGATGTCCTGCTGAGTAAGAGGCTGCCGACCAGTTTCCTCCCCGACGAAGACTATGGCTTTCTCTTCATGAACGTGCAGCTTCCCGCGGCGGCGTCACTCCAACGGACCGATGCCGTGGCACGGAAAATCGAAGCCATCCTGGCGAAGGTGCCCGGAATCAGAGGGTATACAACGGTCGCGGGATTCAGCCTCCTCACCCGTGTTTCCACAACCAACAATGCCTTCTATTTTGTGAACCTGAAACCGTGGGACGAACGGGGCGCTGCAGGTCTGGATGCAAGAGCGATCCTCGCAAACATTAATCGACAACTGTCGGCCCAGGTACCGGAGGCGGTTGCTTTTGCCTTCAATCCCCCGGCGATTCCCGGCCTGGGAAGCTCCGTGGGTTTCTCCTTCTGGTTGCAGGATCGCAGCGGCGGCACGGTGGAAGATCTGAATCGCAATCTTCAGACATTTCTGCAAGCGGCACGAAAACGACCGGAATTAACCGGCATCAACTCTCAGTTCTCTTCGGCGACGCCGCAGTATTTCGCCACCGTCGATCGGGACAAAGCCCTGACGCAGGGTGTCGCCCTGAGCGATATCTACCAGACGCTGCAGGCGTCACTGGGCGGGTTGTACGTCAATCAGTTCAACCGATTCGGGCGTCAATGGAGAGTGTTTCTCGAGGCAGAAGCTGAAGACCGAGCGACGACGTCCTCCATCAATCAGTACTATGTTCGCAACAAGGCTGCCGCGATGGTGCCGCTGTCCACGCTGGTCACGATGCGCCCTGGCAGCGGCCCCGATTACACCAACCGCTTCAACCTCTACCGTGCGGCGCAGGTGCTGGGCTCCGCCGCACCGGGCTACAGTTCGGGGCAGGCAATGGCGGCACTTGAAGAGGTCGCTCGGGAGACGCTTCCCGCAGGGATGGGTTACGACTGGGCAGACCTGTCGTATCAGGAGAAGAAGGCCTCAGGCGCAGCGGGAACCATATTCGCTCTGTCGCTCCTGGTGGTCTTCCTGATTCTCGCCGCCCTCTACGAAAGCTGGACGCTTCCGTTTTCGGTGCTCCTCTCCGTCCCCGTGGCAATCTTCGGCGCTTTTGCCGGACTCTATTTGCGACAGTTCGATCTTGATATTTATGCGCAGATCGGACTTGTCATGCTCATCGGTCTTGCTGCGAAGAACGCCATCCTGATCGTGGAGTTCGCACGCGATGAAATGCTTCGAGGCCGTAGCGTCATCGATGCGGCGCTGGAAGGCGCGCGGCTAAGGCTGCGGCCGATTCTGATGACATCCTTCGCATTCATTCTCGGGTGCGTGCCGCTCGCCGTCGCATCCGGATCCGGCGCCAGCGGTCGCCAGATCCTCGGCACAGTCGTGGTAACGGGAATGCTCGCAGCAACAGCGCTGGCAATTTTCATCATCCCGCTTCTGTTCGTCATCTTCGAGTATCTGGGCCTGCGGCTTCGCGGTACACAACACACGCAGTCGCCTGCGATGGAAGGAGGCGAGTGATGCAAATCGCGCGAATGAGACAGATTCTCACAGTGGCGCTATGCGCTCTGGCGTGCGCCTCATGCTCGGTGGGTCGCAAGTATGAACGGCCGATGGTGGTCGCTCCTGGGGCCTTTCGTGGCGCCGACAACGCTCAGTCGGGCCCGACGTCTTTCGGAGATGAAAAGTGGTTTGATGTATTTCAGGATCCGCAGCTTCAATCGTTGATTCGTACGGCGCTACAGCAGAATTACGACATACGCATTGCGGCGGCACGAATTGTCGAGGCCCGGGCCCGTGTCGGGATCGCGCAGGCGGAGCAATATCCGTCTGCTGCCGTAATTGCGACCGCCAATAATTACCGGTACGCGCGGACGAAGTTTCTGAACACCTATGAGACGAGCAACACGCAACTGGGCCTGGGACTGCGATGGAGCCCGGATTTCTGGGGAAAGTATCGAAACGCAACCGAAGCCGCTCGACACGATCTACTGGCCGACACCTGGGCACAGAGAGAGGTCACGGCGTCCCTTGTCGCCGATCTCGCGTCCGCCTACTTCACGCTGCGTGATCTGGATCTTCGGCTTGAGATCTCCCGGAAGACGCTCGCGGACAACCGAGATTCACTGCGGCTGACGCAACTGCTTTCCGATAACGGCGCGACTTCGCTGCTGGATGTTCGTCAGGCAGAGCAGTCCGTTTATGCGGCTGCCGCCGCAATTGCCGGCTTCGAAAAACAAATAGACGAACAGGAGAATTTTATCCACACGCTGATGGGAGAAAATCCCGAAGGTGTGACGCGCGGTGTTGAGGTAACGGCACAGCCGCATCTGCCGGACATTGCCGCAGGGCTCCCATCGTCGCTGCTCGAGCGGCGTCCGGATATTCAGGCTGCAGAAGCCCGGTTGGTGTCGAAGAACGCGCAGATTGGGGTCGCCCGCGCCGCCTATTTTCCCGACATCACGTTGACCGGGCTCGGAGGATTCCAGAGTCTGGCGCTAACCCGACTGTTCAGCGGCCCGACAGGTATGTGGACCTTCGTCGGCACCCTAACGCAACCGTTGTTCAATGCCGGCAGTCTGAAGAAGAATGTGCAGCTCGCCGAAGCCGAAACGCAGGAGGCGGTTCTCACTTACCAGAAGACGATCCAACAGTCGTTTCGTGAAGTGTCGGACGCGTTGAAGGCTTACGCCAAGGATCAGGAGTTCCGAAAACAGCAGGAGTTGCTTACCCAGGCTGCGGCCGACGCGCAACGACTGTCTAACATGCGCTATCAGGGTGGGTTCTCGAGCTATCTCGAAGTGCTCGATACCAATACGCGCTATTACTCGGCGCAAGTCACGCTGGCTCGCGCGCAGTTGGACGAACTTCTGGACTATGTGCAGCTCTACTACGTTCTCGGCGGTGGCTGGCAGTAATAAGGCGCGGATTCTCACCTCGCTCAGCCCTCCTCCTCAGCCGCTGCTTTAACCTTGCCGGCGGAATGGCCCGCGCCAGCGCCGCATGGTCCTTTTCGTTCTGGTCCGCATATGCCATTGAGAACGCCGTTAGCGCGTCATCGAATATCTC
>Ga0157375_10001110_pt1 | contig 23333 bp, 10 predicted proteins | sample M35metaG_FD_115311 | JGI IMG/M metagenome (GOLD analysis project Ga0157375, IMG submission 115311) | Miscanthus rhizosphere microbial communities from Kellogg Biological Station, Michigan, USA - M3-5 metaG | ecosystem: Host-associated > Plants > Roots > Rhizosphere > Soil | place: USA: Michigan... | reverse complement strand
TGGGTGTGGCGAGTGGTGGTCTGTTTCGTACGATTGACGGCGGCGCGTCCTGGACGCCCATTACTGACGGCAAACTGCCGCTGGGATCGACCGGTTCAGTCGCGGTGGCGGATTCCGATCCGAACGTGATTTATCTGGGCACCGGTTCGGACGATGTGCGCAGCAACGTTTCAACCGGCCGCGGGATTTACAAATCCACCGATGGCGGGCAAACGTGGGGTTTCGTCGGCCTTTACGACGCCGGACAGATCGGCGGCGTGCGCATTCATCCGACCAACCCAAACATCGCGTGGGTCGCCGCCCAGGGCGACGCCTTTAAATCCAATTCAGAACGCGGAGTTTTTAAGACGATTGATGGCGGCCAGACCTGGCACAAAGTTCTTTTCGTTTCCGATGAAGTCGGCGCAATGGACATCGAGCTGCAACCGGGCAATCCAAATGTTGTTTATGCGTGGATGTCGCGACTCGAGCGAAAGCCCTGGACGATCATCAGTGGCGGTCGCGAAGGTGGTTTCTATAAGTCGACTGACGGCGGCGAGCACTTCACGAAGATCACAAATGGCTTACCCACGGAGCTGATCGGCAAAGCGAATCTCGCGGTTACAGCCGCGAAGCCAAGTCGAATCTATGCGCTCGTTGAAGCAAAGCCCGGGGGCGGTCTCTATCGTTCCGACGACGCTGGGCAAAGCTGGCAGGCGATGAATTCACAGCCGGCCAATATTGCTACGGCAATGATTCAGCGTCCGTTTTATTACGTCGCGCTCGGTGCTGATCCAACGAATGCAGACGTTGTCTATACGGGCGCGGAAGGCTTTTGGAAATCGAGTGACGGCGGCAAAATTTTTTCGGTCTTTCGCACACCGCACGGCGACAATCACGACATCTGGATCAATCCGAAAGACGGAAACATCATGATTCAGAGTAACGACGGCGGCGCGAACATTTCGTTCGACGGCGGCCGCACGTGGTCAAGTCAGATGAATCAACCGACCTCGGAAATCTACGGCGTGTGGTTGGACGATCAGTTTCCTTACAAACTCTACGGCGCGCAGCAGGACAATACAACGGTCATCATTTCCAGTCAGGCCGATCCATACAACCTGAACGATTGGCGTCCCGGCCCCGGCTGCGAGACTGGCCCGATCATGCCGCATCCGCGGGATCCGAATGTCGTGTACGGCTCGTGCAAAGGCCAGTACGGCGTGATGAATTTGAGCATCGGTCAGGAAAAGAACTACTGGGTCGGAGCGCAGTCACTTTATGGAAATCCCGCCAGTGATTTGATTCTGAGATTTCAGCGCGTCTCGCCAATGGCGACGTCGCCGCACGATCCCGATGTTCTGTACTACGGTTCGCAATATGTTCATCGCACCCGCGACAGAGGAGTGACCTGGGAAAAGATCTCTCCAGATCTCACGGCGCATCCTGAATGTTGTCAGGGCGCCAGCGGTGAACCGATTACGCGCGATGTCACCGGGGAAGAGTTCTATTCGACGCTTTACGCGATTTCGGAATCGCCGCTTGAGAAGGGCGTGATTTGGACAGGCGCGAACGACGGTCCATTTTACGTCACGCGCAACAACGGCAAGACCTGGACAGACGTGACGCCGCCCGATCTGCCGAAGGGCGGACGCGTGCAGTACATCGAACCGTCGCCGCATCGTAAGGGCTCGGCCTATTACGCGGTCTATCGTTATCTGCTCGGCGATTTCGAACCTTACATTTATCGCACCGACGATTACGGGAAGACCTGGACGCGTTTGACCGATGGAAAGAACGGCATTCCGGCGGATTGGCCGACGCGTGTGGTGCGCGAAGATCCAGCGCGCGAAGGTTTGCTTTACGCGGGGACTGAATTCGGCATGTTCATCTCGTTCGACAACGGCGCGCACTGGCAGCCGTTTCAACAGAATCTTCCCAACGTGCCGGTGACTGACATCAAGATTTATCACGACGACCTGATTGTCTCGACGCAAGGGCGCGCGTTTTGGATCATGGACAACATCAGTCCATTACGCGAGCTTTCGGCGCAGATAAGTCAGTCTGAACCTCATCTGTTTAAGCCGCGTGACGGTTATCGCACGCGTACCGCGCCGGCAAATCTCGGACCGCAGATTGATTATTACCTGCCCGCTTCAAGCTCGCCGGTCACGATCGAGATTGTGGATGGGAGAGGCGCGGTGGTGAACTCTTACAGCAGCGAGACGGCCACGCCCGATCGTCCGGCACGTGGCGACGCAGGCCAATCAGACGATCCCGATGCTCCTTCGGCGCGTCGCTTTGGTCCACCCCCGCCGCGCGCCACGAAGAACGCCGGGCTCAATCGCGTCGTTTGGGATTTGCGAAACAAAGACGGCGTGACTTTGCCGCCCGGACCATATCAGGCGCGCGTGAAATTCGGCGCGACCACTCAAACTCAGCCCTTCAATGTGCTGATTGATCCACGCGTTGCGGCCGACGGTGTCACGGCTGCGGATTTGCAGGAGCAGTACGAGCACAACATGCGCATGCGTGTGCTGGTGAATGGCGTCAATCGACTCGTCGCGCGCGTGCGCGAAGTGCAGAACAATACGCCAACAGCAGCAAACCGAGATGGGGACACGTCGGCGCGTTTGAAAGCGATCGCTGCAAAGCTTTTGAGTGAGCCGGTGCGTTACGGGAAGCCGGGCTTGCAAGCGCACATCAATTATCTCGCGAGCATGACTGCCAATGTCGATCAGAAGATTGGCCGCGATGCGATTGAAAGATATGCGGTGTTGAAGAAAGAATTTGATGTAGTCAGCGCGGAAGTCGATCAGTTGCTCGGCCCGGCGCGTCAATAAGTCGCCGAACGCCTGTTTCACTATTTTTTTATTCCCGCAGCCCAATTCAAAATGACGACGATGGGCGTACGGCTCGCCTCTTCAACTGTTGTGTTGACGAGAAAACGCTGGCCGTCAGCCGATGCGTCGTAACGATTTGGAGAGCTGACGCTGGACACCTGGGTTTGAAACAGCGGCGCCGGAGTTCCCATTTCGAAGCCGGCTCCAGTTTTGATATCGACTGCCATCAGCTTGCGATCGGGAGCGATGAAGTAGAGTTCCTTCCCGTCACGCCGCCAGCGCGGTTGCGCGCCACCTGCGGTTGATACTTGCCATTTCCCACCTGCGAGCGGAAAACTTTGGACGTAAATCTCCGGCCGGCCCGACTCGTTGGAAGCATAGGCGATCCACCGACCATCGGGCGAGAAGCGTGCATGAAATTCCGCGAACTCGGCTGCCAACAACGGACGCGGATTTCCACTGCCATCGAGGGGCAGCAGCCAAATGTCCGCCTGCGTCTTTTCGCCAAACTCTTCGAACAAAAGACTCTTGCCGTCCGGCGACACATCGATACCATCGTCAATTCCGTAGGTGACTTCATAAAGTTTTTCTTCCTTGCCAGTGCCGTTTGAATTCTTCTTGAAGAAGGTAGTTTTGCCGTCGCTGGCGGAGGTATAGAAGAGAAAGTTGCCGTCCGTCGACCATGACGGATTGTCATAAGAACCCGCGCCAAAAGTGAACCTCAGCGGTACGCCGCGGACCAGATCCATGATCCAAATATCACTGTTTCCGCCGTCGAGCCTTTGTATGGCCGCGCGTTTGCCGTCCCACGAAAGCACGACGTCGTTGTACGAGCCGGGTGGGCCGGCATTGCTCAAAACTTTTCCAGTGCGATCCACCCATGACAGTTGCCGGCCTGCATCGATTCCTTTCCAAAAAACCAGAGTGCCATTGTCTGCAATAGAGAAATGTGAAAAGCCGGCGTTGGCTGAGTAAGCGACATTCTCCATCACGGTAAAAGGTTCGCCGATGAGTTCCAGCTTAGTTGCATCGAACGCCTGCGCCATTAAGGTAAACTCGCGAGCGAAGAGCAAGTATCCGGGCGCGACGTACGCTACATTTGAATCGGTTCGCATCAACAACTTGCGATCACCCGCCAGTGATCCAACATAAATACCTGTGCCTGCGCGCGCGCCCGTGAAACTGTAATAGAGAAAGTGTTTTCCATCCGGCAGAAAGGAAGGAAAATCCTGATCGATCTCGCTGTGCGCCGTGTCCAACGAGAGCAGAACTGATGGCTGCCCTCCTGACGCCGAAACTCGGCTGATTCCCTGGCCTCCCTGAGACATTAAAATCACGCCGTCACGGTTCCAGGAGCCTCCCAATGGCTCGGTTGCCAGCGGGCAGATCGTTTGGGGCGTGCCACCACTGACATCAACCTTCTTTAATTTGCCGCCGCCGAAGAACGCGATGTATCTGCTGTCCGGTGACCAGAACGGAAATGCCCCGTCATCCGTGCCAGGCAAGAGCTGTGTGTTGACGGACTCGAGGTTTCGCAGATACAGAGCAATTTTTCCGTCTGCAGTGCCCTGAAAAACAATCAGCCGGCCATCAGGAGAAATCGTCGGGGTTTTGATCTCGGCGACCTTGTCAGGCATTTCAATCGTAAAACTGATCGGCCGTTTGTCGACTGAGCGCGGCAGGAAATACGGCACGGCGAAGACAGCAGTGGTGAGTAGCAAGACTCCCGCGACAATCCAGGGAACGAGCTCCCGACGTTTTCGCCAGGGGACCGCGCGCGTCAGGGGGATTACCGAGGTTGAATCCGAAGTCGTCGCAGGGCCGGAGAGAGCCTCAACCGCAAATGCCAGATCTCGGGCCGAATTGAATCGCTCCTCGGGATTCTTTTCGAGGCAATGATTAACGACACGTTCCAGCGCCGGATTGATGTTGCGATTCGTTGACGAAAGATCGCGTGGATCCTCACGGAGAATTGAGCTGATTGTGTCGGCCGTTGATTCGCCGCGAAACGCGCGACGACCGGACAGCATCTCGTACAGAATCGCGCCGAACGAAAATATGTCCGAGCGATGATCCGCGGGTTGGCCACGCAACTGCTCCGGCGACATGTAACCGATCGTTCCCATCACCATGCCGGGATCGGTGTTTACCCGTCGTGTGGGTACCTCTGTCTGCGTCTGACCGCCATCGGCCCCGGTTAGCTTGGCGAGACCAAAATCGAGAATCTTCACGCGACCATCTTTGGTAACGAAGATGTTTTCAGGTTTCAGATCCCGATGAACGATTCTTTTTTCGTGCGCGGCTGCCAGACCTTGCGCAATTTGCAACGCGTAGTCGATCGCTTTGCGTTGCGATAAGGCCACCCCGCCCATCCGGTCACGCAATGTTTCACCTTCGAGCAACTCCGACACGATGTAAGGTGCGCCATCATGCGTGTCGATGTGATGGATGACCAGAATGTTGGGATGATTTAGAGCGCCGGCAGACTGTGCTTCCTGCTCAAATCGCGCCAGTCGATCTTTGTCGCTTGTTAACGCGGCGGGCAGAACTTTGATCGCCACTTCTCGATTCATCTGCGAATCGAAAGCCCGATACACCTCGCCCATTCCGCCTTCACCGATCTTTGAGCGGATTTCGTAACGGCCAAGTTTTGTGCCTGGCGCGATCACTGTTTCTGTTTCAGAATGGCGGTCCAATTCAGCACTAAGATCAACGGCGCTGGATTATTCGCGTCGACTGGCGTGTTAATGAGAAAGCGTGCGCCATCAGGCGTGACGGCGTACGGGCATCCGTAGCCGAATTTGATATTGGTCCCAAAAAGCTCCCGCGGCACACTGCTCTCTAACGTCGTTGTGTTCTTGATTTCCGCGCTCATTATTTTTCCGGCTTCAGCAATATAGAAGAGTTCTTTTCCATCGTCTCGCCACAACGGAAAGCCGCCGCCATTTGATGAGACCGTTGCTTTGCGGCCCGAAACCGGAAAGGTCTGCACATAAACTTCTGGTCGTCCCGTCTCGTTAGACTGGTAGGCGATCAAATGACCATCGGGAGAAAATTTGGCGAAGGACTGATCGAAGCCAGCGGATTGTAAGAGTGGCTTTGGTTGGCGCTCGCCCGAAAGCGGCAGCAACCACATGCCGGCGTGGCCACTGGGTCCCCAGCGCATGAAAAGAATATTCTGACCATCGCGCGACCAACTTGTAGGATTATCGTCGGAATCAGATGGCAACAGTAACTGGTCGTCGCCGGTGGCGCTAGCCGAGGTCGTGTAAAGGTGAACGTGCCCGTCGCCGGCCCGGTTTGAGCTGAAGGCAATGCGATTTCCGTCAGGTGACCAGACGGGATCGCCATCAGATTGTGGATCGAAAGTCAGTCGTGTTCGGCTGCCCCGCGAGAGGTCAAAGATCCACAAATCGCTCTCGCGCCCATCGGCGTCAAATAATCCCGCCACAGCCCGTCTCCCGTCAGGAGAACTGGCTATAGAGGCGTAACTATCGGGTTCGGGGACAGCGGCGAGCTTCTTTCCTGTCCGATCGAACCACACGAACTGTGAAATAGCGCTACCTGATTGGTAGGCGAGCACACCGTTATCCGAGACTGAAAAGTCGAACTCGTGGTTGTCACCTACCTCCGCCACATGTTCGGCTACGATCGTGGGATCGCCCGTCACCTTCAGGCTGGCGGGATCAAAAGGCCGGGCCACCAGCGCACCTTGACTGACGTAGAGCAAATAGCCGGGTGCGTAGGCCACAGGCGTGACGGCGCCAAAGAGAATCCGGGTTTCCTGCGAATCGAGTGAGCCGATGCGAATGTGGTGATTCTCGGTAGTTTCCGCGTCAGCGAGGAAGACGAAGTGCTGTCCATCAGGCAGGAAGCAAGGCCAACGATGCGCTTCTTCTTTGGGATCGACTTTCGTCGCGAGTGTCGGCGCACCACCCTGGGCCGATACGCGGTGCAGGCCATCTGGTCCAGCAAAGAGAATGACGCCATCGCGATTCCACGCGCCGCCTCGATCCTCGCCGACATCGCAAAGCATCTGCGGACGGCCGCCAGAGGCATCGATTTTATAGAGCTTGTCGCTGACAAAATACCCAATGAAACGGCTGTCGGGTGACCAGAACGGCGACACGGCGCCGTCCGTGCCTGCCAATGGTTGCGCCGTCAGCGAATCAAGCGATCGCAGCCAGAGCAACCGCTTGCCCTCAGCGTTACTGGCGATAAAGACGACTCGCGAACCGTCAGGTGAAACTGTTATCCGGTAAGGAAAAGTTGCCTTGTCGGAGGTTGTCAGCGCCAGCCGGACCGGCTGGCTGCTGGGCTGTGAGCGCGAAAGATAAGAGAAAGCCAGGGCGGCGACAGCGACAACCAATAGGAGACAAATTCCCAACCACACCAGCCGTTCGCGGGTCCATCTTGACGACGAAGAAACCTGAGGACTGATCGCCGTCAGTGTCTGCTGACTGGGATGACTCGTAACGCCCGTAAGCGACTCTAAAGCAAAAGCTACATCAGTCGCGGATTGAAAACGACGCTCCGGACTCTTTTCCAGGCAATGCCAGACCACGCGTTCCAACCCGGGCGCGATGTTTGGATTGGAAGCCGAAAGTTCTGCGGGCTCTTCTTTGAGAATCGCGTTGAGCGTCTCGATTGACGAATCGCCACGAAAGGCGCGGCGCCGCGACAGCAATTCATACAGCACCGCGCCGAAAGAAAAAATATCGGTGCGATGATCTGTCGCCTGGCCGCGCACCTGCTCAGGCGACATGTAGCCGACCGTGCCCATCACGGTGCCCGGGTCGGTGCGAACTTTGCGGGTGGCGATCTCAGTTTGCGCGACGTCCTCTCCCGAAGGTTGGACGAGTTTCGCCAGACCGAAATCCAGAATCTTTATGCGTTCGTCTTTGGTGAGGAAAATGTTGTCCGGCTTGATGTCTCGGTGAACGATTCCTTTGTCGCGGGGCGCGGCGAGGCCGTGCGCCAACTGAACGGCATAGTCGATTGATTTCCGGGTGGCTGGCTGTCGTTGATCAAGCAGTTCACGCAGCGTTTCGCCCTCGAGCAATTCCGAAACAACATAAGGTGAGCGATCGTGGACGCCAACATCGTAAACGGCGAGGATATTTGGATGATTCAGCGCGCCGGCGGCTTGGGCTTCCTGTTCAAATCGAAGCAAACGTTCGGCGTTTTCCGAAAGGTCGGCCGGCAGAACTTTGATCGCTACATCGCGATTCAGCTTTTCGTCGCGCGCGCGATACACCTCGCCCATTCCGCCTTCGCCAATCTTGGACAGGATTTCGTAACGACCAAGTTTTGCACCAGGTGACGGGCTCACAGATGGTTTGAAAGGACTCCGACTCAATAACGGCGGACGTATCTTATTTGAATCCGCTGATTAAGACCACGTCTTTCAAGGGCGTTGGCGCGCACGCAGTACACCGGCACGTCATCATTCCGCGGATTAACGACATAGACTGACACGCGCCCGTCCGAGAGTGTTTGAATCGTTGCTGGTGAAGCTAACCCGGTGAGATACCAACCCGCTGGCAATACGACTGTGTTGCGCAGACGGCCGAACGTGCGGTCGCGCTAAGGCAGTTTGCGCGTTGAATACAGTCGTCACGGGTGTCGCACTACTAATGCCGGCATCCGTGGAATGCGGAAGAATGTTGGTTTCAATCTCGCTCGACGCGTTCGCAGAGGCAAATGATGGGCTAGAGTTTCCAGGAGTCGAGGAAGAGATTCACTTACCAGGGCTGTGCCACGCGCGACAGAATTTCACCGACTCGTCAGTCTCAACGCGATTGCATTGGGGACAACGTTTCATTTTTTTGTAAGACAAGTGTCAGCTAGCGATCTTTTATAACGAAGAACCATACCAACGCAAACTAACAGTTTGCGTTACGGCTCTAGCCCCATGCGCCGCTGTAGATCGGCGTACCGCGGGTCGCTGCGGAGCGACTCATAGGGTGCATACCATCTGACTCTTGGCAATAGACCACTGTGAGCTTGAAAGTCCTTTTCCAGCCACGCAAAAGCCTGGTCCTTATCTCCCAGCCCCGCGTAAACGGCAGCCAGGTCCTGGCCGACCGCCTCATGCCTTCCATACTTTTCCTCGAGCTCTTTGAGCATCGCCAACGCTTCGGCACGCCTTCCGGACACTGCGTAACCGTATCCCAGGCTGCCAGGTATTGAACGGTCCCGTTCAGGTAAATCAGCCGCTTTCCGCAGCTCCGCGATTGCCTCCGCGTAATTGCCCTCTTTGAGATATGCCAGGCCCAGATACATATGTCCTCTCGGATAACGCGGATCGAGCTCAATGACTTTACGGGCTTCAACGATAGCTGAATCCACATCGCCGCGAGCGAGATAGGTTTGGGAAACGTTTTGGTTGATAGCCAGGGAAAGAGGATCGAGTTCCTGGGCGCGCTTCGCCTCTCTTAGTGCTTCGTCAAATCGTCCCTTATCAAGCAGCAAGATGCCATACCAGTGATGTGCCGTGGGATAATTTGGGTTTAACTGAAGGGCGCGTTTGAATTCTTCCTCACCCTTTTCCAATTGCCACAGCTCATCATAGGCGTACGCCAAAGACGTGTGGGCTTCAGCCAACGAATTATCGAGTTGGAGAGCACGCTCGGCGAAGGCTTTGGCCTTCGGTAAAGTCTCGCTGCCAGGAGTGCCAGCGTAGAACTCCAACAGTGAGTAACAATCGGCTAGTCCCACATATGCCAGGGCGTAGTTCGGATCTTTGTCGGCGGCCAATTGAAATTGCTCGATTGCTTTCCTAAGGTTGTTCGGGGTTCTTTTGTTCCAGTAATACCGGCCTTTCAAATAGAAAGCATACGCCTCCGGATTGCTGGTATCGCGTCTGGTCAACTGTCGCTGCTCTTCGCCGCTCAACTTCGTGCGGAGCCGTTCGGAAATTTCGCGCGAGATCTCCTGCTGAACAGCGAGCGCATCAGCAAGCTTGCGGTTGTACTGCTCGCCCCAAACCTGCTTGTTGTCACGTACGTCCAGCAACTCTGCGCTGACGATAAGACTATCGCCCCGTTGCAGTAGTCGCCCGGTCACCACCGCGCGCACACCCAGGTCGTGACCCACCTTCAACGGATCCGTATCTTTTCCTTTGTACTGAAAGACCGTGCTCCGCGGGCTGACGTGCAAAGAGGGTAGCTGCGTCAGATTGTTGATAATGCTTTCGGTCAAACCATCCGACAGATACTCCGTGTCCGTATCACGGTTCTGGTTAACAAACGGCAAGACGGCGATCGAGTCGATCGCGACTTCCGTATTGCGCCCGCGCAGATACATAGCGAAAGCGACCGCACCAGCGACCAGCGCAATCGCTATAAGGGCCGCGGCCAGTTTGTGCTGTTTGATTCCGGAGACGATGAATTCGACGCTTGAAACGGGCGCTGTCGCGGCTGATGCCGCCACTTCGCCGCCGGTATCTGAGCTGACAGTCGAGCCAATTGAACTGGGCGGGACGGTAGAGTCCAATTCTGCTGCGCCCTCCTGCTCACGCCGTAACTCGCGCAACTCGATGGCCGCTTCCCTGATCGACTGGTACCGGTCGTCGGGATCCTTTGCCAGACAACGGCGCACTATGCGCGTCAAGTCAGCCGGTGCTGAAGTGTTCACATCCTTCACCAACGGCACTGGCGCATGAACGATCTTGTGCAATGTGTCGATGGTCGATTCGCTTTCGAAGGCCCGTTGGCCGGTAGCGGCCTCGTAAAGGATGCACCCGAATGAAAAGATATCAGAGCGATGATCGACGGCACGGCCTTGCGCCTGTTCTGGCGACATATAGCCGACTGTGCCTATGACCACGCCCGGCGTTGACAGCGGCTGCTGCATCACCGCAGTTGTTGCTTGTGACTCGACACTGGGCGGCTTGGTTTGTTCGGTAAGCTTGGCCAGGCCAAAGTCGAGAATCTTCGCGTAGCCATCGCGCGCGATCATCACGTTGTCGGGTTTCAGATCACGGTGCACGATGCCGGCGGCATGCGCCTTCGCCAGGCCCTCGGCCACTTGCTGCAGATAGCGCAGCAGTTTTCGCAACGGCGTGTGTTCGCGATGGATCTTTTCTCTCAGTGTCTGTCCATCGATAAACTCCATCGCGATGAAATGGGTTTCATCGGCAATCTGACTTTTGTCGGCGCCCTCCCATACGGTGGGGCTACTGCCGATCTCATAGATGTGGGCGATGTTCGGATGATTAAGGGCGGCAGCGGCAGTAGCCTCCTGCTCGAAGCGGCGCATTCGAACCTGATTGGACGCGAGCTCGGCCGGCAGGAGTTTAAGGGCAACTTTACGGTGAAGCCTGGTATCTTCGGCCAGATAAACTTCACCCATTCCGCCTTCGCCAATCTTCGCGCGGATTTCGTAACGGCCGAGTCTTGTCCCCGACGTCAGGCTCACTGGATGGGCTTGGAAAGTATCTCAGGGGGATCTGAAAAAAAACGGCGGGGGTATCTTATTTGAAACGGATGATTAAGACCACAAATCAGGCCAAATCCACGCGAGCAAGTAGGCGTCCAAAGCGGGCATCAGACCGTAATGAATCGAGTCGTGGCTCCACCGCGAGGTAGGCCAACCAGCTTGAATGTTCCTCGTATGCTTTTCCCAACCGATCGAATGCTTCATCAACTTGCCCGAGCCCGGCATGAACGATGGCGGTGTCGTAGGAAGAAACGTATTCAGTGCGCGCTCTCTGATCCAAATCAGCGATGACTTCGCCGGCCTTTTGTTTTTCTCCCGCCAGCGCATAGACATGACCCAGTCCCGCAGCCGTGCAGGTCAGATTTCCTGACAAGCTGATCGCTTTTTGAAACTCAGCTACCGCTTCGTCGAACATTCCTTTTTGCTCGTAGGCAAACCCACCGAAGAAAGGCGGCCAGAATGCGTTCGGAAACAGTTCGCGCGTCGCGGCGCACTGTTCGAGAGTGGCATTGTATTCGTGAGAAAAGAGGTAGTGCCACGCCAGGTGACTGTTCGCCACAATGTCGAGCGGATCCAGTTGCCGAAAGCGGAGACTCTCATCAAGTGATTCGGCAGCGCGTCCGATCGCCAGCAGGTAATGCGAATGCCAGTGATGCGCCGTGGGGTAATTGGGATTCAACTCAAAGGCCATTTGCAGTCTTCGCGCGGCTTCGGACCAATCCCAATCGAAATGCATCGCAGTGTAGGCGAACGAACAATGCGCTTCAGCCAACATCCGATCCAATTCTAACGCTTTGGCGCCGGCGGATTTGGCTTTAGGCATAGCTTCGGCCGGTGCCAGAGTTCCGTTTTCCCATGAACCCAGGGCGTTGTAGCAATCGGCGAGGCCAGAGTAGGCGAGCGCATAATCCGGATCTTTTTCAATTGCTTGCTCGAAATATCCGATTGCCGTCAGTACCCCAAGCGGGCGTTGGGCCCAATAGTAACGGCCTTTCAAATAGGAGTTGTACGCATCGATGTTGTTGCGATAGCGGTCAAGCAGGGCCGCCTTCTCGTCGCGGAGCAGGTTTAATTTGAGTTTATCGACAATGGCCAGCGTGATTTCATCCTGAATCGCAAACACATCCGAGAGCTCTCGGTCATATCGATCGGACCAGAGGTGATATCCGCTCGCCACCTCGATGAGCTGGGCCGTAATGCGAATGCGATTTCCCGCCTTCCTGACACTTCCTTCCACCGCATGACTAAGCCCCAGTCGACGGCCAATCTCGCGCACGTCCAGGTCCTTGCCCTTAAACGAGAATGAAGAAGTTCGCGCCACCACATGCAGCTTTTCGAGCTTCGTGAGGGCGTTGATTAGTTCCTCGGCAAGTCCGTCGCAGAAGAATTCGTTCTCTGGATCGGCGCTCATATTGACGAACGGCAAAACGCCTATCGATGTCTGGTCGTCATCGTGGCCCGCCGAATTTCCGGTTGCGTCCGGGAGAATAAGCGTCGGCGCCGACTCAGTTCCCATAAGAAGAGCGCCGTCAACTCGACAGAACCTCAGCGTCTCGTCAGCCTCAACGCGATTACAGGTTGGGCAGCGTTTCATTTCGTGATCAGAGCAGACCGTGTTCCGGCGGAATCTGCGTGGGCGGACCAACGGGCATGGCCAGAAGTTGTTCCGGCGGCACTCCGCTTCGGTATTGCGCCAGCAAAGCGTCCGCATCTATGTCCACGCCCGCGGGATTGGCCGCGAAGGCGTCGCTGTGCATGAAAGTATGAGCCTCGTCGGCATTAGCGCAGCAATCGACCTGGAACTCCATGCGATTGCCGTCTGGATCGCGATAATAAACCGAGAGCGTGACGCCGTGATGAACTTCCCAATAAGGCGTAATGCCGGCATCTTTCAAGCGCGCGTAGGTCTCGAGCAATTCGCCAGCGTTGGCAAACGTGTAGCCAACATGATTTACACCAACGCCCGCCGGCATCGTGGATGCTTCGCCATTCGGACTAATCACGTCCATGTTTGCGAAAGCGAAGCGATGATGTTCGTCATCGTAAGTGAGAAACGCGAAGGCCGGATTCTCGTATTGCACTCTCGCTTCGAACACCGTCTTGTACCACGAGAGCATTTCTTCATAGCGTCGCGTCATGTAAACGACGTGCGCGAGTTTCGAGGGTTTTGCCATGTTCTACTCCTTAAAATTGTGAACTGTTCTTGCTAATCCCCAATAACGAATCGCGATGGACAGGGTTTGTCAGTCGAGCTTTGACGATTGCAGCTTTTCCAAGAGCGCTGTGAATCGAGGATCCCCACGCAGGCCGTCGAATTCCGGATTGATCGCGAGCCACTGTATGTAGATGCCACGTTCGCGGACATCGCGCTCAAGACTGGCCAGCGCAGCGTCCTTATCGCCGAGCGCCAATTGAGCGGTCGCTACGTAATATCCCTGGACGTAACGTCGCGCTGACTCGGCCATAAGTTCATTCAGCAGTCTCTGCCCTTCCGCGCGTTCACCGGCACGCGCCAACGCTGTCGCCAGCCTTCCTTTGGTAATTACATCAGGGTTCAATTCGACGGATTTGCGGAAAGCCTGGATGGCTTCGGAATGCATGCCCTTGAGGTCAAATGCAATTCCCATGATGTAGTGGGCATACCAGAAATTAGGATCGATCAGCAGGGTGCGCTTTGCCTGCTCAATAGCCTGGTCATAGCGCCTGCTTACAAAAAGATCCCAACCTGTGTCCGCGCTTATGATTGCGGAAAGCGGGTCCAATTCTTCCGCCCGCTTTCCCGCCGCTATGCCCTCGTCGTTTTTCCCAACGATGGGCAGGAAATTCCCCATCCAGTGCCAAGTGGTGGCATAGTTCGGATTCAACTGGATCGCTTTGCGAAACTCGCGCTCTGCTATTTCAAAGTTCCAGGCGTAAGCGCTGTAGTATGCTCCCAGCGCAGCATGCGGTTCGGCCAGCGAATTGTCGAGCTCGATCGCCTTCAACGCGGCCGCCTTAGCGCGCGGCATCGCTTCGGACGGGGACACCGTACCGTAGGCGCCGACGATCACATACGTATCTGCCAACCCAGCGTACGCTAACGCAAAGCCCGGGTCTTTCTCGATAGCTTGATTATAAAACTGAGTCGCGGCTTGCAGGCCCTCGCTGGTTCGCTTGTTCCAATTGAAACGCCCCTTGAGATAAAGCTGATAGGCTTCGTTACTGTTCGTGTACTTCTTGGTTACGCCGGTCGCGGCATCACCCGATAATTTCAATTGCAGCTTGTCAGCAATCGTTGTGGCGATTTCTCGCTGAGTCGTCAGTAGATCGGCCATCTTGCGCTCATACTGTTCGCCCCAGATCAGTTTGTTGGTTCTGGCGTCAACCAGTTCCACGCTGATGGTAAGGTTGTCACCACGCTGCACCATGCGACCCGACATAACGGCGTTGACGCCGAGTTCGCTGCCAATCTTCTGCGCATCTATCTCTTTGCCTTTGTAACGCAGCACTGAACTGGTTGGACTCACCTTCAGATTTGGCAACTGCGAAAGACGATAGATCAACGACTCAGCCAGACCATCAGACAAATAGTCAGCGTCGGGGCTGCCACTGCGATTTTCGAAAGGAAGCACGGCGATTGATTCGATCGTTGCTGTGCGATTCCGCGTGAAGAAGAAATAGCCGCCGATTATGAGTGCCGCGACCGCGATGACCGCCCCCAACGAAATAACGAGGGCTTTGTGCTTCTTGGGTTTGACCAGTTGACCCGTGGTGCTCGCTGCTTGTTCAGCCGGCAGCACAGTTGTCGGCGCGGTGCCGCGATTAATGTTGGCATCAGTGCGGTGAGGAAGAATACTGGTGTGGACTTCGGTCGAATCCTGTGGCGAAACAAGTTGTGCGGTTCCTTCGCCCAGATCTGAAGAATCGTTGACGAGCGTCGCCCCATCGACCCGACAGAACTTCAGCGCTTCGTCAGTCTCAACGCGATGACATTGGGGGCAGCGTTTCATCAGCTTATCTGGATAGATTCATTCTTTGAGTGAGGCCTTTGAATCGCGGATCGTCGCGCAATGGATCCATGAAAGGATCGACCGAGATTCGACCAAGATAGCAGTCTCTCTCAGCGAATGATTTTTCCAGTTCGGCAAAGGCTTTATCCTTTTCGCCGAGCGCCGCATAAATGGATGCGAGATAATAAGGACGCACGTAGCGTGTCTTTGACAGTTCGCGAAGCAGAGAAATCTGCTGTTCGGCTTCCGCCTTTTTGCCCTGGTTCGCAAATGCTTGGGCGAGGACGACTGCCGACATCCACCCAAACGGCGCATCCGGTGACACTCGCCGCCCGAGAGCAATTGCTTCGTCATACTTTCCGTTAACGATCAAAGCGAAGCCGAGCCAGTGCGGTGCAAAGGGGAACGTCGGATCAAGGTCATAGGTACTACGGCCCTGAGCAAGTGCCTTGTCATACTTTCGAGCATAAATATAGGTTGTCGTGAGGATGCAGTTGTCGATCATCGCCAACGGTTCGAGGGCGACGGCCCGCTCCAACGCCGCCACCGCCTCGTCCGCTTTGCCAACAGGATCCAGATAGCTGGCTCCGTAGGCGACATAGGTGTAGGAAATGTTCGGATCAAGCTCAAGCGCCTTTTTGAAGTGACGTTCCGACTCGGCCCAATCCCAATCGTAAAGCGCGAGAGAGTCAGCCAGAGCCGAGTGTGCCTGCGGAAGCATCGGATCGATTTCAAGTGCGCGTGTGGCTGCCTGCTTTGCCAGCGGGATGCAGTCCTTTGGCGGCGCATCGGGATTCTTACCCATGGAGTTGTATGCCTCGGCGGTGGCGGCGTAAGCCAGCGCAAAAGCCGGGTCGAGGTCAATAGCTTTCTTGTAATTGTCGATGGCTTTGAGGATGTCTTCTTTGGTTCGTCGTGACCAGTGGTACCGACCTTTAAGATAAAGCTGATAAGCGTCGTTGCTGGTCGTATATTTCTTCGCAATGCCGCGCTCATTTCCTTCCAACCGAAGCTGCATTTTTTGCGTGAGCGTGGTCGCGATCTCGCGTTGGGTGGCAAGCAAGTCAGCCATCTTGCGATCGTACTGCTCGGCCCAAATGAGCTTGCGAGTGCGCGTGTCGATAAGCTGGACACTGATGCTGAGATCATCGCCGGCTTTCATCAGCCGGCCGGAGAGCACAGCGTCGACGTCGAGTTCCCGCGCTACTTCGGCTACGTCCTTGGCTGTGTTCTTAAAGCGCATCACCGAACTAGTAGGACTGACTTTAAGATTCGGCAGCTGCGAAAAGCGGAAAATCAGTGAATCCGTGAGTCCGTCTGACAGATACTCAACCTGCGAGTCGCCACTGCCATTGATAAAAGGCATTACCGCGATCGACTGAATCGCTGCACCGGTCGCCTTTGAGCGATAACGGTTAACCAGACTGGCAGTGACTATAGCGATTACAGCAATCGCGATTACTGCGATCAAGATTGCAGTTCGTCGTCGCTTCGGCGGAGTTATTTCGCGCGCCGTGTCCGCGGAATGCTGCGAAGGCAGGATTGTCGTTGGCGCTGCATGAGAATCGGCAGTCGCACGTGTTTCATGCGGAAGAGGGCTCGGGTGCGTCTCGTTTGGCGCGGACATTCCGAGCTGAACGGTGGCCGCCTCTCGATTTACGGATGGCGAATCAGTTAACGGCGCGCCATCGACGCGACAGAACTTCAGCGCTCCGTCCGTCTCAACGCGATTACATTGGGGGCAGCGTTTCATCCAGGTCTATCGGGTCAGATTAAGTTTTTTGAGCAATTCTTTATAGCGTGGATCTTCACGCAGCGTGGCGAACATAGGGTGTTTGTAGATCCAGATTATTTGTTCATCGTGAGATTCGAGAGCTTTGTTAAGCCATTCAAATGCCTTGTCAGCGTCGCCTAACCCCACATAGCCCATAGCAATACTCGTTTGTGAAACAAACTTGTTCTTTGACGCGACGATTAGATCGTCGATTACCTTCTGGGCTTCGGCGCGCCGGCCCGCACGCGCAAGCGCGCACGCCAAAACACCGCGGATCAGCGGTGAGTCATCCATGCCGGCTGCGGTTTGCAGCGCCGCTATTGCTTCGCTGTGCATTCCTTTCTCGCTGTACGCTACACCAGGCCAGTAATAGCCCCACCAATTCTTGTCATCGAGTCTAATCGTTGTTTCCGTTTCTCGTAACCCGTCGTCATAGCGCCCGGCAAGAATGAATGCCTGGGCCAGCGTGTAGGACGAGTACGAGTCTTGCGGGTCGACCTGTTTTGCCTTTTCGGCCAAGGCGATGGCCTGTTCATTTTCGCTGCTGGTGTTGACGACAAATTGACTATAGTCGGCATAAATAGATGCGTCGTTCGGGTCCAACTCCAAAGCACGTTCGAACTCGCGTTTAGCTCCTTCGTTATCACGTTCATAGTTGGCCTTGTAATTCGCCACCGAGTGGTGGGCAGCAGCAAGCGAATCGTCGATGGCCAGCGCTTTTTGCGCGTACTCACCAACCTTTGGCAATGCTTCAGTCGGTGGTAAGTGGATGGTGGATGCGTAGAAGTACGCGTCAGACAACCCGGCGTACGCGAGAGCGTAATTCGGATCAATCGCGATGGCCTGGTTGAAGGCGCCGACACCGCGCGTGAATCCATCGAGCGTGAACTGTCGGCTAAAGTAGCGTCCTTTCAGATAAAGCTCGAATGCCTTGGCGTCAGTCGTGTAGCTCTTTGCAACCTTCGCCTCTTCAGCCGAGGAAAGCCGAGACTTCAGCCGGTTCGAAATATCACGCGCTATATCCCTCTGAAGTGACACAAGCTCTGAAAGTTTGCGCTCATATCGGTTGCCCCACAGGACGTTCTCAGTCTGACCGTCGACCAACTCAACGCTAAGCGTGACGACATCGCCCCGCTGCACCATGCGTCCGCTCACCAGAGCTTCAACGGCTAGGTCCTTCGCGACCACCCGCGGATCGTAGTCTTTCGCCTTATATCGGAATACTGACGAGCGAGCTTTTACCGACAGTCCGGGCACCTGCGAAAGCCCATTGATCAAGGTTTCAGTGATGCCGTCAGACAGATAATCAGCGTCATGATTGCCGCTGTCGTTAACGAAAGGCATTACCGCGATCGATTGAATTGATTTTGCGTTGTTTCGTGAAAGGTAAGACTTAATTGCAAACGTGGCAACAACCGTCATCGCCGCGATTGCGATTAGCGCAATTACGATCGCGGTTCGCCGACTCTTGGTTTTCTTGAGTTCGCTTGTAGTGCTGGGCGCCGGTTGCGCCGGGAGTACAGTCGTCGGTGCGGTCGCGCGATTGAGATTGGCTCCGGTCGCGTGCGGAAGAATGCTGGTGTGAACTTCGCTTGCATCGGCCGCGAGTTGCGCCGTTCCCGCTTCATCGCCGAGACTCGACGATTCGCTAACCAGCGTCGCGCCATCGACACGGCAGAACTTCAGCGCTTGGTCGGTCTCGACGCGATTGCATTGAGTACAGCGTTTCATTTATTGGACCTTACAATCCAACTCGCCGCACCAAATCCGCGAACCGTGGATCGCGAGCTTCATCGCTTGAAGTTGCTAATCAGCACGACGTCGCTCGAAAGGTTGCCGCGGTCGAGGGCGACTTGTTTTCCATCGCGCGACAAATCGAAGCCGAAGATGATTTCCGAAGCAAAGTTCGTCAACTGTTTTGGCAGTGAGCCGTCGATTGGCTGTGACCACAGGTTGGTGACACCTTTTTGTGTAACTCCGTAAATGAGGGCGCGACCATCAACCGCCCAGCGCCAGTTTGTAATCGCCCCATTTGGAAGAGCAAAAGTTTTGATTGGTGCTCCACTTTCGCTCGGAAGTATTGCCAGCTGGTATTGACCGTGGGGTTGATCCAGATAGCGACAGGCGATCTGCTTTCCGTCAGGCGAGAAAACCGGTGCTTGCGAAAATCTATCGGTCAGCTGCATGGGCTGGCCTCCATCAATTCCCACCTTCCAGACTGTGCACTTATTCAGGCATGACGTGTATGTCACCCAGCGGCCGTCCGGCGAAATATTCGCGTCCATATCCTCCGCTGTCTGCGTCAACTGTTTCGCATTCGATCCATCAATATCTATCCGCCAGACCTGTGGCGCGCCCGTTCGATCTGAGATGAACACGATATAGCGACCGTCCGCTGAAGCCGATGGCCCATAATTGGTACCTGCATCAGCCGTAAGCTGTTTCCGATTACCGGTAATCGGATCGATTAGATAGAGATCGGACCCCACGGGCGCCTTGATCGGGCAAATCAGCTTACCGTCGGGCGTCCAACTGGGTCTACCGACCAGATTCCGACCCTGCGTAATTTGCGCCGCGCGCGATGAATCGAAGCCCGGCGTTACCCAGATGTTGTTTTCTATGTCCGATTTCACGGTTGCGATTGAGGTTCGCTCCGCCGTGAGACTGATCGTCGGATAAGAGTTGAGATCGTTCGTAAGCTTCGTTGCCACGCCTGACGGGAAAGTTATTTGCCAAATGCTGAACGCCTCGGCATCTCTTTCCTCAATAGTCGCGAGCACAGTATTCGCGTCGAACCACAAAACCTGTCTCACCTCGAACCAGCGACGCGGCGTCAGAAATTTCAACTCTCCAGTGGCGACGGATACTGTGGCAACGCTCATGTAACTTTCGCGCGCGCTGGCGACCGGCGTCGCGAGGGTCTTGCCGTCGGGCGACCAGGAAACGGTCGCGAAATCGTCCTCAAAGAAGAATTCGTCGCCGCCTCGCTTCGTCAGGAGGCGCTGGCCGCTGCCGTCGGCATTTGCGATCATCAGCCGATCATCGTCTTCGTAAAAATCGAAGTAGGCCATTTGCTTGCCGTCCGGAGAAAAGCTGAGTGAAGTCTTAATGCCGGTGAATAGCTTGCGTGGCGTGCCCCCCAGCACCGGCACCTGATAAAGCGTACCGCTGGCTTCGCTACCGGTTCCGATGACGTAATAAACGTAGTTGCCGTCAGGCGAAAATGCCAGGCCATAGAATCGGACGTTAGCGGGCGGCACGATCTGGGTGTTGCTGTTCGCGACCGCAACCTGTCGCAGCCAGAGGCTCTTCTGTTCGCCATCGTCCTGAACATGCACGAGCCATTTCCCGTCGGGCGAGATCACCGCGCCGGTCGCGTTGCCGGTCGTCGTCAGCCGCGTGAATTTCGCGGCTTCCAATGAAATGATCGGGGTTCGTCCAGCGTTGATGACCTTGTAGATTGCGAACGCAATTCCAATCAGAACAACGAACGCGATTGCGGTCGCGAGCGCGAGAGCTTTCTTGTGATTCTTGATCTGGGTGACGACATATTCGGCGCTGGAAACATTCGTCGGCCCTGAGACTTGGCCGGTACCCGGCGTGCCAACGCCGATCGTCGTCGGCGCAGAATGAATGCTCACGCCGCCCGCGGTTGCACCGCTCCTTGTTGTTGCAAAGTGTTCAGGAGCCACTGAACGCTCGAGTTCGTCATCGGCATTAACGCGCTGCTTCAGTCGCTGCAATCTCTTCATCAGCTCGCGCGCTGTCTGTGTGCGTTCGTTTCGATCCTTCGTTAGCGTCTCTGTGGCAATCCATTCCAGCGCTTCCGGCACATTCGGAACATAAGTCGAAAGCGGCAGCGGCTCTTTCTCCAAAATCGCTACGATAATATGACTTGGAGTTGCTCCTCCGAATGGAGCGTGGCCAGTGACCATTTCGTAAACGACGACACCGACACTCCAGATGTCGGTGCGCGCATCGACGTCCTTGCCGCTTGCCTGCTCAGGCGACATGTAGTTGACGGTGCCCATGATTACGCCGGGACTAGTCTTCACGCGGGTCGCGAGTTGGCTGTCGGAGATTTGTTCGGGAGTCGAAGCGGCTTGCGTCACCTTTGCGAGACCAAAGTCCAGCACCTTCACGCGCCCACGCGTCGTGATCATGATGTTCGAAGACTTGATATCGCGATGCGTGACGCCTTTGCCATGCGCCTCGTCAAGCGCGTCGCAGATTTGAATCGCAATGTCGAGAACTTCGCTAATGGGAAGTGGCCGCTCACCAATCCTCTTGTCGAGCGTGGTTCCTTCGACGTACTCCATCGCAATGAAGTAACCGCCCTCGGCCTCACCGATTTCGTAAATGTGCGCAATGTTCGGATGATTGAGTGCCGCAGCGGCACGTGCTTCCTGAAGAAACCGATGCAGCCGTTGCTGGTCGCGCGCAATGTCCGCGGGCAGAAGCTTGAGCGCAATTGGCCGATCGAGCTGCGTGTCATGCGCCAGATAGACCTCGCCCATTCCGCCTTCGCCGAGCTTTGAGCGGATTTCGTAGCGGCCAAGTCTTGTGCCGGCTTCCAGAGGCATCTAGTCGAACTGAGTTTGATGGGGGTGCGCCAAATTGCGGGGATTCTATCTGACTTCCAGATGCTTAACCAGCATAAGATTCTTCGATTAACCGCATGTTTGATCGATTTCGGCAAAGAACTAAGCCGCATGTGAAGGCGTATAGTTACTTGCAATGGACTTCATCTCTACCTTGGCGGTAAGTCTGGGAGCTTCATGGGTTTCGGGAATCAATCTCTACGCCACGGTGGCGACGCTCGGACTACTCGGACGCTTTGCGCATCTGAAGCTGCCGGGCGAACTCGATGTGGTTACTAATTGGTGGGTGATCGGAGTCGCGCTCTTTTTGTTCGTCGTAGAGTTCATCGCCGACAAAGTCCCGGTGGTCGACAGCGTGTGGGATGTCATTCACACGTTCATTCGCATTCCTGTCGGCGCCATTCTCGCCGCCACGGCATTCGGAAATTTCGATCGCAGCGTGCAAGTCATCGCGCTGCTCGTAGGCGGGGGCTTGGCCTTGAGTTCGCACGGCACGAAAGCTTCACTGCGAGCGTTAGTTAACACGAGCCCAGAACCATTCTCGAACATTATTGTTAGTCTAATTGAAGATGTTCTCGTCGTTGTCTCGGTACTGCTCGCCGTGTTTCTGCCGGTGCTGGTGTTCTTTGTGATTGGCGCAGGGCTGGCTATTTCGCTTTGGCTCCTGCCGCGGGTGATTCGTTTCTTCCGTCGGGTTTTTTCGACCGTGCGCGGCTGGTTTAGACCCGCGACCGCTCACGTGTGAAGAGACACCCTCACGGCGCCACGACGCCGATGTTCGCGATCGTCGCGCCTTTCGTCATCGACGGCACGGCACAAACGTAGAGCACAATACCTGAGACCGGCGCACGCGCCTCAAAGATAGTTTTGCCAAAATAGTCAGTGACGTATCCGACTCTCATTCCCTGTTGCACATAAGTGCCGCGTTTGACCTGCGGATAAAACATGCCCGTTTGCTCGCTGGCCAGCGTCACAACCTTCTCGATCCAGACCGGATGTTCCATCGGGATTGCGGCGCCCGGCAACATCTTCAGGTAACGCATCACGTTCAGACAGCCGTTGATGAGGGCATTAAGATCATCTGTTTCGACAGTGCCCGCATAACCTGCCTCAGCGGTGATCGAAGGTTTGCCGCGCGTCGAGGCGGTGTTTTCCAGATAACGCGACGCTTGCGGATCTTTCGGACGATCGGCCGAAATAATTATCGTATCGAGACCAAACGCGAGCACCATATCGCGCGAAATCTGATCCTGTTTTTCGTTTCCGGTCTTTGTCCAATAACTGTAAGGCCGCAAACTTTCGTCCAGGTCGCCACCGTGAAGATCGATCAGGTGATCACACTTTTCGACGACTTCTTTCGTGATCAGGTATGAAGCGCGTTCGGTCTGTGTTCCGTCCAGCTTGCCGGGATAAAAACGGTTCATGCTTTTCTTGTCGACCGGATTGAGGTGCGGGACTTTCTGTTCGAAGGACTGGATGTTGATGAGCGGCACGATAATCACAATTCCGGAAACTTCCGACGGCTGAAGTACGTCGATTATCTTCTCGAGCGCAATAATCGATGTGTATTCCGTGCCGTGCGAGCCGGCGACGACCGCGAGCACAGGTCCCGGTTTCGCGCCATGAATGACTACGACGGGAATACTCAAAGCGGCGTCGGTGCCGGCGGGAACTTCGATTGTGCCAGTGGCCTTTTGTCCGCGCG
>Ga0157375_10001109_pt1 | contig 23352 bp, 12 predicted proteins | sample M35metaG_FD_115311 | JGI IMG/M metagenome (GOLD analysis project Ga0157375, IMG submission 115311) | Miscanthus rhizosphere microbial communities from Kellogg Biological Station, Michigan, USA - M3-5 metaG | ecosystem: Host-associated > Plants > Roots > Rhizosphere > Soil | place: USA: Michigan... | reverse complement strand
TTGCATCTAAATCACGTTTCCACCATTGGGCAAAATAGTTAGCATAATCATGTTTGTTTTTCCCGACCTTCCAACAATCAAATGCTTCATCAACGACCAAGAGCCCTAACCTGTCGCAGGCATTTAAAAAGGCTTCAGAAGGTGGATTATGGGAGGTTCTCACTGCGTTAAACCCTGCATCTTTTAGTTGCTCGACTTTACGTTCTTCCGCACGGTCATAGGCGGCGGCGCCCAGGCAGCCATTGTCATGGTGTACACATCCGCCGTTCAACTTTACAATTTTTCCGTTAAGCTGAAACCCTTTTTCAGCAGTAAATTTGATAGAACGCACGCCAAACCTGGTCTCTGATTCGTCAATTGCTTTTCTATTCTGCACCAATTGTATCAGGGCTTTGTATAAATGTGGCGTTTCGGGTGTCCATAAATGGGGAGCCGATACTGATATTGTTTGGGCAATTTCCTTTTCACTGTTGGCAGGGATTTCAACGTTTATTTGTTTACTGCCTGCATTTTTAGCCTGCGGGTCCTGCAGCCTGGTATTAAGGACAATTTGCTGAGGCCTCCCGGTTTCGTTTTTAATTAATGTTTTAATTTGAACGGTCGCCTTAGTTGAAGACACCTGAGGCGTGGTGATTGAAACTCCCCAGTTAGTTATATGTACCGCATCGGTAACCATTGCCCAAACATGGCGATATATTCCAGAACCACTGTACCATCTGCTGTTCACCTGTTGCGAATTATCCACCCGTACCGCTATCACATTTTCCTTATTAAAATCCAAAAAAGGCGAAATGTCATAACTGAATGAAGAATAACCATATGGGCGAATTCCAAGTGATTTCCCATTAATAAAAACCTCCGGATTCATATAAACTCCCTCAAAGTAAATGGAGACCTTTTTGTCTTTCCATTCGCCCGGAGCCCTGAAAGTTTTCCGGTACCAACCAATTCCTGCGGGAAAGTATCCGCCTGCACCTCCTGTTGGGTTTTTAGGACTTATTTTCCCTTCGATACTCCAATCATGGGGTAAATCAAGGCTGCGCCACGTCACATCGTTAAAATCATTTGATTTTGCCAACGCCGTATCTCCCAGAAAAAATTTCCAGTTATCATCAAATAGTTGCTTTCGTCCACTGTTACCCGGGTTTTGAGCCTGGCATAAAATACTCCCCGTCAAAAACAGAAAAGCTGCAATTGCTATTTTTAAATTATAACCAATTTTGTAGTTATTATTTTTTTTAATCGCGATAGGTGTCATTTAAATAATATTTCAATTGTTCTGTTTTATTAAACTTTAATAATTTTTTTCGCAGGCGACTTTTTGCAACATCTGCTCATCGCAAATTAGTTTCCGCTTCCATATTCAAGGATAAATCCGCACCGGTACGACTTATTCCCCCTGATTGGTATATTTTTCCATTGTTTTAGCGCGCCAGGTATATTTCTATTTTCTTCATGCTATTTCAACGACTTATCGATATTGTCACATCAGCGTATTTAACACTGCTGAATCATCCACTTATTTTATTTCTATAAATTCCGGTTCGTACGGTGCGATAGTAAAATCGCCCGTGTAGCTTTTATCAAAAAGGACACTCTGTGATTTCCCTTTCATCGGTATTTGCTTTGATTCACCGGTTAGGTTCAGATACAAAATATGATTCCTGTCAGTCTGCCGGGCCATTATGCCGTCGGGCACTTCAGGACCCTTTTTAATACCCAGTTCATTTATCAGTTCATCAAGCATTGGGTTCAATACATCACCGCTGGCTGATAACCCTACGTAAATCGCCCTTCCTTTGCCATATTTATTAGAGGTTATGATGGGATAATCCTTGTCCAGGCTAGTGATGTTGGCAAGAACCTGAGCGCCCATGGGCTCTATGATATCAAACCGTGTTGATTCGGTATTGACAGGTTTGCCCTTGTAATTGACTTGTAAATTTTTTCCGCGGTACGATTTTCGTGATATTTCATTAAGAGTTTCTGTCTCTTCATAACTTCCTACCCTTATACCAAAAACATCTGCTAAATGCCCCGGGCGGGTTGAAGCAAACACCTGCCCATTTTCATTAACAATAGCTGAGTTATTCGTCATAATTACAGTGCCGCCGTTTTTAATAAAATTCCTGATTTTAATAGCCGTTGTATCATCCATTACGGCTACTTCCGGCACAATAAGTAATTTATAGTTTAAAGGGCTTTTGCTGATCTCAACCACATTGGCGTCCATATTGCGTTGATAAAATAAATTCCAGCAGACCTGTAATTGGTCGTCATGCCGCTCGGGGAAATATTTGCTGGCTATCTGACTGGGAAAGGAGAATGCCAAACCAACTTCCGGGCTGGGTTTATAAGGAAAGAATTTCTCAATTTTTTTAAACTCTGCAGCAATCCCCTTGTATTCATCATATTTACGGTTGGGCATTCCATCCCAATCAAGCATTCCTTCCAGGTATTGTTCTTCACCTGCCCACATGCTTTGCCATGTCCACCCGCAAACCATTTGATTGCCATACATCAGTGTGGCGTAGGCCGATTTTCTGATAGAATTGGGCACTGCCGTCATTGTTGTAAATTCGCTGCACCAAAAAGGGGTTTTGCTTTCAAATTGAATCCGGGAAATCCCAAACAACGCGTTCATAACACCCCAATTCGTTGTCAGGGAATTTCCGGGATAAAAGCCAGCCCCTTCCCGCGTCATTTTACCTGAATAGGCAATTTTTGAATAATCAAAATACTTTAAAGGGCTGTAATACCAGGCATTGGTATTGGTTAAGACATTCGGCGCGTTGGTATTAGCCACCCCGATTACTTTGAAAAGCAGACCGTTCACTTCATCGGAAACAAAACGCCTGAAATCAAGCATCCGTTCCGGCACATCGGTATCGTGGGTGGCTACCGGCAGACCAATTTCTTCAAACTGGTTGATCCGCCTTGACCAGCGTTGCGTTGCCCATGCCTTATTTAAATTTTCAGCGGTTGAATATTTATCCCTTAACCAGGTAATAAATCGCTGCCGCACTGTCTCGGAATAGGAAATCGGGCCATCTCCGGATTCATTGTCGATGCCGAAAGCTAAAAGAGCAGGGTGTTTGCCATAATGTTTTGTAAGCGTATCTGCATATTGGATAGCATACTTTTGATACATCGGATCACCTACATCTTCCATGTAACGATGGTTGGGATAATGCATGTCTCCATTAGCGTCAACAATATTTATCGAAGGATATTTATGGTGCAACCAGATGGGTGCAGGTCGGATAGCAATATCAAGAATCACCTTAATCCCTGCCTTATTCATCATGTCCATTACAGCATCAAACCATTGAAAATCGAATTTACCTTCAGAAGGTTCATAACTGTCCCAGGCCAGGTGGCCCATCCTAACTACCTTGAATCCGGCAGCCTTCATCAACATAATATCTTTTTTTATTTTTTCCGGATCTTTATCATCATGCGGATGATAATTGGTGCCAACGTATAACGTTTGAGCCTTAGCATTAAGAAAGCAGGTACAAAAAAATACTATTACTAAAATTATTTTCATCAGAATTTATTTTTAACATCCTTGCTATTTTTGAGTAATCCCCTTCCAATCATCAGTTCTGAAAGGTATTGCTGGTAGCCCTTCGGAGTTAACAAGATTACAAACCGGGTTATCAGACCAGGCATAACGGACAGCAACCGGAGTATCTACCTTATCCGAGCTTACGATTACTTTATTATCTTCTATCCGAGCCGATGCCCAGTAAAATTTTTTGTCCACTCCGGCGATAGTAAATCCATTTATCCGGGCAGTATCGCGTGTTGTAAGTCCTAAACCAGTATCGGCAAAACTTATAATTATTTTATTTCCTTTGGCGACGTAGTTTTTATACATAGGCCCGGATGCGACAACATTTTGCCGATACACCTTTTTTTCAGCAACCAATGCCAGTCTGCGTCCAACTTCCTGCTTATTCAGCGGATGAATGCTATTGGCGTCGCCAATATCTATTATGCAAGCCATGCCTGTGCCCGGTTGTGACAGCGTTAGTGCCTGGGCTTCTCTCAGTTCGGCCCATTGGCTTTCAGTAGGAAGCAGATTTATTTTTCTAAAATTGGCTAGCTGGACATATAAAAATGGAAGATTACCCTGATGCCAGCGCTGTCTCCAATCGGTGATCAATGTGGAAAATAATTTTCTGTAATAGTAGGCTGCTGTATCATTTGCCTCACCCTGGTACCAGATAAACCCTTTGATCCCAAAAGGAATTAGTGGGTTAATCATGCCATTAAACAACATTGCAGGATAATTCTGATAATAGTGAATTTTAGGAACTGCTGGTTCGATATCTTTTTTATATAACCATTTTCCCGCTAAAGAGATTTTCGAATATCCGTCAGTAATATAAATGTCTTCGGCAGGCGGGTTCAACCCGCCACCACCCCATAACATAGCCATTCTGAGTGAAATGATGTTTTCCCCTTTTTTAACGAGACCGGAAGGAATTGTATAAAGATGTTTTGGATTGCTATTCCAAACGGTTTTGCATATCTCATTGCCATTGAAATAAAGTGAGTAGTTCATTTCAGGATGGCCAATATTCACAATTAAATCTTTTCCCGCGAAGGACTGTGGCAACACAATCTTTTTTCGTAGCCAAATCATTCCTTCAAATTTTCCTATCCCAAAGTCTTTAACCATGTGAGGCATCTCAATGGGTGGCCAGCCAGAATCATCATATTCTGGTAAAGGAATAGTCTTATCAGCATTGCCTTGGGGATGATAAACGATATCCCAAAATCGTATCATATCCAGGCTATCCTTTACAAAATTGTGTGTAGTAAGCGTATCATTAGCCAGTATTCTTGTTCTGGTAATTGATGACGTAAGCAGCCCTTCCTTACTTGTCCATGACTCCACCGGCGTTCCGCCCCAGGTGCTTTGGACAATGCCAATGGGTACATTTTGTTCTTTGTGTATTTTACGGGCAAAATAATAAGCTACTGCCGAGAACTGCTTCACCGTATTGGTATCGCATATTTTCCATGTTCCTGATAAAATATCCTGCTGAGGAGTTAATTCCTCATCATGCTGAACGATAAGAAAGCGTATTTGATGGTAATCTGCCTTAGCAATTTCATTTGGTGCATCTTGCGCCTGCTGCACCTGCCATTCCATATTAGATTGCCCCGAAGCCAACCAGACATCACCGATAAGAATATTCCTGAGTTTTATAGCTGTTTGCGGCTTTTCTGCTTCGGCAAGCGTTAGTGTATATGGCCCTCCCGCTTTAAACACCGGGAGATGAAGCATCCACTTTCCCGCGCTATCAGCTATTGTGCTTGCGCGCTCGTTTCCAAGCCTGGCTATTACTTTTATATTAGGTGTTGCGTGTCCCCAAACAGGAATCTTTACCCCTCTTTGTAACACCATATTATCGCTAAATACTTTTGGTAAGATAATTTGCGCAAAACAAAACGAATGCAATAAGCAAAGCGCGAAAAGGAAGATTATTATCTTTTGTATATTATTCATGTGCTGTATTTCCGAAAATATTATCGGACCGAAATTTTAACTGTTTTCGAAATATCGCGTGATGAATACTCATCGGTTTAACGTTTAATCAGGTTTATCAGGACAACATCATTTTCCCGTATATCAAGTTCCTTGGAATACACGGAATTAGGTTTAATTTCAATTTCCTGTTTTGCGACAGGAGAGCCATTTTCTTCTTTTAACTTTTCAACCTGTTGCCTGTTCAACTGATTAGGCCTGCCCATATCGATATAGCTCGTATATGCATCGTTCACCCTATAACCTACTTTATATATTTCCATCGTGTATTTTCCGGCAGGCACATGCGATAAGTTGATCTTCACTTTGCCTTTTGATTTCGCCGGCAAGTCCCTGATATAATAAGCCTGATCATTTACTGAATCGGGTAGTGTATTGGTAAAATCCCAAAACAGCAACTGCACACCGCCTTTATCGTTTTTACATGCCCACGAGCGTGTATCAGTATTGGCTAACTGAGTGCCCCCAAGTTTATTCATGAACTTATAAGAATAGAATGCTGGTTTATTTATGCCCTGGATGTTGAGTAGACCGAAGCCTCCATGAAAAGGTGTATAACGAGGCCCGGGTTCTTCAAAAACATCAGTAAACACCCAATATGACATGGAATTAGCTGCGCTACCGACCTGTTTTATTTTTTCTAAAATATAGGAAGCTTCGTGGTAGCTGTCGTGGACAGGGTCTGCCGGTGTGTAAGATGCACTCCATTCTGTGTAATGTAGTTCCAAATTAGGCATAGCTGATTGAGAAATTTGCTTACGGGAGTTTAATATGTCACCACTCACTGCCAATGAATCTTTACTTAATACCGTTCCCGAATTGCCGTGCTCGTCAAGAAAACCTTGCTTCACCCCGTAGGAATGGGTGCTGATGAAATCGATCGGAATATTGTTTTTGCTGCAGTGTTTTATCATGTCAGGCACCCATGCCGCGCCGGCGGTAGCAGGTCCTCCCACCTTATATTCGGGGTTCACGCTTTTAACAGCCTTTACAGAATAATCATACAATTTGAAATAATCTTCCTGCGTTCCAGTCCAAAATCCCGGGGATAAATTAGGTTCGTTCCATACTTCGAAATACCAGGACTTTACTTCCTCGGCACCATACCGTTCTGTGAAATGCTGAACAAGGTTGCCGATAAGCGCCTGCCACTTGTTATAATCTTTTGGCGGCGTAACATTCCCGCGCCACCAAAAAATCGTCTGGTTGCCGCTTGCCAGGGCGTTGGGCATAAAGCCCAATTCCACAAAAGGTTTCATCCCAATTTTATGCAAGAAATCAAACAAGACGTCTACATACATGTAATTATATTGTGGATTCCCTTTAGCGTCTTCGGTGTATACCGCCATGTCATCGGTGAGCAATCCATGCATGCGGATGTATTGAAAGTCGCATTCCTTTTTAACATACTGTAGCTGTTGTTGCCAGTCGGCACGTAACCCTTCATTTGCCCGGCCAGCACCTACACAGGCTTTAAACATGGCATTAAGTTTACCTGATGTTTTGTTAAAATCCACATTGATAGCCCTTTGGCCATTTACACGGGCCAAAAAAATTAGCTGTAAAACCAGCACTGCCCAAACTATTTTTTTCATTTTTTGAGTATTGTTCTTTTCATAATTTATTAACTGCAGTACATACATATTTTGCACTGCATAGGTAACTTAATTGGTTGTCAGGAGCTTTGGGCGTCGGATGCCAAATTTAAACTGCGTAATTCGCCAATTATCTGTTTTATTTAGACTTTTTTTTATACAATTCCGACTTTTTCGCGTATTTACAGACTTAGAAAATTGCATCCTGCGACATTCCCGCTAAAGCCCCTTTGATATGTGTTCTTAGTAAATTATTCTGTCCATACCAGCACGCCCGAAGGTGTTAGTATTTTTTCCCCGATTAAAACTTTGGCGGCATCCGGCAGATTTACGGTGTAATTCTCTGAAGAATAGTTTAATGCCGTATAAAAACCATCACGCCAATAAACAAAGACGCCGAGAGGATAATCTTCTGTGGTAGCACCGGCTTCTTTATACGTTTTCTGCAATAATTCTTTTTCCAATTTAAAATCATCGGTAGCTACGCCGATATAGGTAACAGTACCTTTACCAAGCCGGTGCTTTACAACCGCTGCCTTGCCTTTATAGAACTGGTTGTTATAAATGGCCAGCTTCTCGCCGGTATCATCCGGGTCAAGCAAGTCCCCCCAGCTGTGCCAGGAATAATGGTTGGGATTCATCAGCACATCACCTTTCCCATTAGATAAGAGCATATCCGTTCCGGTTATGTGTGCCCCAATCAGCTTCGAAATTGGCGCAGCGGCCTCATCTTCCCAAAAATGGCCCATACGATCTTTGGTAGCGGTGCGGCAGGTGATAATCAGATGGCCTCCTTTTGCTACATAGTCAGTCCATTTCCTTACCAAAGCAGAATCAACCATTTCATAAGCCGGAACTATTACTAGTTTATACTTCGACAAATCTGCCGTTTCCTGAATTACATCAACAGGCGCACCCAATGATTTTGCCGTTTTAAGGAATTTTACCGGGTAATCCCATGTATTCCATTGACCTGTCTGTTTTTGCCTGTCAATGCTCCAGTAATTTTCCACATTCCACAAAAGGGCTGTGGACCGTGCGGCCAGCTTTGCCGGCATCTTCGTGTCTGGTCTAAATTGCTTGCGCAGTTCTCTTATTTCTTTCATGAACCGCATATAGTCTTTACCGCCCTGCGAAGGCGTTACTCCATCTGTTTGTATCACACCGGCATGATATTGTTCGGCACCGTATAATATTTGACGAAAGCGGTACGAACAGGCAATTTTTCCTCCAGCCGCAAAACTATGGTACAACCATAACCGAACGGTACCTGGTAAAAGCAGGGGATTGTAGCTCCCCCAATTAACGGGGCCTGGCTGTATCTCCATAACTCCTGACACACCGCCTACCGATTTATAATATTCTGAGGCAAAAAGAACGACATCGCTGTTGCCTAAACGGAAACCTGATTCACCGATATTATCACTACCTCCGTTTGGATATGCCGTATATGCTGCAAAATCCAGTTTCGCGGTGCGGTTAGGGTCTGAACCGGTACAAACAGCAGTATAATTTGTAGTAACAAATTGCGCCCTTGAAATATAATTGCGTAAGATACCGACCTGAAAATCAATGAATTCGGCCTGGGCATCTGCTGAATATCTTTTAAAATCCAGTAAGGCATGAGGGTTATTACCCCACCAGCCTACCAGGTTCGTATTTGGTATGATTACCTGATCAAAACTATTAAACCACTGGCTCCAAAATGCTGCGCCCCAGGCAGTATTTAATGCATCAATAGTTTTATATTTATTTTTCAGCCACATTCTGAATGCTTCCTGCGATGAAGGGCTATAATCGGGAGCGGCACCGGGTTCATTATCTATTTGCCAACCGATCACATTCCTGTTCTGCCCGTATCGCCTTGCCATTTCCGCTACTATTTTTTTCACATAGCCACGAAATTTCGGATTGACCATCGATTCTAATCCACGCGTACCATTTTCCGCACGAATATAATGGCCGTCCATAATAAATGTCTCCGGATAGTTTATCCGCATCCACGTTGGTGTAGTTGCAGAAGGCGTGCATAGCAATACTTTGAGATGATACTTTGTGCAAAGGCTCACCACTCTGTCGAGCCAGGTGAAATCAAATCGTCCTTCCTCGGGTTCCATTTTGAACCAGGCAAATTCAGCCAGGTGAACAAACTCAAAACCCATGTCTGATATCTTTTTGATATCTCTTTCCCACTGTACTTCATTCCAATGTTCCGGATAATAATAGATACCGGTAGTTACCAAATCGTTTTCCGGAAAAAAACGGTTTGCTTCCTGCGCCTTCAACGCCGCGGCAGGGATTAAAATAGTTACAATTAATATGGTTATAAATTTTCTCATCTAAGTTTGGCGGGTTTTTCTAAGGGAGTTGTTGCGATCGTATTAAAATATTTTTTTAAGCATTATTGGTAATTTCATCGGTAATAAATACGGGTGCTACATCAGCTGTGCTATCAGTTTTACAGCCGCTGTCATCTGTTATAGTATAAACAAGTCCCCGAAACGACCTTTAATTCTGCTTGACTAATAATTCTTACATTAGGCGCTGCCCGACTACCATCAAAAAAAATTACGACAGGCGGCAAACCATTTACAAAGTCAAATAATAAGCTGCCCGTGCAGGTTTAAATTGTTACAATTGGTCGAATACAGTTCAAAGCAGCATGTTTAAACACATCAATATTGAACCATAGTTCGGAAGGGTGAAGCTATGATTACTTAAAAGAAAGAGCATAGCAGAGTTGATCAAAAATATAGAACAAATGTTTAAACAGCCATAACCAACTTTAAATTAATATGTTACAAGTCATCAATTTATCCATACATCGCTTTTTTGATAAACACCGTCAAAAGCTATGTAAATTAATTTGCCTTTATCAGTTTGCGGAATGGTAAAAGTCTTACGGTGTATTATAATGGTGCGTACATGTTGTTATCGTTCATTGCTTTGGGAGAATGGTTACAATTACTCTTCTATATCGGGTTAGCCGGGGCGTTCCTTTATCAGTAACCTTCAAGATGAAGTGAGTAGTTTGGAGACTACCTACCTCTGGCGCTTTTAACTCTGTTATGACAGACATGTTTTCTGCCGGAGTGACCGCTATTGTATTATGCAATGTTCCCGCTTCCCTGTATTGAAACCAATGAAAACTCAGGGCATCTCCATCAGGGTCATAGGATGCACTGCCGTCAAGACTAAATGTCTCGCCGGATTTTACCGTGAGCTGTTCAGGCATATTAAGTTTCACAACCGGTGGGTGATTGGCAGTTTTATAATCCGTATTACACCAAGCCATTCGTGCCGCAAAATCATTCTGGATCTCTTCTCTCCATCGCCAAATCGTTACATGGTTGTCTTTGTATGTACCTGTGTCTTTTACAATGGCACTCCCCCATTTGCCCTGCACCCAAGGTGTATATTCGTCTTCGGCATTTGTCCAAAATGGTCTCGTCTCTTCTTCCAACGGAACAATCCATTTCATCTTGGGGTCAAAGGGTGGTTTGTAAAATTCATAACGTCCGCCCCAACCTCCCCAGTTTGGATGCTCCGGATTGTTCAGTCCATTGGGAATCAGCGAGAGCCAGGACGGGGTATCACCCTCCATTCCAAAAGACACATCCGGATAGATTGCCCCGAGCGGCCCATGTCCCTGCTGGACATTTCGCATAAGCCAATCATTGCTGACGACTTCGTTGTTGGCGCCTGGAAATACGCTTAAGATTGCTGACCATGTAGCCGCATAATAATTTCCCGGGCTTGCGATGTAGAACAGCTCGGGGAAATTCTTGCGTATCCATGGCCCCGAATTATCCTGGTCCGAAATCGTGTATACTCTGAGCTTGCTTATCAACCTTTTTGCTTCCCCTTCGCTTTTAGTCTCCCTGATTTTCCAAAGTGCTTGCGCCAGTATATTGGGGCCGCCCCAAACAGTCACCCATAAAGGGCGGCTGTCATTCATTTCAAGCGTTTTGATGACCCAGTCCGAACCTTCCGAATCTTTGCCTTTTCCTACACCTTCCATCCCATAAACCGGAAGGCCTTTTTTTACCAGGCTTAATAATTTTTGCGCTGTCGGAAATCCAGGTTCATGTTTTAGAAGATTAGGTTGCACCTTCTCATAACTACGAATGACTTTTTCAATGAGTTCTGGGCTAACCTTTTTTGATTGATGAATGGATGTTGAAGCGATGAGCCCTACAATGTCGATTTGATTTGTGTATAGCATTAACCGGACCATCGACATAAAATCATCAGGCTCGTTTCCGATGTCTGTAATGACAATCAGGCGATGTTTGGCAATTGTTTGTCCAGAAGCCGTAATGTGTGTTGCCAGTATAATACTTAATACAACTAGCGCAACTGGCATTAGTCTTGTTTTCATTATTTTACTTTTTAAGTTGATAGGTTTGATGTTTTGCTAATTGATTTTGAGTCGTTCTTACTGCTATCTTACTGCCACCCGCGCATGGCCCTGATTTTGAATGCAGGCATAAGTTTTTTTGCATCTCCCTTCTGTTGAGACCTAGTTCCATTAAAAGGCTTAATCGTTCCACCGAGTGCTTAAATCCCGTGAGATATCTTACAACTTATCGAAAATGAGCTCACTTAAACTGCCACCAGTCAAAGTCTAACAAGTTCTCGCCATTGCCTTTAAAAGCAAAATAAATGTCATGCATGCCCCTTACGGAATCTACTTTACAGGTTACTGTCTCCCAATCTTCGATCGCAGCTCTTTTTACATCACAAACACCCAGCAATTTTCCGTCACGGGTGTCCATACGGATTTCTATCGTTCCGCCTGAAAGTGGCTTAACATGCGCCAAAAATGACTTTGCCATTTTCTTGAAATTGACCTGCCGGACTTTTATATAGTCGCCCGGATCGATCGATGTGACAAATATACCGGGATTCTTGCCGTAGGCTATGCGTACGCCCTGTTCCCACGCAATGGTCTCCGCCTGGATGTGATCGAACGGGTTTAATGTCCACACACCTTGCGACAATCCCGGCGTTGGCGTTATCCGGGAAACTTCCCCATTCGCATTAAAGTTTAATTCGTCCACGCAAACCGACCGGTCAAAGCCCCCTCCGCCCGGCAATGCACCGTTATGATAAAAGAGATATGTTTTGCCCTTATAATCTATGACCCCAGGGTGATTCGTGAAAGCCCCCACATTTTTGATCACCGACATAACCGTGTCGCCGTATGTCCAATGGGGAACCTGTAAGCTTTTACTGGTCGAATAGGCGAGATGCTCGGGCACACCACCCGCAGGATAAAACAGGTAATAAAGGGATTTGCGTTTATATACCCATGGGCCCTCTTCATAAGTGGTAGCCCGTTTTTCCGTGCTGTTGACTGTGTTCCTGATCTCAGCCGCGAACCAATTTCTTTTTTCCGCCGGGACCTGCGCAATCCCGATGCCCGGATCATAAGAGATCATATCCTCGTTCAGCTTTACGTTCCATAATTCCTGCTTTCCCCATGTTAGATAGTTTTGCTTTTTATCGTCGGTAACAATAGTAGGGTTGATATCGCCGCCTTCGCAATGTTCGGTAACAAGCGGTTTGCCCAGTATATCCGTAAAGGGCCCTATCGCCTCGTTGCCTACTGCAACACCAATAACCTTTTTACCGGTTTGTCTTTCTGTAGCGCTTACATACCAGTAAAATTTATTATCCGATGGGTTTTTAACTGTATGAAAAGCAAGTCCATCAATTGATCCTGCCCAGGCAAAAGTATGTTTCGCGTTAATGATCCTTAGCTTGAAACTTTCATCTGTTAAAGGAACCTTCACAATGCCGGTATGTCCATCATAGGAAAGCATGTCTTGATTTAACCTGACATAATAAAGATGGGGATTACCCCAATATAAATAAGCCTGACCGTCATCGTCGATAAATACGGTCGGGTCGATGTACCCCCATCCGCCCGATATCAACGGCTTTCCCAGTGCATCTTTAAAAGGGCCTGTTGGGGAATCGGAAACGGCAACCCCGATCGACATGCCCAGGCCCTTGGCGGTTACTGGCACATACCAGTAAAACTTCCCATTCCGGTAAATACACTGTCCGGCCCAGGCATCATCTTCAGCCCACTTAAAAGTGTTGACCGATAAGGGACTACCCCTGTCCCTCCAGTTCAGCAGATCCGTAGTCGAGAAGATATGCCAGTTTTTCATCACGAACACGTTCGATTTGTCTTCGTCATGGCCAGTGTAAAGAAATACCGTGTCCTTGTACACCATAGGTGCCGGATCAGCGGTATATACCGTTTGTATGATGGGATTTTGAGCAGCTCCCTTTTTAGTTAATATAAATGCCAGGCACATCAATAGCAATGCGGGTTTCTTCATGTATTTCATCAATATCATAATTTATGATGGTCAATTCATCAGTTACTGAGCAATCCGTTAATACCCAATATGAATTCATTCTGCCCAGTCTTAGGGCGATCTGATTAAGAGACTTTATCCTCCTATTTAATCGGCGTAAATTTGTACAGAGCCACTCCATGTATCGGAACCTTCACCAAAAGAGCGTCATTGTCCGCATGGATTGTTGTAATATCTTTCTGACGCCAAAGATCACGCACCTTTTGCTTTCCTGAAATACCAAGCTTTTTCAGATCCTTGTAAGAGATATCCACTTTCTCCAGACCGAAATTGCAAAAGCCTACTGCACGACTGCCATCCTCCAATTCTTTTACATAAATGCGCAGATCTCCGATAGTCTGAACACAGGTAGCTTGTTTGCCAAGTGTATCCTGATCAACAGCAATCACTTCATCGTTTGTCAATAAATTTAGGGTAAAGGCATCCAGTTTTTCCATATCGCAACCAATTAGCAGAGGCGCAGAGAAAAGGCTCCAAAGGCTGAAGTGAAGATACTGCTCATCTGGTTTAAGCATGGTGGGATGCGGGCTACCCCAGCCTACTGTTCCTACAACCAGCATATCCGGATCGTTCCAGTTACCGGGTTTAGCCCAGGCTGCAGACTGATCCTGAGCTAATGCAATACTTTTAACGTTGGACCAGTTGTCTGTTATATCATTCGTTGTACGCCAGGTGTTTCCACCTACCGAATCGCCCCATTTCCAAACATCTGACATTCCGTACTGACACAAGCTGAAAACAATGTCGCGGGGTTGCTGACGGATATAATCTCCCATTATTTTGTATGGTTTGACGGCGGTAGACAATTGATAACCTCCATTGTAAGATATGGAGATTACTTTGTTTGGGTCGTTATCAGGTATTCCATTTAGCACTCCTCCATAGCTGCACCAATCGTATTTCAGATAATCGAAACCCCATTTGGCATAACTTTCGGCATCTTGCCGCTCATAACCATAACTACCGGCACCGCCATCACAGGTCCAGGGACCAGGACTGGAATAAATGCCGATCTTTAAACCTAAGCCATGCACATAGTCTGTCAGAAATTTCATATCTCCAAACCTTTTATTAGGAACTATATTACCAGCTTCGTCCCGGAACTTACCTTGCTGGGAAGGATCTTTCGAATCGCGGTTATTTTGCCAGTAGTCGTCAATATTTACGTAATTCCATCCGTAATTTACAAGTCCGGTTTTCACCATTACTTCCGCAGCGCGCTTGACTTTCTCAGCAGAGACCTCTCCAGCGAAACAATTCCAACTATTCCAACCCATCGGCGGGGTAAGTGCAATTTTATCACCACAGATAATGCGTAAACTTTTTTCGGCTATACCTTTCGCATTCTTTGCCTTCAATTGAATAACGTAAGTGCCGGCTGTTACAAGCTTACCGGTGACAAGTCCTGTTTTTTGATCCAGCTTTAGTCCCTGAGGCAAGCCGGTAACCATAAAGGTCATTGGCCGGTCTCCGGTGGCAGGTATCCTGAACTGAAACGGCGAGCCCGGGCGGACACCGAAAACGCTTGCGCTATTAATCTTCGGTTTTGCCGATGGCTTAGGGGTAAGAATGTAAGGCTCACTTGGGACGGGATAATAAGTAGCAAAACTTTCTACACCAGCCGCCTCAAATTTTGCATCTGCCCAGTCGGCATGATCGCTGCCGTTACCGTTTCCTCCTTCTGTTACCCGCAGCTCAAGTTTTTTCACACCCAAAAGTTTCACATTACATAGCCGGGCAGTATCACCTTCATGCATTACACCGCTCGACCAAAGCATCGCTCCATCACCGTATATAATAAACTCTACGGCGGGTTGACGCCCTTTGACCTCATCATCAATGCCAACCTGCGCGGTAAACGAATTTGCCTTACCATCGAGCTGAATAAAAAGAGAACTTTCTGCATGTGTGCCGAAGCCACGCTCAAAAGTTTTGCCTGCGATGGTCATGATGTTGCCATCAACTGACCTGTTTTTTTTAGGTATGCCCCAGCCCTGCGAAGCTGTGCTGAGATCCAGTTGACCTAACCAAACAGTTTGTGCGGAAAGAGTACTTGTACTTCCTAAGCTGAAGATAATAGCGAAGACAAGAGTAAATATGCTTTTACTTGCTGTATTCATTTTTAATTTATAATTGATAGGATGCGCTGGATCGGCTGTATAAAAGGTTTGTATAATCGGGTTTTGAGCCTGCGCCCGCTGCAGCAAAAAAGCTGTTACCCGCAATACTTTCTTTCTGACATTCATTGTTGTTCTAAATTTATGTGTGTGGTGCGTATTATATATGATGTACCGGTCGAACAGGCCGGCTTAAATTGGGTTACAAACAAGTTATTGAGCCCAAGAATAAATCAGATCCATTTATCGCCAATTCTTTATTTTTCCGGAGAAATGGAACCTGTTATATGAAAAAAGTCAAAGTCGGCCGCCCCGCCTATATTTTTTGTAGCATAATTAAACAAAGCGAAACGATAGCCCATGAAATGCGGGAAGGTATAGGCCATTTTTAATTGAGTGCCCAATGGTATCCACGTTTTCCCATCAAGGCTATAAAAAAAGTCTGCCACGTCTTTTTTGTTCGTAAAATTGCATTCCGCCTTAAAGTACACTACCTTTTGGTTTAAGGGGATCTCTTGTGCTTCTATAGGTTTTCCGGTGCTTGCGTTGATCATTATGATAGCTTTGCTATTCCCGGTTATTTTGACACCAGCCAACCCGTAATTTTTTTGCAAAAGGCCCAAACCCGCAAAATCACCATCTTTCATTTTAGAAATGTCGAGCGAAACTGTCCCGGAGCATACCGGGCCGATGGTGCGTTGTGTCAATGAGTTTCGTGCCATCAGGAAATTAGTGTCAATCCTGCCGGTGGTGAGTCGTAAATACCCTTTTCGCGCTGTAACAGACCACAAGCTATTATCCGGGTTATGGTTCCATTGCCAAACCAGTGGTAATGCACGTTCGCCTTTTTTACGGGTAAACTCGTCTGAAGCCACAATGCCCGGGATCAAACCTTTACCGGCCGGCAGGTCGAGTGTATCGGTCACTTTGCCGTTAGTGCCCAAAACGGGCCATCCATCCACCCACTTTACAGGGACCAAATAGGGAATACGGCCAACCGAGCCATAATCACGGAACAAATAAGAATACCAGTCCCCATTTGGCGCTTCGACCAATCCGCCTTGCGCCACACCCAGATCCTGGAGGGCAATTCGTCCTTCATACGGGCCGGTGATCTTATCGGCCCGGTGTATTATAACCGTGCGCACGTTGCCGTGGGGCCAGGTGATGTTAAAAAGATAATATTTGCCGCGGATCTTAAAAAGTTGGGAGCCTTCGGCGGCAAGACCGGTGCCGCCTGATGGCAAGCTTGCATTTTCAATAATGGTTTCATCCGTTCCGCCCGGTTTTATGCCCGAAAGATCGTCTTTCAGCTCAACCAACCTCAACTTTCCGCCTCCGCTAATCATATAAACCTTCCCGTTATCATCAAAAAACAAGGAGTTATCGCCCATTAAGGGGGTAAATGACCTTGCTTTCCAGGGGCCTTTTTCGATATCCTTTGTAGAATAGATGTGAGTTTTGCCTGTGGTTGACGCAAATGTGCTTACATAATAGGTGCCATCATGAAAGCGAATAGAGCTTGCCCACGAACCCTCCCCATACATGTTTTTGCCATTTGTTAGATTCGTTGCGTCAACATTTGCTAAAGTATCGTATGCATAACCCACCGTCTTCCAGGTCACCAGGTCGTTCGACTTCATAATCGGTACACCGGGGCTCATGTGCATCGTTGTGCTGCTCATGTAATAGCTATTCCCTACACGTACTATTGATATGTCCGGTACATCTGCATAAATAATGGGATTAGTGGCTTTTTGTGCGTATAAACACGGCACTATAAGTGTGATAATTAAGGCCGTAATCCATAACCTGTAGATCGCATTTCTCATATTGACAGTTGGTTTTTTTGTCCTGCTATTCTTTAGCTGGTTTTAATTATTTAGTTAACGTATTTATTTGAAGTACGCTTACCGAGTAGGCATCGAATGTTCGTGTAAATTTTTTCCTGATCCCGTTTACCTTGCTGGTAACAGGAACTATTTTTTTGGGATCGCTGATCGTATTTGTATCCTCGGGCTTGTCCCCTTTTATTACTACCAGGGTACCTTCTGGCGATAACTTTCCGGCGCCATTTAAATCAATGTCAACCGATTGGGGCTTGCCTGTTGCATTTACTACTTTAAGAAAAAGTTTTCCCGTTTTGGTGTCCTGGGTGGCTACATAAAACATGGCTGGTATAGGTTTGGGCATGTTGTTTGCCGCACTGTCCTGTTTGGTGGCAGGCCGCGTTTGGGTAGGGATATTGGTGCCCGCTATAGGCACCACTTTATTGCCGATATAGCTGTTAAACATTACTTGTACATAGTACGAGGGCGAACCAAAACTCGTCAATGCATCATAACCTATCAGGTTTGATTCCCATTGCCATGCTTTCGGCACGGTTGCAGTGGCCTTGTTTACATTTGCAAACAATGGTGCGTAGCAGGAGCGGATAACCAGGTCTGAGTTACGTTCCATACCGGTCATCCAGGCTGCGTCGCCAAGAGCAGCATTCAAATTGGTGGTAGGCATGCCTTCCGTTGTTGCCCACTCACCTACAAACACTTTATATCCATTGCGGTCGTAGTTATCGTAATGTGCCGCGTCCTCTTCCATCCCCCAGGCATTGCGGTAATAATGTTCATCTACAATTTCGGGCTTGCGGATGGTTAATTTACCCCTTCCTCCCAGCCAGTCCTTACCGCCGATGGTTGCGATACAGTGAAGGTTAGGATATTTAGCTTTAATGCCATCATAAAACTGGGCAAAACGACCGTCGTAACTGCCAGACACATCAAACCCGTCTTCGTTACCAATCTCCACATAGCTGAGTTTAAAAGGTGCCGGGTGCCCGTCTGCCGCACGCTTGGCGCCCCAGTAGGTGTGTACGTCGCCCGTAACATATTCAATTTCATCCAGCGCGTCATCTACATATGGCTTTAAAAGCGGGCCTGCGTCCACATGGTCGCCGTCGAGTGAATAACCGGCATAAACGGCAAGCAGCGGTTCCATTTTCAGGTCTTCACACCATTCTAAAAACTCGAGCAAGCCCATCCCGTCGGTAGGACGGTAGCCCCATGAGCCGGTATGGCCGGGCCGTCCTTCAAGCGGCCCCAAAGTGGTCTTCCACGTGAAGGCATCAGTTAGTTTCGGACCTTCAAGGAAATTACCACCTGGAAAACGTAAAAAACGGGGTTTCATATCAGCCAATAACTTCATGATATCTATCCGGTTCCCATTGGGACGGTTATGATAAGTTGGCGGAAATAAAGAGACGAGGTTAAAATAATAAACCCCTGTACGGTTTGTTGAAATAACAAAACGGGCGGCCGAGGTTGGTTTAACATCTGCGCCTGTGGTTAATTTAAGTTCATATTTTTTCCAAAAGGCGCTTTTTATCAAATTAATAGTCCCCGAAGCATATACCGTTTTACCATCATTGCTTTCTATACTTACGGTTATAGGCCCGGACGTGTTATCGGCAATTACAGGAAGAGGGGTTGTAGGCTTGGGGTCCCAGGGGCTGGTGGGGAGTGGCCCGCTTTCCGTACCTTTAATATAAAACGAAGCGTTATAAGTTGTATTAGGCAAAACAGGTATGCCCCAATAACCTTCGTTTGCAATACCGGCGCGGCCGCCGCCGGTATCCACCATTAGTTTTAAACAGGTAGTTAACGCGCCATTAATGGCGTGGCGCCGCTGATCGATGGGTACATTGGCGGGGTTTGGGCCAACTAATTGAATGGTGGCCTTCGCGCTACCTTCCCTGATCAGGCCCCAGCCTTCCGGTGTGTTTGGGTTGTCCTTAAATATCCTGTTCCTGATCAGTTCGGCATACAAACCTCCATCGTACGAATGGTTGATCTCTTCGGTCATCAACCCATACAGTTGCGGGCTTACATTTACGCCGGGCTTAGTTAAATCAAGCGTAAGCTTAGGGTTTTGCGCTTTTAAGCTTGTTGCAGTAAACAGGAACAGGAACAAACCTGAAATGGGTAATAATTTTTTCATCGTGAAATTTAATATTATTTATTGTGTTTTTTACACTTATTTTATAGGACCAACAGGTGATTTCAATTGAAAATTATTTCTCAGTTTATGGGTATTTCGGATGCCGGACCGTTAAACCACGACCAAACAACTGCGTGGTTGGATTTTTTGATTTCATTCAGATCATAGGGAGCGCCGACCATTATTACAACGATTATACGCATTGATTATTTTTAATTTATTTGTGATCTATCGGTTAGATTCGATCAATAAACTTACTATGTTATCGCACAGGGCAGCCCATATTAGTTAATAGTACCCGCGCTTTAGCCCTACGGGCAAAATGAACGTAAGCAGAGGGCAGGATATCGTATTCTTTTTTGAACAGCCTTGCAAAATATTGAGGGCTTTCAAACCCAACTTCGCTTGCTACCAGGCTGATTACCATTTGTGTATTTTCCAGCAATTGAGCGGCCTTCTGCAGCCGGATCGCGCGTATAAATTCAACGGGCGATCTGCCAGTAAGCATTAAAACTTTTTTATACAGCCATACCCTGCTCATTTTCATGTCGCGACTTAGCGCTTCAACAGAAAGGTTGGGGTTTGATATGTTCTGCTTGATGCGCTCAACCAATTCGCTCAGGAATTTCTCATCCTCAGTTTGTGAATGCACATGCTCAAAATATACCTCTATCTGTCTCATATTAGCTCGTTTATATGTTTCCTGGAGTTTAATAGCACTTCCTCTTTTTTACTTCTTTATACAACATTTATTAATGAACGGCTTATAATATCATTAAAAATCAAAAACATCCGATTGAATTTCCAATAGGTCACACTTGTCAGTTTTTCTATTATATATAACCTTCTTGAAACCCTCTTGCTGAATCAATGTTTATTTGCCTCCGGCTCCCAAAAGAAAGGCTTAACGGTTTCACCGAATCGGCAGTAACAGCCGTTTTGATCGAACATGTGCTTATAAATAGCATCAATAAATCAACAACCGGACTTAATAAAATTTCCATTCATCAAACAAAAAACCCTCTCCATAAAATACAAAGTAGATATTCCCCACTCCTTTAGGTATGTTCAGTTCTATTTGCTTTGAGAGCGTAGTCCAGTCTTTCGCATCACATTTAAGGGAAACAAGAGCTGGGCCTTTAAGATTATTTACATAAACATCAATTTGACCTGTTCCTTTCACACGGGCTTCGAATTTGGAAGGAACCTGTTTGCTAAAATCGGCTCCCCGGACCATGAGACATTGTTTATCTATTTGTCCTTTGGCAACCATATTACCCACAATACCAGCAGTATCAAACTGGACGTGCCCCGAAGTGCCCGCCGTGGTTTCTGCTTGCTGCAGAACGAACGGATATAATCGCTGAATTTGTGACGGACCTTTAAGAGTTGCGTTGATCATGGGGATGTTCACGCCATTCCCTGTATTCACCGTTGCTTCTTCGATACCCACATTACGAAAACCACCCGTAGTGTTAAAATAATCCTGTAAATACATGGAATGGTAAGCAAAATAATATTTCGCTTGAAACTTGAACAAGTGAGAGTGATTGTTTGTCAAAGGACCCACGTTATCACCTACGTTTTCGCCAGGATTCTTAAAGTAATTATCGCGATACTCCCAACTATTCGAATCTAAGGGTGTTTTACTCGTCATATAAGATATGTTGCATGCGGTTGGTTTAGCTATGTTGCTATAAGGCCATACAGTGCGTGGATCCCAATTCGTACAATAGCTATAAACCCAGATTCCATTGATAAAGTTAAGGTCGCTGGCCTCATTAAAATAAGGAGCGGGTATCTTAGAAATACTGCTGGCCAAACTGATCATATCTGCTCCTAATTTGACGATTCTGGCATTATCCGGCATATATTTTGTTTTAGGCGTTCCGGCTCCAAAAACCAGCCAGCCTGTACCTTGGCCGTCAATCACAACTCCGGGATCGAATGGGACATCGACGTCCACACCGGGGACAGAGTGGTCCACTATGTTCTTTCCTAATGGGTCTTTCCAAGGGCCAACGGGAGAGGTGGAAGTGAGCACTGCTGAGCCAGCACCGCTATTGGAGTAATACAAATAGAAGTGCGTTTTACCATCTGCTTCCAGTCTGGATTCAATGGAAGGCGCCCAGGACGTATAGGTCCATGGCGCCAGTTTTGCTGTATTTATGACGCCATGATAAGTCCAGTTGACCATATCAGCGGAAGACATCATGACCAGTGAACGGATATATTGGTAACTATTTTTCCCATCCTTTCCTACCTTCTCATACTGTTGCTGATCATTCGTGGCATACACATAAATTCGTCCATTGTATTCTATGGCTGTTGGGTCGGCCGTAAACATAAAATCTAATAAAGGATTCCCATTATTGGTGAGAAGTTTCGGCGAAACTTTTGCGAATTTTGTTTCCAGATTTCCATTATCTGGCTGTGAAACTTGAATTTGCCTGGTATCACCATTCGAAGCTTTGATAGTCACTACCGCCTCGCGGCCAGCCCCCGTGTTGTTAGCGTCCGCAATTAATTTAAGCGAAACATTGCCCGGGCCTCCCGATGCCTGACTTATCGTGAACCATATAGTTGAGCTATTGGCTGTCGCTGTCCAATTGCCATTGCTGGTGATAGAAACATTAGAACTACTTCCTTCCGACCCAAAAACAACTTGCACGGAAGAAACAGTGAATTGAGGCACAATTTGAGGCTTAATTTCTTTCTTCTTACAGGAAAAAGAAAGCAATGGGACCAAGAATAGTAAGCCTAAAAATATACCATAACCCTTTTTCATGTTTATTATATTGTTCATTTTTGTTAGTTCGATTTATTTTTTCACAATCAACACCAATTATATACGTCAAGCTAAATTTTTTAAAGTTTAGCTCACCAGAAAACGGTACTGTCTAATCTGTTCGCAGTACCGCTATTCCAGAAAAAGCTTTAATCCAACATCACATTTTACTTATATCCAGCCACAATGGCATTATACATACGCTGGTCTATTACCACATTATTAGCCCTGTCTAACATAAAACCTATCTCCCACCAGAATGGCAGAAGACCATTCGCTTTAGCCGTTTTGGTTGCAAAAGTTGCCCAGTAATCCACAGACTTGTTGTGCATCAACGTATCCTTAGGAAGAGGCTTGTTGGGGTCATTCCTCCTCGGGGCTGCATATTCACCCAGTACCACAGGGATACCTTTATCAACAAAATTCTGTTTCATCTTTTGGTATTCAGCGGCGATCACGTTCTCCTCTCCATCGGTGGCGTTGCGATCTGGCTCAATAGTAGAATGATTCCCAGCCCCCCAGTAGTAAAACATCTTGCCCCAACTTGCATCTCCATCCGTTAGTAACGTAAATCCAACAGGTGTGTAGTCGTGCACCTCGACCATCAACTTGTTAGGTACCGGGTCGTGAGGAAGAGTAGTCATCAAAGTAGCAGTTATAGAAGTATTAGTGTGAGGCCCCTGCACAACCAGCACCCGGTAGGCGTTCCTGCCTCCGGTAGAGCGAACTGCATTGATGAATGTTTCGTGATAACCATTAAGTATGGCCATCTGCTCGGCATTATCAGCCTTGGGTTCATTCGTACCGGCAAATATCAGGTGCTCATCAAAATCACGCAAAGTTGTAGCAATCTGCTCCCAAATCGCCTTTTGCATTGCATTAACGGAATCTTTCTTTAACG
>Ga0157375_10001106_pt1 | contig 23395 bp, 16 predicted proteins | sample M35metaG_FD_115311 | JGI IMG/M metagenome (GOLD analysis project Ga0157375, IMG submission 115311) | Miscanthus rhizosphere microbial communities from Kellogg Biological Station, Michigan, USA - M3-5 metaG | ecosystem: Host-associated > Plants > Roots > Rhizosphere > Soil | place: USA: Michigan... | reverse complement strand
TTTTCGATCCCGGCTATCCCCTGCCCGCTTTGATCGCCAATAATTATGGCGAGATGCTATCCATCCCGATGTATGATTCAGCGCTCATGTTCGCCGCATTATTGTTATTCATCATTATTCTGTTATTCAATGTTATATCAAGGGTGATACTGGCCCGGCTGGAAAGGAAACTGGCGGCATGACGAGGCGAAAATTAGAAGAAAACTTTTTCAGAGTATTGATGCTGTTGTCTATCATTATTGTAGCGGGCAGCTTTTTCCTGATCGTCGGTACCATATTTTATAAAGGCGTTCCCTTTATGAATCTCGATATGATCACCAAAATACCGGGCGGAGGTTTCTATATCGGTAAAGAAGGCGGTGTCTTAAATGCCATTATCGGTTCACTATACATTGCCGGTGGTGCAACTGTGTTAGGATTGCTCATCAGTATACCTGTTGCCATCTACATCAATATGTATATCAACGGGCATAACATCATCGCCAATTCACTACGCATAGCCTTTGATGTATTGTTCGGTATACCCTCTATTGTTTATGGTGCTTTTGGTTTCCTCATTATGGTTTACTTTGGCATCAAGGCATCGTTGCTGGGTGGTATTCTTGCCGTAACATTATTGGTGATCCCTATCCTGGTACGAACATTAGATGAGGTGATCCTCACCGTGCCAAAAGAGTTAAGGGACGCCTCGCTCTCACTTGGCGCTACCCGCTGGGAAATGTCGAAGGTGGTCCTGCGCCAGATCAGGCCGGGGATATTTACAGCCATACTCCTGTCTTTTGGCCGTGCCATTGGCGATGTAGCGTCGGTATTGTTTACCGCAGGCTTTAGCGATAATATTCCGACCTCCTTACATCAGCCTGCTGCAACGCTCCCATTAGCCATATTTTTCCAATTAGGCAGCCCTGTGGAAGAAGTGCAGGGACGTGCCTACGCTTCGGCTTTAATATTAACTATCGTAGTATTGATCATCACTGTTTTATCTTCTTTACTGGCAAAACGGTTCTCAAAAAATAAAATTCAGTAACCATGACAAATAACCCACATATCAGTGTTCAGCATCTCAATGTCAGCATCGGCAATCACGAGATACTGAAGGATATTACCATCAATATTCCCAACAAAAAGGTGATCTCCATTATCGGGCCGTCGGGCTGCGGTAAAACAACCCTATTAAAATCCTTTAACCGTTTACTGGATGATACGCCCGATGTAAAAGTAACCGGCAAGGTATTGGTGGATGGTGAAAACATTTACGACCCTAAAGCCGAAGTGACCCATATCCGCAAAAAAATGGGCCTGCTTTCGCAACGTCCTTATCCCCTGCCCATGTCTATTTATGATAATGTGGCCTACGGGCCACGTTTGCATGGCAGCCCGAAAAAGGCAGAACTGGATGAGTTGATCGAAACTCAGTTAAAAGCCACCGGCTTATGGAATGAGGTAAAAGACCGTTTACATGCCCCTGCTACGCGTTTGTCTATCGGTCAGCAGCAACGCTTATGCCTGGCGCGTGGACTGGCTGTTGAACCCGAAATTATTTTAGGCGACGAATCCACCTCGGCGCTCGACCCGGTATCGACCAGCATTATCGAGGACCTGTTTATCCACCTCAAACAAAAATATACCATTGTACTGGTAACCCACATTCTTCGCCAGGCACGCCGGGTGTCGGATTATATCATATTCGTTTACATGGGGAAGATCATAGAGTTTGGCCCGACGGAGGAATTATTATTAAATCCGCAGAAGGAATTGACGAAGGAGTATGTGAAAGGGTTTATTAGTTGACCGTTGATTTTTTTGATTACGATGATATTGTTGGTGAAGTTTAAAATCAATTCAATCATTGTAATCAGCGGTCCAGAAACCGCCTGATAATCACCACTCCCCTTACCGTATCAATTAACAGATCATGCCCGGCATGGGCAGCTATATCTACCCCGCCAAAAGGTGTACCCGGTGTGAACGATGCTCCCGAACCCATTATCTCGCCGTTTATCTGCACGGGATGTAAAGGTGTGTAGGAACCGTCCGGGTTGCGTTTAAACACATAATCGTACTTTACCCTGAAGGCGGTGGTTGTTGTAACCGGGGCGTTCTCAGCGGTATCGTTGCCTTTGGTTTTAGTTTGGCTGAATGCACAAGCGGTTGCCAGGACTAAAACGGCTACAAGCGTTAACTTTTTCATTTTTGCTCAGATCAGAACTGATACTTAATGGGTAAGCAGTTGAATGGCAATTTTGTTTCCGGGTAAGGATTACTAATGGTCATTTTATAGTTGGTATAACCTAATTGGTGGATAAAACTAGATGCTGATTTAGGTGATGGTAATGTTTCCCTCGACTCCATCTATTTCCATACTCCAACTACCGTAAAATTTACACCCAATCCTACAGCCAATCAGCGAGGAGTTCGTGCGCCCAACTCTACAGACTATAATAGAGACAGAAACAAAAATTAGTAGTAGCAAAGGCGACTACCTCAAAATTTGAGGTTAATCCTGAGGCTAAAGCTGAGGTTAAAGCTGAGGTTAATCCTGATGACTATTATAAACTAAAAGAAAAATCAAACTTTAAAGTAGAAGTTATCTGGCATTGCCATTTTAAAATTTCAATTCACCCCTCCTAAGAACTTCTCTACAGTATGGCAAAAGGAAAGAAAAAGTTGCGCCAAAAAGAAAGTTCTATTTGCGGATGCTAATTTTTTTAGCTATCTTAGTAGAGTCATTCGGGCCTTACATGCCTAAACTTCAGCATCGCGCAATGCTGTCGCAAATCACTGTAAATCAGTATAAAATACAGAGCAGCATCATTCTGTCATCGATAGTTCGGCCTGGCAGGCCCGGTAGTCTTAACCCCGTTCAGAAGAAATGAAGGTGAGCGTCCGTGGACCCGGAAAGAGAGTCGTAGCACGAAAAGAATCCTCAGTAAAATGCATTAAACCAGGCTTTTGTGAAAAAGACTTTGTTGTTCTTTGAAAAACAAATTGTAACTCTGCTATTTGTAGCGTTTCGTAACTGCTTCGCGTATAGCTTTTAAACAACAGGCGATGAAAAAATTAATCCTGACACTTACCGCATTTTTGCTATTGTTCAGCGTTATTATCTTTTCCTGTAAAAAAAGCAGTGAACTCCCGGCCCATGGCAATCACGGCGTGATCACGCAGGATTTTAGGATGTGTGCAATGTGCGGTGGGTACTTCGTGAGATTTGATAATGATACCTCGACAGTTTACAGGACATTCCAGGATCTCAGCAGTTTCGGTATTACCGGCAATACTAAGTTTCCGCTAAAGGCTACCATCGGCTGGAAACCGGATACTGTTGTCAAGATACCTCACTTTATTACTATTACCAGTCTCAAAATTGACAATTAATCCGTTGCTGTATTGATCAAACGGCAATTATTATCACTATAATTCCCATCAATCAGCTATAATTTCTTAATATTGAAGCCTGAATTATACGAATACCAATGGCTTTTAATTACCACCGCATCGTAGTAAAGATCGGTTCGAATGTTTTGACACAACAGGATGGCTTGCCTGATCTGAAACGTATTGGCCAACTGGTTGAGCAAATAGCAGCTATTAAAAAACAAGGCAAAGAGGTGATTTTGGTATCATCAGGGGCCGTTGCATCAGGCCGCAGCATGATCACTGTGTCGGAAAAGGCGGATGCGGTAGCGGCAAGGCAATTATTATCCTCCATCGGGCAGGTGAAGCTCATCAATACCTACTCCAGTCTGTTTAGCAAGTTTGACATGCTTTGCTCGCAGATCCTGGTCACCAAAGAAGATTTCCGCGACAGGTTGCACTACCTCAATATGCGCAATTGTCTCGAAGTGCTTTTGCAACACCAGGTTATCCCCGTGGTAAATGAAAATGACGTGGTGTCGGTCACCGAACTAATGTTTACTGATAATGATGAACTTGCCGGATTGATCGCTTCTATGCTCAATGCACAAGCATTGATCGTATTGACCAATGTTGATGGCATTTATGATGGTGACCCAAAATTGCCGGCCTCAAAAGTGATAGAGGAAATTGATAATTCTACGCTTAATCTGGCTTCGTTTGTTACTTCGGACCGTTCGCAGTTTGGCCGTGGGGGAATGATCACCAAATCGACCATGTCGCAAAAAGTAGCGCAATTGGGTATAGCGGTACACATAGCCAACGGTACAAGGGATAATATCCTGACCGATGTGCTGGAGGATAAAGTGATCCATTCGAGGTTTATTCCTGATAAATCCAAATCGGGCAAAAAGAAATGGATAGCGCATTCAGTTCATTATGCGACAGGCATTGTCAGGGTGAATGATGGAGCAAAAACGGCATTGTTATCCAGCAAAGCAACCAGTTTACTGCCGGTTGGTATTGTAAGTGTGGTAGCCGATTTTAACAAAGGCGAAATTATTAAATTGATAGACGAACACGATAAACTGATCGGCTTAGGTATAGCCGAATATGGATCAGAGAAAACCAGTGAGCGGATCGGTCAGAAAAACCAGAAGCCGCTGGTGCATTATGACTATCTTTACCTGCAGAGTTGATTTGAAAAAATTAGATAAGACGTCATTGCGAGGAACGAAGCAATCGTATGCTATACAGGGCGGATTTGCATGGTTCGCAATTGCTTCTCGGACTGAGAATAATTTAAATAAAAATGTCATTTCGACGAACTGGCGTAGGAATTGAGCTTTAGAGTGAGGAGAAACCTTATACTTCATGCATGACGGACTTTGCATATCGTATAAGTTTTCTCACCCATGCCAACATCACAGGCCCGTTCAATGGGTTCGAAATGACAGGGTTTATAAATATTATGGAATACAAACAATATTTTGAAGACGCCTTAATTGCAGGCCGCGACATCGTTGATGTTTCGCCTGACAACATTGTGGCTGTGTTGAATGATCTGGCTGATGCCGCTGTGGCTCAAACCACCCACCTGCTGCAGGAAAACCAGAAAGATCTCGACCGAATGGATGTGAACGATCCCAAATATGATCGTTTAAAACTCACCGAATCCCGCATAAAGGATATTGCCAAAGACATGGTGAATGTGGCCAAACTCCCTAATCCGCTTGGTCATCTCCTATCCGAACAAACTATGCCAAACGGGCTCAATATTAAAAAAGTGAGTGTGCCGCTTGGTATTGTTGGGGTGATATACGAGGCACGTCCAAATGTTACTTTTGATGTGTTTGCCCTATGTTTTAAAACCGGCAACGTTTCTGTTTTAAAAGGCGGAAGTGACGCGGAATACTCCAATAAAGCCATCATCGCAATTATTCATCATGTTTTAGCAAAGCACAACATCAATAAAAATGTCGCCATCCTTTTGCCACCAGAACGCGAGGCCACCGAAGCGCTTTTAAACGCTATCGGTTATATCGATGTATTGATCCCTCGTGGCAGCCAGGGCCTGATCGACCGTGTTCGCCAGCAAAGCAAGGTGCCTGTAATAGAAACCGGCGCCGGTATTGTGCACACCTATTTTGATGAGACTGGCGACCTGCAAAAAGGCAGCGAGATTGTCTTTAATGCTAAAACCCGTCGCGTGAGCGTATGCAACGCGCTGGATTGTTTGGTTGTCCATTCTTCGCGTGTGTCTGATCTGCCCGGATTAACTAAGAAATTGGCAGAAAAAGACGTAGAGATATTTGCTGATGAAAGGGCTTATGCTGATCTAAAAGGAAATTACCCTGATGCTTTACTGCAAAAAGCGCAGCCTGAACATTTCGGCACAGAGTTTTTAGATTATAAAATGGCCATTAAAACGGTAGATAGCTTTGATGCAGCTCTAAATCATATCGCCAATCATAGCTCAAAACACAGCGAGGCCATAATCACCGACAATGCTGATCATGCAGCAACATTTCTGAATAAAGTTGATGCCGCTGCCGTTTATGTAAATGCCTCAACAGCCTTTACCGATGGTGCACAGTTTGGATTGGGTGCCGAAATTGGCATTAGCACCCAAAAGCTACACGCCCGCGGACCGATGGGTTTACAGGAACTCACCAGCTATAAATGGATCGTTCAGGGTGATGGACAGGTGCGGAATCCTTAAATTATAGTAACAGAAAATACTATTTCGATAGGGCATAGCGTTTATTAACAGCTAAAACGCTAAACCGGGCCGATGCGCATTGTATTCAACTATTATAAAACGATCCAAACCATCAATGCCCCGTTTTCCTTTATATTTGGTTTTCTCTTGGGAATTAATGCTTTTTTAATTTGCTTTTGCACATTTGGCCTGTTCCTGTCGGTATTTTACTTTGAATTGTTTTATAAACAGCAGTATTATTTTTACTTCAATAAGGGATTTTCAAGACATCAATTGATTGGTTTTTCCTTTTTGGGAAATGGGATATTGACCGCATTGTTTATAACAGCTAAAAATATTTTTCACCTATGAAAAATTTGCTGGAAGTAGATAGCGTAATGATCGCATTTGATAATAGAAATATACTTAATGGATGTTATTTTAAGTGTGAGACCGGCGATATAATCGGTCTGCTTGGTAGAAACGGTTGCGGAAAATCGTCACTGTTAAAAATCGTTTTTGGAACACTTTCCACTTACAATAAATTTATCAGGATTAATCAAAAAGTTTATGATCAACCCTATAAGCATCGGAATCTTATTGCCTATTTACCGCAACATGATTTCCTTCCTAAAAATCTGTCGATAAAAAAGATCATTAACATTTATATCGATTCCAATTTTAAAAGAGAGGTTATTTCCAATGACAATCGTCTAAAATATCATCTCAATAAAAAAATCACGGAACTGTCCGGAGGTGAACTAAGGTATCTGGAAATACTATTGCTTGTAAACCTAAACGTAAAGTTTATCCTCCTTGACGAGCCATTCTCAAAAGTCGAACCACTTTATAAAGAAGTAATAATTAATCTCATAAAAGAATATAGTTCAACTATTGGTTTTGTTATTACAGATCACGATTATTCAAACATTATAGCTACAAGTAGCCATATTATCTTGATAAACAATGCGGCATGTAAACCTATCGACAATCTTACAGACCTGGAGCGGTTTAATTATGTTCCGTTGGGGACGTTCACTTAAGGGATTTTATTACTGATGTTTCAACCATTTATGCCTATAACTGTTTACCTTTGACAGATAGACAGTTATGAACCTAACTTCAGTCAACCCGGCCAACGGAAAATTATTAAAGAAATACCACGCGCATACTGTTAAACAGGTAGATCAAAAAATTGCGCAAACGCATAAAGCATGGCTTAAATGGCGAAACACCAGTCATGAAGAACGCAGTGCACTTTTGATGAATATGGCAGCAGTATTGCAAACCCGTAAATCGGAATTTGCGATACTGATGGCACACGAGATGGGCAAACCTGTTAATCAGGGCGTTGCCGAGATTGAAAAATGTGCCTCGGTATGCGAATATTATGCAACCAATGCATCAAAACACCTCAGCGACCAGTTAATTGAAACCGATGCTTCCAAAAGCTTTGTCACCTTTCAGCCTATTGGTGTGGTATTGGCAGTTATGCCCTGGAATTTTCCATTCTGGCAGGTATTCCGCTTTCTTGCTCCTGCCTTAGCTGCCGGCAATTGCGGAGTTTTAAAGCATGCCTCAAACGTACCCGGATGCGCTTTGGCTATTGAAGAAGTAGTTCACCAGGCAGGTTTTCCCGATTATGCGTTTCAATCACTTATGGTAAACAGCCCCATGGTTGAAAAGATCATCGAAAACCCATTGATACAGGCCGTCACTCTTACAGGCAGCACCAACGCCGGTAAAATGGTGGCACAAAAGGCAGGTTCACTTATCAAAAAGACCGTTCTGGAGTTAGGCGGCAGCGATGCCTATGTTGTCCTGTCCGATGCCGATCTGGAACAAGCTGCGGAAACTTGTGTGAACAGCCGTTTAATCAACAGTGGCCAGAGTTGCATCGCAGCTAAACGGTTCATAGTCGTTAAGTCGGTTCAAAAAGAATTTACTAAGCTGTTCCTGGAGAAGATGAAGGCTAAAAAACTGGGCGATCCTTTGGATGTCAATACGGCTATCGGTCCCCAGGCACGTGTTGATCTTCGTAATCAACTGCATGAGCAAGTCAAACTATCCATAAAAAAAGGTGCCAAATGTATTTTAGGCGGAACATTGCCAAAGGGGAAAAACGCTTACTACCCAGCGACCATTCTCACCAAAGTAACACCCGGTATGCCTGCTTATGATGAGGAGCTATTCGGGCCTGTAGCATCCATCATCATAGCCAAAGACGAAACTGATGCTATACGTAAGGCAAACGATAGTTCGTTCGGTTTAGGTGCAGCAATTTTCACCAAAAACAAAGAAAAAGGCGAACGAATAGCTTCGACACAATTGCAGGCAGGTTCTTGCTTCGTAAACTCATTAGTAAAATCGGATCCGCGCCTGCCCTTTGGCGGTATCAAACAATCCGGCTATGGCAGAGAATTAGGCCTGTTTGGCATTCTCGAATTTGTGAATATTAAGACGGTGTTTGTGGGTAGTTAATCAGTAATTAGTTAACCGGCGATTAGTTAATCAGTGATCAATTAAATGGTTTTAACCTCATTTTTTGTTTAACTTTAAAGAAAATAATATTGATAATCAATTTTTTATAAATATTATATAATGTTTTAATTTAAATATAAATCGATAGACTTCCTCTTTACCTCATCCCGCTGATAACTAATCACTGATTAACTAATTACTAATCACTAACCACAATTTACCCTCCCCTGACCTTCCAACAAATTTCAAAACCGTATCTTTGCATCCCATATGAGTAAGCATGGCAGGATATTAGTGGCGATGAGTGGCGGGGTGGATAGCTCGGTTGCGGCAATTATGCTGCACGAACAGGGCTATGAAGTGATTGGCCTTACTATGAAAACCTGGGACTATGCTTCCTCAGGCGGCAGTTCAAAAGAAACAGGCTGCTGCAGTTTGGATAGCATAAATGATGCACGCGCCCTTGCCGTTGGTTATGGCTTCCCTCATTACATACTGGATATAAGAAGCGAATTTGGCGATTTTGTGATCGACAATTTTGTGGACGAATACCTTGCCGGCCGTACCCCTAACCCATGCGTTTTATGCAATACCCATATTAAATGGGAAGCATTGTTAAAGCGTGCCGATAAACTGGACTGTGAATTTATTGCTACCGGGCATTATGCCAACATTCGGATGCATGATAACGGCCGGTACGTGGTCTCAAAAGGTTTGGATGAAAATAAAGATCAGTCGTACGTATTATGGGGTGTATCGCAAAAGAACCTTGCCCGTACTAAGTTCCCATTAGGCAGTTTCACTAAAGCCGAGATCAGGCAAATGGCACTTGATATGGGCCAGGTAGAACTTGCAGGCAAAAGCGAAAGCTACGAAATCTGCTTTGTGCCCGATAACGACTACAGGTCCTTTCTAAGGCACAAAGTAGAAGATCTGGACGAACGTATCGGTAAAGGTAACTTTGTTTTAACTGACGGCACCATAGTGGGTCAGCACCAGGGATATCCTTTTTATACCATCGGTCAGCGTAAGGGCTTGGGCATTGCATTAGGTCACCCTATGTTTGTTACACGTATTGATCCTCATACGAATACCGTTGTTTTAGGTACACAGGAAGAACTGGAACGCAAGGAAGCATGGGTGCGTAATCTCAACCTTGTTAAATACGAAAGCATTACCGAACCTATTGAAGCGGTGACCAAGATACGCTATAAGGACTCTGGTACCGAAAGCACAATTGTACAAATGGGCGAGCATATGAAGGTTGATTTTACCCATAACGTAGCCGGTATTGCTCCGGGCCAGTCGGCAGTATTCTACGAAAGTAACGACCTTTTAGGCGGTGGTTTCCTGATTTAATTATTGTTGAAAGGTTGTAAAGTTGGAAGGTTGAAAAGTTATTTTTAAGTAATATAACGGCTCCTAACAATAAAACAATTTAACAATTCAGCCAACATTCAAACGTTCCAACTTTACAACTTTTCAACCTTCCAACTTTCCAACATTCCTGCAAACAAATTTGCGTTTCGCTTTCTTTATGTTTTATTTGCAGAAAAATAATCGGTTTAATGGCTAAAAATCTACTCATTGTTGAATCTCCGGCGAAAGCCAAAACCATCGAAGGATATCTCGGTAAAGACTTTACCGTAAAGTCGAGCTACGGACATATCCGCGACCTGGTGAAGTCGGAAGATGCGATAGACATCGCTAATAACTTTGCACAAAAATATGAGGTACCTGCCGATAAGAAGCAGGTAGTAAGCGAGTTAAAGAAATTAGCGAAGGAAGCCGAGATGGTTTGGCTCGCATCCGATGAGGACCGCGAGGGAGAAGCCATATCCTGGCATTTGTTTGAGACTTTAGGTCTGAAAGACGCCAGCACCAAACGCATTGTTTTCCACGAAATCACCAAGCCTGCTATTTTAAAGGCGATAGAAAATCCGCGCAAAATAGATTATAACCTGGTGAATGCTCAGCAGGCGCGCCGTGTGTTGGATCGATTGGTGGGTTTTGAACTTTCCCCTGTATTATGGAAAAAAGTAAAACCATCGCTTTCAGCAGGCCGCGTACAGTCGGTTGCGGTTAGGCTTATTGTCGACCGCGAGCGCGAGATTAATAAATTTCAGTCAGGGGCTGCTTTCAAGATCGTAGCCATATTCGGCAAGGGTAAAGAAGCCTTTAAAGCAGAACTACCTGAGCGCTTTGCCAAACAGGAAGATGCGGAGAAGTTCCTGAAAGACTGTATCGGAGCGGATTTTACTATTAACTCGCTTGAAACCAAGCCTGCTAAACGTTCGCCTGCTGCGCCTTTCACTACCTCTACCCTGCAACAGGAAGCCAGCCGTAAATTAGGATTTTCGGTATCGCGCACCATGTCAGTAGCACAAAAGCTGTACGAATCTGGTAAGATCACCTACATGCGTACCGATTCCGTAAATTTATCGGATACCGCATTAGACGCAGCTGCAAAAGAGATCAACTCGGCTTATGGCAATCAATACCATCAGCTTAGAAAATATAAAACCAAAAGTGCAGGCGCACAGGAAGCACACGAAGCCATCAGGCCTACTTATTTCGACCAGCATACCATTGATGGTGATGCTTCAGAAACACGCCTATACGATTTGATTTGGAAACGGGCCATTGCTTCCCAAATGAGTGAAGCTTTATTTGAGAAGACCACTGCAAAAATCAGTATATCAACACGTAAGGAAGACCTGATAGCCAATGGTGAGGTGATGAAGTTTGATGGCTTCCTGAAAGTTTACCTGGAGTCAGTTGATGATGAAGAAGAGCCACAAAACGGTGAAGACAATGCTATATTGCCGCCATTGACCAAAGGCCAGCGCCTCGATTTACAGGAGATGACTGCCACTGAACGTTTCTCGCGTCCTGCAGCCCGTTATACAGAAGCCAGCCTGGTAAAGAAACTGGAAGAGCTAGGTATCGGTCGTCCGTCCACCTATGCCCCTACTATTTCCACCATACAGAACCGTGGGTATGTAGTAAAAGAAGACCGGGAAGGCAAGCAACGTAATTTCAGAGTATTAACGCTGAAAGGTGCCAATATCACCAAAGAAGAAAAAACTGAAAATACAGGCGCTGAACGCGGTAAGCTGTTCCCTACCGACATAGGCTCTGTGGTAAATGATTTCCTGGTACAATACTTTAAAGGCATCGTAGATTACCACTTCACCGCCGGTGTCGAAAAGCAATTTGACGAGATTGCCCATGGAATGGAAGAATGGACCGATATGATCCGCAAATTCTATAACCCGTTCCACAAAGAAGTGCAGAATACCATTGAAACCGCCGATAAAGCTACAGGTGAACGCGATTTAGGCATTCATCCGGAGAATGGCAAAAAGGTATCAGTTCGTATTGGCCGCTTTGGGCCGTTTGTACAGGTTGGCGATAGTGAAAATGAAGAAAAGCCGCTGTATGCGAGTCTGCGCGCAGGGCAAAGCATTGAAACCATTACTTTGGAGGATGCACTTGAACTGTTTAAACTGCCGAAGAAAGTAGGTTCATTTGAAGACAAGGAAATGACCGTCGCCATAGGCAAATTCGGACCGTATATCCGTCATAACAGTGCGTTCTATTCGCTGCCGAAGGACATCGACCCGCTGGATGTATCGGAAGAACAGGCTATAGAAATTATCCTGGATAAACGTAAACGCGACTCAGAGCGCCTGATCAAAACATTTGATGAGAACCCTGATGTTAAAATTTTGAACGGCCGCTGGGGACCTTATATCGAATTTGGCAAACAAAACGTTAAAATACCTAAAGGCAAAGAACCTAAGGACCTGACTTATGAGGATTGCAAGGCATTAGCCGATGCAGAAGCCAAAGCGCCCAAAAAAGCAGGTGCGAAGAAGTTCGTGAAGAAGAAGTAGTACTATAGTTGATTGAGTTGAATAAGTTAAGTGGTTGATTGGTTAACTCAATCCAACTTAATCGACTCAATCAACCCAATCAACTAAAAAATGATAAAAGACATCCCCGAAAATCTGGTAAAGGATATAGCCATTGCGGTGGCGCTTGAAGGTGAGAATGTGGAGAGCAAGACCTGGTATGTCTACCTCATCAACCTGAAAAATGAGGCCATTGAGAATGTGCTGATCACCTCAAAAGGCTATGGCGAAAAGGATGGTGAACAGATCAAAACATCTACCCTGCGGCACATGTTCCCGCTGGTCGAAAATAAAGCATTTGCATTAATCGAACCTATAGATGAAGCCACCTTCGGCCTTAATAACGAATACTGGCTCAGTTACTACATTGGTCGCGAGATATTTGACAAAAAGTTTATTTTCCTGCCGGAGAGTATTGTGGAATCTAATTTTATTAAGCTGCCTATTTTGAATAAGCCGGGGGTGATGATAAGGTGAGGATGGTTGGCAGCAGTAAATAAAAAAATGTCATGCTGAACTTGTTCCAGCACCCCATCAGAAAGGTCTGAGATAGACAAGTCTGCTGCATGCAAATCGCAAACCAAGCAAGCGTGAACCTGTCAAATGGGTTCCCGAAATAAGTTCGGGGTAACACGCGTTTATTTTTATCCCGGCAAATCTTTTTCAAATCATATAATCGTGTTTTATTTATGAAAATTTCATATTTTCCCTAAATAATTCACCTTATCCATGGAAGACACCGAAAGCCTTTCCCCTGCCCCCAAACGGCCTTTTATTGCACTTGCAGCTACTATTATTTTACTGATTGTTGTCTATTTCGTTTTCCATCGCAAGCACAGCACGGCGGTCGACCCGGCATTTAGCAAATATATCGAGTCGTACACCTCGGGGATCATTTCCAAAGAGGGTACCATACGGATCAAACTGGCCGGTGACGTACCAACCACCCATGTGCAGAACGACAAACTGCCCGATGGCGTGTTTGATTTTTCGCCATCCATTGCCGGTAAGGCCTATTGGATTGATGAACGCACTATCGAGTTCAGGCCCGAAAAGAAACTGGTAGCTGATCAAAGCTATACAGTAGAGTTCGCGTTGAGCAAGATAGTTGCCGTTCCCGACAGATTCAAGGAATTTAAGTTCACCTTTCAAACGGTTAAGCCCGATTTTACGGTGTCGTTTGTTGGCTTACAGACCGCAACCAGCACCTCGCTGGATAAGATGAAGTTGAATGGCGAGGTCCAAACTGCAGATGATGAGAACAATGCCGATATAGAAAAGCTGATCAGTATCAATTATGCATCTCCTACCCGCATTAGCTGGCAACACAATAATGTGCAGCGCACGCATAAGTTTACCATTACCGATGTGGCGAGGGGCAACAACCAGGTGAATAAACTTGCTGTAAGCTGGGATGGCAGTAGTTTGAATGTCGACAAAAAAGGTAACCAGGAGTTTGAGATACCGGCTATCGGCGATTTTAAGGTGTTATCTATAACAGCTGTGCAGGATCAGGATCAATATGTTTTAGTGCAATTCTCAGATGCAATTTTAGTCGGACAGGAATTAAAAGGCCTGGTTGGTATAAAGAACGTGGAAGATCCTGCTTACACCATTGACGGTAGTACGGTAAAGATTTATGCACCTGACCGTTTACAAGGCAATTACAGCGCATTTGTAAATGAAGGTGTCGAGAATATCTCGCACAAGAAAATCACACAGCCGTATTCAGCCAGTGTTTTTTTTGAGAACAGAATGCCTTCGGTAACTATACCTGGTAAGGGGGTTATCCTCCCCGATTCCGGCAAGCTGACGATGCCTTTTGAGGCGGTTAACCTGAGTGCTGTGGATGTGAGCATTATCAAGATATATGAAAACAATGTTCCGCAGTTCTTTCAGAGTAATGATTTTAATGGTGGTCAGGAGCTGCGGTCTGTGGGTAAGCCGGTGGTTCAGAAGACCATCCGGCTCGATCAGGATAAAAGCCTCAACCTAAACAAGAAAAACCGTTTTATGCTGGACATTGATCAGCTGCTGCGTGCTGAGCCGGGCGCTATTTATAGAGTGGTGATTGGTTTCAAACAGGAATATTCGTTATACAATTGTAGCCTGGGTTCACCGACATTGAAGAAGAATGATGGCTCGGACGAAGATTACAGCGAGGGATATGACGGAGGCGGCAATATCAATAAAGTTAAAGACGAGGATGACGATTTCTGGCAACGGTACGACAATTACTACCCTGAAAATTATGTATGGAACGAGCGCTTCGACCCGTGCAAGGGCTCCTATTACACCAAGGATCGCTGGGCAAAGCGCAATATTATCGCCTCTAACATCGGCCTGATAGCCAAACGGGGCAATAATAATAGCATGACCGTGGCGGTGACCAATATTTTGACGGCCCAGCCAATGTCAGGAGTATCGTTAGAGTTACTTGATTTTCAAAAGCAGGTGCTTTATAAAGGCACATCCGATGGGGATGGCATAGCGAAGTTCGACTTGAAACGCAAGCCCTACCTGCTGGTGGCTACGCTTGGGGCCGAAAAAGGATACCTGAAACTGGATGATGGCAGTTCGCTCCCATTATCGCGCTTTAACGTTGGCGGCGATGAGATACAAAGCGGTCTGAAAGGCTTTATTTATGGTGAACGCGGTGTTTGGCGGCCCGGTGATTCGATATTCTTGTCGTTTATTCTGGAAGATAAGCTAAAAACCTTACCACCCGATCATCCGGTTGAGTTTGAGCTTTACAATCCGGATGGACAATTGTATAAGCGCATTACGCAAACCAAATCGGTAGACGGCTTTTATAGCTTCCATACGGCTACCGAGACCTCATCGCGAACAGGCAACTGGATGGCGAAGGTAAAAGTGGGCGGGGCTACGTTTGAAAAGAGCATTAAGATAGAAACCATTATGCCAAACCGCTTAAAGCTAAAACTGAACTTTAATGGGGCAAGTGAGCTATCAAAGGGCAGTAACACTGATGGCAAACTGGAAGCGCATTGGTTATTTGGCGGCATAGCCCAAAATCTGAAAGCAAAGGTTGATGCATTCCTGTCGGCACAAACAACATCGTTCAAAAACTATCCTGATTATACCTTTGACGATCCTACTCTTGCGTTCAACACCCAAACCCAAACGGTATTTGACGGTAAACTGAACGAGAATGGAGTGGCGTCTGTGAATGCTGACATCAATGTAGAAAAACAAGCACCGGGTCAGTTGAAAGCAAATTTTGTGGTAAAGGTTTTTGAACCAGGAGGTAATTTCAGTCTGCAAACGCTGTCGTTACCTTACAATGTTTACCCGGGTTATGTGGGTATCAAAACACCAAAGGGCAGCGACCTGTCGGGTATGCTGTTTACAGGGCGCGATAATCAGATCGACATTGCAGATGTAGATACGAAGGGCAATGCTATCAGCGGTACGCGTGAGGTGCAGTTAGAATTGTATAAAATTCAATGGCGCTGGTGGTGGGATCAAACCGGCGATCAGATGAGCAACTTTACACAGGATAAATATAATAAACTAATTAAAACGGAAACGGTACGACTTAATAATGGAAAGGGAACATGGAACCTGCATATTGCTCCGGAAGATTGGGGGCGTTATCTGATCAAAGTATCCGATCAGCAAACCGGTCATTCGGCGGGTAAGATCATTTATGTCGACTGGCCAAACTGGTCGGAACGCTTACAGCAAACCAATCCTACCGAGGCTTCGATGTTGTCGTTTACCTCGGATAAAACCAATTATAAGGTTGGCGAACAGGCAACATTGACTATACCAACCATGTCCGACGGTCGTGCGCTAATTAGTTTTGAAAACGGCAGTAAAGTATTAAAAACAGTGTGGATCGATACAAAAAAAGGTCAAACACAGTATAGCTTTAAGATCGATGAAACGATGGCGCCGAATATTTTTGTGAACGTTACCTTGTTGCAGCGTCACGCACAAACGGTGAATGATTTGCCTATCAGAATGTACGGCGCAATTCCGCTCGTGGTGGACAATCCGGAAACGATATTGAAGCCGGTAATTGGTTTACCTGCTAAGTTGAGACCAGAAACACCGTCTTCGATCACCATTTCAGAAGCATCGGGCAAGGAAATGACTTACACCATTGCGATTGTTGATGAAGGGCTTCTGGATATCACCAATTACAAAACGCCTGATCCGCATGAGACATTTTATGCCAAAGAAGCCTTAGGCGTAAAAACCTGGGACCTGTTTGATTATGTGATCGGTGCCTATGGCGGTGGCCTAGAGCGAATACTCAGTATTGGCGGTGACGGTACCAATGGAATCAAGAAAAATGTATCTGTGAACAGGTTCAAACCTGTTGTGAAGTTCCTGGGGCCATTCCATTTAGGTAAAGGCGACAAACAAACCCATACCTTCACATTGCCCCAATACATCGGGTCGGTCAAAGCAATGGTAATCGCCGGTCACGATGGCAGTTATGGCTTTGCTGAGAAAGCCGTTCCGGTTAAAAAGCCGTTGATGATACTGGCTACATTACCGCGGGTATTAGGTCCGACAGAAAAAGTTCAACTACCTGTAACCGTATTCGCGTTGGAAAATAATGTAAAGACAGTTAATGTCAGCGTACAATCCAATGCTTTCAGTAATCTGAATGGTAATAATCGCAAATCAGTTACTTTCACCAAAACCGGCGATCAGTTAGTAACCTTTGACTTTGATGTAAAGGATTTTGTCGGCGTGGGAAAAGTGAAGATACTGGCTCAAAGCGGCGGTGAGAAAGCGGCTTATGATATCGAGCTGAATGTACGTAACCCAAATCCTCCTATCACTAAGATCACTGAAAAGGAACTGAAGCCGGGCGAAACATGGGTAACCAATTATTCAGCTATTGGCATGAACGGAACAAATAAAGCTACACTCGAGGTAGCGTCTATCCCACCGTTAAATCTATCCAAGCGTCTGGATTACCTGATAGAATACCCTTATGGTTGCGTAGAGCAAACAACCTCTTCTGCCTTCCCGCAATTATATTTAAGTCAGATACTTGATCTTAATCCTGTACAGAAAGCAGAAACAGAAAGAAATATTAAAGCGACCTTCAACCGCTTAAATGGCTTCCAGGTTTCGGATGGTGGCTTGAGTTACTGGCCTGACGGCGGGGAATCAGACGAATGGGGAACCAATTATGCCGGGCACTTCATGCTGGCTGCACAAGCCAAAGGCTACAGCTTGCCAATAGGTTTTATTGAACGCTGGAAAAAATACCAGAAAGCTAAAGCGGTAGGCTGGGCACCGGATACTCGTAGCTTTTATGGATCTGATCTGATACAGGCTTATCGTTTGTATTTATTGGCGATGGCCCGTTCACCTGAACTGGGTGCGATGAACCGTTTACGAGAATTTAAATATATCAGTGTAGAAGCCAAATGGCGTTTAGCTGCAGCGTATAAACTGTCAGGTCAGCCGGAAATAGGCCAGCAAATGATAGCAGGCTTGCCGACGACCATAAAGCCCTATAACATGATGTATGGCACCTATGGATCCGACCTTCGTGATGAAGCGATGATATTGGAAACGTTGACCTTATTGGGCCAGCAACAAAAGGCTTCAGCTTTATTGCGAACAGTTGCCTCGCGGTTATCGCGGGACGATTGGTACAGCACGCAAACAACCTCTTATTCTTTGCTGGCTATAGCTGAATATTGTGGAGTGAATAAATCAGGCAGCAAGCTGCAATTCAATTATAACGGTACCAGCGTTACCTCCGGAACTTACCTATGGCAAAGGGCAACCGCTTCAAATGGAGGCAAAGTAACAGTTAAAGATAATGGCTCCAATAAATTATACATCAGGTTGATACAGAAAGGACAGCCATCTTCCACGCAGGACGTGCAGTCGATCAGCAAGCCGGATATTTTACAGATGCGGATCGGATATTTCACTTTAGGCGGAAAGCAAGTCGACCCTGCCTCTCTAAAACAAGGGACAGACTTTGTAGCACAAGTGAATATCAAAAACCCTGGGCACCGTGGCCGCTACGATAACCTGGCATTGACACAAATATTCCCTTCAGGTTGGGAAATACTAAACACCCGGATGATGAATGATGATGAAGCTTTCAAATCTTCTCCATCCGATTATCGCGATGTGAGAGATGACAGGGTAAATACCCATTTCAGTTTACCTGAAGGCAAGGAAGTAACCTTCTACGTGATGCTGAACGCTGCCTACACCGGTAAATACTACCTGCCCGCAACAAGCTGCGAAGCCATGTATGATGTATCGGTGAATGCCGTAGAGAAAGGGAAATGGGTGGAAGTAGTTAAGTAGTTAATTGGTTGATTGAGTTGATTAAGTGGGTGGTTAACGCCCATTAAACTTAATCCAACTCAGTCAACTTATTCTAACTTAATCAACCAAATTACTTCACCCCAAACAATCCATACTTTAGAATACAGTAAATAGCACGCACGCCGTCCTTCCATCCTATTTTCTTACCGTCCTCGTAAGTACGACCGTAGTAAGATATGCCTACTTCATAAATGCGAATACGGGGTACCCGGGCAATCTTTTGGGTTACTTCAGGTTCGAATCCAAATCGTTGTTCAGTCAGCTTAATAGATTGGATTAGTTTGGTGTCAAACAGCTTATAGCAGGTTTCCATATCTGTGAGGTTCAGATTGGAGAACATATTGGATAAAAAAGTTAAAAAATTATTTCCGATGGTATGCCAGAAGAATAAGATACGGTGGGGATTACTACCCATAAAACGTGAGCCATATACCACATCGGCAAAACCATCAACTATGGGCTTTAGCAGGTCATTGTATTCATTTGGGTCATACTCCAGGTCGGCATCCTGGATGATGAGGTATTCGCCGGTTGCTTTTGCAATACCTGTATGCAGTGCAGCACCCTTACCTTTGTTTACTTCGTGTTTGAAGTATTGGATATTCATATCCGGGTTGGCAGCTTTGTAGTCAGCGATAGCCTGTTCGGTATGATCTTTTGAGAAATCGTTAACGATGATAATCTCTTTTTCGATGTTACCAGTGAGTTGAACGGATTTAATTTTATTGAGTATCAGGTGGATGGTATTACCTTCGTTATAAGCCGGAATAATGATGGATAATTTGTTTATTTTCATCTTGGTCAACAGATACTCTAATTATCAATAAGGTGTTTCAGCGCGTTAAACAATACGTTCAAAAACCAAAAGTAATCATATTTCTGGCTATTTTACTGGCTTTGATGGCATGGTTCTGGTTTTGCCTGCCACGACAATTGTTTAGCAGTCCTACATCTTACGTTATTGATGACGACCAGGGACAACTATTAGGCGCAGCCATAGCTCCGAACGGGCAGTGGCATTTTCCCTATGATCCCAATGTTCCTGAAAAATTCAAGCAATGCATCATTGCCTTTGAAGACAAGCGTTTTGAATATCATCCCGGGTTCGACATCATCGCTTTCAGCAGGGCCATCAAACAAAATCTGCGCTCAAAGCGTGTAGCGAGTGGCGGTAGTACCATCACCATGCAGGTAATCCGGCTTGCAACCAGGCATAAGCGTACATTCTGGAATAAGCTAAGCGAAATATTTATGGCGATGAGGCTGGAATGCACACACAGTAAAAATGAAATATTGGCTTTATACACCAGCAACGCACCTTTCGGCACCAATGTGATCGGTCTGGATGCAGCAGCATGGCGATATTTTGGACGCAGTCCGGATAAGCTATCATGGGGCGAAATGGCGGCTATGGCTGTACTCCCAAATTCCCCTTCACTAGTTCACCCCGGAAAAAACAGACAAACTCTGCTTAAGAAAAGAAATTTGCTGCTGGATAAATTGTACAAGGAAGGTACAATTGATAGCACAACGACTGCTCTTGCTAAATTAGAACCGGTACCCGATCGGCCTATGCCTCTGCCGCAATCCGCCCCTCACCTGCTGGAGCGTTTTAAATCAGATCATCAGAATGATAAAACAGGAGATACTCGCATCCGCACAGCCATTAAATCAACCCTGCAACAACAGGTAAACGATATACTGGAAGGGCACCATTCGGTTTTAAAGGCCAATGATATCAATAATATTGCCGCTGTGGTATTAGATGTAGAAACCGGAGCAGCAGTGGCTTATGCGGGAAATATCTCTCATCCCGAAGATCCGGAAATGGAAAGCGATGTCGATGTGGTGAATGCACCGCGAAGTCCTGGTAGTACGTTAAAGCCGCTATTATATGCCTCCATGCTGCATGATGGTTTGATACTGCCAAATAGTTTAATACCTGATATTCCTACACAAATTGCAGGTTATCATCCCGAAAACTTTGATTTGGGTTATGATGGTGCTGTGCCTGCGTCGAGGGCTTTATCGCGGTCGCTGAATGTGCCTGCTGTAAAAATGTTGCAACAGTTTAAGTATGAACGCTTTTATGATTTTTTACAGAAGGCAGGTATCACTACGCTAAAAAAACCTGCGGATCACTATGGTTTAGCATTGATATTGGGCGGTGGTGAAAATACCCTTTGGGAACTTACAGGTGCTTATGCCGATATGGCGCGGGTGTTAAATCATTACAACAAATACAACGGTAAATATGATACTGCCGATTATCATAGCCCGGTTTATGCTGTTCCACCCGCCAGGAAACCACAATTGCAAAAGGCTGGGTTATTGGATGCCGGGTCGGTGTATTATACTTTCCAGGCTATGGAAGAAGTAATGCGGCCCGGAGAGGAAATGCTTTGGCAGCAATTTAGTTCGACGCAAAGAATAGCATGGAAAACGGGCACAAGCTTCGGCTTCCGTGACGGTTGGGCCATTGGCGTTACACCTAAATATGTCGTGGGGGTTTGGGTTGGAAACACAGACGGCGAAGGACGTCCCAACTTGACTGGGATCAACACTGCCGCTCCTATCCTTTTTGACATATTCAGGTTATTGCCGGTAGCACGTGAATGGTTTGAGATGCCTGTGGGTGAAATGGTAAAAATAAAAGTATGCCATAAAAGCGGCTACCGGGCAGGTGAATATTGCGAAGATAACGACGAAATGTGGGTGCCTAAAAGTGGCCTAAAAGCTCCGGTTTGCCCCTGGCACCAGCTAGTGCATTTGGATGCAGGTGCGAAATGGCAAGTGACGGGTGATTGCGGTTCTCCGGGAAGTATCGTGACAAAAACCTGGTTTGTATTACCGCCCTCAATAGAATATTATTATAAAACGAAGAACTACCAATATCACGTATTGCCGCCGTTCAGGTCGGATTGTGCTTTGGCAGAACGTGGCAGCCCGATGGAACTCATATACCCTAAAGATGGTGCTAAGGTATATATACCTTTGGAAGCCGATGGCAATCGTGGACGGATGATCTGCAATGCCGCTCACCGGCAAGCCGGCGTGAAGATTTTCTGGCATTTGGATGATAAATATGTGGGTGAAACTACTGATTTTCACCAGGTCGCTTTAAACCCTCCCGCAGGTAAGCATAGGCTTACTTTAGTTGATGGAAACGGTAACAATTTTCAGGTTAATTTTGAGGTACTGGCTAAATAGTTCGCAGTTCTCAGTTGGCACTAATACTGCAAACCGCGAACTGCCAACTGATTTACTATCTTGCAGGGAAATATAACTAAAAAAATGCTCGAACAATACGACCTGAATAATTTGATGATATTGGACATTGAGACGGTGCCACAGTGCGGCACTTTCGATCAGTTGCCTGAGCATATGCAAAAGCTTTGGGATCATAAAACTCAGTATCAGCGTAAAGAAGAGACGGCCGAAGAGTTTTACGGCCGTGCGGGTATTTGGGCCGAATTTGGCAAGATCATTTGTATATCGGTTGGCATATTTACCAAAGGCAGGGGCACGGGACTTAGAGTGAAATCATTTGCTTCTCATGACGAAACGGAATTGCTGATCAAATTTGGTGATTTGCTCCGCTCCCAGCCTGCCACGCTTGTGCTTTGCGCACATAATGGTAAAGAATTTGACTTTCCGTATATCTGTCGCCGTATGCTGATTAATGGACTACAGATACCGCCCCAGTTAGAAATATCGGGCAAAAAACCATGGGAAGTGAATCATCTGGATACGATGGAACTGTGGAAGTTTGGCGACTATAAAAACTACACATCATTGAATCTGTTAACCGCTATTTTTAATATTCCCACACCAAAAGACGACATAGACGGCAGTATGGTTGGCCATGTATATTGGAACGAGAATAATTTGGAGCGAATTTCTGTTTACTGTCAAAAAGATGTGATCGCCACCGCACAACTCATCAGGCGGTACCGTGGCGAGAGTTTGATCGAAGATGAACTGATAACCCTGATTGGATAATAATGTTAAAGGTAAAGCACCTAAATGTCAAATTCAAAACACGCGACGGTTTTATAGAAGCCGTAAAGGACACGTCTTTTACATTAAAAAAGGGTGAAACTATTGGCATTGTAGGTGAATCAGGCTCGGGTAAATCAGTCACCTCCCTGGCCATCATGCGGCTGCACAATTCAGCCAATACTATAATTGATGGCGAGGTACAGTTAAATAATACAGATATTTTACAATTACCTGAGGATGAAATGCGCGAAATACGGGGCAATCGCATAGCGATGATCTTCCAGGAGCCTATGACCTCGCTCAATCCTGTGCTAACCTGTGGTTTTCAGGTAACGGAAGCCATCCGGTTTCATTTAGGCGCAAGTAAACGGGAGGCTAAAGAAAAAGCAATAAAGCTTTTCAATGAGGTACAATTACCTCGACCCGAAGCTATTTTTGACAGTTACCCTCATCAGTTATCCGGCGGACAGAAGCAACGAGTAATGATTGCGATGGCTTTATCTTGCGATCCGGAGATATTGATTGCAGACGAACCCACTACCGCACTGGATGTTACCGTCCAAAAAACGATCATTGAGCTTCTATTAAGACTTAA
>Ga0157375_10001105_pt1 | contig 23408 bp, 24 predicted proteins | sample M35metaG_FD_115311 | JGI IMG/M metagenome (GOLD analysis project Ga0157375, IMG submission 115311) | Miscanthus rhizosphere microbial communities from Kellogg Biological Station, Michigan, USA - M3-5 metaG | ecosystem: Host-associated > Plants > Roots > Rhizosphere > Soil | place: USA: Michigan... | reverse complement strand
TCTCCTACCGGTGTGGGAATCGCCCTACATAGCCGGGCCGTGCCGAAGCAAGGCAAAGCCTAGGGAGAGAACTCGACGCCCTTGCGAAGCGCACGAAGGGCAAGCGGGCGCACGACGGAGCTGCGGGCTCCGGCTGCCTGCAGTGGTTAGAATTTGCAGAAGGCCAGATCAGCCCTCGGCGCCGAGGGTGTCCCGAGGCTCAACCGTCGCGACGCGCCTTTTCTCGCGCCGCGACGAGGAAGCGGGGAGAATCAGCCGACGCGGCCGACGCGGCGCGCGTGCGTAGTTGCGCGCAGGCGCTGGGCCGCATGCGCGGTCGCTACCAGTGCGTCGTCGGGCTGGATTTCCGGACGCCGCAGCGGTGCGCGCACCGTCGAAGCCGGCAGCCGGCGCGGAACCAGCCGATCGAGCTCCGTCTTGACCGTCGCGTAGCACTCGCACACCCGCTCCTCGAGCGCGGTCCGGTCGAGCACCGTGATTCGTCCGCGGCGGTACTGGATCAGACCCGCCGCCTGCAACTTGCCCGCCGCCGCGGTGATGCTCTCGCGGCGGACGCCCAGCAGGTTCGCGATCGTATCCTGCGTCAGCGCAACGTCGTTCGACGACAGGCGATCCATGCTCGAGAGCAGCAAGCGGCAGAATTGCTCGACGAGCTGATGATGCCCGTGGCAAATCCCGCTCTGCGCCATCTGAATCAGCAGCGCCTGCGTATATCTCAGGAGCGGCTGGCGCAGGGAAGGGCTCTCCTCGAACTCGCGTTTCAGGATGTCGGCGCGCATCCGAAAGCCATGCCCGGAGTTGCGCACGACGGCACGGTTCGTCGTCGCGCCGCCGCCCATGAAAACGGTCACGCCGACGATGCCGTCGTGACCCGTGACTGCGGCCTCCACCGACGTCCCGTTCTTCATTTCGTACAACATCGACACTATTCCAGCCGTCGGAAAATACACGTACTCGGGGATGCTTCCCGCTTCGCCGAGCACCCTGCCGCACGGCAGCGAAACGAACTCCAGGTGCCGAAGCAGCCGCCCGTAGTCGTCATCGCTCAAAGCAGCCAGCAAATAATTCTGCCTGGCCGTAGGAGGGGCGGCCCGCAAGTCGCGCCCACCGAGCGGCGCCGGGGCGGAATTGCCCGACACTCCACCCGCAGATCGGTCCGGCGTTTCGGCAACCCCGTGCCTGCGCACGTAGCGGCCCAGCGTCATCACCTTGCCGCTCAACCCTTCGTCGCAGGCCGAGATTCCCGGCCCGGGTTCAGCCGAAGGTGACTGTGCCGTGATTCGATTGGTGCGTGAGCGTTCCATCGCGTCCCTCCAATTCAAAACCGCAATTCAGCTACGGATATGATTCCGCCGGTACCGGAGCAACACCCGTGCCGGCATCCGGACAAGCACGCATCGCGCCGGTCAGGCAGACGGAATCGGTTGTTCGGCCGAAGATTTTTCATTTTCCGGCGTCCCCGCGCTCGCTTCGCGGTCTGTGCTGCAGAGAATGAAGCGCGTGGTAACGATTACCTGCCCGGGGGAAGTTCTTGCTTCAAAAACCGTTACCAAAAAGCGACGTCCGGTCGCACCGAGTTCATCCAAGGCCTTGGATTTGCAAAGGACCCTCCAGGTCCAATCGCTTCCGCCTCGCGGCACGCGAATTGCATCGCCCTGCGCGGAGCGAAAGCATATGAGACGCGAGAGCAAGGTCGTCGAGCTATGGCCTAAACAGGGGGCGAACGGCGGGCTGCATTTGCTCGTTGAATGGTTTGGCTGTGCGGCCTCGACGCTCATGGAGGATTGCGGGCCTTTGCGCCGGCTCTGTCTCGTCGCCGCAGAGACCGCCGGCCTGCCCATACTCGCCGAGCTGTTTCATCCGCGCGAGCCGTCGGGCGTCATCGGCGTGCTCGTGCTTCCCGACTCGCACGTGACGATCCACACCTGGCCTGGTGAGGGAACGGTGACGCTCGACGTGTTCGTGGGCTTGCACGCGCGCAACAATCGCGCGAAGGCCCGGGCGGTCTATGGGCGGCTCAAGGACGGCTTCCGGCCGGACAAGGAGAACCTGCTTCAGGTCAACAGGGGCGGGGCGAGCGGCGGAGCGGCGCCGCATGCGCCTCTGCCGCGCGACTTCTAGCGGGCCACGCGACGCGTCTTGCCGCCTGACGCGGATGTGACGGCAGCGCAGAAGCTACAGCAGTCCTTCCAGCGGAAGCAGCGACAAGGTCTCGATCCAGCTTCGCTTCAGCGGCTTCACGCCCGGCTCCATGTCGAGGCTCACCAAGCCGCCGTTCTCCAAACCGCGCCATTGGACCACGGGAGAGTCCGGCGCGCTTCCCGGGGCCAGGACGACCTGGTAGCTGTTTGCCGGGTTCGTGATGGCGTCGAAGCGCGCCGCGATCTGGCGGGCGATTCGACGGAAGCCTTGTCCGGACTGTCGTACGCGAGTATCGCCTTGGCCCAGACGAGCGGACGCTTTCCGGACAGAATGTCCGCCAGCTGATCGCGCCGGGAAATCTCGCTGTAATACACCGAAGTAGCGACCATCTTCTGGCGGTGCTCGGCGAGCGCGGCGCGGGCCTTCGCGAGGTCGCCGGTCGACCGCTCGCCGAACGGCTGTGTCTCGACGGGAATCGCGAGGCGATCGTTCCAGAACAGGTCGAACGTTCGCGACAGGTTCTTCACCATCGGGCCCGCGACCGCAAGGTCGAAGTCTCCGAACTCGCGCTCGCCGCTCGCCTGGAAGTACTCGTCGCCGATGCTCCGGCCGCCCGTCACGGCGATTGCGTTGTCGCCGACAAAGAGCTTGTTGTGCATCCGGTAGTCGAGCTTTCCAACCTGCAGCAAGTACTCGAGCCCCCGCAGGAACGCGAACTCGTGCCGCGCGAGAAACGGATTGAAGATGCGGATCTCGATGTTCGGATGCGCCGCGAGCGGCCGGAGCGTCGCGCCACCGTCGATGCCGAGCGCATCGTCGAGCAGGATGCGCACGCGTATGCCGCGGTCGGCGGCATCGAGCAGCGCGCCCAGCAACAACTGACCCGTGTCGTCCTGCTGCAGGACGAAGTACTGGACGTCGAGCGTCTTTTCCGCTTTTTCCGTAATCTGCAGCCGCAGCGCGAAGCTGTCGGCGCCGTCGACGAGCAGCCGGAATCCGGACATGCCAGGATGCTCTTTCGCGCGCGCGGCAAAGCGCTTGCCGAGCGTCGTCGTCTCCGGGCTGGCCAGAGCTGCGGACTCGGTCTTCGCGACACCGAGACCAGGGGACAGCGTCGCGCAGCTCGAGACGAGGAGCGTCGCGGCGAGGAAGAGCGATGCCAACAGCCGGGTGCGCAAGGAGGGCTGCACGATCACGCTTCCATCAGCAGCGCCACCGGCTTCAGGTGCTCGATCTCGCCGAACACGATCTTGATTGTCGCCATGATCGGAAACGCGAGCAGGAGGCCCCACATTCCCCACACCATTCCGAAGAAGAGCAGGGCGACGAACACGACGACGGCATTCATCCGCGCGGCGCGGCCCATGAGCACCGTCTGCAGGCCAATGCCGATCAGCATCGACGCCATGAGCGGGACTGCCGCCGCCGTCAGCGCCGGCACGAGCGCGCCGAACTGCAGGTAAGCGATCAGCCCCACGGCCGCCGTCACCGATGCCGCGCCGAGGTAGGGGATCGTGTGCACGATCGCCATGGCCATTCCCCAGAACACCGGGTGCCGGACGTCGAGCAGGAAGAGCCCGATCGTCGTCGCGAACCCCACCACGATGTTCATCGCGAGGACCAGGGCGAAATAGCGCTGGCTCACAAGGTGGATCTGCTGCAGGATTTGCAGCGCTTTCTTGCGTGCCGAAAGCGACGGCTCCATCACCTGCAGGAGCCGCCGCCGGAACAGATCGCCGGCTGCCAGGATGAAGTAGGAGAGGAACAGCACGGAAACGAGCTGGCCGACGAAGATTGCCATGCCCATCGTGCCCGCCATCACGATCTGCTTGGGCTCCGTCGGCGCCGCGGGCGCGGCGGGGGCGGGCGCGGCGGCAGCGCCAGCCGTCGACGCGCCGGCGAGCTTCTGCAACTCGTCGGCGGTCTTCTGCACCTGCTTCAGCGCGCTGCTCTTGCCGTCGCGTTGCCAGGCGGCCACTTCGAAGCGCAGCTTCTGCACCGCTTGCGGGAGCTCTTCCAGCACGTCCGCCGTGCCACTCAACGCCTGCTGGACGCCGAGCACCACCAACAAGGTGACGAGCACCATCGTGAGCGCGGCACTGATCGAGCGCGGCAAGCGGCACTTCTCCAGCCAGTCGACCACGGGCGACAGCGCATAGCTCATGAAGATGCTGACGAACAGCGGGATGAAGAAGGCGGTACCCGCATAAAGCACGAAGGGCACCACGACGAGCGCGGCGGCGATCATCGCGATCGTGCGCTTCTCGAGAGGCGCGGCGAGCCGCTCTTCCGCTGCCGTCTGGGGTGACGAGTCGGGCACTTCGACCTCGACAGACGGAGCGTAAGTTTCGTTCATCGCGTCCTCCATCCCGTGACATCAGCAAACGATGTGCCATGGCGACCAAGCGGATTGTGCTGGATCATGTCCATCGAATCAGCGCGCTGCGCGCGTGCTTAACCACGTCAGCCGAGTAACTATTGCCCTGGGGTGGAAGGATTTACACATGCGGACCGCCGCGCAAGCGCCGTCCGCTCCCCTTGCGCCTCGCATACAGCGACATCAGCGGCGTCACCGAGATGCCGTGCACCACGATCGAGGCGGCGACCGTGGTGAGCGTGATCGCGATGAGCTGCTGCGCGAGCACGAGCGGCAGCCCGTGGTTGATGGCGTACAGAAGATAGAAGATCGAGCCGACGCCGCGAATGCCGAACCACGAGATGAGAAGCCGCTGGTCCCGCGAGATGCTGGTCGCCCCGAGGAGCCCGACCCACACCGCCGCCGGCCGTGCGACCAGGAACAGCAGGAGCACGAACGCAAACGCTCCGTGCGGAATGTACGTGTAGGACAGCATCGCGCCGGTCGCGAGCACGACGACAAGCTCGGCGATCCGCTCGAGCTGGCCGTTGAAGCCTTGCACGGCCCGCATCATGTACGTGCCGGCGAGTTCCTCGTTGGTCGCGATCTCCTTTTCGCTTTCCGCGCCGAAGATCACCTTTGCCTTCGCGGCTGCGGACGGCAGCACGACGTCTGATGTCGCCTCGATTCGCTGCAGGGCAAGGCCCGCCGCGAACACGGCGAGAAACCCCGAGGCGTGGCAAAGCACCGCGACGCCGTACGCGATCGCGATCAATCCGAGCGACAAAAATTCGTCGACACCGACCGCCTCCTTGTGTCGCGTGCGGAGGTAAATGACGAGTTTGCCGATTGCAGCCCCTGCCGCACCGCCGAGGCCAAGCCCGCCGGCCATGCTCCACAGCACATCGATCGCGAGCCAGCTCCCGCCGCCAAGTCCCATGTCGTAGAACCCGAGCATCGCAAGCCCGAGCAGCACGAACGGAAATGCCGTGCCGTCGTTCAAGCCGCCTTCACCCGTCAGGCTGAAGCGCAGGCGATCGCGGTCCGAGGAGTCGGCCACCTGCACATCCGACGCGAGCACGGGATCGGTCGGCGCGAGGATCGCTCCCAGCAGAATGGCAGCGCCGACCGGCAATCCGCACACGATCATCGCGAGCGGCGTGATGAACAGCACCGTCAGAGCCATGGAAGGGAACGCGAGACGCAATGGCGCTAGCCACCGCTTGTCGGTGAGGGGAATGCCGAGCTTCAACCCGACGGCGAACAGCGAGATGAGGAGCGCGATTTCGGCGAGGCGCTCGAGCTCGACGGAATAGCGTATTGGATCCAGCGCGAGGATGTCCCACCCGGCCGGCCCCAGCGCATAGCCGAGCGCAAGATAAAGAAGGCCCGGCGACAGCGGCAAGCGCTCGACCAGCGACCACACGAGTGCCATCGCGATGAGGATTGCGCCGGTGACGAGCGAGAGGATTGCAAAGGACATCGCAGAGCTCCGGTTGCGAAAGCCGAGCGGGAGCACGTCCGCCGCGGACATCCTTCGCGCACCGTCACGGTAGCCAGGCGACGCACGGAACGTCGGTGCGCCAACGCACGCCATTGCATCTCCGTGCGATGCCGAACGGACCGATCGCGCACAAATCGATAAGCTTATCGAGCACTTCGACGCGATCTCGATCTCCCGGGCAAGCCATATCCATGAACTCCGCGCTGCGCATGACCATCGCTTTCGCTGCGCTCGGCGTCGCGTGGAGCGCGGACATGCACGCCGCCTCCCCGGTAGCCAAGCGCACCGTCTGTACGATCACGGTCAACTCGTCGAACGAGAAGGACATGTTCAAGGCGCGCCTGCCGGCGTCGCAGTACCACTTCGTGGAGCTCGTGGAGCGGGGGCGTGCGGATTGGCTCGAGTCGGCGTGCAGGCAAGGCGTCAAATGCGACCTGCTCGTCATTTCCGGCCACTTCGACGGGGATAACAACGGGAACAACGTTTTCTACTCGGATCAACTCGCGGCGAGCGAATTCCTTCCGGTTGCGGAAATGGAGCGCGCGTCCTGCAGCGAGTCATGTCCGGGACTCTTCTCGCAGTTGAAGGAGGTCTATCTGTTCGGATGCAACACGCTGAATGCGGACACCACGGGCAACGCGTCGTCCGAAGTCGCACGCAGCCTCGTTCGCGCCGGGCACTCACCAGGGGACGCGCGCAAGGTTAGCCAGGCGCTTCAGCAAATTCATGCCGAGAGCAGCCGCGACCGGATGCGCCGGATATTCACGAACGTGCCCGTCATCTACGGCTTCTCGTCGGTGGCCCCGCTCGGACCGCAGGCCGCCAGCCTGCTCGGCCGCTACCTGCAGCCGTCGGCGCTCGCGGAGGTCGGTAGCGGCCACGTGAGCTCGCGGCTCCTCCGCGCCTTCGCCAGTGAATCGATGGTCTCGGTCAGCGGGTTGAACGGATCCGATCGGCGCGCACAGCATCGTAGCGACGTGTGCCAGTTCATCGACGACCGGCTGACCGCCGCCGACAAGCTCGTCTTCATCCACGGCTTGCTTCGCCGGGACGTGGCTGAAGTGCGGATATTCCTGGAGCGCATCGAGAGCCTCTTCGCCGCTCTGACCCCTGCCGATGAAACCGATCCGCGGTTTCTCGAGGCGCACGAGGCAATCGCACACGATACGGTCGCGCGGGTGGCCTTCATGCGCTTTGCCGAGGATGCGGATTTGCCGCCCATCCGGGCGCGAATGATCCAGCTCGCTGCAAAGCTCGGGTGGCTGTCCGAATCCGAGATGCACGCGGAACTCATGCACATGACCGCCGAGCTGATCGAGCGCGGTGCCGTCGGGCCCTCCGAAGTTGACCTGATCTGCGGGCTCAACAAGCATCACGCTCTGGACGGTGAGCGCGGCCGCCTGTCGCTCCTGCCCGCGGCCGCGAACCGTGTCGCCAACTCGGCAGTGCTGGCTTGCCTCGGCAGCCCCGATGGCCGCGCGCGCGTGCTGCAGGCATTGACGGACGGCAACGATGCCGACGTCAAGATCGCCGAAGTGTTCCTGGTGCATCGCCCGATCGACGACATCGCCGAGCTTCGCGGCATCGCGAGCGGCATCGCGCGGATGCCCGGTTCGCCCGCGCAGGTCCGGGCGCTCGACACGCTCGGCCGGCATCGCTTGCGCGATCGCGAAACGCTCGCGGAGCTCGCGCGCCTCTTTCCGATTGCGCAGAACATCGACGTGCAAAGGGCGATCGCCGCGGTCATGATCCGCTCCGACTACGCGCTGCTCCCGAGGCCCGAGACGGTCACCATGCTGAGCCAATATCGGCTCAAGTCCACCGACGGCAACGACGCGATCGACATCCTTATCCGGCGCCTGCAAGAGTCCCCGTAGTGCGCCGTCCGTGATAGGCTCCCGGCGCGACGATCGACGAGCGAAGACCGCGTGACAAGCGCGGTCATTTGCGAACACTGCCGGGCAAGCGCGTTTTGCTTGCGAGCGCAGTTTTTCGGTCGACGCCGACTTTTTCCCGCAGTTGGAACGCTCCCGGCCATCACCGCTGGCCGCCTGCCGAATGGAGGGCCCGTCGCGATGCGGCGACAGTTGCGATTGTTTTCAGTCCCGCTTTCCGCGGCGACCCTCTTTGCAGTGGCTGCACTCCTTGCAATCGCGCCTGCCACCCAGGCGGCGAAGCGCACTGTCTGCACCGTCACCGTCAACTCCGCCGATGAGCGTGAGGTCTTCAAGAAACGCTTGCCGGAAGGCGACTACGACTTCATCGAGCTCGTGGAGCGCGGCCGTCCCGATTGGCTTGCCTCGGCGTGCCGCCAAGGGGTGCGCTGCGACGTGCTCGTCGTCTCCGGCCACTTCGACGGGATGACGGAGTTCTACTCGGACCGGCTCGCGATGCGCGAATCGCTTCCCGTCGTGGAGCTGGAGCGCGCTTCGTGCAGCGAGTCGTGCCCCGGCGTGTTTGCGCAATTGAAGGAGGTGTATCTGTTCGGCTGCAACACCATGAACGCGGAGCCCGTCAAGAGCACGACGGCCGAGGCCGCGCGCAGCCTCGTCCGTTCGGGAATGTCACCGGCCGATGCCTCGCGCGTTGCGCGAGGGCTCGACTCGCGGCACGCCGAGAGCAGCCGCGACCATATGCGGCGCATCTTCACGAACGTTCCCGCCATCTACGGCTTCACGAAGCTCGCGCCGCTCGGGCCCACGGCGGCGACGCTGCTCAACAAATATTTCGACCAGGCGGCCGTGGCCGAAGTCGGCAGGGGGCGCGCGGACCCGAAGCTCCTCGCACAGTTCGCGGCGAGCACGATGGTCGTGGCCGGCGGGATGACCGAGTCCGATCCGGACGCGCAGTTCCGGCGCGAGGCCTGCCAGTTCGTCGACGATCGCGTCTCCGCGGCGGCCAAGCTCACATTCGTCCACGATCTTCTCCAGCGCGACATGGCCGAAGTCCGGATGTTCCTCGATCGCGTCGAGGCGCTGTTTACATCGCTTTCCGCACAGGATCGCGCGGCGCCGTCGTTCGGCGAGGCGCTGGAACGCATCTCACGCGATAGCGCCGCGCGCGATCGTTACTTGCGCTTCGCCGAGGACGCGGACCTTTCGCGCACCCGCGCCCGCATGATCACACTTGCCGGGGAGCTCCGATGGCTCACGCCGGCGGAGCAACGCGCCGAGCTCGCGCGGATGGTCGGCGACATGATCGGGCGGGCCACGATCGGACCGTCCGACATCGAGCTCTTCTGTTCGCTCAATGACGATCACCGGCTCGATGCGGAGCGCGATCGGATCCGGCGGACCGCCGAACAAGCTTCCAAGGTCAACAATGCGGCCGCGCTCGCGTGCCTTGGCAGCGCGGAGGCCCGCGCCCGGGTACTGCACGCGCTCACGAGCGCTCACGATGCCGATGTCGAGCTCGCGCAGGTATACCTTTCGCATCGCCCAATGACGGACGTAGAGGAGCTTCGTGTCGTCGCGACGGGCATTGCCCGGATGCCGGCTTCCGGCGCGCAGGTCCGCGCCCTCGATACGCTGGCACGGCACCGGTTGAGCGACGGCCCAAGCCTCAACGAACTCGCGCGACTCTTTCCGGCCGCGCCGTCGATCGACGTGCAGCGGGCGATTGCGTCCGTGCTGATCCGGGGCGACTACCAGGCGATCGCCAAGCCCGAGTTCGTGCACGTCTTGGCGCAGAACCGCCGCCGGTCGCCGGATGGCACCGACATCATCGACATCCTCATTCGCCGCCTGCGCGCGTCCGACCGCCTGCCAAAAGAGCAGGAATGAGCGGCGCGGCGGACGCGCATCGCTATGAATCGGGTCGCAGGCCGTAGGCGGCGTCAGGACTGCGGGCGCGACATCGCGCTCCGGCGCAGGATTTCGGCGCGAAACTCGCCGAATTGCTTTTGCGTTTCCGCCTCGATCATCGCCGGCCCGACCATGGGAGGGACCCACACCTTCGGCACGTAGCGACCGTTGTTGACGATGTGGATGCGGTCGCCAAGCTGTACGATCTTCGTCACGAAATCGGACGACTTCAAATCGCCACTGATGAGCCGCGAGCGGATCTCGGTCTGCGGCACGAGCTCCACTTCGCGCAGCATTTCATAGCTCAAGGTCACCGGCCCGCGCGACGCCTTGCCCTTCTGCCGCACGTGCAGCACGTTCCCGTTCTGCTCCTCCACGACGCTTTCCCGGATGTTCGAGATGAATTGCGGCATGTGCGGGTAATCGGTCAGCACTTCCCACACGATGTGCCACGGCGCGTCCACCGGACAGACGACGTCGATGGCCACGCCGGCTCCCTCCTTGCGGACGTTAACCACGATGTCGTCGTTCGGCGTTAACCCAGGAAGCGCTGGCGGCAACGCGCAGAGCAGCGCGAAGACCAGCAGTTGTGCAAGACGCATCGTCCTCTAGCCGAAGCGAAGATGCGCGCCGCCCAAGAGTCCGAGCAAACCAGCGACGATCAGGTAGAACGCGATGATGTAGTTGAGCGCCTTGGGCACGATGAGGATAAGAATGCCGGCGACCAGCGAAATGAACGGGCCGAGCGTCAAGGTGAGATTCACGATTCGCCAATCGAAAAAATGGAGGACCCGATCCTCGCGGACCGGCGTCCCCCGATGCGTCAGCCCGAAGGGCCGGTCACATCTTGCGCTGGACTTCCTTCGCCCCGCCTTCGATCTTCTCGCCGCCGCGCTCGATGTCCTTGCCCGCGCCGGCTACGGTGTTGCAGCCCGTCATCGTCGCGACCGGTCCGATCAACGCAAGCGCCGTCAGGATTGCAAGCAGTTTCTTTGCCATGAGTGTCTCCTCGTAGTCGTCAGCGGAAACTCCGCTCTGTGAACGATCCTCTTTTCACGTTCCATCGTCTGTGCGCTGGCGTACCCGCAACATGGGTATTTGGCCGACATTGTTGTAGGGAAAAACGCACCCGCCGCACCAACTGCCAAATGAAACGGGGCGCAGATCAGCGCCCCGTTCTTCGACCTCGCCCACTTTGCGTTCGCGGGCGGTGCTTCTGCTTCACCGATCTTTCTGCACCTTGATGTCCGCCTTCACCGTCTTCACGCCTTCGTTGTTCCTGGCGATAGCGAGGGCCTGGTTGATTTCGTCCTGAGAGTTCGCCGTACCGGTCATCCACACGACGCCATTCTGGTCGGTGTCGACCTGGATGTGCTTCAGGCTGCCCAGGTGCTCCGACGCGAGCTTGGGCTTGATCTTCGTCGTGATCGCGGAATTCTTCACGAACAGCTTCGGATTGGCGCGGTCGGAGTCGCCGTCCGCCGCGAAGGCCGCCACGGGCGCCAGCACGGTTGCAATGACGATACAGCCTGCTGCGAACATCGTTTCATCCTGGCCCCTTTTCAGTAGGTCCGCTCGAACGGGAGCGGGCTTCAAATTCGTCCCATCACCAGAAGTACGATGACAATCACCAATACGACACCCAGGATCCCGCTCGGTCCATACCCCCACGTGCGCGCATGCGGCCACGTCGGGAGAACGCCGATCAGCATCAGGATGAGTACAATCAGCAGGATTGTGCCAAGGCTCATGGATTTTTCCTTTCTTCGTCAACGCTTCGTCGGTTTTGGAATTGATGCCACGATGTCGACAAGCACGCTGCCAGCACGCACAGGCATCGCCAGCATAGGCATGCTCCGCTCGATCGTCTGTTCGGTAGCGTACATTTGAGCCGTGGCGTCGACGCCGCCGATAAGCGCCGCGTGACCGGCCGCCGCGGCGCGCATTGGCTCGTTCGCGTCGGCGCGATGCAGCGACTCACGCTTTCGGTGGCCGCGGCAGTGCTCGCATTCTTCGTGGAATCGGGGTCGATCTCGTGGCATGCGCGCGTGATCGCCGGCTGGGATGCAGGAGCGCTCGTGTATCTGCCGCTGGCCTGGATACTCGCCTCGCAATCCGACTCGCGGATGACTCGCGACCACGCGCTGGCGCAGGACCTGGGCCGCTATCTCATTTTCCTGTTCATCGTGAGCGCGTCGTTCGCCTCTGTCGTCGCTCTGGGGTTCGTGGTCGGCCCCATCCGCGACCTCCCCTTCTGGAGCCGCGCGTGGCATCTCGTGCTCGCCGTCGGCGCGCTGGCGTCGTCGTGGCTCCTGATCCACACCGTGTTCGCGTTCCATTACGCGCATCGATATTACGGCGACGCCGAGCGGCACGATTCTCTGGAGCGTCCACTCTTGTTTCCGGGCGGCAAGGAGCCGGATTACGGGGACTTCCTGTACTACTCCTTCGTCGTCGGCATGACGTCGCAGGTAGCCGACGTCGCGATCGCCTCGCCGGCGCTGCGACGGCTCACGATGCTGCACGGCATCCTGTCGTTCGTGTTCAACATTGCGGTGCTGGCGCTCTCGATCAACATCTTCGCGAGCGTCATTTGACCGGCGCTACTCGGGCGACCAGCGGAAATCGAGCGTCTTGAGCGCCGCCGGCGCGACGGCCACCGTGCGCCGTTCCGTCGCGCGACCGTGCGACGCGCTGACCTTATAGCTGCCACGGAACGAGTGCCAGTGCGAGGAACGTCGCCGCGGCGAGCGCGCCGATTCTATTCAACGCACTGCGGCGCGGCACCGTGACCTGGGGCTCCGTCGATCATCGATTACCTTTCGATCAGCCGTGGGTTCGAGGAGCGCCCGCAATGACGACCATCCGGTCCCCTACGTTCAACATCCGCGGCGTCGATTCGTCGAAAATCTGTCGCGATCCGTTGCGCATCCGAACGACGATACGGTGCCGGGTGATGACGGCTTCCTTCGTCGACGCTCGGCTCGTCGCGATCGCCGCCACAACGGTTTCGGACAGCGCCTCGCGATCGGCGCGGAAGTCGCGGCCATAGGCGCGTCCGTCGTTCTGCGTGCGCGCGATTTCGGCGGCGTCGCACCAGCCCGTGAACTTGAGCGGCGTATCGATCCTCTGCACCGCCTCGATGATGCCGCATTCGGCGCAGAGGGGCTTGCCCCGAGCCTTGCCCGGATCGTCCGCCGCTGCTGCGGGGGCTGCAACGGGCGCGCGGCGATCGCCCTCGCGGAGCGATGCGCGGGTCACTGCCTCGACCCGGGCGCCCGTGGCCGCCGGCCCGCCCGCGGTGGCGCCCTTTGGCAGAGCCCAGGTGAGAGCGGCGACGGCCGCGACGGAGGCAAGTACGGCAACTCCGACGTATCGTGCCCGTGCGGGTTCGAGGTCGCGTTCGGTGCCGAATGGTCTATTCACGTGTCTCCTCGCCTGGTCAATGTCGAGGATGTGCCCTGCGACTACCATAGCGAGCGCCGGAGCTGACGTCGGTACGGTGTCGCACTCAGCTTCGGCGAGCGAAGTGCTGTGTGGCGCCGCGAAAGTGATACGCTTCCAGGGCCCCGCCCAGCCTAGCGAATTTCAGGAAGCCTCATGCCCGCGCCGACTCGCGCAACGCCACGAACGCTCCACGGGGCGAGAACAGGCACACGAACGCGGGTCCACCCTGGCAATCACGCCGACGCGAGCGCCGGCGGCCGCGCGCCGCGGTGACCCGCGGCGACGTGGGACACTCTCCGGCGAAAACCAGAAGCCGTGCGGCGGGCCCCCGGCACGTCACAGGCGAGGTGTACCTCGTCGGAGCAGGACCGGGCGATCCTGACCTCCTGACGCTGCGCGCCCTCGCGCTGCTGCAACGCGCCGAGGTCGCCCTGTACGACAACCTCATTTCGCCGGCGATTCTCGCGCTGCTGCCGCCGGCCGCGGAGCGCATCTACGTGGGCAAGCGCCGCGCGGACCACGCGATGCGGCAGGAAGCGATCAACGCCCTTCTCGTCGAGCATGCGCGCGCGGGGAAACGCGTGGTGCGTCTCAAAGGCGGTGACCCATTCGTCTTCGGTCGCGGCGGCGAGGAGATCGACACGCTGTCGGCGCACGGAATCCGCTTCGAGGTCGTGCCCGGCATCACGGCCGCGTTGGGCGCTGCCGCGTACGCCGGCATCCCGCTCACTCATCGCGACCATGCGCAGGCGTGCGTGTTCGTGACCGGCAACCTCAAGGACGGGAGCGTCGATCTCGACTGGGTGGCGCTCGCGCGGCCGCGACAGACGATAGTCGTTTACATGGGCCTCCTGAGCTTGCCCGTCATCTGCCGGGAGCTCGTCGCGCACGGCCTTCCACGCGACACCGGAGCCGCGGTGATCCAGCAGGGCACGACGGCGACGCAGCGCGTCATCGCCGGAACGCTCCGCACGCTGCCGGCCAAGGTCGCGCGAGCGAAGCTGCATGCGCCGACGCTGATCATCGTCGGCAATGTCGTGCGGCTGCGTGCAAAGTTGAGCTGGTTCGAGCCGAAGTCGAAGAGAGGAGAAGCATCGTGAAAAGAGTGGTCTGGGGAATCGTCAGCACCGCGAACATCGGGCGCGCCCGCGTGTTGCCGGGCATGAAGAAGAGCGATCTGATCGAGCTGCGGGCGATCGCTTCGCGGGATGCAGGACGGGCACGCGCCACGGCCGACGCGCTGGGCATTCCCGAGGCTTATGGCTCGTACGAAGCGCTTCTGGCCGATCCCGAGATCGAAGCGATCTACAACCCGCTGCCGAACCACCTGCACGTGCCGCTAACGTTGGCGGCCGTGGCCGCCGGCAAGCACGTCCTGTGCGAGAAGCCGATCGCGCTGACCGCCGACGAGGCGCTGGCGCTTCGCGCGACAGTCGGCAAGGCATTGGTTGCCGAAGCGTTCATGGTGCGCTTCCATCCGCAGTGGCTGCGCGCCCGCGCGCTGGTCCAGGAAGGGCGGATCGGTGCGCTGCGCGCGGTGCAGATGTTCTTCGGCTACAACAACCTCGATCCCGCCAACGTGCGCAACAAGGCGGACATTGGTGGTGGCGGCCTGTACGACATCGGCTGCTACGCAATCGTGGCGGGCCGCTTCTTCTTCGGGGCGGAGCCGGTGCGCGCGATCGCCCTCGTCGATCGCGACCCCGCGTTCGGGACCGACCGCCTGACGAGCGCGCTGGTCGATTTCGGCGACGGCCGCCGCCTCGACTTCACCGTTTCGACCCAGATCGCGCCGCATCAGCGGCTGCAGCTTTGCGGCAGCAAGGGCCGCATCGAGATTCCGATTCCCGTCAACGCCCCGCAGGGGGCCGCCACGCGCATCCTGATCGACGATTGCTCGTCGCTCGAAGGAACGGGAAGCGTCACCGAGACGCTGGCCCCGAGCGACCAGTACCAATTGCAGGGCGAGGCGTTCTCGCTCGCCGTGCGCGGCGAGATCGAGCTGCCCTACGGGGTCGAGGATGCGATCGCCAACATGCGCGTGATCGACGCGTTGTTCCGCTCCGAGCGGAGCGGGGGCTGGGAAGAGGTGGTGCGCGGGTGACCATCAGCGGATCACTCCCGCGTCGCTGAGTCGACGCGTCAGTCCGCTTTCATGTTGGCCTTCCTCGCCAGCTTGCTCAAGCGCTCGCGCTCGGCGGCGATGAACGCAACGAAGGCGGCCGTCGTGCCCGGCTCGGGCTCGATCCCCGAAGGCACCATCTTGTCGCGGAACTCGGCGGACTTGACCGCCGTCTCTAGGTCCCTGCTCATCCGCTCGACGATCGCCGGCGGCGTCCCCTTCGGTGCGAACAGCCCGGCCCAGTGGCCGATCAGCACATCCGGGAAGCCTTGCTCCGTCGCAGTGGGCAACGAGTCGTATGCGCTCATTCGCTTGCTGTACGTCGTCGCGACCGCCTTCAACTTGCCGGACTTCACGTTCGGCAGCACGACGATGCTGGCCTCTGACGTCGCGTGCACATTGTTCGACAGCACGGCGGTCATTCCTTCGGAGCCGCTTTTATAGGGGACGATCGTGATGTTGACGCCGGCCTCGCGCAGCATCTCGGCGACGAAGTGCGGCGTGCTGCCACCCCCCGCCGTCGCCCAGTTGATGCCGCCGGTCTGCGTCTTCGCCCAGGCGACGAATTCCTTGAGGTTGCCCGCCGGCACGCTCGGATTCACGACGATCACCGAGGGCGCGACGGCGATCATGCCCACGGGAATCAAGTCACTGTCCGCGTAAGGCATGTCGCTTCGCAGCAAGCTGTTCGTAACCACGCCGGCGGCGCCGACGAGCCACGTGTAGCCGTCCGGCTTGGCCTTCGCGACGGCTTCGGCGCCGATGATGGCGCCGGCACCAGGCTTGTTCTCGATGACCACGGGTTGGCCAAGCCGCTTGCTCACCGCCTCCGCGGCTGCGCGCGCGATGAGGTCGTTGGCGCCCCCGGGACCGAACGGTACCACCCAGCGGACGGCATGATCCGGCCAGTCGGCGCGTGCAGCGCCTGCACCGCAAATCGCGATTGCCACGATGAGGGGTGAGACGAGCATTGCAAGGAAGCGGTGAACCTTCATTCGAGACCTCCAGTCGATGGAATGACGAAAGCGATCTTTGCGCGGAGTCAGTGCGAGCGCGGCTCCACGTCGTCTTGCGTGCGGAACGCCGTCCTCAGAAATCCCGCCGCTCTTCATTCGGCGACGATCTTGTGTTCGCTCGCGACCTTCTTCCATTGCCCGAGCTCTTCCTTGATCCGGGCCGCGAACGTCGCCGGGCTGATGGCTTCGGCCAGCGCGCCGTCGGGCTCGAGCACCAGTGCGAGATCGGGCGACGCCGCAATCGCATTGAGCTCCTGGTTGAGGCGCTCGACAATGGGCTGAGGCGTGCCGGCGGGCGCGAACACGCCGACCCAGATGGCCACTGCGAATCCCGGCGCAATGGATGTCAACGGGGGCAGATCCGGGAATGCGGAATGCGCCGTGCTCGATGTGACGGCGAGTGCCCGGATCTTGCCGCTCTTCATAAGCGGCGCAATCGTGCTGTAGTTCGACACCATCACCTGGATCTGGCCGCCGGCAAGATCGACCGCCGCATTCGACGCCCCCTTGTACGGCACGTGCGTCATCTGGATATTTGCTGCGTCGTCCAGCATTTGCGTTGTCAGGTGGGCGATCGAGCCGACTCCGGCGGTGCCGTAGTTGAGCGCGCCGGGCTTCGCGCGCGCCGCCGCGACCATGTCGGAAGGCGTTTTAATCGCCGTCGCCGCCGACACCGCGAGCAGCATCGGGCCGCGGCCGATCATGGCAACCGGCGCAAACGCCGCGATAGGATCGTACGGCAACTGGGTCTGCGTCGCCGCCGCGGTGAGGAAGCTGGACGACGTCAGCAGCAGCACCGAACCGTCCTTTGGCGATTTCGCCACGAAGTCCGCGCCGATGACGCCAGCTGCGCCCGCCTTGTTCTCGACGATCACCGCAGCGTCGAGTCTCTTGCCGAGCGGCCCCGCGATCGCGCGGGCGATGACGTCGTTGCTTCCTCCGGCGGAGAACGGCACGACGATCCTGATCGTCTTCGGCATCGTTACTTGCGCGGCAACGAACACCGGCGCCATGCCCAGAACGGCCAGAACCAGCAACGCGAAATGGTTGAGTAAGGTGCGCATCGAGTGTCCTGGAGAGCATCGTTGACAATGCGGCAATCGTAGCCCTTATCCCGCTTGTCCGTCCACGGCGGGGGGCAACGCAGCGGCGCTTGTCGCCGATGCGGAAGGCGCGCTCTGCTATGATCGATTCGAACCGCAGCAATGACCGTCATGCCTTCCTTGCGCATCATCTGCCCGAACGGCCACCTGGGATTCGCGCCGATCCGGGTCGAAAGCTTCCGGATCGGCGTTGAGGCGCGGCCGGACGTGATCGCGGCGGATTCCGGCAGCGACGACGTCGGGCCGACTCCGCTCGGCACCGACACATCGACGAGCCCGCGTGCCTGGCAGGTCCACGACCTCGAGCACATGCTGCTCGCCTCTCGCAAGCTCGGCGTGCCGATGATCATCGGCTCGGCGGGAGACACTGGCGCGAACAGCCGCGTCGACCTCTACGTCGGGATCATCAAGGATCTCGCGGCGAAGCACCGTCTGCCGCCGTTCAAGCTCGGCTATTTCTACTCCGAGATCGGCAATGAGGAGCTCCGCCGCCGTATGCGCGCCGGCGAAACGGTCGCCGGACTGGAAGGCTACGACGACCTGACCGAGGCGGAGCTCGAAGCGACCGAGCGCATCGTCGCGATGGCCGGCGTGCATCCGTTCATCGAGCTGCTGGAAGCACGCGCCGACGTGATCATCGGCGGCCGCAGCAGCGACAGCTGCGTGTTCGCTGCGCCGGCGATCCATCGCGGCTTTCCCGAGGATCTTTCGTACTACCTCGGCAAGGTGCTCGAATGCGCGTCGTTCTGCGCCGAGCCTTATGGCGGCAAGGAAACGGTGCTGGGCGAGATCACGGCGAACGACGTGCTGGTCACGGCGATGCATCCCGACCAGCGCTGCACGGTCGCATCGGTCGCGGGGCATGCGATGTACGAGCGCTCGAATCCCTATTTCGAGCACGTCGCAGGTGGAACGCTCGACATGTCGCATTGCCGCTACGAGCAGGTCGATGCTCGCAGCACGCGAATTGCCGGGCCGAAATTCGAGCGCGCGCCGGAGTTCCGCGTGAAGCTCGAAGGCGCGGGCAGGATCGGCGAGCGGTATGTCGGCATGGTCGGCATCCGCGACCCCTACACGATCGCGCACGTCGACCAAGTCATCGGCTGGGCGCGCGACAAAGTGCGCGAGCGCTTCGGTCCGGAGGAAACAGGCTACCAGCTCCACTACACCGTCTACGGCCGCGACGGCGTCATGGGCGAGCGCGAGCCGATGCGCGATCGCCCTGCGCACGAGCTCTGCATTCTCGTGCAGGGCGTCGCCCCGACCGCCGATATGGCCGAGGAGCTTTGCATGATCGGCACGCGGCAAATGTTCTATGCGCGGCTTCCGGACGTGAAGGGATCGGCAGGCTCGGTCGCGTTCGCGCTCGATGAAGTCCTGCGCGCGAGCCCGTCGTATCGGTGGACCGTCAACCACACGCTGCGCTGCGACGATCCGCTGGAGCTCTTCCCCACGCACCTGACGACGGCGGGCGGAAGCGACGGACGATGAAAACGCGCAAGCTCTCGCAGCTCGCAAAGACGATCCGCAGCAAGAACGCCGGGGTGAACCTCATCACGTTCGACATCATATTCGCCGACCGATCGACGTACGAGCAGGTGAAGCGCTCGCGCGTGCTGACGCGCGAGACCGTGAGCAAGCTCTACCGCGTGACGCCCGACCGCATCGCCGACTTCGTCGAGTTCGATCCGGCGAACGCGATCAAGTTTACAATCTACCGGTCGCGCCCGAGCGGCAGCCCGGGCGACCCCGACATCTTCGGCGCGCAGCAGTACGCGCCGTTGCTCGACATCGAAGTACCGGTGGCAGAGGGCGATTGAGGCGTGTAGGGTGAATCGGCCCAGGTGCGAGATCGAGTTGGCACACCTCGCTCGATATTGGTCTCGTCGTCGTTTGTCGACCCGAACCGGCCGTTGCGGCTTGCACAAACCGGACATTCAATCGCAACCAACTCGCGATGTTCGGCTACTGGATCACTTCGTCCGCACGCAGCAGCAGCGATTGCGGGATGGTTAGGCCGAGCGCCTTGGCGGTCTTGAGATTGATGACCAGCTCGAACTTCGTCGGCTGCTCGACGGGGAGGTCGCTCGGCTTGGCTCCCCCGGTCAATCACTGAATCACCCTGGAGACGATTGGAAGTCCGGCCATACTACGCCTGCAGGAAGGCTTCGCCGCTTCGACGTCCATCCGTTGTTCCGACAAGCGTCCATCAACGACTGCCATCGAGCACGACGCGCTATGACTGCAGTTGGCCTATTGTTAAAAAACTCGCTTCGCGCCCTTTTTGCAACGATTTCGCGGGCTCAAACCATCACCTTGTCGACTGCGTCGATCTGAGCGCGTTCTAGAGGGTCGACATTCTCGACAACGCCGAACGGTGCTACTGCAAGCGAGTTTTTCAACAGAATAGCCCGCTTGCCGCCTGCGATTGCGCGCACTCTCGCGCTAGCTGGGTGCTAAACCCTTAACTGCCCAGGCGAGCGCCGCGTAGGAACGCGGACCATCGGGCTCTCCGTCAACGTACGCGAGCCTCAAGGCATTGCGCAGTTTCTCGCGCTCGACATCGCTGAGCGTGGCAACGTACTCTGCCTGCGGGCCATCTTTGCCGAGGTAGGGTGCCCAATAGTCATCGAAGGACGCGTATTCCATGCGAATGCTCAACGTTGTCTCGACCACGTCGGTGAAACCAGCGGCAAGCCAGGCCCGCTTCAACTCCCCTGGGCGCGTCATTGGGCGGGTGTAACTGCGTGCACGGCGCTCGCTGGCTTTAGGGTCCAGTACGGCTGCCGTATCAAAGAACATGCGAGTGGCCACGAAACCGCCACGGGCGTCCCACACCGCTGCACCGACTACTGCGCCAGCCCGCGCGACGCGCCGCATCTCGGCAATGGCCTGGTCGGCCTTTGGCACGAAATGCAACATGAGTAACGAAAGGACGCGGTCGAAGGTTCGATCTGGAAACGCCAGCGCGCAGGCATCTCCTACCTCGAAGGCAATCAGCGGATCATCATTCTGGCGTGTGGCGTGTTCGATGTAGGCAGGTGAGAAATCTACCCCGCGCAACCGGCTTGGCTGGCATCTTTCTTTCAGGGCGAACGTCAGCGAGCCGGTACCGCAGCCGACGTCGAGGACAGCTTCGCCATTGGCAGACCCTACGAAGTCCAGAAACGGCGCGGCAAGGCGCCGGCTCCAGCGACCCATCTGCAACTCGTATCCGTCCCCGTCAGCTGCAGGGAAGGTGGACGAAGCAATGGTAGGTAAGTTCATGGTCCTATCATGCGCGCGCCGCTACCAGTTGTCTCGCCATTTATCCGGGAGCGGTTGCTACTCGCGTGTTCGAGCCCTTCATCGCATTGCGTCCGCTTGCAGCGGATTGGCGACGGCCAAAGATGTCTTCTGCTGGCCGTTCAGCGACCGTCGAACTCGGCGGCATACTTGTCCCTAAGGTCCGGATTGGACTCGATCCATCTATATTCGATCTCGATGTTTCGTCCAACGGTCCAACCGAGAGCCTGAACCGCTGCAGCAAGGCCGCCACATACAGTTGCGCCTCGGGATCCCTCGCAGCCTAATGCGAAAAGACAGCGATACGCCTCAGTGCGCGCTGAGTCTTAGCTGGCATCCACCATGCAGTGGTCCCGATACCCAGGAGCGATAGGAACAGTCGGCGGTTCATCGATGAGCTGATCGGGGCACAGCGTCACGGTGTGTGGTCAAGGCAGGCGTGAGGAGTGAGTGCGCTAAATCTACCCCACTCGAGGCATGTTCACCACGTTTTGGCCTCGAAACGACCGCTTTCAACCACTTGAGCAACCGACTGCTCCTGCGGAGTGCCGCCGGATGGTCGACGCCCGCATCGGTAAGGCTTCAATTCTCGACTCACGGTCACACCGCCGAGCTTCTCGAAGCTCGCAGCATCGACGAGGGCAACAACAGCGCGAGGATCGTTCTCCATGTCCCGCGCTCGTAGAGCACGCGATGGTTGGTTGCGATGCGCGCCGCGCGTGCGCCCATCCGCGGCGCGTAGAGTGTCACACGCGACGCCACCTGGGCGGCTACGATTGCGAGGCCCGGGCGATCGAAGGTATAACGGTGGCCGGCGCGAAGGATGTGATCAACGAAGCTGCCTTCCTCAGTGATCCAAACTTCGCCACGATCGATCCTGATCGTCGTGGCTTCGCCATTGAGTACCGACAGCGTTTCTCCAGGTGCGAGCGGCGCGACGGTGACGGCGCCGAATCCGCGCGATCGCGCTTCCCTCATATTGCTCATGATGCCCACCTCGTCGATTCCGCCAGCGGCGTTAACGCGCCGCCGACACGTTGCATCTGCGCCGCCGTGCAGAGCTCGGCAAGGATGTCGGCGAATCGCTTCTCCTGAGCTCCCGACACGATGTATTGCCACCGATACGCGGCAAGCACGACCGAAGCGGTTTGAGCCTCCTCCCGCTCCGACAGCTCGCGTCGGCAGTTCATTGCGAAAAAACGCGCGTCGGCCATTGCCTGCATCTGCAGCAGGTCGTCCACACCCGCAACGAGCGCAATCAGGTCATCGACGCCGGCATCGCGCTCCACAGCGGACACGTTCGCGTTCGCGCGGCGCCATTCCAGCTCGTCGAGGATCGCGTGCTGCGCCTCTTCGCGCGCATGGAAGAAAAGCACGTCTTTGAAGAGCGGCGACAAGTCAGTGTCGTTGTCGATGCTCTCGCGATAGTGCGCCAGCACGAAGAGCTCGATGTGGCAGGTGAGGGCGAGCACGGCCCAAGTCGACTTCGACAGCACCGCCGACGCGACGGGATTCGGCTCCGGCACGAATGTGTAGCCTGCCGGCATGCCTTCGGCGCACATGAGCTCGATGCGGCGGAATAACTCCTGGTGCTTGATCTCCTCGTCCCCCATGCGAACGAGCGCCTGGAGCGCGATCTGGTCGCCCAGCGCATGCTCGCGGCCTACGTCGAGTACCTTAGCGGCGATGAAGCGCTCGACGAGTCCGAACATATTGGCGTATGTCCGGCCCTGGATCTGGCTCAGGAATCGCTTGTCGTCCGCTGTGAGGAAATCGAGGCGACCGACCTTCGACAGCGCGTCCGGAAGGAATTTGTGTTTGAAATCGAAGCGGCGGCCGCGCAGCACGTCGCGGTCGATGTCCCAGCGGATCCGTTTCGACACTTCGATGCACTTCGCGTATCGCTTGTCCGCGACAGGGGTGGTGATGGTTTCCATGGCGTCTCCTTGAGATCACCGCGGGCTGTTCCGCGATGAGACCCATTGTCGTGACCGCCAGGCTAGCGCGCATGAGACACGGGTCCCATCATGCGCTTTGGATAGAGCGCAGCAGATGGGACTGGTGTCCCGGACCCTGCTTATTGGGCACGTCCGAACCCCGCGTTGCGCGCCAATACGATGGCTTGCGCGCGATTCTCGACTTCGAGCTTCGCGAAAATGTGCGTGATGTGGTTGCGGACTGTCTTTTCCGAAAGACCGAGCTTGGCCGCGATCTGCGCGTTGTCGCGGCCCTGTGCGATCAGCTCGACGAGATCGCGCTCGCGCGGCGTGAGCTCGGAGAAGAGAGCACCACCACTCGTCGCGCCCGGCAGAAACGACTCCAGCTCGTCCTTGAAGCGCTGCCACGCCGGCTCCGACTCGAGCAGCAGGTGATTCGCGCTTTCAAGCGGTACGAAGCGAGCGTCGGCAATGCGGCTCGCCAGGAGACGGCTCTCCTCGAACGACACCGCGGCGTCATGCGTGGGATGCAGGATCAAGGTCGGGCAAGCCACCTTGGGTAGCAACGCCTCGACGTCGATTTCGGTCAGCACCTTCATGAAGCGCACGGCGTTTGTTGGCGAGGTCGAGATGCGCTGCAGCTCGTTGAACCAGCGCTGCTGCTCGAGGGAAGCATCGGGAATGAAATGCGAC
>Ga0157375_10001104_pt1 | contig 23419 bp, 18 predicted proteins | sample M35metaG_FD_115311 | JGI IMG/M metagenome (GOLD analysis project Ga0157375, IMG submission 115311) | Miscanthus rhizosphere microbial communities from Kellogg Biological Station, Michigan, USA - M3-5 metaG | ecosystem: Host-associated > Plants > Roots > Rhizosphere > Soil | place: USA: Michigan... | reverse complement strand
GCTTGGTCGAATCGCTCGTCTACCGCCAACCAGCGCCGCCACCTGCGCATCTTACGCTTCTTGGGCGGGCGGCGAGCGCGCCGAAGGATGGGAGAACTCGGCCTACCTGAGTCCCAGATCGAACAGCTTCTCGCCGTCGGCACTCAAATGCTCGCTTCGCAAGAGGCGAGGATCGAGCGAAATTGTTGTTGGCGCTGAAGGCAATCAATTTGGGGTAATCGTATCTTTTCAGCCGATTGACACGGTTGCCTTCATAAATCTCAACCGCGCCAACCACTTGCGAACCGCCCTTGTCCGGAGACACGCAACCGCCGTGCAGCGCTGCGTGGGCCGGCCTCAACCGTGTCAATTTGATCCAAAAATACGGTTACCCCACGACCACTACATCGTTGAAGACAACCAGTGCGCGCCGTCGATGCGTTCGTCGACGAGCTTGACCTGCAGGCTCTAGGCTTTACGCGCTTGATTCTCAAAGGGGGTGACGTTGACTCGCCTTCGCGAAGGGCTCATCCTTTGAAGGCGCTCGTACGCGCCAGTGGGGAGACCTGCTGTGCATCGGAAGGGGAGGATGGAGCAATTGCTAGTCGATCGCCGCGGAGACGGGCCTTCTCGTGCCATCACGGGCAGGTGCCCGCGGATTCGCATCGGCCGCTGGCTGGCTTGCCTCGTCCTGTTGCTGTCGAGCCAGGAACCGTCATGCGCCAGACCCTGCGATGGGCAGCACAGGGGGACGTCCTGACGCTCGATCCGCACTCGCAGGATCACGCCGCCACCAATGCAGCGCTGGGGCACGTCTACGAGGGACTGGTTAGGTACTCCCGTTCGTACAAGATTGAGGGCGCCCTCGCCGTTGAATGGAAGGCGGTATCGCCGACCACCATGCGCTTTGTCCTGCGGCCCGGCGTCAAGTTCCACGAGGGCCAGGCGTTCACTGCGGCGGACGTCGTCTTCTCGTTCGCGCGCGTCCGGCAGCCGACGGGTACGCACCAGACGAGTGTGTCAGGAATCGGCGAAATCCGGGTGCGCGACGACTACACGATCGACGTGATCAGCGACAAGCACGAGCATCCGCCAAGCGATGCGTTGGGCCGGCGATGAGCGTCGGCTGGGCCAGGCCTGTCAGGCGGTGCTGGAGTTCATGCAGCGCCACGCAATCGCTGCAAGCTGGGGCCGCGCCGACCTGGCGTCTTCGGACATGATGAGCCTGGAGACGAGCCGTCGGGTGTGGCAGGCGCGCCAGGATCCGCGGCGCCAGACCAGCTCCATCGGTGTCTACAGTCACGTGCGCGACCGCTGGGGGATCTTCCACGCCCAGCCGATCGTGCTCAATGAACGCCAGGCCGGGGCCGCCATCGAAGGGGTCGTTCGACAGGAGCGCATCGAGACGTCGCAGCTCGCCGTCGACACGCACGGCTACACCGATTTCGCAATGGCTCTGTCGCGCCTGCTGGGGTTCGATCTGTGTCCGCGACTTCGCGACCTGCGCTCGCGTCATCTGTTCATGCCGCGAGAAACGAGGATCCCTCAAGAGATTGCCGCCGTCTGCACTGCCCTTGATCCTCGTAGTTGTTGTTCATGACGGCATGCACAACGGGAACGGCCTTGGACAGTTCGGCGACTTGGGTCGCGATCTCCCCGAGCTCTCTTTCAGAGTAGTCGTAGTTGAAGCGGTCCGAAGCGGCCTCGCCGCCGCCTCGTGGTTAAGCGCCGATCGGCAGCGCCGCTCTCATTCATACTGATGATGAAGCAACGCCGGGTACGGTGGATACTCGAACGCACCGAGCGGGAGCCATTCGATGATCAATGTGCGGCATGCAGAGACGCGAAGGCAGATGGCTGCCGCACTGGCGTTGATGTCGACTCTGCTGGTTGCGCACGCACAAAAGCTCGAGCGCGGCATGAACAGGCCGGGCACGGATTACCGGCAAGTCGAGCTCGCCGTGGCCGACCCGGAGGCTTGCCAGTCGGAATGCGTGGCCGACACTCAATGCCGCTCGTTTAGCTATGTCAAGCCGCTTAGAAATGGCGCACCTGCCCTCTGTCGTCTGAAGACCGGCACACCCGCCCCCACGGCTGACGCGTGTTGCGTCTCGGGTCTGCGATCCGAAGTGACGCCGGCGCAAGCCCGATCCCTTTTGTACCAAAGCCACCAGGCCTTCCAGGCGCGCGTGCGTGCGCGGGGCCGGGTTGGGAATGTCAGCGACACGCTGGCGCAATACGCGGCGAAGTGCGATGCCGCCACTGGAATCCACGTCCCTTCGTTCAGCTGCGGCAACGGCACCGAGGTGCCCGGCCAGGGCAACGGCGTCACATGCGACCGGCCCAACGTCCTGAACGGCCAGTGCGACCCGGGAAGCCGGTTTCAAGTGCTGCCTGGCGGCAATGCCGACGCGGTGGCGGTGGCACATTGCCGGCGGGTGGGCTTGCCGGCGAATGGCAACACCTTCAATGACATCGCCGTCATCCAGCACAACAAGAAGAACGGCGCCACTTGCTTTTATCAGGCGCTGACCAATCTGCCCGGCAACAACATCCCCGCGCCGAGCGGCGGCGAGTCCGCGCCCTGGGCCGATGGCAAGGGCCACTGGATCGATCCACCGGGCACCGAAGGCATCGGCTGCACCGGCTGCCACGATAGCGGCGGCTTCATCCGCTCCGAGTACCTGGCGCAAATGAAGACCGCGCCGAACGCACTGCCCAGCAATGCCACGGGTTTCGACAATCAGACGACCATGCTGCGATACGTGGGGCTCGACTACGCGACCAACCGCAGCTGGAGCATCACCACGGCCAATGCGGCTGGAGACGCCGGGCCTTCCTGCACGGCGTGTCACCGGCTGGCCGTGCCGAGCCGCATGGCGTTCGGCATGATCAACGGAACAGCTGCTCACTTTGCCAATATCGCGACGGCGGCCACGCAGCTGTCGAAGAACGCCCACGGTCCCAACTCGCCCATCTGGATGCGCCCCGGGGCTGTGTTCTACAACCCGCAGGCCGAAGCCACCGCCGGAAAGTATCGCGACTGCGCCAAGACCTTTTTCTCATCGAACTTTGTGACTGTCGGCGCGGGCTGCACGATCACGCCGCTCGGTGAGCCCTGGGTCCCGCCCCCACCAAAGCCTCCTGGTGCCGCCGCTTTTCTGGCCGCTACCCTGTTGCCACTGCAGACACCCAAATGACGACCGCTCACACACCCGGCATTTCAAACCCAGCGGAGAACAGCATGGATGTGACTTCAACCCTTCCGATCGCGATCAGGCAGGTTGGGCGTGCCGCGCGCTTCGTCTTTCTGGCGACCCTCATCAACGGGGCGCTGCTGTCGATGGCGTGCGCCGCTCAGAAGACCTTCACCTGCACGCCGGTCGACGTGGCGGTATTCGTCAAGCAGCGTGTGCACGTGCGCTGCGGGCCGGGCGACGGCGCAATTCAATGGTTTGCACTCGGTGTATCCGACCAGAACGAGGCGAACCGCGTACTTAGCCTGGTGTCCACTGCGTTCGCGACGCAAAAGCGTCTGACCGTCTGGTACGACCCGGCGGATCTGTCCGGTGCAGCGATCGGCTGCGCCAACAACGACTGCCGGATGATCCAGGGGTTGGCGATGTTTTGAGGGCTTGCGCCAGCGACTGGCGCGCTATGCCGAGCCCCTCCTGCGCGAAGCGGCCGTCCGCGCCGATATCCGCGTCCCCGCGATCTTCTACCTGGGGTACTCGTACTTTTTGTGCGAACTGGTGCGCCGCCACGGCAAGACGCTCACGAAATCAAGAAGTTGCACGAAGCGGTCCGAGGCAGAGTGACGTGAAGTGCAAGTGCTTCTCGTGCAACGGCTTTTCGCGCCGGTTGAGCAATCGAGCCGCCAATCTGCTGAGATGCGCGAATCTCATCGAGGCTGCGGGCATGCCAAGGCTGCCCTCCAAGCAAGCCGGATACATGCGTGCAGACCAATTCCCATCATCAAGTAGAGCTTGCAAAAGGCGTCGGGTCCATACACGCACGAAAAGTACGACTACCCCGATCATGAGCAAGCTCGGCGTCATGTCCTCGACTCGGGCTGCGAGCATCGCAGTGACCCGCGGTGTGGTGACAGACGTCAGGCCACCTCGCGCGCCACGTTGCCCTTGCGCCGGCTCGCGCCCGAGGCGAGGCCTCAGTTCGCCTTACGTGGCCCGCTCGTACGTTCGTGAGCCGCCGGCGCAAGCTCGCGCCTTGCCTCGCTCGCGCACTCAGTGCACGACCGGGAATACCTGCGGCTGCTGGAGGTCGAAGCCGACCATCGCGCGTGCATAAAGATAGTTCTCGCGCACCTCCTCACTGAGCTGGTCGACATTCACGCGGCCGTTGACGTCGCACGGGAACGCGTAGCCGCAACGGTGCGGCGAGAAGCTGCGGTAGCGAAGCTCGAAATGCGTTGCGTCGAGGCAGGCTGGCATTGCTGGAATCCATAGGGCTCTCGTCTCGGGTCCACATACCTGTAGCAGGGCAGCGCGCGTGCCCGGCGGCCCCGCTATTCCCGCCGTGGTCCGCCGTCGCGCTCGAATCCGGCACGGGACGGCCCTGGCGGGCGACAAACTTGTCTCGCCGACGAGCCGGGCCTCACTGTTCACGACGCAGCCAGCGCCCGGGCCACCCAGTCTCTGACGGGCCTGGAAAGGCGCAGATCCCGGGCACATCTGAGTGCGGCTCTCGCGACGGTCAGTAGACATAACTGCATGATGTCGAAATCGACTGCTGGGTTGGCCGGCGGATCTGCGCCGAAGTGCCCCGGCTTGCACTTGGCAAAGTCGTTTTGTTGCAGTGCAATATAGACCTCTGTCGCACCGAACGCAGCAGGACGGGCCGCCGAGCGTCGACCGGATTTCGGAGCGGTCGCTCGGGCGAATGCCAAGCGAGCGTGGGCTTGCCACTTCAAGACGTCAGTGCTACGTTTTCCGGTGCATGCGTCTTCTTCACAGTCTCGTTCTTCTGTCTGCCGGATCGGCCCTGCCGATCCTCGGTTTCGCGCTTCTTGCGTCGGGATTCGTCGTGCAGGGCGAGAGCGAGAACCTCGTCAACACTGCGAAGGCTCGTAACCGGGCCACGCTCGCAGCCGTGGACGCCGAGTTGCGGGGCGCCATAGGAACGCTGCAAGCGATCAGCAGCACGCCCTCGCTCGGCGCCGGCGACTTCGAAGAGTTCCATCGGTATGCGCGCACGGTGCTGGCCAGCCAACCTTCCTGGCAGAACGTCGTGCTGAATGATCGCGACGGCCGGCAACTCGTGAATGCCCGCTTGCCGTGGGGCACGTCGCTCCCACAGCAACCCGTCGAGCGGCCGTCGTTCGACGCTGCGGTCTCGAAGCGCCAGCCGGTCGTGGGCGACATGTCGTTCGCACCGAGACTCAACAACGAGCCAGGCATCGCCGTGCGCGTGCCGGTCGCCCTCGGCCCGGAGGTCACGCACGTGCTGACCGCAGTGTTGAGCGCGACCTCGTTCCAGCAGTTGCTCGCGACGCAGGGGCTGCCGAGCGACTGGGTCACAGGCCGCCTGGTTGCGCGCGTGCCACCCACTGAACCGGGCAAGCAAGCAGCGGACGTCTATCTTCGCAATGTGCGCACGGCCGCGGAGGGATGGTTCCGGGGCAAGACGCTTGAAGGTCGGGACAGCTTCACTGCCTACTCGACCTCGCCGCTGACAGGTTGGAGCGTGGGTTACGCGATTCCCGCTGAGGCGGTACTCGTCGGGGCCACCCGCGCGCTGCCTGGCTCATGGCAGGAGAGGCCCACGAATTTGGACGCTCCCTGTGACCCTGCCTCGCTTCGTCGGAGGCTGATCGGGTCGGGCTGCCGGTATCTAGCTTCGAAACTTCGGCGAGCACAGCATCGAGATGCCGGGGGCGGCCGGCAACCTGCAAGTCACCCAGTTCTAAGCAAATCACCGTCGACGCCCGGGATCCCGACCCGGTGCGCGGCGGCGCGCAGGATTGATCCCGACGCGACGAAGTTTGGCGGCGGCGTCTCGACGAATCCGAGACCGGCGTAGGAGGCGTCCCGGGACGCGAATCCCGACCTTCGCTCCCGCAAGAATGGGGATGTTTGGACCTAGACAGCGGGTGCACAGTTCAACCCCCGACAGCGACCAGGAACGCAACGAGTGGGTTCGCGCCGCGACTGTCGACCGAGGAGACTCGCATGGGCGTAAATCTCGTGACTCGGGTGCGCAACTTCGCGATCAGCACCCAGACTTTCAGCGCGGGCGATCACGAAACTGGTGGCGATGACGTAGACCGTGATCGACCTTTCGGGTCACGCCCTCGGCCACCGCGACGACCCGCTCGGCAAGACCGGAATCCGCGTCTTGACCGCCGACGAACGCCGGTTCAAACCCCACATCTCAGAGCAGTACGGGATTCGAGGGTTGGCGTTGAGTGGCAAGGACCGGCTTCGCTCGCCCAATGCCGTGGGGCACGTCGATGTCCTTGTCGCGCACTTCGGTCGGCCGCCAACCATCAAGGCCAACGGCCCGGACAGGCAAGTGGTCAGCGTCACGGCAGACGCGTCCAAGGCAGGTCGAGCTCATCGTGCTGATCGGTCATGTCATCGAAGACGTCGAGATCGATGCGCCAGAAGGGCGTTGCTCGTACAGATCGTTGTCCCTGGGCGCGCGCGGTGACGGGCAGTCAGACCCGTCCCATCTGGATGCGAAGCGTTCGAGGCAACCTTCGAAGGGGAAGTAGTGCTCGCCGAGCGAAAGTCGGCGAAGCGTCGTAAGGAAGGACCATGCCCAAGCAAGCTCTCAAGACCACAGCGGCGCAGCCGCGCCACCTGGATATCCGGAACACCGCCTCGCTGGGATACACGTGGCCGACCCGTCCGTTCGCGCTTGCTGCGCAGTTGGCGCCTCGCAGTCTCTAAGCCACGCGTCCCGACAAACCGTTTCGGAACAGGCCCATGGCCGAGGTGACCGATCTGCTGCAACCCGCGCCGGTAGGCGACGAGCAGGCGTCGCGCGACTTGTTCGGCCTTCTCTATTCCGATTTGAAGCGCATGGCCCGTGGACGGCTCTACCGCGTCGGCGGCGTGCCCGGGCTCGACACGACCTCGCTGGTGCATGAGAGCTACCTGCGCCTGACTGACGATGGCCGCCTCCTTGTGTCCGACCGCCCGGCGTTCTTCGGCTATGTCGGACGCGTGATGCGCAGCGTGGTGATCGACCACGTGCGTACGCTGCAGTCGCAGAAGCGCGGCGGCGACCAGGTGCTAGTTACGCTCACGACCGATGCCGACGGCGCGGCCGAGACCGCCGACGACGAGCGCCTGCTCGCGATCGACGCGGCGCTCACCACGCTGCACCGGCTCGCCCCGCAGTACCACGATCTTGTGGAGCTGCGCTATTTCGCGGGCCTCTCGGTGAAGGAGGTGGCGGAATTGCGCAACGTCTCGATGCGCACCGTCGAGCGTGAGTGGGAGAAGGCGCGCGCATTCCTGCTGCAGCTGATGCAGGACTCCTGACCGCGGCGACAGAGACCATCGTGCGACTCGACGATCTCGATCCCAGCCAAGTGGCGCGCGTCGCGGTGCTGCTCGACGAGGCGTTGGACCTGCCGGACGACCGGCGCGCCGACTGGTGCGCCGCGCTGACCGGCCGCGAACCGAATCTCTCTGCGGTTGTCGCCGACCTGTTGCGGCGCGTGGCTCGGGCGGGCGATCGGCGCGAGACTGGCGGGTTGATCGCCAGCGCCATCGCCCGCGCGGCCGGAGAGCCGACGACGCTTGCCGGACGCCGCATCGGCCCGTATCGGGTGCTGCGCCCGCTGGGCCAGGGTGGCATGGGCTCTGTCTGGCTCGCTGAGCGGACCGACGGACTATTCGCGCGCAAGGTCGCGTTGAAGCTGCTGCACACGAGCCTCATGAACGCCGCGATGAGCGAGCGCTTCATGCGAGAACGCGCCATCCTCGCCAGGCTCGACCATCCGCACATCGCGCGGCTGCTCGATGCGGGCATCGCCGAGGACGGCCAGCCGTATATCGCGCTCGAGCACGTCGAGGGCATCGCCCTTGACACCTACTGCGAGTCGAATCGGCTCAGCCTCGACGCGCGCATCGATCTCACGCTGCAGATGCTATCGGCGGTGCAGCACGCGCACGAAGCGCTCGTCATCCACCGTGACCTGAAGCCAGCCAACATCCTTGTCACGGCGCAGGGCCAGGTTCGCTTGCTCGACTTCGGCATCGCCAAGTTGATGACCGACGGCCACGCCGAGGAGACCGAGCTGACGCGCCTCGGCGGCCGGGCGCTCACCCCCGACTACGCCTCGCCCGAGCAGATCACCGGCGCGCCGATGAGCACTGCGAGCGACGTCTATGCGCTCGGCGTCGTCCTCTACGGACTTCTGTGCGGGCAGCGGCCCTATTCGCCGAAGAGCGGCTCGCGCGCGGCGCTGGAAGAAGCAATCCTCTCGGTCGAGCCGCTGCGGCCGAGCCAGCAACCCTCGAGCGACGCAATCGCCGCTGCGCGCGCGACGACGTCGAGGAAGCTTGCCGCAGCTCTCGCCGGCGACCTCGACTCGATCGTCCTGAAGGCGCTGAAGAAGAATCCGGCCGAGCGCTATCCGACCGCGGCGGCGCTGCTGCAGGACCTGAAGCGTTATCGTCAGGGCGAACAGGTCGAGGCGCAGCCCGACAGCGCGAGCCATCGGCTTCGCAAGTTCATCGGACGCCATCGGCTGCGGATGGTGCTCGGTACGGGTGTCGGCCTGCTGCTCGTCGCGGCGACCGCGGTCTCGGCCTGGCAGGCCGACCGCGCGAGCACGCAGGACTGCGTGGCGCAGCTCGAAGCCCAGCGCGCTCAGGCAGACTAGCGCTTCGGCCTCGACATCGTCACGGCCAACTCCGATCAGCAGGCCGACCCGTAGCGGGCCCGCCAGACACGGCGCGCGAGCTGCTCGACGTCGACGCGCCCAAGGTCTCGGAGAGCCTCGCGACGGCAAGGCCGCTGGTCCGATGCGCAACGACGCAGGTCGCTGCGCGCCTCGAGGCCAAGACACGTTCGGCCGCGGTCGGGGCCCGCCCCGATCGAGAGCTCTCTGCGTTCAGACCAGCACGCCGCGCAGCGCCGCCACGAAGGCACGGAACCTGGCGGTCGGACGCGTGCGTCCGCGCCGTGACAACGACTCGAACATCGTCAGGCGCACGGCGCGCGAGAGCTCGAGCTGGACGCCCTGCCCGGACTGCCCGCGGTTGCACAGGTTCGCAGGCTCAAGGCCCTGGAGGTTCGGATCGGCGTGGCGGGCGACGACGAAGCCCTTGGCCCGCAGGGCGGCGCCCAGGCGGCGGCCCTGCGCGGCGTCGCGACCGCCGACGAAAACGCCTTCGCCGTCGGCTTCGCTGTGCTCGCCATGGATCGTCAGCACCGTCGTCGACGACTTGAGCAGCGCCAAGCACGTCGGCTCGTCGAAGCGCGTGCTCGTGATGTGCAGATCGCCGTTGTCCTTCGCCTTCAGTCCTTCGAAGGCATAGAACGACAAGTCCTCGCCGGCCACGGCGTCGGCGACTTCCGAAGTGCCGGGCTCGATGCCGCCGCCGTGCGGCGTGACGACGGCGAGCGCCGGCAGGCCGAGGCGCAGCACGAAGCGGTAGTCCACCCCGGCGCGCTCGTGGCGGGCGAGAGTGCGAAAGTTTGGGTATTTGTCAGCCATCACGTCATCTCCTCTGGCTGTCCCAGCCAAGGCGCGCGCGGGGCGGGCGACGCGGCGCGCGCCAGGGACGCGTGCTGGGCCGGATGCGCCCGCGGCCCCGGATGCACCGGACCAGCGATCTCCTTGACCGAAGCCTTGTCGATGCCGCTTGAGCCGCTGCCGTGCCGACCCGGCACGCCGGGCGAATCACCGATCATGTAGCCGGGGCCGGACGTGTAGCGATAGACATGGCGATCCTGCCCCGCCAGGTGCGTGACCACGACGTGGACGTCCGGTCCGATCGCGACGTCGACCAGCGCCACCGAGTTGACGAAGAGCGCGAGATCTGGACTTCCCGTGTCGTTCTTCGACAGGTAGCCGGGCGTGACGCGGATGCGGCCGACATCGAAGCTGCGGCTCGACAGCGCTTCCGCGAGGTCGGTCTTGCCGCTGCCGCGGATCGTCGTCTGCAGCCCGGACGAGGTGATCTGGAGCACTTCCGGCGTCGGCCTGCCCGTCCCCGGCAGGTTCGCGGTCATGCAGTAGCTGTGGTGCACGTCGCCGGAGACGAGCACCAGCGTCTTCACCGGGCTGCCCCTCCTGCGCATCGCGTCGACGAGGCCCCACAGGTCGCGCCAGCTCCGCTCGCGCATCATGTGCTCGAGGTCCTTGCCACGCCGGAACACCGTGAGCAGCCGGTTGGTGGCGATGCCGAGCCCCGTCGAGCCGAGCAGGGCCGCGCCGATCGAAGCGATGTCGGAGCCCTGCGCCCACGCCCGCGCCGCGATCTCGGGCTTCAGCATGAAATCCATCAGCTTCTTCTGCAGCAAGTAAGGCGTCGACGGCGCGATGAAGGCGACCGGCAATGTCGTCTTGGCGCCGAGCAGGATGTCGCGCATCCAGTCGAGCTGGGCCTGGTCGATGGTCTGCGACTGCGGGCGCCCCTTCTCCGGGCCGTCGTGATCGATCACGCGCAGGTCGTCGTCGGCGGGTACGAGGCGCTTGCGCGTCCGGCAGTCGGGGACGAGAAAAGGCGGGTCGAACGGCAGGCGGTAATGCCAGTCGAGGCCGAGCCCGGCCTGGAAGGCCGGCTGGATGGTCACTTTCGGATCGTGCGCGGGCGGCGCCGCGAAGCACGCCGCATGGATGCACTTGCGCAAGGCGGGCAGCGCGTCGGTACCTTGCCGCTGTGCGTCGAGCAGTGCTTTCACTCGCGGGTCGCCGGTGCTCCATTGCGACGGCGCCTTGTTGCCCCAACCCTGGTATATCCAGTAGGCGGCGAGCGCGTCGCTCAGAGTCTTCGGCCACATGCGCAGCGCGTCCTTGCGGTTGTGCAGCATGCGCACCCAGGCGACGCTGAAGTTCCAGTCGTCGGTCGCCTCGTGGTCGTCGAACATCAGGAAGGTCGGCACCTGCGCCAGCAGCACGCGCACGTTGCGCGAGCTGGTACACGCGCGTTCGTAGAGGTACGCGTACTCGGCGAAGTCGGCGGCGTGGCGCCCGCCTTCGGCCGACGGATGGGCGCGCATCGCCGGCGTGCGCACGCCGCCGCCGAGGTTGGCCGCGTCGATGCTCGGCAACTCTTCCTCGAAGCGCGGGATGCTCCAGAGCAGGAAATTGTGTGCGAGGTGCCGCGTCGCGATCGGATCGCGCTGTGCCGCCGGAACGCGGATCGCCTCGCGCCAGTACGGCAGGAACGCGCGATAAGGCTCGGCGCCGATGGACAGGCGCTTGACCTCGGGCAGCAGCGCGAGCGCCTCGCGCGCCCTGCGCTCGTCGTCGTCCTCGCCATGGGCGCCGTTCAGGGTGCGCCGGTTCTTCAGCGCCTCGTAGCGACGGCGCAAGGCCTTCTCGGGATCGAGGTCGGGATACTCGGTCGCGATGCCCTCGATGTCGGGGTAGCTCCTGCGGATCTCGTCGAGCCTGTCGATCGCCTTGCCGATGACCTCGACGTGCCGCCCCGAGGGCTGCTTGTAGGCACGGTAGCGATGCGCGAAGCGACCTGCCCAGGCGCCGTCGATCAGCTTGGCCGCGACCGACGTTGCCGCGTCGATCGGACCGGGAACGCGCGCCGCAAACCGGCCGCTCGCCATCATCTGCGCGTGGTCCAGGCCGATCTCGTCGGCGTAGATCTGATCGCCGCCGAAGAACAGGAACTGGGGCCAGCGCTCCTTCGGCGTGTCGCGCAACCACTGGCCCAGGCCGTCGAGCATGTCCGGGCCGACTCTTTTGCGGTTCCATTCCTTCGTCTCGTCGCCCGGATACCAGCGGCACGATCCGGTGGCGAAGCGAAGCTGGCGGTCGTAGCGCTTCTGCAAGGCGCGGCAGGTGAGCCACTCCGACCGGTTCAGCGACGCCGCGGCGCACTGCTCCCGCATCGATGCGGCGACCGCCGCGGTGAGCGTCGGGAACACGGCCTGGATGTCGACCGGCGCCGTCGGGATGGGTTCGGCGAGAGGAAGCGGTGCCAGCTCGACGGTGTAGTCGTGAAACCGCCCCTCGGCCAGACGGTCGACCTCGACCGCGGCGAAGTGCCGGCCGCCGACGCGCACCGTCGTGGCGTAGCGCGACGACTCCGCCGCCGTGCCGGACGGCCGGACGCGGACACGAACGAGGCACGGCGTGACGGTCTCGACCCAGACCACGGCACGCTCGTGGTCGGCGTAACGCACGAGGGGTCCGGCGCGCAGTTGCGCCGGCACCGCGGCGATGTGCACCCGCCCGGTGAGCTTCTGCAATGCGCGTTCGATTCGGATCGGACGCCGCGTGATGTGCTCGTGCTGGGCGAAGCGCACGAGCGCCCGTCCCTGCGCCGTGTCTGCCGGCTCGCGGCGAAGCGCGGCGTCCATCGCGCGCTGGTAGTAGGGCCAGAAGGTGCGATCCGCGCTCTGGTTGTTGCGCACCAGCGTCCAGTCGAACGACGTACCGCCGTACTCGATCGCGGCATCGTCCGGATCGAGGTACGCGCCGGCGCGGATCAGGCAAACGCGGTCGCGCACCTCGAAGCGGAACGGCTGCGACGGATCGATCCGGCCCAGGAAGGCGAGCCCGGCCTGGCCGAGCGCGCCGCGCTCCTCGACGCTGCCCTGGCGGAACGCGTAGGCGCCGTCGGCGAGCGGCGCGCCGTCGGCGCCGACGACGCGCAGATGCGGTCGCAGCGCGTCCTCCTCGCGCGGCGCCGGCCGCTTCGGCTCGGCGAGCACGTGCTCGAAGGCATCGGCTGCAGCGCCGTAAGGACTGCGCGCAGCGGCGCCGGCATGCGCCGCCTCCCCTTTCTGCCAGGACTCGTCGGCAAGAACTTCCGCATCGACGAACGGGGAGCGCAGGGTCCCGTCCACGGTATCACCGTCAGGGACGCCGCGCGGGCGCGCTGGCCGGCGGCGTGTCCTCCTGCCACTCGTTCTCCGCGACGTTGGTCTCGTAGCGCGGGAAGTCGGTCGTCTTCTTCTCGAAGACCGGCTTGGTCGGGCTCGCGGCCAGCACCCAGCGACCGTCGCGGTGCTTGGCGGTGGCCTTCCACGTCCACGTCGCCTTGGCCACCGGCACCCAGATCGCGTCGGACGGCTTGGCGGTGTCGGGCTTGAACATGAGGAAGTAGGTGAAGCGGTCGTCGACCGAGACCGTCCTGCCGAGCGGGGGCAGGCTGGTCACCGGACTGTCCGACGTGCCATTGTTCGTGAACGATTCGCCCGCAGCCAACTGCAGATCCAAAAGTCCGGGCGTGTAGACCGCCTGGCCGGCGTCGTGGCCGTCGAGCTGCAGGTGCGGCTCGGCCTTGCGCGGATGCCTGCGCACGAGGGTGCGCGTCGTCGTCGCCCCGCGCTGGAGCAGCAGCACCTGCTTGTTGTCGAGCCACACAGTTTGCACGTCCTTGATGTGGCCGGCGTGGCGCTCGGGCATCGTCATCTTCCAGCTCCACCGGATGCCGGGAGCCACGACCAGCTTGCCCAACCGCATGCCCGTCATGCCATGGAGCTTCTCGATGCGCGTCTTGCCCACCTTGGCGCCGAAGGTCTCGACGACGGGCTGCTTCACGTCGAAGACGACCGCGTGCTGCTCGCTGGCCCCCGCCGTGGTGCGGATCGTCGCCCGCACCGTCCTGCCATCCCCGCCGTCGACCCAGAAGAAGACGATCTTCGATCGGGTGCGATCGGCATCGGTGAGCTCGAACAGCTTGGCGTCGTTGACGGTGCCGTCGTAGCCGCGCACCGCCCGGCCCGGGACCTCCCATTGCACCGACGCGATCTTGCCGTTGAACGGGGTGGCCGCGAGATCGATCTCGATGCGCTCGCCCACCACCACCTCGCGCACCTGCGTGGGGGTCTTGTCGTGCTCGATGTCCACCAAGCCTTCGGCAATTCTGACCTCGACGTCGCCGGAGAGGTCGCCGGCTTCGCTGTCGTCGCCGTTGTCGCGGTATTCGCTTTCGCCGAACTCGCCGTCTCCGAACTCGTCGGACGCGTCGTCTTCGGACTCGTCGTCTTCCGACTCGGCATCGCCTGACTCGGCATCGCCGAACTCGGCATCGCCGAATTCGTCCTCGCCGGCCTCCGGGTCGTCGAACATCTCATCGTCGGTCGGCTCGAACCATTCCTCCTCCTTCTGCTGCACCGGCGTCGATGCCAGCGGCTGACCGAAAACCCAGCCCGAGAGGAACATCGCCTCCGCGGCGCGGATGGTGGCATTGCGGTTGGTGTGGTAGATGATCGGGTCGGTGAAGTCGCGCACCGGGACATCCTGCCCCTTGAGCGCCTTGGCGAGCCGCTTCGCGGCACCGGCGCGACCGGCGGCCATGCTCATGCGCACTAGGGCGAAGCGCGTCTCCACCGGCAGCGCATCGAAGTCGCCGCCGAGCTTCTTCGCGTCGTCGCGCAAGCGCACCTCGCCGTACTTGAGATAGACCGCGGTGGCGAGCAGCGCATCGGCGCCCGAGTCGAACCAGATGCTCTGCACCTCGCGCGGCTTTTCCTTGGCGTCGTTGAGGTGGACCGCGGGCTTCTGCTTCTTGTCCCAGCCGATATCCGCGTACGCAGGAACGTTCTTGGCGAGGACCGCCCGCATGGCATAGAAGTCGTCGACGCCGGTGCGGTACGAGCCAACCTTGCCGGTGGAAAGATAGTCGGCGATGGTGCCGGTCTCGCCGATCAGAGCGGCCGCCAGCAAGCCCGGGTTGATGTCGACCTTGCGCGCCGCGTCGTCGACGAGCTGTTTGAAGCGCCGGCCGCCCGCGCCGCGGAAGTGGACGAGCCGGCTTGCGATCTGCTTGCCGTGCACCGCGAGCACAGGGTCTTCTGCGCTGGCGACGATGACGGGCCAGACCTCCTCCTTGGCGATCGCGCTCCATTCGGGAGCGAGCTTCGCGTCCTCCTTGCTCGCCTTGGGATCGAGACGGCGGTTCGGGTCGAGGCCCGGATGACGGGCGAAGAAGACCAGGTTGGCGAGCTTGCTCTCGTCGTGTTCGCCATCGGCGATGGCCACGCGCAGCGCGCCGCGCCAGTCCTTCTCGGCGAGCTTGCGATCGACTTCGCTGCGGTCGTGCTCGAAGGCAGCATCGGCTTCGTGCTCGGCGCCCGAGGCGAAAGGATAAGGGGCTTCGTCGTCCGCATTGCCCTCGTGCACGGCGTCGGGCCAGGCTTCGTCCATGCCCTCGTCATGCACGGCGTCGGGCCATGCCTCGTCCATGACTTCGGCGGAGTCCCGTTCGGCCGCGTTCGGACGCGACTCGCCGTCCTCCTCGTCGACCTCGTGGCTCGCCCGGGTCTTGCCCATCCAGCCGTCGAGGCAGCGCAGCAGATAGGGATTGATGCCGCGCACCTGATTGAGGCTGTCGCCCGCCGTCACCGCGATGCCGACGATGAAGCGCTGGCCCTGGTCGAGCACCCAAACCGGCGAGCCGCTCTGGCCCTCGGTGGCATCGGCCGTCATCGAGAACAGCGCGCCGTTGCGTATCCACTGTTCGGTCAGCGCGGGCGTGCCGAGCGCGCGGTCGTTCGCCGGCTGGCCGGTCGAGAGCACGCCCGAGGCGCACATCATCTGGCCCTTGCCGCTGTCGGGATAGCCCGCGGTGACCACGCGTGCACCGAGCATGCGTTGGGCCAGCGCTGTCGGCAGGTGGTCGAGCGAGTGCGTCGCATCCGCACCCCAGTGGCCGAGTGCCTGGTTGCCGAGCGCTTTGAAGACCTGCGTGCCGACCGCCTTTTTGAGCGTGAGGAGCGCGAAGTCGAATGGCGAGTTGTCGAGCTCGGGCTTCCATTGCGCGCGGGGCCAGTCCCAGCGCTCGGCTTCCACTTCGACGAGAGCGCCGCCGCTCGCATCGCGGCCGAACTTGACGCGCACCGTCTGCGCCTCGTGCCGTTCGCTGACGCGGTTGCTGCTGTCGCGCCGCACGCTCTTCAGCACGTGCGCCGCGGTCAGCACGTGTCGCGGCGAGATCAGCACGCCGGTGCCCGCCGGTGCGAGGCCGGTACGGCTGGTGCGGCCGGAGGCATGGGTGATCTCGCGGACCACGGCGATGCTGCAGATCCAGCGGAACGGCACGGCCAGCGGGTCGGCCACGGGCTGGCGATCCTCGCCGTCGATGATCCCCTTTTCTTCCTCGAGCAGTGCCTCGCGGCCCGGCGTCTCGCGCGCATACGGAGTGTCCAGGCGGAGCGCTTGCCACGGCGGCTCCGCCGGGCCGACCTCGGACTCGGCGTCGAGGAACGGCGATTCGAGCTCGGCCTTCATCGCAGCCCTCCCCGTTCGATGTCGCGTGGCGACGAGGGCCCGGGTGGCGTCCGGCGCGGCATCGGCTTGCGCGCTTCGCGCGGCATGGCGATCGCCTCGACCTCAGCTCGGCGTGACCTTGCGCGCCTTCACGTCGCGGCCGGTGATCGCGGTCCAGTTGGTGATGATGGTGCGCATCGCCGTCTCCGGCGTGTCGCCGCCGGGTGCCGGCGTATAGAGCGCCGTCACCGCGTCGGCGAAGTCGTAGTCGCCACTCTCGATCTGGATCAGCAGGCGCGAAATCGCATCGGCGATGTCGAAGAAGTGCTTCGACAGGCCGTGTGCTGGTAGGCCGACCCGCTCGGCGATCTTGAACAGGCGTTGCTCGGTGCCGTCGCCCTCGGCGCGCAGCGCGCGCACGATCGGCGCGTGCTCGCCGTTGTTCTTGTATTCGAGGGTGAGATGGAACCAGGCCATCGCGCTCACTGCCGCGAACTCCTCGCGCGCGAGATTGCCGCTCTGGCGCCGCGACATCAGCATGTTCTTCAGCTTGGTCGCGAGGTTCGCGATCTTCGACGGATCGGTCGGGTTGCTGCTCGACGTCGCGGTCACGAACGTCATGCCCACCCAGACCTCGCGCAGGAACTCCTCGAAGGTCGAGACGAACTCGTTGTTGGCCGCCTCGGCGTGCACGTAGGGATAGGGCTTGCCGTCCTCGCCGCCGTGATTGAGCTCCATCGCGAACATTCGCTGGTACGGATTGCGGCGCGTGGCGCGCAGATCGCTGCGGATGTGGCTCGTCATCGAGCCGATGAAGAACGGCGCGCCGTCCTTGTAGAACAGCTCCTCGGTGTTGCGCAGCCAGCGCTGGCTTTCCTCGGTGGGCGCGCCGAGCTTTTCGCCGTGGATGAACTCATGCATTACCCGGCGGAAGATCTCGTAGACGCGCGTGTTCTCGATCATGTAGGCGTAGATCAGGTGGTCCCAGCGGTAAGTCCGCAGCACCGTCGCCGGATCAGTCTGCACCGGCGCGAGGATCGGCGCGAGCGCGGCGCTGACCGGCGGCCACTCGTCGGTGTAAGGCGGCGTCGCCTGCAGGTTGCTGCGCCGGTCTGGGTCGCCGAGCACCTTGCCGGGGGTGGTGATCGGATTGCGCCAGACCTCCTCGAGCAGCCACGCCAGCTCGAACGGATGCGCGTCGAACAGCGCATCGGGTGAAACGAGGGTCGCGAATTGTCGGAACATAACGTTCTCCTTGCGCGGGTGCGTGCGGGACGGTAGGGGGGCGCGGCGGTCGGGCAGCTCAGCGCGGTCGCACGGTGCGCGTCGCGCCCGTCGCGGTGCTGGTGCTAGGGTTTGAGGCACTCGCGTCGGCGAGCGTGCGCAGGCTGATCGAGATCGCGCGGAAACGCTCGACCGCGGCCAGCGCCCGGCCGGAAAGATCGAGCGTCGTCTTCACTTCGCGGTTTACGTTGCGCAGCACCTCGAGCAGGAGCGCCGTGACGTCGTTCGGATTCGGCGCAGGGGTGGTCGCCTGGGCCGCATCGCGCGTGGCGGACGAAGATGATGACGACGACGGGTTCGGGTTGTTGGCCATGGTTGCTCCTTGTTGACGTGAGACCGGTGGGGTCAGGCCGCCTGCAGCGCGCCGCCGAGGCGCAGCATCGACTGCTGCTGCAGATCGAGGATCGAAGCGAGGCGATCGGGCGACTGGGCGAGCTGCAGGCCGGTCAGTCCGAGGATTCGCAACGGCTCGGCCCATAGCCAGTGCGCCGACGTGAAGAGCGCCGGGCCGATGCGGCCTTCGAGCTCGGCGAGCGCCGCGGGGCTCACTCGCTCCGGCGCGATCAATGCGCGCAGCGCGCGGCCGCCGAAGGCCTGCATCGGCGCATCGAGGACGAGCCGCACCACGGCATCGAGCACCGCCATCGAGTCCTGCACGATGGTGCGCACCTCGGCGTTCGCGCGGTCCAGCGGATGCAGGTGCGTCCAGGCCAGCGCGAGCCCCTCCCAGGGACCGCTCCCGCCGTAGCAGTGGCGGCACATCTGCACCGCGAGCAGCACGCGCAGATGGCTGATCGGATGCGGATCGCCCGCGATGTGGCGAAAGGCGCCGGCCGCGTCGCCGGCGAGCACGTCGTGCAGCGCGGCGACGCTCGCGAAGCCGGTGTGGACGAAGGCGAATGCATCTGCGGCGATTTCCGAGGTCCAGCCCGCCCAGATGTTCGCGAGCTCGCTCGATGCCCCCACTCGCGGCAGTCCGCGCGCGAACGCAGTGGCGAGCTCGCTGGTCCAGCCGCAGATGTGCGCGACCTGGTGCCCCGCCTCGTGGATCAGCGCGGTCGGCCGGAGCAGGTTGTGGCGCGTGATCTTGATGACCGCGACCGGATTGGCATCGCCGCCGTCCCACAGCCGCAGCCCCGCCTTGAGGATGGACGCGCCGAGGCCCTTGTCGACATAGGTCAGCGAGACCGGCGCGGTCTTGCCGACCTGCTCGAGCAGTTGCGACATGCTGCGGTGGGCCAGCGTGTCGCAGGCGCGCAGCAATGCGCCGGTCTGCAGGTTGGTGCGGACGTTGATCGCGTCGGCGAAGAAGTCGAGCGTCGTCTCGGCGCGGAGATACCGGGCACGGAAAGCGAGCAGGCGCTGGCGCACCTCGGCGTGTGCGGTCAGGCTGCGCGCTTCGCGCTGCAGCGTCGTCAGCACCCGCGCGTCGCTTGCAAGGCGGTCGATGACGCCCTGCAGGTGGCGCCGCAGCGCGATGCCGAGATAGCGCTCCAGGCGGGCCCAGGCCTCCGCCGACGCGAGCTCGTCGAGATCGAGGCGCGCGGCCGCGAGCGTCCAGTGCGCGACCTGGCGCTCGGTCTGGATATCGACGGCGGCGAGCAGGTCAGGCACAGCGGTGCCCCGGGAAGACGTCGACGCGCACCGTCGGCGCCGCGGCGCCGGCGATCGTGGCCGCCACCGCGCTGGCCGGCGCGCCGCGCTCGACGAGCGCCTGCACGAAGTCCTTCAGGCCTTGCGGATGCTCGACGACGAAGCGCAGGGTCACGCCGTCGGCGGCGTCTTCGGTCGCGGCGAGGAAGCGCTGCGCCTGGGTCTTGGCGAAGTCGGCGAAGCCGCGCACCAGCCACTCGTGCAGCCTCGCCATGAAGGCCTGGCGTACCGCCAGCGGCAGGTTGGCGAGCGCCGCGTCGGTGCCCGCGCCGGGGCGCAGCGCCGCATCGACGACGCGCAGTCGCCCGTGCGCCGCGCCGAGGAAGATGCGCTCGAGCCGTCGCCCCATCCAGCGCTGGAACGCGGTCGAGACGGAGCCTAGGGCGGAGGCGTCGCGCAGGCGTTGGGCGAGCTTCTGCGCCTTGACCTCGCTCACGAAGACGCAGACGCGCACGTGGTCCTGCGGCCGGTCCAGCGTGACCTTGATATGCAGGCGACGGCGCAAGCGGGGTCGCCGCCCGCCACCCGGCACGGTGAGCGGGCGCGCGCCGGTGCCGAGATGAAACAGACGCTGTCCGGCGGCCAGGCTGTGCGGCCCCGCGTTCGCTGGCCAGGGCCGACCGAGACCGGCCTTGCCGAGCATCATCGCCGCCGCCTGCGGCGTCAGCGGATGGAGCTGCGCGGCGTTGGTCTCGTCGGAGAGACCGGTGCCGAACGTTTCGCGCTCGCCCTTGGCGATGTCGGCCAGCGTCGTCCCCGGCAGAGTCTCGTACAGATTGACCTGCGCGTCGACTTCGGCGCCTTCGGCCATGCCGAGCTGGTCGACCAGATAGTCCGCGAGCGGCGCGCCCTCGAAGCTCTCGATTTCCTCCGCCATGTGCGGCGAGACCCGGACCTTGAAAACGCGCGTGCAGCGCTTGTAGCGCTTCTTGCCGCGCAGCGGCAGCAGCACCCAGCCGGCGTTCACGCCGGCTTCGAGCAGCTCGGGTCGCTGCCGATAGGTTGCCGGCGAGAACAGCGCCGGGAGGTTCGCGGCGGCGGCCTGCTCGAAGGCTTCGAGGGCATAGCCTTCGAGCAGCTCGCGGTCGTCCAGCACGTAGTCGGGCAATGCGGCGACACGGCCGATCGTCTCCTCGACGGTGGCGGCAACGGCCGCCGCGCCGAGGCGCGGCATCTCGGATTCCGGCATCTCGAGGTTCAGCATCTTGAAGCCCGCATCGACGATCGCGCGCGACAGCGCGGGTGCCTGCGCCGGGCCGATCAGCTTGCCGACGAGCTGCGTGATGAGGCCGGCAAGAATCTTCTGGACTTGCGGCTTGCCGCCGGGCAGCAACCGGAAGCCGAGCCTGAGCGCGGGCAGCACGGCCGGCAGGAACTCCTGCACGTGAGGGGCGGCGCTCTCGCCATCGCCAAGATCGGCGAGCTGCTGGATGAAGCGCTCGCGCGCGTCGTCGAGCTCGGCGAACACCGGCTGCGCCGCGCCGGCGGCGTCGGTGCGGAGCTGCGCCGTCTCCATGTCGAGTTCGACTTCGTCCTGCGCGAGCAGGGTGGCAGCGAGTTGCTCGTCGAGCTCCTGCTGGGTCGAGGCTGCGCCCTGGCCGGCGACGTCCTGCACCGCGCCCGCGCCGGCGGCGTCGGGCAACGCCGGCGGCGCGGCATCGGCAGGCGATGGGGCCGTCGCGACCGCGCTCGCCAGTCCGAGCTTCTGCGCGAGCATCTGCGCCGCCGGTTGGACTTCGGGCGGCAGCCGACCGAGCGCCTGCTGCAGCACACCGTCGAGGATGGGTTTCATGACCGCGCGCACGGCGGCGAAGATCGGCCCCAGCGCGAGCTTCTTGATGCCGCGCCAAGCGGTGCCGGCCGCCCGCTTGACGAAGCGGCCGAGCTTGCCAGCGATGCCGCCAAATAGGTTCTCGAACTCCGGGTCGAGTCCGGTCGGCGTATAGCCGGCCACGAACGAATCGATCTCCTGCTCGGTGATGGCAGCTTCCTCGCGGTTGCCGAACTCGCGCGCCATGGCGTCGACGAACGCTTCGGACTCACGGGTCAGCTGAGCGAAGTGCTGGGCGACGAGGCGGTCGGCGTCGGCCCGTGGCGCCCCCGTCGCGAGCTGCTCGTCGTGAAGTGCGCGGGCATGCGCGCGCACTTCTTGCAGCGCCTCGTCGAACTCCTCCTCGTGCAGCTCGTGGACGAGGCTCGCGTAGGCCTCGCGCGCCGGATCGTCGAAGCCGGTCTCGGCCTCGCGGCCGTCGAGTTCGTAGACCGAGATGAAGGGCGAGCGCATCGACGGCACTGCGCGCAGGTCCGGTGGCGCCGTCTCGGCTTCTTCGGTGGCAAAGCTCTGCAGATCTAGAAACGGCACGCGTGCGTTGGCGACAGTCACGGCTAACCTCCCGTCATCGGATCGCACCCCGACGCCGATTCGGCGTCGACGCTGATCGTCGTGCCCTGTAAGACGCAATCGCCGCCTGAAACCCGCCACGCCGAACCGTCGCAAAGCGCCGACATCATCTCTTTGGGGGATGCGGCGGCAACCGCCATGACGTCGTCGCCGACGGCGAGCGCACGATTGACGAAGATTCTGGGCAAGACAGCGTGCCAGACCGCGGCTTCGCTCCACGCCGCTAATCGCGTGGCGAATCAGGTGTGTGGCCGAAATCGCGCTGCTCGCGGTCGTCAGCTCCGGCGCGACTTGAGTTGGAAGCTGGCGCGACGGGCTGACTTCACTTGTCCCCCGCTGCGTGCACGCGGCGGAGCTCAAGCAGCCATTCAGCCCCGAAGCGGGCGTGTCCGGGGTCCGCGCACCAGTCGACATAACGCCTCATGTCGAAAATGGTCGTGTAGGCCCCCAGTAGTAATGTCGCATTTGCCCCCAATAGAGATGTCGCAGAGTGACCGGCCCACGTTGAGGGCTGGCTATGGCGACGAGAGCGACGGCGACGATCACGATGAGCATGCGCGAGGCGGATCGGCTGAAGGTCGTGCAGGCCGTTGTAGACCGAATGCTCCGCGTGGGCCCCGCGGCCAAGCGGATCGGCGTCACGCCTCGCCAGCTCGGGCGGCTGTTGATTCGGTACAGGGAGGAAGGCGCTGCGGGCCTCACCTCGCGTAAGCGAGGCAAGCCGAGCAACCATCAGCTGCCGCCTGGCCTGGCAGAGCGCGCGATCCAGCTGATCCGGGATCGCTACAGCGACTTCGGACCAACGCTGGCGCGCGAGAAGCTGATCGAGCGCCACGGCATCGAACTCGGGTTGGAGACGGTCAGAAGGCTGATGACCGTCGCGGGCCTGTGGAGGCCGCGCCGCCAGCGAGCGGCCCAGGTGCACCAGCCGCGCAACCGCCGAGCCTGCCTGGGCGAGCTCGTCCAGATCGATGGCAGCGACCACGCCTGGTTCGAAGGCCGCGGCCCCGGCATGCACCCTGCTCGTCTTCATCGACGACGCGACCGGGCGGCTGATGCAGCTGCACTTCACGCCGACCGAGTCGGCCTTCGCGTACTTCGAAGCCACGCGGTCCTACCTGGAGAGGCACGGCAAGCCGGTGGCGTTCTACAGCGACAAGGCGAGCATCTTCAGGGCGACGCGCCGTCAACGGACTTCGGCCGCACCGTCACCCAGTTCGGCCGTGCCATGTTCGAGCTCAATGTCGACATCCTGTGCGCCAACTCGAGCCAGGCGAAGGGTCGAGTGGAGCGCGCTAACCTGACGCTGCAGGACCGGCTGGTGAAGGAGCTGAGGCTGGGCAAGATCAGAACGCGAGAGGCCGCCAACGAGTTTGCCCCGCAGTTCATCGCTGACTTCAACGCCCGATTCGCAAGTCGCCGCAGCGCGATCATGACGCGCACCGGCCGATCCGCGCCGACGAGGACCTGGACCTGATCTTCAGCTGGCGCGTGCAGCGCAAGGTCTCCCGCTCGCTCACCCTGCAGCACGACAAGATCGTCTACCTGCTCGAGAATTGCGAGGCGAACCGCAAGCTTATCCACCGCCACATCGACGTCTACGAGTACCCCAACGGCCACATCGAGATCAGAGCCGACGGCCAGGTCCTTCGCCATGAGCGCTACGACCGGCTCGGTCACATTGATAGCGCTGCGATCGTCGAGAACAAGCGGCTCGGCCACGC
>Ga0157375_10001102_pt1 | contig 23432 bp, 14 predicted proteins | sample M35metaG_FD_115311 | JGI IMG/M metagenome (GOLD analysis project Ga0157375, IMG submission 115311) | Miscanthus rhizosphere microbial communities from Kellogg Biological Station, Michigan, USA - M3-5 metaG | ecosystem: Host-associated > Plants > Roots > Rhizosphere > Soil | place: USA: Michigan... | reverse complement strand
TATTACTTTTTTAAGTAAATTTAATGATTATATTTTCAAATAGTAAATTTTATATTTTTGCAGTAAGAAAAAATCACAGATGAATTATCTTGTAACAGGAGGAAGCGGGTTTATTGGTTCTCATTTGGTAGAACAATTATTAAAAAAAGGACATTCTGTCATAAACATTGACAATTTTGATAACTTTTATAGCTATCAGATAAAAATTAAAAATACTTTAGAGTCAATTGATAAAAATTCTGACTTTGAGTTCTCTGATAAAGAAAATGATATTAAAAAATTAATTTCACTTTCAAAATCAGACAATTATGTTTTATATTATCAGGATATTCGGGATAAAAATGGTCTTGAGGAGATTTTCAAGAATCATAAAATCGATTTAATTATCCATCTCGCAGCGCTTGCGGGCGTACGTCCATCTATCGAAAGACCTTTGGAATATGAAGAAGTAAATATTCGCGGCACGATGAATCTTTGGGAATTATGTAAAGATTTCAACATTAAAAAATTCGTTTGCGCTTCATCTTCAAGCGTTTACGGAAACAATGAAAAAATTCCTTTTGCTGAAACAGATAATGTTGATAATCCCATTTCACCTTATGCCGCAACAAAAAAATGTGGAGAAATTTTAGGACACGTTTATCATCAATTATATAATGTTGACATGATCCAATTAAGGTTTTTCACGGTTTACGGACCGAGACAAAGACCTGATTTAGCGATACATAAGTTTACAAAATTAATATCAGAAGGTCAGGAAATCCCTTTCTACGGCGATGGAAGCACGGCAAGAGATTATACTTATATTGAAGATATTATTGACGGAATTACAAAGTCGATCAGCTATTTAGAAAGTAATTCGAATGTGTACGAGATTCTTAATCTGGGCGAAAGCGAAGTCATTACTTTAAATGAAATGCTTGCCACGATTGAAAAAACTCTCGGAAAATCTGCCAACAAGAAAATGCTACCCATGCAAGCCGGAGACGTGCAGAAAACCAACGCAGACATTACAAAAGCGAAGACTTTAATCGGCTACAAACCAACCACACACTTCCAAAATGGCATAAAAAAATTTGTGGAATGGTTTTTGAGAAAATGACATCAGCAAGTTGTTGGCACAGGCTGTAACTCAGTTTGTGACACACAATGAACAAAAATTAATAAAAAGAATTGAAAATCAAGTATAAAAAAGCATATAATATAAGCTAATTTTATACTTTTGCAAAAAATTAGAAAATTATGTACTGGACATTAGAATTAGCTTCCTACTTAAGTGACGCACCTTGGCCAATGACAAAAGCAGAGCTTATCGATTACGCAATCAGAACTGGTGCACCTATGGAAGTCGTAGAAAATCTTCAAGCGATCGAAGATGAAGGAGAAATCTATGATGCGATCGACGAGATCTGGAGCGACTATCCTACGGACGAAGATTATCTTTGGAACGAAGACGAATATTAAATTAAAGCATTAAGCTTTAAGCAATTGCTTAGAGCTTTTTTGCCCTTTTTTAAATATCAATTTTGCACGATAAGTGTTATTAAAAACGCTTAAAGCATATCGCTTTAGGCATAAAGCAAAAAATTTATGAGTTTTTTAAACAAAGTTCTTAAAGGGTTTTTGGGAGACAAGAAAGCGCAGGACCTAAAAGAAGTAAAAAAAGTTGTAACAAAAATCAAAGCTGTTGAACCAGGTATTCAGCAATTGTCTGATGATGGTTTGAGAGAAAAAACTGCCGAGTTTAAAGAGAATATAAAATCTGCAACCAGCAAAATCACAGCTCAGATAGAACAGGTAAAAGAGCAAATAAAAGACTCAACAAATGTTGACGAAAAAGAAGCTCTTTTCTCAAAAATTGAGACTCTAAAAAAAGAATCATACGAAATCGAAGAGAAAGTTCTCTTACAAATCCTTCCTGAAGCCTTTGCAGTCGTAAAAGAAACAGCAAGAAGATGGGCGCAGAACGGAGAAATCCGTATTAAGGCATCTGATTGGGACAGAGAATTGGCTGCTGCGGGGAAAGATTTCGTTGAAATTCAGGGAGATCAAGCCGTTTGGAAAAGCTCATGGGACGCTGCCGGAACTCCAGTAGTTTGGGATATGGTCCACTATGATGTTCAGTTTATCGGAGGGGTTATTCTTCACAGCGGTAAAATTGCCGAAATGGCAACCGGGGAAGGTAAAACTTTGGTAGGAACATTACCTATTTACTTAAATTCACTTCCGGAGAGAGGAGTTCATGTTGTAACCGTGAATGACTACCTTGCAAAGAGAGACTCCGCATGGATGGGTCCTTTGTATCAGTTCCACGGAATGTCGATCGACTGTATCGACAATCACCAGCCGAACTCAGACGGAAGAAGAAAAGCATACAATTCAGATATCACTTACGGAACCAACAACGAATTTGGCTTCGATTATCTGAGAGATAATATGGTAACTTCACCTTCAGAATTGGTACAAAGAGAATTAAACTTTGCTATCGTCGACGAGGTTGACTCTGTTTTAGTAGATGACGCGAGAACACCTTTGATCATTTCTGGTCCGGTTCCACAGGGAGACAGACAGGAATTTGATGTTCTTAAACCTTCTATCGACAGAATCGTTGAAGTTCAGAAAAAAACTGTTTCTGTAATTTTTAATGAAGCTAAAAAATTAATCGCTGCCGGAAATACAAAAGAAGGAGGGTTTAAATTGCTTCAGGCTTACAGAGGTCTTCCTAAAAACAGACAATTAATCAAATTCTTATCGGAAAGCGGAAACCGTGCATTGCTTCAGAAAGTTGAAGCTCAGTATATGCAGGACAACAACCGCGATATGCCAATCGTAGATAAAGATCTTTACTTCGTAATCGAGGAGAAAAATAATCAGGTTGACCTTACAGACAAAGGTGTTGAATACATGTCTCAAGGAAACTCTGACAACAACTTCTTCGTTCTTCCGGATATCGGAACTGAAATTGCTGAAGTTGAAGCTAAAAATCTATCTAAAGAAGAAGAATTTGAAGCTAAAGAAAAATTATTCTCTGATTTTGCTGAAAAATCTGAGCGTGTTCACACGATGAGCCAATTGTTAAAAGCATATACATTATTTGAAAAAGATGATGAATATGTGGTAATTGACGGTGAAGTAAAAATCGTTGACGAGCAGACAGGTCGTATTATGGAAGGAAGACGTTATTCAGACGGTCTTCACCAGGCAATCGAAGCTAAAGAAAATGTAAAAATTGAAGCTGCAACGCAAACTTTTGCAACGGTAACCCTTCAGAACTATTTCCGTATGTACAACAAACTTGCGGGGATGACCGGTACAGCAGAAACTGAGGCTGGTGAGCTTTGGGAAATCTACAAATTAGATGTTGTGGTAATTCCTACGAACCGTCCGATTTTAAGACATGACAGACAAGATCTAGTTTTCAAAACTAACAGAGAAAAATATAATGCGGTAATTGAAGAAATTGAAAAATTAACAGCAGCAAAAAGACCTGTATTGGTAGGTACAACATCTGTTGAAATCTCTCAGTTGCTTTCAAAAGCCCTTCAGTTAAGAAAAATCCAGCACCAGGTATTGAACGCGAAACTTCACAAGAAGGAAGCAGAAATCGTTGCAGGAGCAGGTCAGCCGGGAGTTGTAACTATCGCAACCAACATGGCAGGTCGTGGTACCGATATTAAGCTGACAAAAGAGGTAAAAGAAGCGGGAGGTTTGGCCATTATCGGTACAGAAAGACACGATTCAAGACGTGTTGACAGACAGTTGAGAGGTAGAGCGGGACGTCAGGGAGACCCAGGAAGCTCGCAGTTCTATGTGTCTCTTGAAGACAACTTGATGCGTCTGTTTGGTTCTGAAAGAATCGCTAAAATGATGGACAGAATGGGTCACAAAGAAGGTGAAGTTATTCAGCATTCTATGATCAGCAAATCTATCGAAAGAGCTCAGAAAAAAGTAGAAGAAAATAACTTCGGGATCAGAAAGAGACTTCTTGAATATGATGACGTGATGAACAAACAACGTGACGTAATCTACAAGAGAAGAAAGAACGCTCTATTCGGAGATCACCTGAAGTATGACATCACCAATATGATTTTCGACGTTTCTAATTCTATCGTTACGAAAGGAAAAGCAAACGGAAGTTTCAAAGATTTTGAATTTGAAGTCATCAAGAATTTCACAATGGGTTCTCCTGTTTCTGAAAGTGACTTTGGTAATAAAAACGTGCAGGATCTGACGAATATTTTATTCAAAGCAGCTCAGGAAGATTATCAAATGAAGTTGAACTTATTGAAAGAAAAATCATTCCCAATCATTGAGAATGTATATCAAAATCAAGGTTCGATGTTTAAAATGATTCAGGTTCCTTTCTCAGACGGTCACAAAACAATGACTATTGTTGCTGATCTTAAGGAAGCTTATGATACGCATTGTGAAAGTTTAATCAATGATTTCGAAAAGAACATCACCTTATCAATCATCGACGAAAACTGGAAGCTTCACCTTCGTGAAATGGATGATTTGAGAAGATCTTCTCAGGGAGCTGTTTATGAGCAGAAAGATCCGCTTGTAATTTATAAACAAGAATCTTTCCACTTATTCAGCGAAATGGTAGATAAAATGAATAAAGAGATTATTTCATTCTTATACAAAGGAGAAATTCCTGCTTAAGAAATAATTAATAATAAAATAGAAAACCGCTCCAGCACTGCATGGAGCGGTTTTTTGTTATTCAGCGTATAATACTTTCATGACAAATATCAACTCAATTATTTATTTAGAATAATTAAAAACAATATATTTGCAAAAATTTTGAGTTTCATGAAAAATGTACTGATCTGCGCCTCGTTGTTGGGTTCAATGCTAACGTTTGCACAAAAAAAGGATTCTATCAATTCTAAAAATATAGAAGAAATTATCATCAATAAAATGGTGAAAAAACTCGATACCGAATCATCCAACAAAATGCCGGTGAAATTCATAGAAAATCCACAAGTATATTCTTCTATCGATAAAGGGATTTTGGAAAATGAAAACATTTTCACGGTTGATGACGCTTACAGAAACGTAACAGGATTACAAAAAATGTGGAATCCAACGGGAAGAGCCGGAGACGGTGGTTCCTTCTTTGTTTTGAGAGGTTTTCCTTCCCAAGCTTCTACAAGAAATGGTGTGGTTGCTCCCGTTACTTCTACAATTGACGCAATAAATGTGGAAACATTGGAATTCTTAAAAGGTCCTGTCGGAACACTTTACGGAAGTACAGTAGCTTCTTACGGCGGTCTTATTAATAGGGTTACCAAAAAACCCCAGCAAAATTTCTTTGGTGCAGTTTCCGCTTCTGCAGGAACTTATAATACGTACAGAGCAACTGCAGATATTAACGCTCCGATTACAAAAGACTTGCTTTTCCGTATAAATACAGCTTATACAAACGAAGGAAACTTCACGAAAACCGATGCGAAAAACCAATATACAACCTTCGCTCCGAGCTTGACCTGGAATGTTTCCGACAAAGTACAGCTGAATGTAGATTATGAATTGTTCCACAATCGAGTAACGGCAAATCCTTATTTCTTCTATCTTTCACCGAAAACGTTGAACGGGATTGATAATATGAAAGATTTGGAAAAAGTGGCAGGCTTGGATTATAAAGAATCTTACACCGGGAATGATTTGTACATGACTGCAAGAAACTCCAATGTTTTTGGAAATGTGAAATGGAAGATCAACGATAACATCACATCGAATACTTACATCAATAATTCCGATTCATATTCAGACGGTTACAATCCATATTTTTCGATTGCTTATACAGGAGGACAATATTTGGTTGCACGAGCGGACCAATCTACAAACGACAGTAAAAAATCATGGTTCCAAATTCAACAGAACTTCAACTTCAATTATGATTTTTCAAACGGAATGAAAAACAGAACGGTTGTTGGTTTTGATTATATGAGAACAACAGAAAGATTACGTTATAAATATTTGAACGCTAATTTTGATTCTGTAGCAGCTTCAGGCGCAGATTATTCAGGAATGAATGCAAACGCTTTGTCTGCTCTTTATGCAAATTCTGCAAATTTTTCAACTTGGGATTATTTGAGAGATTTGAATACCTATTCAGGATATATTTCCAACTTATTTACTCCGATTGCCAACTTACATATTATGGCAGGGCTTCGCTACGAAAACAATGATTATTTGGGCGGAATGTCCGGACCAAATTCAGAGAAAGCATTCAACCAATCCGCATTTTCGCCAAAAGCCGGAATTGTCTACGAAATCGTGAAAGATAAATTCTCTGTTTTCGGAAATTACCAAAACTCATTCAAATCCAACGGATATTATACTGCTGATACAGCCGGAAATACAACTTTATCAGATCCTGAAACAGGAAATCAGTTTGAAGGTGGTTTCAAAGCGAGTTTATTTAAGAACAGATTTAATGCAACGGTTTCCTATTATAACATCAAAGTAAAAAACCAATTGCTTTATACCGGAGAATATGCTCCTAATTTTGTTTCAGTTCAAAAGCAAGCCGCTTCTACGCTTAGCAAAGGTTTTGAGTTAGAAGTTAATGCATATTTGGTAAAAGGCTTCTCTTTAGTCGGAGGTTTGGCTTACAACGATACAGTGGATGAATCTACCAAGACAAGACCAACAACAGCAGGCTCTTTCTGGAATGCAAATTTCAATTTAGCTTACCAATTTGTTGATGGAAAAATAAAAGGTCTGGGATTCGGATTTGGTGGAAATTATGCTAGTGATAATAATGTGACAGGAGATTTTGTTTTACCAAAATATTTCGTTTTAAATGCCAATGCATTCTATGACGCTAAGAAATTCAGAATTGGAGTTAAAGTAGATAACTTTACGAATGAACATTACTGGACAGGATATTCTACAGCGAATCCGCAAAAATTGGCAAATTTCTTAGGAACGGTTGCTTATAAATTTTAATCAACAACAATTCACTATTCCTGAAAATTCAGGAATAGTATATTTTAATGAAGAAGAAGCATCATCATAAAAGGAAACCTTCTTTTATAAAAAAATGGTCTGCCAAACTGCATTTGTGGTTTGGTTTGTCCGTTGGTATCATTGTCTTTATTGTTGCTTTGACGGGAACAATGTATATTTTTAAGGATGAAATTCAGAATCAGCTTCGTAAGGATGCAATCTATGTAAAGAAAGAAACAATCAGCCAACAACCCTTATCTCTTGAGGTTCTTAGAGAAAAAGTTGCCTTGGAAGTGAATGAAAAATACCCTATAAGTTCGGTTGAAATTCATTTAGATAAAAGCAAATCTTACGAATTCTTATATTACGAAAAAGATAAAAAAGCCTGGAATTATTTTGATGAAATTAAAATCAACAAACTGGTTTATGCCAATCAATACACAGGAGAAATTCTAGCCGTTTATAATGAAAAATATGATCTCTTCCCGATCTTAAAAGCCATTCACTGGAGTTTGTTATTGAATTCTGACTGGGGAAAATATGTGATCGGAATTCCGGTTGTGCTTTTTATCATTATGCTGATCACAGGAATCATTCTTTGGTGGCCAAAGAACAAAAAAATGAGAAAAGGACGTCTCTCATTCGATTGGAAAAATGCAAAAACCTGGAAACGTAAAAATTATGATCTTCACAATATCCTAGGATTTTATGCTTCATTTGTCGCTTTAATAATAAGTTTATCGGGAATATATTTTGCCTATCCCTGGGTTAAAAACGTTTTCAATTTTACATTATCAGGCTCAATTGATCTTCCGAAAGAGAAGGAAATCAAGTCTCCAGATTCATTGTTAGCAAAAAACAATTCGGTTTTTGATCTTACAGTTTTAGAAACTCGAAAATTATATTCAGCCTCATCAAGCTTCAGAATTCCATTGAACGGAAAAAATAAAAAAGGAAAAGACTTAAAAAACATTCCGGTTTCAGTATATGGCGAAGACGGAAGATTTGCCATCAGAAATCAGGTTGTTTTTGATAAATATTCAGGAAAACTATTAGCAAACAAACCTCATCAGGATTTAAATAATGCAGAAAAATACGCCAACGCCAATTATGACATTCACACGGGTTCATATCTTGGTTTGTTCGGCAAAATTATCTGGTTTATGGCAGGGTTAATATGCACATCACTCCCAGTCACAGGGTTTTTAGTGTGGTTGGGAAAACAAAAGAAAAAAGGAATTAAGCTCTAAAATGAAAAAAATCATCTTATCTGTAGCAACTTTAGCTACCATCACCACATTTGCACAAACAACAGACTCTTTACAGGTAAAAGATGTAGATGAAGTTGTCCTTACTGCTTCAAGAAAAAGAGAAAATATCAAAGAAGTGCCAAGTTCTGTAACGATTGTTGGTGAAAAGCAGGTTCAGTCTCAACTTACTGTAAATTCAGACATTACAAGTATTTTACAATATACGGTGCCGAGTTTGGCAACTAGTTCCGGACAGACTTCAAATACCGGACAAACTTTGAGAGGGCGTCAGGTTTTGATTTTAATTGATGGGATTCCACAGTCTACCCCACTTCGAAACGGAGCGAGAGATATAAGAGTAATCGATCCTACGGTTATTGAAAGAATTGAAGTGATCAAAGGTGCTTCATCGATCTACGGAAACGGTGCAGACGGAGGAATTATTAATTATATTACAAGAAAGAGCAAATCAGATAAAAAGATTTCAGGAATTTCTCAGGTGGGCATCACCGGGCAGCCTTACGGAGGAACTCTTGGCGTGAGAGCCAGCCAATTTTTGTCAGGAAAAATCACGGATAAATTCGATTATGTAGCTTCTTTTGCTTATGAAAGAACGGGTTATATGAAAGATGCGGATGGTGTTAATTTAAGTCCGACGTACAGCCCTGCAAAAATGGATAACTATAACGGAATGTTGAAGTTAGGCTATGACATCACTGACAACCAAAGAGTTGAAGTTTCTTACATTGGTTACGCTTCAAAATCTGATTTAGATTTAGGCTTAAAAACAGGAAAATATGGGATTACACCAACCATTGGAGAAGGACGGGGGTTAAATCTCGAAACAACCCCACAAGGAACACCCAGAAATCATAATGTAAAAATAAGCTACGACAATAAAAATATTTTCTGGAATACATCATTAAACTTAAACGTTTATTTACAAGACTTCAGAACCGTTTACGGGTATAGCGATACTTTCTTAAACGGCGGTCAATCCAACGTCATTTCAAAGAAAAAAGGAGCAAGGGTAAATTTTGACACTCAGTTATGGAGTTCTCAGAATTCTCAGGGAGAAGTTATTTACGGAGTTGATATTTTGAATGATCAAACCGTTCAAAAATTAGAAGACGGCCGTTACTGGACACCGGATATGGACATGACGAATATTGCCCCTTTCATACTGGTTAAAGTTGATTTATTCAAAAAATTAACCTTAAAAGGAGGACTTCGTTATGAAAACATGAATGTAAAAGTGGGCGATTTTAACACGCTTTCAACATTAAAAACTGACGGAACATTCACAAAAAGCATCTTTGTAACTGGCGGAGAATTAAAGTACAATGCCTTTGTCGGAAATATTGGAGTGCGTTATAATATTGAAGATTATATTAATGTATTCGGAAGCTTTTCACAGGCGTATTCAATCAACGAGTTGGGAAGAATTTTAAGAACTTCAACCTCCGACACAATCAACAACCTTGAAACAAAACCCATCATCGTTAACAATTACGAATTGGGAGCAACAGGACAGATCGCAAAATGGCTGAATTATGAAGTCACTTCTTATGTAAGCACATCAAAACTAGGCGCAACCTTCATCCAAAGCCCGGACAGAGCTTTGACGATTCAAAGAGCTCCGGAAATTGTTTATGGTGTCGAAGGATTTTTACATTTTACACCCGTTAAATGGATCAATTTCGGAGGAAGCTACAGCTGGATGGAAGGAATCACTTCTGTAAAAGACGACGGAGATTATTCAACGAAAATCAACAATAGCAGAATTTCCGCACCGAAAGTTTTGGCTTACGTTCAGGTAAAACCTACACAAAATTTATCTGTCGGACTTGATATGCTTCATGCCTTCGGACAGGACAGATTTGATCCAAATACAAAAACAGGCTTATACGCTTACGGAGAAGGAGAAGTGCCGGAATACACCGTATTTAACTTCAAATCAAGTTATGATGTTAATAAAAACTGGAGGCTTTCTTTAGGTGTTGAAAATGTCTTTAATAAATTATACCAGCCTGCAATTGCATGGTGGGGCGCAAGAGACAGCGATTTTACCAACTCTTTAGGCATGAGAGGAACTTTCATGGTCGAATATAAATTTTAATTAATCTAAATAAATTTAAAGCCCTATCTTTGGGCTTTATTTACTTTTCTGCTGAAAAAAATGAAGAAAAAACATCACCACAAGAAAAAGCCAAGCACATTTAAAAAATGGACCGGAAAACTGCATCTGTGGTTCGGTTTGGGTATTGGATTTTTAATTTTTATCATTTCCATTACCGGTGCTTTGTATGTTTTTAAGGATGAAGTTGAGAACGTCACCAGAAAAGATGTTATGTATCATAACGAGCAAAATATTGATCAAAAACAGATTCTTCCGATCCGTGTTCTGGAGAAAGCTGTGGTGGAACAGGTCAAAGAAAAATATCCCGTTCACTGGGTTAACATTCCTGTTGATAAAAAGATGTCTTACCTTTTCTATTGGTACGAGCATGACCCAAAAGCCTGGAATTATTTTGATGAATTCCCCATTTACAAAGTAGCATACGTCAATCCTTACAACGGAAAAGTGTTAAGGACTTACGACGAGAAAAACGGCTTTTTTCAAATTGTAAAAATGATTCACTGGAGCTATCTTTTGAAGCAGGATTGGGGAACTTATGTGGTGGGAATTCCTGTGATTATTTTTGTTATCATGCTTATTTCCGGCATTATTCTTTGGTGGCCTAAGAATAAAGCGGCCAGAAAACAAAGGTTCTCTTTCAAATGGAAAAATGTAAAAAGCTGGAAAAGAAAGAACTATGACCTTCACAATGTATTAGGATTCTATGCTTCAGTTTTTGCATTGATTTTTACCATCACAGGATTGTTTTATGCCTTTTTTGTGGTTCAGGCAACCATATATGTCATCTTTTCAGGCGGTGAAACGCAGTATCCGGATTTCTCTTTTATTAAAACAAGAGCTCCCATTGAGCAGAGAACAGAAGGAACTTTAGATAAAATAAGCAGTACCGTTAAAGCAAAATATCCGGATTCTTACGGGTTTTCTATCGACTTAGGACATCCGCACATGGATGATCATGAGCACCCGAATTTTGAAGTTTACGTAAAACATTTATCTTATTCTTATCATAAAAGCAGCAGCTTGATTTTCGATGAAAACTCAGGCGAGCTTCTTCATACTCACGATCCTAAAGACAAAAATTTTGGTGAAAAAGTCGTTGCAGCGAATTATGATATCCACGTCGGATCCATTTTAGGGCTTCCTACAAAAATCATTGCATTCATTGTAAGTTTGATATGTGCCTCATTACCAATCACTGGCTTCATGATTTGGTGGGGAAGAAGAAAAAAGAAGACCCTAAAACCCGCTTAAAAACTTTTTTTAATAATTATTTAGTTAATAATCCATTAATACAATCTTTTTTATAATTTTAACCTTTTAGAATTAAGAATAGAAATGTCATTAATAGATTTATCAAAACACGTTGCCCTAGGTATTGACATAGGCGGAACGAACACAAAGTTCGGGGTAGTAAACCATCGTGGAGAAGTTCTTGAAAAAGGATATTTGAAAACTGATGAATATGAAAAGGTTGAAGATTTCATCGATGCTTTATATGAGAAGGTCCAGCCTCTGATTGAAAGCCACGGTAAACAAAAAAACTTCGACGGGATCGGAGTCGGTGCGCCAAACGGCAACTATTATAAAGGAACCATCGAGCAGGCACCTAATTTACCCTGGAAGGGTGTAGTCCCTTTTGGAGAAATGATGACCGCGAAATTCAATATGCCCTGTACGGTAACCAACGATGCCAATGCGGCAGCTTTTGGTGAAATGCTTTTCGGTGCTGCCCGTGGAATGAAAGATTTTATCATGATCACTCTCGGAACAGGCGTAGGAAGCGGAATCGTAGCCAGTGGAAAATTAATCTACGGACACGACGGATTTGCAGGAGAATTAGGTCACACGATCGTAAAACCAGGCGGAAGAAAACACTGGAGTACGGGTTCTGAAGGAAGTCTTGAAGCATACGCGTCCGCAACAGGAATCGCAATTACAGCAAAAAAAATGAGAGCAGAATTCCCTGAATCTATGCTCAGCCGTTTTCCTGAAGAAGAAATTAATTCTAAAACAGTTTACGAATGTGCTGTAAAAGGCGACCCAATTTCTATTGAGGTTTTCAGATATACAGGACAGAAATTAGGTGAAGCATTGGCAAATTTTGTTATGTTTTCTTCACCGGAAGCCATTCTTTTATTTGGTGGAGTTATTAAGGCCGGAGATTTTATCTTAAAGCCAACAAAACTTCACATGGAAAGAAACCTTCTTCCGATTTTCAGAAATAAAGTGAAATTGGTTTTCAGTGAACTTGACGAAGCGGATGCTGCCATTTTGGGAGCAAGTGCTTTGGTTTGGGAAAAGTAATTGAAAGCTATTTAAAATATAATTGAGCATCCTTTTTTGAGGGTGCTTTTTTGTTTTAATTTTTAACTGAGTTACAAAGATCTTTGTGTTATTCGTGAAAATTATTTGTGTTTGATAATATTTAAACGCAAAGATTTAATTATTTAAACTTTTGATTTTAGAAAGCAAAGGCAAATAAAATTTGCTGCGCGAAGCTTGAAAACATAGCTTCATTAAATCAACTTGTTGATTTTACTGTGCTCACTTGAGATTATGCATTTCAAAATAAAAACTTTGCGTTGAAAAACTCTCGCCGGTTTTGCAGATTGCACAGAAGTTTGTTTTTTATTATTGTGCTTATTCGTGAAAGTATTTGTGACATTTGTGTTTAAGTCATTTGTCTAATCTATCATTGCAATTTGTGTTTAAAAGACTGTTTTCAACATAAAATGAAAAAGTTTTTCATATTTTTGATCTGCTTTTCTCAATTCATTTAATGTTAAAAAGAGAAAAACATGGACATAAATAATCAACCTAAAATGGATAATAATAATTTAGAACAGATCACTTTCGGAGGCGGATGTTTTTGGTGCGTAGAAAGCTGTTTCAATATGCTGAAAGGCGTACAATCTGCAATTTCAGGATATTCAGGTGGTCATAAGGACAATCCGACATATGAGGAAGTGTGTACAGGAGAAACCGGCCATGCAGAAGTGGTACAGATCACTTATGATCCGAAAATCATTTCTTATGAGCAGTTAATGGATGTGTTTTTCTTTCTTCACGATCCGACTCAGCTAAACAGACAGGGAAATGATATTGGAACTCAATATCGTTCAGTAATTTACTACAAGGACGATGCTGAAAAAGCAAGAGCCGAAGAAGCCATCAAAACATCTCAGGAATCAGGAAGATGGTCCGGAACCTATGTAACAGAATTAACGAAATTTGAGAAATTCTGGTCTGCCGAACAATACCATCAAGGATATTACAATGAAAACCCGACACAGCCTTATTGCAGTGCTGTTGTTGGTCCTAAGATTCAGAAATTTAAAAAATATTTCGGGGAATTGGGAATGTTGAATGAAGAATAATTTAATCTTAAATTTAGCTAAAGCCCATTCCTATTGAGATAGATTTAAAATAAAAATAAAGCGAAGAGAAAAATCTCTTCGCTTTTGTTGTGCAAAATTAATTTGATATGAAGAAACTTAATATCCTTGATTTTGTGTGAAATCTGAAGAAGCATCAATCGTTGCCTGAGGAATCGGGAAAATTCTTCTGTAAGGCTGTGACGCAGGCTTTGCAGTTCCCGGTAAATCAAACTTACCGAATCTGATCATTGCCTTTCTTCTGTACATTTCCCAGTACAATTCAAATCCAGACTCTCTGAATAATGTATTTGCATCCAGAGAAGCAAGCGCAACACCCGGAGCATTGCCCTTTAAAGCGTCATTCGTTCTGCTTAATCTTAATTTATTAACATCAGCCAAAGCCGCAGATACATTTCCGCTTCTGAAATATGCCTCCGCTCTCATCATGTAGATTGTCCCTAGTCTGTACAACGGAACATCCATCCCGCTTGTTCCGTTGTTTCCTAAACCCGGATCAAATTCAAACTTGAAAACTCTTACTCCCCTGTTAATCTGAGCCTGTGTGAATACAGATTCCGAAGGGCTGTCAAAGTTTAATTCCGGAGTAAAATCTGCGGCTAACGTTGTATTTTTTTCTGTGAATAATTTATATACTTTAATTCTTCCGTCCGGAGTCATATCAAAGTTTCCGTTGGCAAGAATTTTCGGACCGTATTGCTGACCGACCTGCAGCCCTCTGTTGAAGTGGAACCAAGGTTTTCCCGTACCTTCCACTTTACTTGTTGAAGGCACGCTTACATCCGTTCCGTCATTTCTGAACCAGGTTCCGTCATCATACTGATATGTTCTCTGGAAACGAGGATCATCATGATTTCCGTTCCAAGAATAATAGAATTCCGGAGTGACGCAATTTGCGTTTGTTCCCCTGTTGTCGGGCGAAGGCTTTTGGATTCTTTCCATTGACATATACGCCAGGTCATTATCCGAACCTTTGTCTGAATTTGCGATTTTCTTCTGAACAATCGTAAAAATCATTTCCTTGCTTGTATCATTATTGATGTCAAAATTGTGGAAATAATTAGATTCTAAACTGAAATTCGGATTATTGATCAACAAATTAGAATATTCAATCACTTTATCCATATCCGTTCCGCTTCCACTTACTGCCTGTTCTGTAAAGTTGAAAGTACTTGCCGTTTTATTTTTCAAAACAGCTCTGTTTAGGTACATATCTGCCAAAAGTGCATACGCTGCCTGTTTTGTAAATCTTCCGGCGTGTGTATTTTGAGTTTTAATATCCGCTAAATTTGGAATAAGTCCTTCCACTTCAGTAATTAAAGCATCAATTGTAGTTTCTGCTTTTCTGATCTGAATCGGAGCATTGATATTATCCGGATCCCTGTAAGGTGCCTGACCAAACAAATCAATCGTTGTATAGGTGTAATACGCCAACAATCCTTTTGCTTCTGCTAAAAATAACGCTTTATTGGCTCCGGTGCTTTTGCTGGCACTTGATATTGCCGTTAAAGACTTTGTAATTCCGAAATTTAATTGATTCCAGGTTGTTTTTACGACATCACTATTGGCATCCCACGTGAATTCGTGCATCGCTCTCCATTTTCCGCCATCTCCCCAGTCACTTCCTCTTGTTGGCAATAATGCCTCATCGGTAGAATATTCCTGCAGGGCAAAAACACTTCCGTGGTCTACAAAAGTTCCTTCACCAAGCTGACTATAAGCTGCAGCCAAGGCAGCTTCAGAATCCGCAATTTCAGATCCCAAAACCTCATCGATCACTTGTTCATCCAGATTTGTACATCCAACTAAAGCCAGTACAGCAAAGGATAAAACTACTTTATTAATATTTAAAAATTTAGATTTCATGATTTCTTTTAACTTAACTTAAAATTTAACAGTTGCTCCCAAAATGAAAGTTTTCGCAGACGGATACGTCGTGTAATCAATTCCCAAAGACTGGTTTCCACCAACCTGTTTGTTTGTATCAACAAGCGGATCATACCCTGTATAGCTGGTAATTGTAAATAAGTTCTGTGCGCTGACGTAAAGATTGATACTTTTCAGGAATTTTAACTGATTCATATCGAAAGTATATCCTACTCTTACATTATTCAGACGAAGAAAGTCTGATTTTTCAAGATATAAAGAAGATAATTGCGGCTGATTGGTGAAATTTGCTCCAGAATCGTAGAAATTTTTCAGAACGTTTCTGTCTGAAGCTAAGTTATTGATATTTAAATCCAATGCTGTATTATTTACCAAGTAACCTCCCGTTTGCCCGATGAAAGAGAATGCAAAATCAAACTTCTTATATTTCATGTAAGAATTGATCCCGAAAGTGAAGTTCGGAATTGCTCCCTCGAAAATCTTTCTGTCATTCTGATCGATTCTTCCGTCTGCATTGATGTCTTCATAGATGTATTTTCCGTTGGCATCAACTCCCAAATAATTATACATATAAAAAGATCCGGCTTCATACCCGTTTTTATAGATATTTGCTGTAACTCCTGAAAGCCCGGGTCCTGAAACCTCTCCCGAATAAATTGCAGAAACCGGAAGGTTTTTCACAACATTATTTACCGTTGCACCATTTACATCAAAATTCCATGTAAAGTTTTCATTTTTAATAATTTCTGAACCTAAAGAGAATTCAAAACCTTTATTAACGATCTGTGCATCAACATTTCTCCAAACGTTACTTGTAGGACTCAGAGGGCTCGAAGGAATATTTAAGATTGGATCTTTCGTTGTCTTGTGGTAATATTCCAATGATCCGTACAATTTATTTTTTAATAAGCTGAAATCTGCACCAATATTGGTTTGCTCCACAACTTCCCATTTCAGATCAGGATTTACGGTTCTGTTGATCGAAACTCCATTGATCAGATTTAAATTATCATATAAATAATATCCTGCAGCCTGCGTCAATGAAGAACTCGCTTGTGTAATTTTGTTCGGAACTTCCTGGTTACCGGTTTGTCCCCAGCTTCCTCTTAATTTTAATTCGTTAATAAATTGAGAATCTTTCAGGAAATTTTCATTAGACATCGTCCAGCCTACAGCCACGGAAGGGAAATATCCGTATTTGTTGTTCTTTCCGAAACGGGTAGAACCGTCTGCTCTTAATGAAGCCGTTAATAAATATTTTTTATCAAAATTATAATTTACTCTTCCGAAGTACGACTGTAATTCGTTTTCCTGAGCATAGCCGGCTCCTGGAACAAATGCCGTTCCTGAATATCCAGGATTAATTTCCGGAGCAATTCCTGTCCCCTGAGCTGCAATATCTTTTACTCCGAAATATGTGCCTGTAGATTTGAATTTTTGATAAGAGAAACCTCCTAATACACTAAAATTATTTCTGTTTAAGCTAAAATCATACGTTAAATAATGCTCCAAAAGCACATTATAAGAATCAAGATTTGCCTGAACATACATTCCTTTTGGCGTTCTGTCGGTAACATTCGGATACATTGTGGTATTTCTTTCCGACATTGTTTTATCGATCCCTAAATTGAATTTATAATTTAATCCGGGTAAAATTCTCAAAGTTGCTTCTGTATTCCCCAACACTCTGAATGTATTGGTTTTATCATTATAAACGCTCAATAAATACAAAGGATTATAGTGGGCATTCATGTTGAAATTCGTATAATTTCCGTTTTCATCATACACCGAACGGGTAGGATTTGCCATCAAAGCGTGGATAATTACCTGACCATCAGATCCTGCATTACCTCCGTTTGGAATTCCCGTTTCCTTGATGTCACTCGCCGTAAGGTTTACTTTAATTTTTAATCTTTTATTATCAAAGAAAGATTCTTCTGCATTCAAACGGGCTGTTGTTCTTTTGAAGCTGCTGTTCAGCACAATACCATCTTGGTCCATGTGAGAAATTGACGCAAAATAGTTTCCTGTTTCCGTAGCTTTTGAGAATGAAACCGAGTGATTTGACGAAACAGCATTTCTGTAGATTTCATCCTGCCAGTCTGTGTTTCCTCCGTGGTCGTAAGCTTTATTTATTCCTGCTGCTCTGTATTCATCAGCAGTCATTAAATCTAATTTTTTTATTACAGAAGAAAAACCTAAATAGGTATCGTATGTAAACATCGGCTCTCCCTTCTTCCCTCTTTTCGTGGTTACCAAAACAACACCGTTTGAACCTCTTGCTCCGTAGATTGCCGCTGCAGAAGCATCTTTCAACACTGTGATGGATTCAATATCTGACGTATTCAAAAAGTTCAACGGGTTTTTTGCCTGAGCATTTCCTAAACCGACGTTTGGACCTGATGCACTTACCGCATCATTGCTCAAAGGAATACCGTCTACAACAAACAAAGGTGTACTTCCGCTTCTGATAGAACCAATACCTCTGATCGAAACATTCACTCCCGCTCCGGGTTCACCGCTCGACTGAACGATACGAACACCCGCGATTTTTCCCTGCATTAAATTATCAACAGAAATATTCATTCCTTCTTTGAAGTTTTCTGCCTTCAATTGGCTTACAGCTCCTGTTAAATCAGATTTTTTCTGAGAACCGTAACCTACCAAAGTAACCTCTTCGATAGAAGTGGCTTCTTTTTTAGATTTTAAATTAACCGAAACAGAAGTTCCGGAAATTTTCACTACCTGAGCTTGGTATCCATCGTAAGAAACCGATAAAGTCTGCCCGATCGACGCCGAAATCGTAAAATTTCCTGAAGCATCGGAGGTCGCAGTCGCCCCCGTCTCTTCAACAGTAATTTTTGCGCCTTCAACCGCCGAGCCATCCTGATCCAAAACTCTTCCGGAAATGGTTTCATTCACCTGTGAGAAAACAAAGTGACTCTTCGTAAATCCTTCTGCATGGGTATTGCCCGCTGCGAGAAAGATTATTGCTATTGGAATTAGCTTTTTAAACTTAAATAAATTAATTTTGTGGTACATATCATTAAGTAAGGTAATTGTGATCAACGTTACATTGCTTATAAAAAAGCCGCTGTTGTTGCCGCAACAGTGGTTTTTTTAACCGCTTATTCGTTTCATTTTCGGCATACAAAGTAAACGGATATACCACGAAATCGTTTTAACAGAATATTATGTTAAAATCAACAAAACATAAATATCCCAAAATGAGAAAATATAATTCTTCTTGTTATCAATGCATTACAAACACTAGTTTTTTGCATTTACAAAAGCTTAAAAGAGACTTAACATAATATGTGATTTGCCTGGCAGAAAGTCTTCCTAATTTAGCCTTACAAAAATTGAAGCAATGAAAAAGGCGGTTTTCATAGGTTTATATTTATCTTCATTAAACCTATTCTGGGCGCAATCTCAAAATTTGAATGATTTAAAAATCAATGAAATTCAGGTGATTGGCTCGCACAACTCTTATAAAAAGGCGATTCTTCCGGAAGTTTACAATTATTTAGCTAAAAAAGACACGTTGAATTTCCTTCCAAGAATTCAGTACGAACATATTCCGATTCCTCAACAACTGGATTTAGGATTAAGAAATCTGGAGATTGATGTATATGCAGACAGCAAAGGCGGAAAATATGCTCATCCGAAAATTTTAGACCTTGTAAAAACCACACAGCCATTCGATCCGGAAGGGAAAATGAAGAAACCGGGCTATAAAATGATTCATATTACGGATATTGATTATCAGACTCAATATTACACTTTGGAAGATTGTTTAAAAGATCTTAAAAAATGGTCTGATGTACATCCTGATCACGATCCTGTTTTTATCACGCTTGAACCAAAAGATGGAAAAGCCAATAAATTCGGAACAGAACCTGAACATTATACTTCAAAACTTTTCGATGATCTGGATAATGAATTGAAAAAATATTTAGGTAAAAACAAAATCATTACGCCTGACGACATTCGCGGTTCTTATAAAACGTTGAACGAAGCAGTTGTAAACAAAAACTGGCCCACCGTAAAAGCTGCCAAAGGAAAATTCCTGTTTGTACTGGATAACAACAGTGAAAACAGAGATATTTATATGGAAGGACATCCTTCATTAAAAGGAAGAATGGTTTTCACGAATTCTGCTCCGGGAACGCCTGAATCTGCAGTTTTATTTATGAATGATCCAAGTCCGAAAATTAATGATCTTGTCAAACAAGGCTACATTATCCGAACAAGAGCCGATGCCGACACAATGGAAGCAAGAAAAGAAGATTATTCAAGATTTGAAAAAGCAAAAGAAAGCGGTGCGCAGGTGATCACTACAGATTACTACCAGCCGAGTAAGCTTTTTAAGTCAAACTATAAAATTAGTTTTGATAATAATACTTACGAAAGGAAAAATCCTGTGAACGGAAAATAAATTGTAAAATTTCATATTAAGGGGAGAGACTGTCTGATTTTTCGGGCAGTCTTTTTTGTTGATTTTGGTTAGGAGTTTAACTCAAAGTTTTAATTTAATAATAAAGTTGATTTGATGAAGCTATGTTTTCAAGCTTCGCGCAGCAAATTTTATTTGTCTTTGCGTTTAAAAATTTTCAAACACAAATAACACCAATATTTTCACGAATAGCACAAAGATAAAACCCAAACATCTGTGTTGATTCGTGAAATGTAAATTCGACGAAGTCAAATCTGTGGAAAATAAAAAAACTACAATCTTTTTATCTCCTGTCTCTTCAAATCTATTTCGAAATGATCTGCGGGATCTCCATTGGACAGTAAAGAAAGAATTTTAAATACAGACTTTAACTGTATGATGAAAGTATCCTGAGATCGATTGGTTTCAAACAACTTTTCCAGCGTCTGATATTGTTGCAGTCTTTCTTTTGGGATGTCTTTTTTAGCCAATTCGTCTGCGGATTGGAATTTATACAAATCGAATAGCACGTCTTCAAAATTCCATTGGGTAAATGGTTTTGAATTAATTTTTTGCTTGAATTCAGGGTTTGATTTTTGTGCAAGAAAAAGCAGATCTTCTCCATTTAAGGATTTCGTTTTTTCAATAAAATCTTTCGGCCAATCATCCGGAATCATTCTCAACCGAACCAATTCTTTCAAGTGAAACAGCATGAAATCATGGTAGGATTTTGTTTTCAGAATATCTTTATTCCAAAGTATATTATTCTTGTTTTTACTTAATGCTTCAAATTCCTTTTCATATAAAGGAAATAATTCGTCAAAACGAGGAACTCCATTTAAAACTTCCGTTTCTACTTCCATCTTTTCAGGAGAATGAATTGTCAGAATTTTATAGCTTGGCAGATACGCCGCCAATGACGGAACCTGAACATTCACCAACATTTTATCTCCAATTTTCCGAATTCCTGTATCGTTGATGTGCATATGTCCGGCAAAATGTATTTGCAAACCGGCTTCTGCAAAGGCTTTTGCTACTTCTTCATCCGGAACCCTTTCCAGTTGCCATTTCTTTTCGCCTAACAGATTTTTAATTTCATTTGTTGCTCCATCATTATAATCGATCATTGGATAATGGGTGAACGCGATAACAGTTTTTCCATTAATTTTTGCTTCTTGCGAAATTTTTTTCACCCACTCAATCAGATGCTTTTTATTGGTCAACACATTGTTGTAGCCGATACTTGCACCGCGATAATTGGCAGGATCATTGGGATTTCCGTTAAGATTTTTTGGAATGTACGTATTTCCATCGATGGCGATCAGCCAAATTCCTTTCACAGGTTCAACGACATAACTCAGATCGGGAACGGAAAAACCTTTTTCAACCTCGTACATTCTTTTTGAATAATCCGCATTTTGCAACGCCTTTTCAAATGAATAATTTTTATAAGAACCCTGATCAAAAGGTGTATTCCAATAGAGATTTTCTTTTTGGGGATAAAAACCGAAAGCTTTTAATTCATCCAAAATTTCCAGATAGCCAGATTCTGCGATGTCTTTTGTAATGATTTTATTCTTTGTCTTTCCAAGATTTTCTTTGCTGTAAATTCCTAGAGGATTTCCGTCTTCACCTAGAAAATCATCTTTTCCGGCATCGTGACGAAACGGACCAACCGGATCGTGATTTCCTGTGGTAATGTAAAAATCAATGCCATATTTTTTGTGATACTGATCAAGAATTTTGTGGAGTCCATGCAGGTTGTAGGCTTGTCCGTCATCCGAAAAATCTCCGGGCATGGCTACGATTTTAATTCCTTTTGCGGCAATATCTTCCAACGCTTTCAAAAAGGCAAAATAGTTTTCATTGAAAATTCTCGTGGAATGCAATTGAGAATCCATCGTTCTCAGAATGGTTGGTTTGCCTGTTTTGGGATTGATAATTCCTTTACAATCGTTATCCGAAAAACTTCCATACAAATCCTGAAAATGCACATCCGAAAGAAACGCAATCTGCACCGATTTCTGAGCCGAAAACATCGAAAAAGCAAAAAGCAAAAGTGAAAATATTCCTTTGTTCATCTTAAAATAGGACGAAAGTAAGTGATTATTTTTCGTTTTGTTTTAAGGTAAGTTTAAATAATTGTGAAGGAAAATTATTGTCCTCCATAATTATCAATAATATATGCCGTTGCTTCTTTAAGAGTTTTTCCATTTTCTGGATTGATTCCAAAACTTGTAAAAAACTCAACTTCATTATTACTTTTATCGTACCAAACTTTTCCCAACGCATTATCTACTGTCAGAGTATCTGGTCTCATAATCTTCTTAAGATATTTAAAATTATATTGATTCATTGGCACAATTTCTAATTGAGGACCAAGATCACTACTATCTGTTGCAATATACCTTTCATTCCTCCAATACATATAATCTTTTTCTATATCAACTTTTACATTTGAAAAAAAGCCCAAACCAATTGGAGACGAATTATCTACTTTCTTACTATTTGAAAAAATGACACTGCCTGTAACAAGAAGTAAAACAAAAGCCATTTCTACAACGCCTAAACCATTTTTCTTCAAGAAATCCGGCATTTGTAGAATAGGTTTATTAGTAATATTTATAACAATCTTAGAAATAGTTTCGCTGATGGTATATTCTATTGTTTTCCAATCCGAACAATAATTTCTAAAACTATCATACTCTAAATACCTGCTCAGGTCATCAAGAATTGCAGGTTTTATATTATAATCTTTTTCATTTTCTACAATTGTTTTATAGTATGTTTCAAAAGACTTATAGCTAAGATTTATTTTAAAATCATCTAGCAAATCTCTTTCTAAAGATTTCGAAATTCCACTAAATGTTTTTTCAGTCGTTTCATTTGACGCTTTTTCAAACACTTCTTCTAATAGTTTCTTTTTCTGGAGTAAAAATCTTGACATATAACTAAAAATTTTATTCGGAAAATTAAAGACTTATTCTCAAAAATAATTACGGTTTCCCGTAGAAAACTTTCCAAAAACTTTCCAAAAACTTTCTAACCCCTGTCTTCTTTTCCGTTGCATCTTTGCCTTAGAAATCAGTGAGAAACAAAACATTACAAAAACAAATTTACAAAACTGATTTCAATAATCACCAGATAAAACGGAAGAAAACTCCGGGTTGGGAAGCAGATGTTTCTCTTCCGTTTTTGAAGGTTTACTTCCCAAAAAATTTAAGAAGCGCTTCGAAATTTTAAAACGTGTACAGCTCGTGATCAAAATCACGAGAGGAAGAAAAACAATTTCAACTTCAAAATTTTTTAAACAATGTTACAATTAATATTGATGCTACTGGGATTAGCATTTTCAAATAACAACG
>Ga0157375_10001101_pt1 | contig 23447 bp, 31 predicted proteins | sample M35metaG_FD_115311 | JGI IMG/M metagenome (GOLD analysis project Ga0157375, IMG submission 115311) | Miscanthus rhizosphere microbial communities from Kellogg Biological Station, Michigan, USA - M3-5 metaG | ecosystem: Host-associated > Plants > Roots > Rhizosphere > Soil | place: USA: Michigan... | reverse complement strand
GATCTTCTACCAGAACGCGGAGACCGGACGGTGGCGTCCGTTCGCGGGCGCGCCGCGCATCATCGAGACGGAGGTGCGGCGCGGCGCGCAGGCGCTCCACCTCGATCTGTTTCACTCGCACCTGGCCTGTCACCGGAAAGGGGATCGCCCATGAACCGTTTGTGGACCGAGGAGCGCCGCGCGACTGCCGAACGCGCGGTGGACCTGCACAGTAAGCTCCGCTCGTTCCTGATCGTGGAGTTCGGGCAGGAGGCGCCGCCCTCGATCGCGGGCGCGCTCATGTATGAACTCACGAGCCTCGCCGCCGCGGTCTCCGCCACCGAGGAGGAGGCCGAGCGGTTGATCACCTCCTGGCGGGAGAGCGCCTCACGGCAGATCGAGTGCTTCGGCGTCGGGCGCCCGCACCCGTGAAGTGCGTAGTTTGTGCGTAGTAACGACGCACAAAGTGCGTCTACAAGACATTCCATGCAAGACCAAAGGTCAAGTGATGACCTGTGGAAATGTGGAAAACTCGGGTTCGTCGAGCGCGGTCAACGGGTTAGCCTGTGCACGCACCTCGAATCAGTCGATCATCGGAAAGGCGGCATAGATGACAGGCCTCCGCGCGATCCTCACGGCGATCCCCTTGCTTCTCCTCCTCGGCTGTGGCGATGACAATACGTTCATCACGACACCGACCGCGGTCCCGACCGTCGATGATGATCTGATCGAGTTCCGCGTCCTGGGCGATTCGGAAACCCTGCACGGCGTGCTCGTGCGGGTGAGTAACTCGGTCGACGGGCTCTCGCAGCAGACGACCGTGCTGCCGTTCTTTCAAGCGATCACCGTCAACCGCGACAGCATTTTTCTCTCGCTCGATGCGCGCGGCGCGGGCACCGGGTTTCTCTACGTCGGGATCTTCGTCAATGGGTTGATGTTCCGCGAGGCCTCGTCGACGGTGACGAATCCGTTCGTGGCGGTCAGTGGCACGTATCACCGACCGACGAAATAGGCGCGCCTGGGAGAAGTACCTCACCGGCGCGGCGCCAGGGCGCGGGTCGAAATATCACAACGAGGTCACCTTCGTGCAGGGCGTGCGGTTCGATTCGGGAAAAGAGGCGCGGCGTTACCGGGAGCTGCAGCTCCTCGCCGCGGCGGGCGTCGTGGCGGAACTCGAGGTGCACCCGCGGTTCCCGATTGTGGTCGAGCACCGATTGTGCGGCGTCTATACGGCGGACTTCCGGTATCGCGATCAGGAGACCGGCGCCCTGGTCGTCGAGGATGTGAAAAGCGAACCGACACGGACGACCGCCTATCGACTGCGGAAGCGCCTCGTCGAGGCGATTTACGGGATCACGATTCGAGAGGTCTGACGATGCCGTTCGGTAAACCAAGGCCTGGAACCGGTCTGTATGGGAAACCAGGCGCCCGGGCCGCGTGGCACCGCAGCAAGCGCCTCCGCTCGATGTGGCGCGGCGTCGAGGTGCACTGTTCATGCGGGGCGCATTGGTTCGGGTGGGCGGCAGTCGGTAACGCGATCATCCGTGACCACTACGATCAGGGGCACCAGCTCTCAGATCAGGCGGGCGATCTCGACGAGGTGGCGCGTGCGAAGTAGCGATATTTTCCCGAGTAAGTTCCTGCGCGCCGCCGATCTGAACGGGCACGCGCCGATCGTGACCATCGAGCGCGCCGAGCTGCGGACCGTGGGCGACGGCGAGAAGCTCGTTGTTTACTTCGAGGGCAAGGAGAAGGGGCTCGTGTTGAACCGGACGAACTTCTCCGCGATCTCGGAGCTGACCGGCGAAGACGACACCGATCGGTGGCCAGGGCACAAGATCAAACTCGTGATCGCGAAGGTAGATTTTCAGGGGCGCCGGTGGCCTGCGATTCGGATCGAGGAGCCCGAGCGATGAAGGACGCCGATCGCATGAACGGACCCGCGGTCGTCGTGACCCTGGCGTCGGACCCGGCATATTTCGACGACGATCGATTCGGCGTCTGTCACTTCTGCGCGGGCGCGGTCCGGTATCGCCCGCATGTGCCGATCGGCTCGACGCTGGTCTGTCGGTGCTGTTTTCTCGCGCGGGTCGAGCCCGGGGATCGGATCGCGGTCTCCGCCCAGGCGGTGCGCGAGTTTCAATTGTTCCGAGCCAGGAATTGACGCGAGGGCGGCGGTGGCGCGGTATCGCATGGATCAACACCCGGTGTGGGGCTCGCATATTCTGCCGTTGCTGTATGTGAACGGGCGGCGCCCGCGGCGACGCATCGAGGGGCGCGATCCCGACGACGATCGCCTCCGGCACCTGCTGCTCGATCTGACGATCCCCTGCGCGAACTGTGGGCGGTGGATGCACCCGATCCGCGAGCGCAACAGCAAGGAATGGAGTCGCGGGTTCTATCTCGTCGTGAGCTGCGAGGAGGCGCGCTGTTCGCGCGGGGCGAAGGCGAAGGAAGAAGTCGAGCGCCTGCAGAGTCTGATCAAGGGGTGGACGGACCCGCGACAACCGGAGCTGTTCGAATGAGAATGAGCCTCGAACAGATCGCCGCCGAGATCGTGCTCAACGCGGCGCTCAGTGATGACGTCCTCGTCGAGGCCTATCGGGAGGCCTGCCGACCGAAAACCGCGGAGGCCGCGTTTTGGGCGATGCGCGCCGTGCTGACGCGTGCGATCCTCGATGCGATCGACCAACCAACAAAGGGGAATAGACCGATGCCTGACTTCAATCGTCCCGAGAATGATCCACCTCGCCCTGAGCGCACGCCCGTCGAGGAGCTGCGCGACTGGGAAGTCCTGCAGCAGAACGGCACCGACGACAAGACTGAGCGCCTGAAGATCGCGCGCGGCTGGCTCTACCGCACCGCCACCGAAGGCGGCGCCGTCGCGATGGTGTTCGTGCCCGATAACTAGCGGGTCGAATGTTCGCACGCTGGCTCTGCCTTCTCGGGTGGCATCGGCGCCGCCCTATTGGCCGTGATACCCACGCGGCCTATGTGAGCTGGTATTGCCCGCGGTGCGGGCGCCGTTGGATGGCCCGGTGATCGGTGATGGTCTTCTGCGCCGAGCCCGGGTGTGGCGCGCTCGTGGCGGCGGGTCGGTGCCCGACGCACGCGAGCGCGCACGACCGCGCGAGGGGCACGCGTCATCAACGGGGCTATGGGAACCGATGGGCGCGCCGCGCCGCCGCCTTCCGCGATCGGTATCCCCTCTGCGGGATGCGCCCAGGCGGTGCGCGCCCGGTGCTCTCGCGGTGCTTCGATGAAGGACGGACGACCCTGGCCGATCAGGTGGACCACGTAATCCCGCATCGAGGACGGCAGGATCTGTTTTGGGACGACGTCGGGAACTGGCAGTCGTTGTGCTCGGCGTGCGGTGGTCGGAAGTCGGCGCTCGGACAGTGAGGGGAACCATGGACCAGGGGGGGAGGGTCGCCGCGCGAATCGCGAGTCCTGGGGTACCGCCCCAGCCTCTCGCGCAGGTTTTCGCGGAATTGCGCCAGGGGGGTGCCCTGGGGTGTCCCAGGGTGGCGCCAGGGACGGCGGCGCCGCGCGGCGGGCGCAGGCCAGGGGATCGGCAGGCGCCCGCGCGAGGGGAACGGTGAGCGGTGGCAGGCGTGCTCCTGCAGCTCCTCCGGCGCCTCGAACTCCGCCTCCTGGGCGACCCGCCCGATCCGTTTTGGACGGCGCAGACGCTCGACCAGCGGTTCGACGGGTTCGACCGCAAGCTATCGAGCGCGGGCGCCGCGCGCGCCCTGGCGAAGTTCCAACGGGCGGGAGCGAAGGGGCACGGGCGCCGAGGGCGCGCGCCCAGGCGGAGCCCGTGAAGGCCTCCGCCGCGCTCCCGCCCGCGCGCGATCAGCTCCCGCCGACCAACCAGGGTGTCGGCCCGCTCGGTCCCGAAGCGGGGAGGTTCGGGACAGCTCACTCCGCCCTGGCCGTCGCGGACCTCGTGGCCGATCCGGAGAACCGCCGTCTCCACAACGCGAAGAACCTCGACATGGTGACGGCGGCGCTCCGCGAGGTCGGCGCCGCGCGATCGATCGTGATCGACGAGGCGAACGTCGTGCTCGCGGGGAACGGCGTCACCGCCGCCGCCGCCGCCGCGGGCATCACGCGCGTGCGGGTCATCGAGGCCGCGGGCGACGAGCTGATCGCCGTGCGGCGGCGCGGGCTCACCGACGACCAGAAGCGCGCGCTCGCGATCTACGACAACCGCACCGCGGAACTCGCCGCCTGGAACTTCGATCAGCTCGCCGCCGATCAGGCGGGCGGGCTCAGCCTCGAACCGTTTTGGACCGCGGCGGAGGCGGCGGCGCTCCTCCCGATGCCCGCCCGCCGCGACGGGCTCACCGATCCCGATGCCGTGCCCGCGGCGCGCCCGACCACGATCCGCACGGGCGATCTGTTCCAGCTCGGCGCGCATCGGCTCCTCTGCGGCGATGCCACCGTGCCCGCCGCGGTGGCGCGCGTCCTGGGCGGGCAGCGCGCGGCGCTCTGCTTCACCTCGCCGCCCTACGCGCGCCAACGCACCTACACGAACGCCGGCGATCTCGCGCCCGCGCACCTCGCGCAGTTTCTCGCCGCCGCGGCGCCGCACGCGGATCTCGTCGCGGTGAATCTCGGGCTCTCGCGGCGCGACGGCATCGTCGATCGCTATTGGGACGCCTACCTCGCCGCCGCCGAATCGGCAGGGCTCGCGTTGGTCTCGTGGAATGTGTGGAGTCGCGAGGCGATGCCGATGTCGGTCGGCCAGGTGACCGCGATGTTTCCGATCCAGCACGAATGGATCTTCGTGTTCGGGCGCGGGCCGCGGCGCCTCCGTCCCACCGTCGCGAATAAGACCGCGGGCAGCACGCACCACGCGACGAACCGCCGCGCCGATGGCAGTCTGAGCGCGAAGAAGGCGGTCACGATTCGACCGCATCGGGCACTCGGGACGGTGATCTCGCTCGCGCCCGTGCAGGACAACGCGGATCACCCGGCGCAGTTTCCGGTGGGGCTCCCGCTCGCCTATATCGAAGCGGTCCCGGGCGCCGTCTTCGATCCGTTCGTCGGGAGTGGCACGACGATCATCGCCTGCGAACAATTACAACGCGCGTGCTACGCGATCGACCTCGCCCCAAGCTACTGCCAAGTGGCGATCGATCGGTGGGAGGCCTTCACGGGCGGGCGCGCGGTCCACCTCGAGCACGAGCTCGTGCGATGAGAGGCCGCAAACCGCAACCGACCGCGCTGAAGCTCCTCCGCGGGAACCCGGGCAAGCGCCCGACGAACCCCGCCGAACCGAAGCACGGCGCGCTCGATGCCGAGGTGCCCGCCGATCTCACCGAGCCCGAGGCCGCGGCGGAGTGGCGGCGCGTGGCCTCGATGCTCATCGAGCGCGGGCAGGTGACAACGGTCGATCGCGCGGTGCTCACGGGCTACTGCGTCAAATACGCACAGTGGATCGCGCTCGAACGCGAGGCGGCGAAACACCCGTTCATCATCAAGGCGCCGAGCGGATATCCGATCCCGAACCCCGCGCTCGGCATGGCGAACAAGGCCTTCGCGTTGATGCTGAAGGCCGCGGCGGAACTCGGCATCACGCCGAGCGCCCGATCGCGCGTGACGGTGCAGCTCGAACCGTGGGTCGCCACGCCTGACAGCAAATGGGCGGGCGTACTAAAGTGACCGCGATTATTCATTTTCTATTCCTGCGATGCCTCGCCCACCGAACCCTGTCGCGCTGAAACTCCGGCTCATCAACCAACTCACGCACACGAAAGGCCCGTTCGCGGGGCAGACCTTCCACCTCCGCCGATGGCAGGAGAAGATCCTCCGGCAACTGTTCGCGGTGGACCGCTTGACACATCGGCGCCGGATTCGCACTTGCTTGCTAATGCTGCCGCGCAAGAACGGGAAGTCGGAACTCGCCGCCGCCCTGGCGATCGACGGGTTGCTGTTCGACGGCGAGATCGGCGCCGAGGTCTACTCCGCCGCGGCGGACAAGGACCAAGCCGCGCTCGTGTTCAATGTGGCGGCGCAGATGATCCGCAACGACGCGGAGCTGCTCGCCGCCTGCGAGATCATCGACAGCCAGAAACGGATCGTGCATCGGAAGACCGGCTCGTTCTATCGCGCGATCTCTGCCGAGGCCTATTCAAAACACGGGTTCAACGCCTCGCGCGTGATTTATGACGAGCTGCACGCGGCGCCCTCCCGCGAACTGTGGGATGTGCTCACATCGAGCACCGGCGCCAGGGCGCAACCGCAGGTGATCGCGATCTCGACCGCAGGCTATGACCGGCACTCGATCCTGTGGGAGGTCTACAGCCACGCGAAGCGCGTCCTCGCGGACCCGTCGATCGATCCGTCGTTTCTTCCGGTGATTTACGAGGCGCCCGCGGACGCCGACTGGACCGACGAGAAGGTGTGGCGCGCCTGTAATCCGGCGCTCGGGGACTTCCGGAGTCTGGAGGAGCTTCGGATCGCGTGCCTGCGCGCGCGGGAGATCCCAGGCGCGGAGAATTCGTTCCGCCGCCTCTACTTGAACCAGTGGACCGAACAGGCCGCGCGGTGGGTCGCGATGACGGCGTGGGACGCGTGTCTCGGCCCGATCGATCGCGCGGCGCTCCGCGGGCGGCGGTGCTTCATCGGCCTCGACCTGTCGAGCACGACCGACCTCACCGCCGTGGTGGCCGTCTTCCCGATGGGCGAGTGGTTCGCGGTGCTCCCGCATTTCTTCATCCCTGCGGATCGGATTCAACAGCGCGTGACGCGCGATCGGGTCCCGTACGATGTGTGGCGGCGGGAGGGGTTCGTCACCGCCACGCCCGGGCCGGTCGTCGACTACGATGCCGTGCGCGCGCTCCTCACGGACTGGGACACGGAGTTCGACCTCAAAATGATTGCGTACGACCCGTGGAACGCGACCGATCTGGTCAGTCGGCTCGAAAAAATCGACGGGCTCCCGTGCGTGAAGATGCGCCAGGGGCTCGCCTCGCTCTCCGCGCCGACGAAGTCCCTGGAGATGGCGATCCTGTCGAAGCGCCTCCGGCATGACGGGCACCCGGTCCTCCGCTGGAACCTGTCCAACGCGGCGGTCGAGGGCGATGCCGCGGGGAACGTGAAACTCTCGAAGGAGGCCTCGACCGAGAAGATCGACGGCGCCGTCGCGCTCGTGATGGCGCTCGATGCGATGGAGCGGAACGATCACGCACCGTCGCCCGAATATCAGATCCTCGTGTTTGGGGGAGGTCCGTCCGATGACGAATAAACCCGGGCGCCCGCCGATCGACCCGCCCGATCGATCCGTGGTCGTCTCGCTCACCATCCCGGCGCGCACCTACGACGCCTATTACCGGCGCGCCCGGGCGGCGCGCGTCTCGGTGCCCGAGCTGATTCGGCGCGACCTCCGGACCCGGCGCCAAAAAACAGAAACTCGGAGCCCGTAGGGCGCTCGACCGATACTCGCGCGCGGTGCTCCTGCACGCCCACGCGCTGCTCGACCTGAAAGACGCGACGACTCCTGGCGCCGCGCGCCTGCGGTTTTCCGGCACGGCGACGACCGCCACGCCTGACCGCGCGGGCGATGTGCTCGAACCGCTCGGCGCCACTTTTACGAACCCGCTCCCGCTCCTGTGGCATCACGACAAGGAGCGCCCGATCGGGTTCGCCACCCTGCACCCGGCGACCGGCGCGGGCATCACCTTCGAGGCCACGATCCCCGAGATCGCGGACGCGGGTCCGCTCCGCGATCGGACCCTGGAGGCGGTGCAGAGCGTGCGCGCGGGGTTCATTCGCGCGGTGTCGATCGGCTATCGCATCGTCGAGGGCGGCGCGCGCCGCCTGAAGAACGGGCTCCACATCACGCGGTACGAGATTTGTGAACTCTCGCTCGTGACGGTGCCCGCGAACACGGACGCCACGATTTACGCGATCAAAAGTCTCGACCGGGCCGCGTCAGGCCTTCACTACTCCGGCGCTTCGGAGATCCCCTCGACCCCAGCGCGCAGAAACGACGCGCCACCTATGACCGTTCAGGAACAGATCACGCAGTTTGAAAACACCCGCGCCGCCAAAGTCGCCCGCATGGGCGCGATCATGGGCACGGCGACCGACGCCACCCTCGACGAAACGGGGCGCGAGGAGTATGACGGGCTCGCCCTGCAGGTGAAGACGATCGACGGCGACCTCGTGCGCTTCCGCGATCTCGACCGCGCCCAGGCCGCGAGCGCGACGCGCATCGAGAACCCCACGGCGCGCCCGATCGTGGCGCCGTTCCAAGTCTCGGTGAAGTCGAACCTCCCCGCGGGCCTCACCTATGTGCGATCGGTGAAGGCGCTCCTCCACGCGAAGGGCGACAGCTATCGCGCGATGGAATACGCGAAGCAATACCGCGACGCGAACGTCGATCTCCTGATCAAGGCCGCGGTCGCCCCGGGCTCGACGAGCGATCCCGCCTGGGCGGGCGCGCTCGTGCAGGTCACGAACCTGACGAACGAGTTCATCGCCCTCGCGCGCGCGGCGACGATTCTCGGTAAGGTCCCGCTCAAGAAAGTGCCGTTCAATGTCTCAATTCCCGCGCAGACCGCGGGCGGCACCTACAAGTGGGTCGGCCAGGGCAAGTCGAAACCCGTCACGAAAATGCAGCTCGGATCGGTGACGCTCGGCATGGCGAAGGCCTCCGGCATCATCGTCCTGACCGAGGAGCTCGTGCGCTCCTCCTCGCCCGACGCCGAGACGATCGTGCGCGACGAAATGGTCGCGGGGATCGCCGCATTTCTCGATCAGCAGTTCACCGATCCCGCGGTGGCCGAGGTGCCGAATGTCTCGCCCGCCTCGATCACCAACGGCGCGCCGACCGCGGCCTCGATGAACGATCCCGCCGCGGACCTCGCCGCGATCGTGCGGTACTTCTCGACGAACGGCGTCCCGCTCGCGGGCCTCACGATCCTCATGTCGGAAGTGAACGCGTTCTCGATGGGGTTCGGCACGAGCGGACTCGGGCAGCTCCGCTTCCCCGGCATCGGTCCCACGGGCGGCACGACCAACGGCGTCACGATCGTCGCGAGCAACACCGTGGGCGACCTCGTGATCGGGCTCGCGCCGAACTACGTGCTCCTGGCCGATGACGGTGGCGTGTCGATCGACGTCTCGCGCGAGGCGACGGTGCAAATGAGCGACACGCCGATCTCGCCCGCGGACGCGACCGCGGTGTGGTCCTCGTTCTTCCAAGACAACCTCGTCGGTCTGCGCGCCGAGCGGTTCATCAACTGGAAGAAGTCCCGCGCGACCGCGGTGTACTACCTGACCGGCGCGGTCTATCCCGCGACGATCAACCCGACCACCTAGTCCCGTTCCGCCGCGGCGCGCCGTGGAGTCTTGCCACTCCCACGGGCGCCGCGGCGGGCCTGGGGTTCGTCGATGCGCCTGTCCTTGTTCGGCTTCGAACTCTCCGCCACGAAGGCCGCAGGCCTGCGCCCGCTCAGCTCGAGTTCGCGCGGCGGGTGGTATCCGATCATTCGGGAACCGTTCACGGGCGCGTGGCAACAAAACGCGGAGATCAGCGGACCGACCGCGCTCTCGAACACGACCGTCTTCGCGTGCATCACCCTGATCGCGCGCGATGTGGCGAAACTCCGCCTCCGCCTGGTGCAACACGACGACGAGGGGATCTGGACCGAGACGACCAACTCCGCCTATTCGCCCGTGCTCCGCAAACCGAATCGGTATCAAACGATCCTCTCGTTCATCGAACAGTGGATGACCTCGAAGCTGTGGCAGGGGAACACCTACGCGCTGAAGGAGCGCGACGGGAACGGGCTCGTCCGCGCCATGTATGTGCTCGACCCGAAACGCGTGTGCCCGCTCGTCTCGCCCGATGGCAGCGTCTATTACGAGCTGCGGCGCGATGACCTCGCCGCCGTCGCCAGTGAGATCGTCACGGTCCCGGCGTCGGAGATTTTTCACGATAAGTGCGTCCCGCTGTTCCACCCGCTGATCGGCACGAGTCCGCTCTACGCGTGCGGCCTGTCGGCGCTGCAGGGGCTCACGATTCAACAGACCAGCAACCAGTTTTTCGCAGGCGGGAGCCACGCGGGGAGCCTGCTCACCTATCCCGGCGCGATCTCGAACGATCAGGCGAAGCGCGTCAAGGACTACTGGGAGACGAACTTCTCCGGCGTCAACGCGGGGCGCGTCGCGGTCCTGAGCGATGGCGTCAAATACGAGGCGCTCACGGTCAACGCGGTCGACTCGCAGCTCATCGAACAACTGAACTGGACCGCGGAGACGATCTGTTCCTGCTTCCATGTGCCCGCCTACATGGTCGGCGTCGGACCGGCGCCGCCCGTGGCGAATGTCGAAGCGATGCTCCAGGCCTATTACTCGCAGTGCATTCAATCGCACCTCACGTCTGCGGAACTCGTGCTCGATGACGGGCTCGGCCTGGAGGGCACGCCCTACGGCACCGAGTTCGATCCCGACGATCTGATCTGGCTCGACATGCAGACGAAGACCAAGGCGGCGAGCGAGGCGATCGGCTCCGGCGCGATGTCGCCCAACGAGGCGCGGAAGAAGTATTTCGGGCTCGGGAGCGTGAAGGGCGGCGACACGCCCTACATGCAACAACAGAACTTCTCCCTCTCGGCGCTCGACGAGCGCGACTCGGACGCGCCCTTCGCGAAGGCGGCGGCGCCTGCGCCCGCCCAGGCCACGCCGGAGCTGTCGGCGGGCGCCGCACCCGTCGCGGCGCTCCCGCCCGTCCCTGGCGCCGCGAGCGCCCGGGTCGAGGCCTTGGCGCTCGCGTTACTGCGGAAGGACTGGAGCGCGCTCAGTGCCTGACCTCCCGATCCCTGACGAGGCGCGGGCGATGGCCGATCTCATCGAGGCGGTGGTGCGCGCCGCCCTGGCGCCGGTCGTCGAGCGCCTGCGCGGGCTCGAACCGCTCGCCGCCGAGCTGCTCGGCGCCCGGGAGCGCCTCGCCGCCCTGGAGGCGCGCGCGGTCGTGCCCGGGCCGAGCGGTCCTCCCGGCCTCGACGGGCTCGGGTTCGACGACTACGCGGTCGCCTATGACGGGGAACGCACGCTCACGCACCGATGGGCGCGCGGCGAGCGGAGCACCGAGGCGCTCGTCACGCTCCCCACGCCGATCTATCGGGGCGTCTTCGTGGCAGGCGCGCAGTACACGCGCGGCGACCTCGTGACGCTCGACGGCTCGATGTGGCACGCGAACACGACGACCGCGGCGCGCCCTGGCGAGGCGGCGACCGCCGCCGACTGGACCCTGGCGGTCAAGCGCGGGCGGGATCGGTGGGTGAAGTGATGATCGCGTGGCCGTTCTGGTTCGCCGCCGTCCCAGGCCTCCCGCCCGCCGATGGCGAAGTGCGCCTCGATGCCTTCGCCCCGTGGGTCGGGCTCGTGACGCGCGCCTTCTTCCACAACATCGCGACCGATGGCGCGCGCCCGGCGACCGCGATCCTCGCCTTCCCGGTCGGCTCGGTGATCTTCCTGCAGCAGCAGGGGAGTCGGCAGGCCTTGATCGCGCTCCGCATCACGGCGCCCGGGTTCGCGCGCCCGGGTTACGTGGAACTCCCCGTGAGCTGCACCGAGGCCTCCGGCATGGGCTCGGGGATGGTGGATGTGTTCTTCCTGCGCGCAGGCGCGGGCCTCGCGGTGACGAGCCCGAGCGATCCCGACCTCGTGACCCTGGAGGTCGCGAAAATCCACTTGCGGGTCACCGATCCCGCGCAGGACGCCGATGTGGCACAGAAGGTGCGCGCGGCGAGCGCGACGATCCGCGATTACCTGCACGAGCGGAACGATCCGACCTGGACCCCCGAGACGGTCCCGCCCTGGCTGCAGGCGGCGGTGCTCGTCCTCCTCACGCACTTCTACGAACACCGCGGCGACGAATTCGGCCCGGACAACGACAACGACGATCGGGTGTGGACGGCGATCGAGAAGCTCACGCGGCGCTCGCGTGATTCGACGGTGGCGTGAATGGTCGGGTCCTATCGGCACCAAGTCCAACTCGAGGACGCCGCGGGCGCGCCACTCGATCCCATCGCGTGGCCGTGCGCGATTCAATCGTCGGGCCTGACGGTCGTCGAGGGCGTGACCGGCCATGTCCTGCGTGGGCGGTATCACCCGGCGATCAACCTCGAAACGCGCGTGCGGTTCGAGGGGCGCCTGTTCCAAGTGCAGAGCGTGACCGATGTGGACCTCCGGCACATCGAGCTGCTCGTGCAGGTGGCGGAAGTGGTGGGGCGACATGGCCACGAATGAACTGAAGATCACCGGGCTCGACGAACTCCGCGAGGCGTTGAAGGCGCTCCCGCCCGCGCTCGTGCACGAGGCCGATGTGATCGTGCGGACGCACGCGGCGGCGGCGGCGAATCAGATCGCGGACGCGTATCCGTATCGGACCGGCAACCTGATCCGCGGGCTCTCGGTCGAGTCGCGCGGCGATGCCGTGAGCGCGGTCGCGATCATTCGGAACCGCGCGTTCCACGCCTACATCTACGAGAGCGGGACGAAGGCGGCGCGCCACTGGGCGAACGGCAAGAACACCGGCAGGATGCCCGCCGCGCACACCTTCGTGCCGATCGTCGTGACGCACCGGCGCGCGATGAATGCGGACCTCGTCGCGCTCGTCGAGCGCGCGGGCTTCACGGTCACCGGCTCGATCGGCTGAGTTTGTTCCACGTGAAACGGTTTTCAACTGGAGGAGAAGTCCAATGCCTGCACCCGCCCCGCCCGTCAATAACCCCGGCACCCACGGGAAGGAGTCCATTCTTGCGATGAAGATGTTGCCCGGTGATCCGTGGGTCGCGATCGGCAACATTTCCGATTGGGCGCTCAACATGGCCACCGACAAAGTGGAGACCACCAGTTTGGGCGACAGCAACAAGCGTTACGTTGTCGGCCTGAAGGACCTCTCCGGCACCTTCACCGCGTTTTGGGATCGGCTCGTCGATGTGATCTTCGACGCTGCCGACTCGCCCGTGGGCTGCTATCTCGCCTTCTGGCCGAGCGCGACCTCCGCGCAGGGATGGGAAGGTCCCGCGTGGCTCGACGCGTCGGTGAAGGGTGGCGTAACGAGCGCCGTCACGATCGACGGCACCTTCGTCGCGAACGGCGCCTGGGCGCGCAGCTCGCAGGTGGCGGCGACCGGCGCCAACGGCATCACCTCGCCCGGGAAGTTCACGCCCGCGGGCGCGATGGCACCCGCGAACCTGCTCGGCATGACGGGCGTCACCGCGAGCCCCGCGACGGCCTGGGCGAGCGGGCAGTTCGTGATGCTCGGGGATGGCAGCGCGGCGCACTGGGACGGCGCGGCCTGGGTCGCGGGCATCGCCCCATAGGCGCCCGTGGCGGTCATCGGCTCACAGCGGATCGTGATCGCGGGCGCCGCGGCGACGGTGCGCCTGGGCTATCAGCGCGCCGCGCAGCTCGGCGCGTGGCGCATCGAGGGCGATCGGTTGGTGGCCGAGGTGCGGGAGGTCGACGCCTTCCGCATCACGCAGGCGCCGTTGACGCTGGAGATCACCTATCCCGAGGGCGCGCCGACGCGGCGCCCGATCGGGGAGGTGACGATCTATCACGGGCAGCTCGCCGCGCGGTTGCTGCCGAAACGCTGAAGGAGTGATCGATGGGATCGCGGTATCGCAAACAGGAAGAAATGCGGGTGACGCTCTCGGGCGGCGACTGGCTCCTCGTGCGGAAGCACCTCACGGCGGGCGAGGAGCGGGACGCCCAGGCGCGCGTGATTCGGGCCTCGACGTTCCGCGCGGGCGAGAAACCGGAACTCGATCTCGAACACATCGGGATCGCCCAGGCGGTGAGTTACCTCATCGACTGGTCGATCACCGATGCCGACGATCGCCCGATCGGCATTCGGGATCAGTCCTATGCCTTCGTCGCCGCGGCGCTCCGCAACCAGACGCCCGAGAGCCTGCGCGAGATCCTCGACGCGATCCAGGCGCACGACGCCGCGATGACCGCCGAGCGGGAGCACGAAAAAAAAGACCCGGCTGGCGTGAGCGCGTGATCTCGGACCTCGTGATCTGTCGCGCGATGGGGTGGACCTACGACGAACTCCTCGATCTCCCGGTCGATGTCTACACCGTGCTGATCGAGCACTTGAACCGCGAGGCCGCGCGGAAATAACCCGATGGCACTCTCTGCGACTTTCACCGCCAACTTTGCCTCCTTCTACGACGCGGTCAACAAGGCCACCGCGACGCTGAAGGACTTCGGCGACGGCGCCGACAAGGTCGGCAAGCGCCTCGACACGCTCTCGAATCAATTCTCGGGACGCCAGATCGTGCAGGAGGCCACGATCATGGCGAAGGCCGTCGAGGACATCGGCGGCGTCTCGAAGCTCACCGAAAAAGAACTCGCCCGCCTGGGCGCGACGACCAACGAAGCGGTCAGCAAGATGAAGGCGCTCGGCATGGAGGTCCCGCAGAACCTCCAGAAGATCGCCGACCAGACCAAGGACGCGAACAAGCAAAGTACCGACTGGCTCGGCACGCTCAACAAGATGGCGGGCGCGGTCGGGATCGCGTTCTCGGTCGGCGCGATCACGAACTTCATCGGGAGCGTGTTCGACGCCGCGAGCGCGATCAAAAATCAGGCGGGCGCGGTCGGCATGGGCGCCGAGGCCTTCCAGCGCATCAAATACGCGGTCGAGCAAGGCGGCGGGTCACTGGAAGGGTTCACGAAGGCGGCGGGCACCCTCAACAGCAAACTGGGCGAGGGCAGCACCTCGACCGTCGAAGCGTTGAAGGCGGCGCACCTGGGGTTCCTGGCGGTGCGGAGTGCGAAACCGGAAGAAGCGTTTCTCACCGTCGCGGACGCGGTCGGGCAGATCGCGGACCCCATGGAACGCGCCCGCGTCCAACAAGAACTGTTCGGGAAGGATGCGCGGGACCTCTTGCCCGGGATGGCGGCGGGCTATCGCGAGGTGGCCGCGGGCGCGAAGGTCATGTCCGACGAGACGATCAAGCGCCTCGCCGACGCGCAGGACGCGTGGGCGCGGCTCGGGAACTTCGTCGTGCGGGTGACGGGCGGGATCATCGCCGACGCGATGACGCAGTTCGAGAAGGACATGGAGTTCCAAAAAGAACTGTGGGGCGGGATCGGCGCGTTCCTCAAAGACGGCGTGAAGGGCTATCAGGACTTCGGCGCGGCGGTCGAGGCCACCCACAAGCAGACCGCGGCGGCGGCGGAGGCCGACAAGAAGGCGCAGGCGGAACGTGAACGGCTCGCGAAGGAAACCGCGAACCTCACGTATCGCACGCAGGCGCAGGCGGAGGCCGACAAGAAGGCCGCGGAGAAGGCCGAGGAGCACCGGAAGAAGATCCAGGAGCTGACCGACACGATCAGCGGCGCGGGCCTCGCGAAGCAAGTGAAGGACCTCTCGGAGGCCTACGCGAAACTCACGCCCGCGCAGGTGCAGAACCTCGATGTGATGCTCCGCCTCGCGGACAACGCGAAGAAGCTCCGCGACGCGGGCGCCGCCCTCACGCCGCAACTGCAGAACCTCGTCGATCAGGCGGAGGTGTTGAACCACGTGCTCGAAGACGAATCCGAGGCGGTGTTCCTCGCCTATCAGGCGCAGGTCGCCTATGCGTTCATTCTCGGGAAGACCACGATCGGCGTGAAGGAACTCACCGACAAAGAAAAGACCCGCGCGGTCCACCTGGCCGCGGTCGTCTCGCAGCAAGGCGCACAGATCCAGGGCATCGACGATCTGAACGCGCTCCTCGCCGACGAGGCCTATCGGCTCTCCGTGAACGAGGCCGCGCAGACCAACGAGACCGCGGCGAAGGCGAAGGCGGCGGCGGCGAACGCGGCGCTCGCCGCGACGATCCACGATCTCGCGGGCGCGTTCGCGCAGCTCGCGCAGATCCAGGGCGGCGGGATGGCCGGGATTGCGGGGGACATTTCGACCGCGGTCGGCGCGATGGACGCGGCGGCGAGCTCGTCGAAGGCGATGAAAGACGGGTTCAAGAACATCAAGACCGGCAACCTCACGCAGGGGCTCGGGCAGGCCGCCGCGGGTGGCGTGGCGCTCGCGGCGACGTTTCTCGATGCGACGAAGGGCGCGGGGAAACTGTCGAGCACGATGACCGGCGCCGCGATGGGGTTTTCGGTGGCAGGTCCGTGGGGCGCCGCGGTCGGCGCGGGGATCGGGCTCCTCCGCGGGTTCTTCAACGCGGCGAAGGAACGCAAGGAAGTGATCGGTCTGCGCGACGACATGATCGAGGCCGCGGGCGGGATGGAGGCGTTCCGACAGAAGGCCGAGCGCGCGGGCATGAGCCTCAAGGACTTCTACGACGCGCACAAAAAGACCGACCTCGAGGAACAGGTGAAGAAGATGAACGAGGCGCTCGCCTATCAGGCGCAGGCGCTCGATCTCGTCACCGAGACCGCGAAGCGTTACGGGTTCACGCTCGAAGAACTCGGCCCCGCGATGCAGCGGCAGGAGCTGGACAAGCAGGCGCAGCAACTGTTTAAGGACTGGGAAGTCCTGAACGCGGCGGGCCTCGACTCGGTCGTCATCACCGACAAAATGAGCCAGTCGGTGAGCGATTACATTAACGACGCGATCGCGATGGGCACCGATGTGCCTGAGGCGATGCGCCCGATGCTCCAGAAGTTCGTGGACGCGCACCAACTCATTGATAAGAACGGCGACGCGATCACCGACCTCGACGATGCCGGGGTGAACTTTACGCTCTCGATGTCGGACGGGTTTCGCGCGCTCATCGACGAAGTGCACAAGCTCACCGACGCGATCACGCGCGGGCTCACGACCGCGATCGAGAATGTGCCCGCGCTCACCGTGCCCGTCGCCGCGGTGCCCGTCGAACAGAATCCGATCAAGGGTGGGAAGAACACCTATCGGCCCGCGGTCGCGCCGCAGGAGAGTTACCAGGGCGGCACCGACGGGTTCCGCGACTTCGGGAAGGGCACGCCCGTGATGCTCCACGGGATCGAGGCGGTGGTGCCCTTCGACGAGTCGCGGGCTTCGGGCGCGTTCGCCACCCTCGCCCCCGGCGCGGGGAGTCCGCCCGCGGCGGCGGCGCCCTCGATCATCATTCACGCCGAGGGCGCGTTCTTCGACACCCCGGGCGACCTGCAGCGGCTCGCGGATCGGGTGAATGACGCGCTCACCGCGAAGTATGGGCTCCGCTCCGTGCGGCGGGCGGGCTAGTGGCGATCGCGGGCGCCGAGCGCGCCTATACCTTCGCGCGCTCGGGCCTCGCGCGCTCGGGCGCCACGCGATCGAACTTCGTCGCGCCCTTCTCCACCGTCGATCTGATCGTGCGCGACGGCACCGGCGCGATCGTCTCGCGGACCGATCTGACCGATTACATTCGACACGGGTCCCTGCAGGTCACGCAGGCGCTCAACGACGAGCCCGATACCTGTAGTTTTCAGATCGTGCCGACCGCACCGCCCGCCGCCGTGCCGACCGTGGGCGCCGAGATCGCGGTCGCCTGGGCGCCCGGGGATGTGCTGTTCCAGGGCTATGCCCTCGTCGTGCAATATGACCGGCGCGCGATGAACGAATCGCCCTGGGTCTCGGTGCAGTGCCAAGACGCGATGAGGCGCTTCGACGCGCGGATCGTGTCCTATCGGTTCCCGACGCAGTCGGTGAGCGCCTCGATCGCGTTTCTCGTGCGGCAGTTCTGCAACCTCTCCCCGATCGCGGCGGGTCCGCTCGACTTCGATCTCGAGTTCGTGCAACCCGGGATGCCCTCGATCCCCGCATTCGATGCCGTCAACGAACGGCCCTCGACCGTCATGCGGACCTTGCTGGCCGGAGTCGGCGGCGGGTTCTACATCGACGGGTTCGCGGTGCACGCCTGGGCGGGCACGCTCGACGAGCCCGGGCAGGTGAGCCCGCAGACGCTCACGAATGACCTCGCCTCGCTGAAGGCCTTCCGCCTGACGACCGACGCGACGCAGCTCCGGCGCGCGGTCATCGTCGAGGGGCGCCGCACCGCGACCCTGATCCCGCTCCCGCAGATCGACACCTTCGCATCGAGCCCGATCGGCATCCCGCTCGAAGATGCCTCCTTCTTCGATGCGAGTCTCGGCGTCGACTATCAGCATGTCGTGCGCCTGGGCACGCAGTGGATGCAATTCCAAACGCCGGTCCATGTCGTCGTGGACCGGAACCCGCCGCAGACGCGCGTGGCGCTCGCCTTCACCGTGGGCGATCCGATCCTGTGGTGCGAGCTGACGCCGGTCGCGCCACCGCTCCAGGGCTGGATCAAGATCGGCGGGCAGTTCGCCGCCTATCAGGCCTCCGGCACGCAGGACGGGTTGCTGTATTTGAACCTGGCCTCCGCGATCCACCCGTACGGGCAGCTCACCGTCCCGATGGCGATCGGGGAAACGGTCGAGTGGGTGGATTGTGTGATGGAGGACTATCCCTTGAGTCTGCAGACGACCGCGCCGTCGCCGCTCAACGGGATCGTGCGCGCGGCGCCGGTCGGCACGCCGGTCGTCGTGCTCGCGCGCCTAGCCTCCTCGCTCGACGGGTGGCCACCGATCGAAGGGTTCGTGCAGGACGGGCGCTATAGCTATGCGGGCGCCCAGGCGCGCGCCCAGGCCGACCTCGAAGCGTTCGTGCACCCGCTGCAGACCTGCGAGTGGGAGACCGAGGACCTCAACGCGAAACCGGGACGCCTGCAGGCGATCAACCTGACCGGCACCTCAGTGATCGATCCGCTCGTGCTGTGGCGGACGATCACGCGCGTGGAGATCTCCTTCCCGCTCCGCACGCAACCGCCGCGGCGCCGGTGCTCGGGCGCCGTCGTGAAGGCGAGCACGTATTTCGATCTTGTTGTGACCGACGAATCTTAGAAGGAGCTGCGAATGCCGATCACCCGCACGCCCATGATCGACGATGACGGCTCCGGCACGACCGGAACGATCATCAACAACGCGTGGAAAACCGAACTTTACGATCAGATCGACGCGGGCGTCGTCGGCGCCGATGAGCTGCTCGTCTCCGCGATGGGCACCGATACGAGTCCCGGTGTCGGCGTCTTCGCCACGTTGCCGATCGCCGCCGCGAAGCTCGGGCCGCGCGACCTTCTCAAGATCGACGCCATTCTCCAAGTCGCGGGAGTGCTCTCCACACCGCTCATCGTGGATCTGTATGGGTCGGGCAATCCAAACTCGTCTCCATTGGTGACGCTCACGGGCGCGAGTGGCGTGGGCGATATGGGCAACGGCAATGTCGGGATGTTCGAGGTGACGGTGCGCCCGATCGTCTCCACGAACACGGTGTTCCACTCGCTCGCCTCTGGTGTTCTCACACTGGGCCTGCCCCAGGCGCACGGGTTCACCTTCGGCACGCTCAGCACGGTCGATAACTGGGCGGCGGGCTGGACCCTGCACTTCCGACAGATCTCCGGCGTGCCCGCGGGCACTACGGTGTATTGGGGCTGGAACGTGTGGCGGCGACCCGGCTGACCTCGCTCGCGAGTTCCGCGCGAATCACCGACAGCGTCGCCGCCTGCTCGGCGGGCGTCACGCCCGGGGCGACGGCGACGAGGCGCGCGATCTCGAAACTCAACGCGGCGAGGATCGCGAGCTGCGGCTCCTCGCCGTAGGTGGTCGAGAGCCAGGTCTGCAGGGTGGCGTGAATCGTCCGCGCGCGCGGCGCGGCGGCGGCGAAGTCGGCAGGCGTCGGAATGTGTCGAGGCATCGGGCGCAACCATACACCGGGAGGTCTCATGTTCGCGTATCTGTTCGCGCTCGTCATCCTGGGCGTGCTCGCCTACATCGTCGAGCACTACGTGCCAATGGACCCGATCTTCCGCGTCCTCGTGCGCCTCGTCGTCGTCGTGATCGTGCTCGTGTATCTGTTCCGCCTGCTCGGCGCGCCCTGGCCAGTGCTCCCGTGAGCGCCCGAATCGCCGCGCCGAGAATTACCGAGAATTAGGGCGCCTGTCGCGAGTTGGGGCATCCCCGTGGGGCATCCCCATGAGTTCGCCCAATGAATACGGGCACGAAAACGGTAGGAGGCCGCCCTCCTAAGGCGGGGGCCTCGGTTCGAATCCGAGCGGGCGCACCCTTTCGAATCAATGAGTTACGGGAAACACCCGATCACGGGGATGCCCCGAGGCCCGACAGGGATTATCAAGAATTACTAAGGATTATTGAGGACGACGGAGGGCGGGGCATCCCCCGGGGCATCCCCCGAAGACCTTCGTACTACGACCCTCGTCGTCAGTACCGCCGCGCGCGCACGCGCCCGCTATCGAGGCGCGCGCGCGGTGGTACGAGAAGGGGAGCGGAGGCGAATCAGGGAAGGCGCGAGGCGGTGCGCGCGAGCTGCACCGCCTGGGCGTGCCCGTCGAGCGCGGCGGCGCGCGAGGTATAGCGGACCTGCAAGTCGTTATGCGGTCCGCCGAAGATCATCGTCTCCCACAGCACCGGCGCGCCGCGCCCGAAGAAGTTGTGATCGAGACCGAGAAACACCGTCGAGACCTGCACGCCGTTGGGCAGCTCCTCGCGCGCGACGATGCGCGCGGGCGTGTCTTCGAACCACTTCGCCCACCGCATCCAATCGTCGCAGCGTTCGGGCTCGCCGTTGGCGTCGAGCACGTAGTAGATGCGGCGGAACATCATCGGGGCGCGCGCACGCTCGGTTCGTTCGGATGGACAAAGAACGGCTTGTCGGTGCGGACGAACCCGCCCGCCTCCGCGCGGAGATAACCGCGCCGCACGAGCGAGCCGAGGCCCGCGAGGGGCATCGCCTGATCGGTCAGGTCCGCGGCGCGTTTCGGTTCGCGCGGGTCGAATTGGGCGAGCACGGCGGCGGTGCGCGCGCGGCGCTCGATCGTGGCCTGGGAGAGGCCACTCGCCGCGCGGCGATCGGGATCGAGATCGCGCGCGGCGATCACACCCGACCGCTGCACGGCGGCGCCGAGGCCGCGCGCCTGGGCGCGGTCGTCCTGGCCGCGCCCGAGCACGCGCAACTGCGCCCGCACCGTCTCGGCGGCGTTTTCGTGATACGCGAGGAGGCGCGCGAGTTCGTCGTAGATCGTCATGGACTGGTTCCTTTCACTGATCGGCGCGGCCTTCATTTCGTGCCCGTTTTCTTCACGAGGTGCAGGGTCGGCGCCTTCGGCATCGAGGGCACCTTCGCATAGGCGGCGCCCGCGATCTTCGTCGCCGCCTGCACGCGCTCGGAGACGGCGCCCTTCGTGTAGCGTTGCGTGGTCTCGAAGTTCGCGTGCTGAAGGAGTTCCTTCACCGCGCCGAGGTCGCCCGTTTGCCGGTAGACCTCCGAGGCGAACCCGTGGCGCAGATCGTAGGGGTGGCAGTTCGGCGGGAGCGCCTCCAGATCATCGAGCCAGGAGCGATCGCCCGTCCGATCGAAGTGCCCCGCGGCGGCATCCTTCGCCCGCGCGATCCCGCGGAGCCAGGTCTTCCGCATCGAGGAGCGCGCCCACGGTTTCCCGACGAGGCCCGCCGCCACGAACGCGCCGAGCGCGGGGATCGCGTTCGGGATCAGGGAGAGCCACCGCCCGGGCGTCCCTTTGCCCTTCCGGCGCGCGGTGAGATAGATGCGCCCGCCCTTCAGGTCGATGTGCTGCGTGGTCACCCGTCGCAGGGTCGCGCCCTGCGCGCCCGTCCACGCCATGACCGCGAGGCGCAGTTTCGTCTCGCTCACCCCCGGGCGCTCGCCGCCCTTCTCCGCGCGCCCGAGATCGGGCAGGGCATCGAGGATCGCCTGGACCGCGAGCGGGGAAATGTCGCGGACCTCGCTCTCGGGTTCTTTCGTGAACTTGATCAGGAGCGCGTGATTCGTCGCGGCAGGATAGAGCGCCTCGAACATCATCCGAAACTTGGTGAGGCGCTTGTTGCAGGAATTGACCGAGGCGGCGTGTGGCGCGGCGAGCCACCGCGCGATCTGCGACTTGAGGTCGTGCTTCACGAGGTCAAGCGTCGGGCGCTTCCCGAGCGGAGAGCGCGCCCAGTGCGCGAGGATCTGCGCGCTGTTCTTCGTGTAGGCGGTGCCCTCTGGTAAGTCGGCTTGATACCGCGCCACATCGGCGGCGAGCGATCCGCGCTCCGCCACCTCAGGGCGCTCGCGCAGTAACTCGCTCTGTCGGCTGAGTTGCCACGGGAGGATCTTCGAGCGGTAGTCGGTGCCGAGCGGAAAGTGTTTCCGATCGCGCACCTTGCCCGTGCGCGAGTTCCCCGCGCTCGCCTCCGCGACGAGGTGATCGCCCTCGCGCCACACCCCGGGATACAACCGCCGCGGCGCCTTACTGCGTGCCATGTCTACGCCTCATTCTCTTGAGTCGCGCCGCCTAAGCGCGGCGCCGGTCCCGCTTAACCGCGGGCCTGTCCTAATTCTAGATAATTCCTGGCGTAAAAATTGACAACGAATCGTACTTTTTATACAAAGACCTCAATTCTGGCAACTACAAACTCCCCTGTAGTTCCGGCCTCATTCTCGATTTATTGCGGCGCGAGCCTCCGCGATCCCACCGCGGCGGGCTCGGTACTTTCGTTGTGCGGGGCTCAAAAGAGAGGAGCCACCTCGTGAAACCTTTGGTGATTAGTAGCCTGGATCAGCTCGGCGTGATCGTCACCCTGCCCGAGATCGCGGCGCTCTATCGGCTCTCCCATTCAACCGTGCGGCAAAAATTGCAGGACGGCACGTTCCACCCGCGCCCGTTCGCCTCGTATCCGTATCGCTGGCGGAAGTCCGTCGTCGAGGCGGACCTGGAACACGATCGCGGCGATCACGAGAAGCGCAACCACGGCGGGTTCCAAACGCGCCGCCGCCCGGTGAAGGCCGACCTTCGGAAGAAGTCGAGCGCGCGCACGGCGCGCCGCACGGGCACGCGCTGATCGGGAGGCCTGCCCGTGAAGTGGTTCCAACTCGATAGCGATATGCCCGAGGACCCGAAGATCCGCGCCGTCGCCCGCGCGTTCGGCGCCGAGGGGATCGGCGGGCTCGTCGGTCTGTGGTGCCATGTCGCGAAGCACGGGCGGCGCCCAGGCCAGGGCATCGACTCGCGCGGCGCGGCGCTCCCGCTCGATGACCTGCGCGAGGCCTCGCTCCTCACGCCTGACCGCTTCGACGAGCTGCTCGAACTCTGCACGCGAACCGGGCACTTCCGCCGCGACACCTGGGAGCGTCACCACGGGATATGGATTCCCGCGATGGAGCGCCGCGCGGATCGCTATGCGAAGAAGCTCGCGGAGTCGCACCAGCTCGCGATCGACTGGTCGTGAATCGCGATGTTTACGTCGGCGTGGTTCTGGTCGGACTCGCGGTTCGTCGGGCGGTGCCGGAGTTGTCGGTGCGTCCTGATCTTCTACCAGAACGCGGAGACCGGACGGTGGCGTCCGTTCGCGGGCGCGCCGCGCATCATCGAGACGGAGGTGCGGCGCGGCGCGCAGGCGCTCCACCTCGATCTGTTTCACTCGCACCT